>Ga0335081_10020015_pt1 | contig 10825 bp, 10 predicted proteins | sample Lox_Sample_35_FD_206713 | JGI IMG/M metagenome (GOLD analysis project Ga0335081, IMG submission 206713) | Soil microbial communities from Loxahatchee National Wildlife Refuge, Florida, United States - Lox_Sample_3.5 | ecosystem: Environmental > Terrestrial > Soil > Wetlands | place: USA... | reverse complement strand
CTCCACCCCGAGATCCGTCACGGCCTTGACTTCTTCGGCTAATATATCCCTCGGCAGCCGATACTCGGGAATCGCCACGGAGAGCATTCCGCCCACCACGGGCAGCGCCTCAAAGACCGTTACGCTATAACCGCGCAATGCCAGATAATAAGCGCACGTCAACCCGGCTGGTCCAGAGCCCACGACAGCCACTCGTTCAGGCCTTGGCTCGGCAATCGTAGGCTTTTTCTCACCGTCGTCCGACTTGACCCGATCTGCTACAAAACGCTTGAGACCGCAAATGGAAACCGGCTGATCCACCAACTCACGGTTGCATACCTCCTCGCAGGGGTGAGGACAAATGCGACCCAATATCCCAGGGAAGGGAAGCTCTCTCTTGATCACCTCCATGGCATCTTGATATCTTCCTTGAGAGACGAGGGCGACATAACCTTGAGCATTTACGCCGGCAGGGCATGCCATCGTACAGGGCGGTCTCTCCGCCTTTTCGATGACATAGACATTGGGAATCGATTGGGCATAGGGAATGTAGGTAGCCTTCCTCTTGGCCAGACCCCCCTGATATGCACTGGACAGTTCAACCGGACAAACCCGAGGACATTCGCCGCAGCCGGTGCACTTCAGCGGGTCGATAAATCTGGAGCGCTCCTTCACGCGCACCCGATACCGACCCGGCTCACCTTTCACCTCCAGAAGGTCGGTATAAGACAAGATCTTGACGTTCAAATGGCGACCAAGCTCTACGAGCTTGGGAGAGAGGATTCACATGGCGCAATCGTGAGTAGGGAAGGTCTTATCCAGTTGGGCCATGACTCCACCAATGCCAGGTGCCTTCTCCACCACGTAAACAAAATAGCCCGATTCGGCCAGATCGAGAGAGGCTTGAATCCCGGCGATGCCTCCCCCTACCACCATGACGGCTCCAACCTTGTCATTGTTTGCCGGCAATGTAACCCGATCCATAGGTTCTCCTAACGTAACTTCAGATTTTAGATTTCAGATTGAAAATTGAAATCTGGGATCTGCCTCCCGAATATCAAATGCTCTCTTTGTGCGATTTCCTCCACGATTCGTGGAATCGCTTCTTCTACCGATGGGGAGCAGATTTCAGAGAAAGTTTGATTGTCCTCGACCTCGATCGCGTAAATTCGAATCTCTTCTGGAACATGCATCCCCAAGCGTTTGCCTAACTCCAGGGCCGTGGCTAAGTTGATGTCATGGGGACAGCTCAGATGCAGCGTCGATTGGAGGTCCTCAAGGCTCAGCGAATACAGTTCTCCCGGTCTTCCCCGGCTGGTCTTGATGCTGTCAACAATGATCAATCGATCGTAGGAACCGATAGCCTCCAAAATCTCGATATTAGCAAAACTCGCCTCCTCGACGTGGACCTCCTTCTCTGTCATCTTCTCCCCAAGCTCCCTCACGACCTTGAGGCCAACAGCGTCATCTTTCAGTATCGGATTGCCCAGTCCTAGTAATAGAGTTTTCATCATCTCAATCCAAATCAACCCCTCGTAATCGTCTTCAAGATCTCTCCCTGGGAGTTCCGAATCACCACTTGCATGGGCATCTGTCCCGGCAGGGAATGGGTGGCACAACTCAGGCACGGGTCATAGGCGCGGAAAGCCATTTCGATCCTGTTGAGAAGGCCCTCCGTGACAATTGTACCTGTCTTAATCAGGCCTTGTGCCGCCTTCCGGATGGACATGCAGATCGGAGCGTTATTATTCGTCGTCCCAACAATAAGATTCACCTTGGTGACCATGCCCTTCTCATCCGTCTTATAATGGTGGTACAACGTTCCCCTTGGTGCCTCCACAACTCCTACCCCTTCATCTGGAGCCTTATTTGGAATAACCCTTACCTTCGGATCGGTAATCTCGATATCTTGAACGAGCTCCAGCTGTCTTTCTGCGGCATAGAGGAGTTCTACCAATCTTGCCCAATGCATCGCCAATGTGGAGTGAACCGGTTTCCCTCCCAAGGTATCGAAGTACTTCTCATAAGCCTCCTGGGCCAGGGGGGTGGCCATGCCGTCCGCCGCGTTGAGCCGCGCCAATGGTGCAGCCCGGTAGACCCCGCTCTTTGGGCCCTCCACAAATCCCTTCCATCCAATTTTCTTAAGAAAGGGGAACTTCAAATAGGACCACGGCTCCACGTGCTCCTTGATATGCTGGAGGTAGTCCGCCGGTTTGAATTTAGCGATCTCCTTGGCTTCGGTGTCAACGAGGCGAATCATGCCATCGTAGAAGTTGATCTTATTGTTCCGGTCCACAAGCCCCATGTAGTTGGTCACGGTCTGATAGGCATCGCTCAGAATGAGATCCACATACGCCTGGTTTTTCAAGACCACATCCTCAAAGAGCTTGAGTCCAAATTTGGCGAACTCTGAATTGGCCTTGGCCATTTCCAGAATCTGTTTACGTTCTTCTTCTGTAATTCCCTTGCTCACCCCTCCCGGCAGGCTCCATACCAGATGGGTCGCCCGTCCGGCAATCATGATCTGAATCTTTTGCGAATAGGCCCTGTTCTTGATAACTTCTTTTCCTATTTCCAAACCAACCTTGTTGATCAGGCCGAGGATATTCCTTTCAGCAGGCTTTGCATCAGGGCCCAACACGAAATCGGGAGCGGCCAGGGCATAAAAATGAAGGGTGTGGCTGTGAATAAAATGCGCCGAATAGAAAAGCTCCCGGAGCTTCTTCGCCGCCCGCGGAGGATCAGTTTTATAAACGGCATCTACGGCCTTACCCGAGGCCAGATGGTGTGCCGCCGGTCAGACGCCGCAGATCCGAGGGACGATTCGCGGAAGCTCCTCTACCGGTCTTCCCAAACAGAAGACTTCGAATCCTCTCAGCTCGGGGACCTGAAAGTAGGCGTTCTCTACGTTCCCCTGGTCGTTTAAAAAAATCTCGATCTTGCCGTGTCCTTCCAGTCGCGTGATCGGGTCAATCGATATCGTTTTCATGAAAACCTCTTTTTCCTCAATGCCGAAGCGGGCAAGCCGAAGCGGTAAAATGTCCCTAGGGGATCGGCGATTCCGTCGATGATCTTTTCGATCTCCTCCGGGTCTTGGGAATCGATGATGGAACCTACCGCACTCAGCATCTTGGCTCCCTGATCCGTTATGTCTGGAGGAGGTCCATAGCATCCCCGGCAGGGCATATTGGACCGAATGCACCGAGGTGGGTCGCTGCACCCGCCCCGGGTTGCCGGGCCAAGACAGATGAGCCCTTGTTCCAGAAAGCAGCGTTCCGGGTCGAATAAAATCTCATGGGGCCGGTAAAAAGCCTTTACCCTTTTTTCCTCTCTCTTCCTCGGGCAGGAATCACAAAGGGCTTTATCCAGCGCGCCCACTACCGCCCCCTTGGGAGGTAAATTTCCTGTGACAATGGCATTGATCACTTCCAGAATACGGGCAGGCTCTGGAGGGCATCCTGGAACGTAATAGTCCACTTCCACCGCCTGATCTAAGGCCATCACCGCATCATAGAATTTTGGCAATTTCAGTTTTCCCTCCGGGACAGACGTGATCTCCTGAGGGTAGATCCCTTTCTGGGAAACTGTAGATGGAGATCCGTGATAGACAAAATCCAGAATATCCTGTCTTCTCTTCTCATTAGCGAGCCCCGGGATTCCGCCCAACTGGGCGCAGGCTCCAAAGGCCACCATCACTTTCGATTTTGCGCGAAGTAGTTTAGCAATATGTTCATTCTCCGAATTTCGAACGGCGCCGCTGAAGAGGCAAACGTCGATGTTTTTGTCGGCCATCTCCTCTACGTCGTGATATTTAAAATCCATGGCAACGGGCCAAAAGAGAATATCCGCGGCAGCGGCGATATCCAGCAGCTTCTCATGGGTGTCCACCACCGCCACATCGCAACCTCCGCAGGCTGCGCCCCAATAAATGGCAAACTTCAATTTCCCCATAACGGTTTTCCTTCCCGCCCTCATGAGAATTGTCTGAGGGGGCCCAATCTCCGGAGTTCTTCTGTTATCTCGCCCACCAGGCCGGCAAAGCGCTTTCCCTCAGCCACAGAGACCCACTCCAACCTTAGCCTTTCTTTTTCCAGACCGAACTGCTCCAACATCTTCTGAAGCAGCCGGTAGCGCCTCAGGGCGTTGTAGTTTCCGTTTCGATAGTGACAATTCCCCAGGTGACATCCCAGGATGACAACGCCATCCGCCCCTTTCTTAAAGGCATCAATGATCACCTCTGGATCGACAGAGCCGGAACACATGACCCGAATGAGCCGGAGGTTCGGCGGATACGAGGCCCCTTCAACCCCGGCTGAGTCTATTCCCATCTGGGAGCTCCAGTTGCAGTAGAATCCAATAATCTTCGGCTCAAAATTATCCATTGATAACCCCCGAGATAAACCGTGACGACATAAATCTCTTAGAGTTTGTCATTCGAACTTTGACGTTTCCACTATAATTCTATCTTCGGCACCAAGATACGCGCCCACCATGGCCATCATCTGTTGCTTCTTAAACCCGTTGAGCTGTGCTGCGCCCGTTGGGCAGGCCCCGCAGCAGGTCCCGCAGCCTTTACAGACGAGTGGATCAACCTTGGCCACGTTTTCCTCTGGAACAACAGCGATGGCGCCATAGGGGCAGAGGGCCTCACAAACCTTGCAGCCACAACAGACCGATTCCTTCACTGTAGAGACAATTCCATCAGTAAATAGGGCTTCACGGGTTAAAAAGGTCATAGCCCGTGAGGCTGCCGCCTTGCCCTGGTAGATGCTCTCCACGATAGAGATAGGGCTTCGGGCCATCCCCGCCACAAAAATCCCTTCTTGCATGAAATCGACTGTACTCAACCTCTCATAGGCCTCCTTAAAGAAACCGTCCTCGTTCAAAGGAACACGGAGCAACCTGGAAAGAACGTGATTGTCCTCCGGCGGCAAGATGGCTGAGGCGAGCACCAGGAGGTCCGCGTCGATCTCCAGGCGTTCGCCGAGGATGATATCCTGGGCCGTCACCCTCAGAATATCCCCGGCCGCCTTCACCTCCGGCATTCGATCCAAGTCATAGCGTATGAAAATAATTCCCTTCTCCCTCGCCTCCTGATAGTAGGATTCTCGAAACCCATAGGTCCTCATGTCCCGGTAGAGGATGTAAACATTCATCTTCGGATTGAGCGACTTGAGGCTGATGGCGTTCTTAACGGACTTGGCACAGCAAAGCCTGCTGCAGTAAGGTCGCACCTCGTTCCGGGACCCGACGCATTGGATCATCACGATCGTTTTGCTTTGGGCGACCCTTTCGGTTCTCCGGTCGATCTCTTCCTCCAGCTCCACGGAGATCAGGACCCTGGGGTCTTGGCCGTAAAGATATTCATCGGGTTTATACTCCCGGCCTCCTGCGGCAATGATCGTCACCCCATGCTTGATCTCTCTTTCCTCTCCTGGGGCGGTCTTGATCCGGCTGGTGTAATCCCCCACTCGGCCTTGATAAGCGGTCACTTCGGAATTCTTATAGATATGGATCTTGGGATTCCCATTTACCTTTTCGATGAGATCCGAAAGGTAACCCTGGACGTTCCCTCCCTCCAGCGTGTGTTGAATCTTCAGGGCATGGCCGCCCAATTGAGGCGTCTTCTCCACTAAGTGCACATCGAACCCCTTATCGGCCATGCTGATGGCGCTCACCATTCCCGTGATCCCTCCGCCCACCACCAGCGCAGACGGGTTCATCGTCTTGGAGAGGCGATGCAAGGGCTCCAGGAACCGTGCCTTAGCCACCTCCATCCTGATCAGGTCCTGCGCTTTCATCATGGCCTTTTCAGGATCATGGGAATGAACACGAGCACACTGATCCCTCAGGTTGACCATCTCCATGAGATAGGGGTTCAGGCCCGCTTCCCGCAACGTTTCCTGAAAGAGGGACCCATGGGTGAAAAAGGAACAAGACCCAATGACCACCCGGTTCAGCCCACGGGTTTTTATGGCTTTCTTCATCTCGCCACGGAACTCCTCTGAGCAAACGTATCGTCTCTGGTCGCAGTAGGTGACTCCTGGAAGTCCGCTGGCAAATTGTGCTAACGAAGCGACGTCGACCGTCTTTCCAATATAATCCCCGCATTGGCAGAGAAAGACTCCCACCTTCGGCGCCTCCCCGGATATGTCCCTCTCGGGAGGGTAGCTTTTTTGAGGAACCTGATCGAACCTGGCTTTTGCTAAGATCCCCAAGGTATCTGCGGCCGCCCCACTGGCCTGCATGGCAGACTCGGTCATGTCGTTGGGACCACCAAAAGTCCCGCAGACAAGAAAGCCCTGTCTTGAGGTCTCCAGCGGGGAAAAGGGCGATGCCCAGCAGAAGCCGTACGGGTTGAGCTCGATGCCGAATTCCCGGCTCAATTTCTTGGCCGTGACCGCACATTCGAGACCGATGGATAGGGCTACCATATCGAACTGAGCAGTCGATACCCCGCCCGTTTCACTCGTATAAGTGACCACAAGGCCTTTTCCATCCGGTGCCGCTGAGATTTTAGAAACGCCGCTCCGGATATACTTCACTCCGTACTGCTCCTTTGCCCGGCTGAGGTACCGTTCTGAATCCTTGCCGTAAGGCCTTTGATCCATAAAGAAGATGGTGGGCTCGAGATCTTTGACGTACTCCTTGGCGACCATAGCCTCCTTCAGGGTGAAAGAGCAGCAGGCCGCAGAGCACCAGGGGTTCCCGATCTTGGGATCTCTGGAACCCACGCATTGAATAAAGGCAATGCGGCGGGGGATCCTGCCGTCGGAGCAAAAGAGGCCTGTTCGTTCATGGATCATCCTTTCAAACTCGACAGCGGTGAGGACATCTTTATACTTTCCGTAGCCGAATTCAGGCAAGGGTGTCGGGTCAAAGAGCTTAAATCCGATGGCCATGATCACGCCTGCCACGTCTACCTTAATCTCCTCTGGATCGGACTTGACGGGCACAGCGTAAAGGGGAAGCTTGTCGCAGATGGGGCAGCCCCGCTCGTTCATTTCGGCAAAACGCTGAATCGTTGCGGTAAAGTGACCGGGCTCTCCTTCGACCTTCACGACCTCGCCGTGGCGAAACAGCGTGATCTGAGGATGGGTGATGACCTGGAAGCCCTTCTCGCTCACCTGGCACAGCATGCACCGGTTGCACTCCTCAACGCCCTTGCAGCAGTTGTTCGCTGCCGCGCCCATCAAATTGCCTTTTCTCTCTACGAGATTGACATGGTACCCGGATTCGGCCAGATCGAGTGAGGCCTGAATTCCGGCGACCCCGGCGCCTATCACTAACACGGAACCCGTCTTTCCATTCATGGTCCCTATTCCCTTTCTCTCTTATCTGGAGAAGTTACGCCAGTTCTTTGGCAACCCGACTCAATAATTCTCCCGGGTTCAGTGTGAAAGACTTTCCCTTTTTGGCCACAATCGACTTCATCAGTCGATATCTCACCTTTTGGGAGAATCGATCCAGCTCCTTTGCCTTTTGGAGAAAGGATGAATCGACATACCCTTCCTTTACCGCCATATCCCTCAGCACACGCATAATATCGGTGAATTTTACATTTTGCGGGCAGTGTCCGCTGCAAGTGAAGCATTGGGTACAATACCAGATAAAATCAGAGGAAAGCACTCTTTCCTTCATCCCCATCAGGACCATCCGAATGATCTTCCTCGGGTCGAAGTCTTCGGAAACCTCACTCACAGGGCATCCTGCGGTGCAAACTCCGCATGCGTAGCAGACCTTCAGCTTCTCTCCTCCGGGCTGACTCGCCACCTCATGCTTAAACTTAGGGTCTAAGTCTGAAGACCGTATCGCGTTCTTTATTCCCTTTGCTTTTCTTTCAACTTTGGCCAATCTTCCCACCTCCTCTATCTGCAAGGATATCGGTCACTTAGATGGAATGAACCTTTTTCAAAAGTTTTTTTGGTAATTTGGTTGATGAGTGTAAAGAAATCTGGAAAAGGAATTGTCGTCTCATACCTAAAATAGCACGCCTTTTTTGTCAAGCGAAGAATCACACTTTTTCTTCGATTTCTTATTGACAATAAGTTAAGAATTCACATATTTTATTGTAACTTCCAAACAATCCTTCTTCAAGGGGTGCGGATGCGGTTTGGGTTCCATATTTCCATTGCCGGAGGGTTTTCAAAGGTGGTTGAAAGAGCCCATGTCAGGGGCTGCGAAACCATCCAGTTATTCTCCAGAAACCCGAGGGGATGGAGCTATTCTCCTTTGAACAAGAAGGAGGTAGAGGCATTCCGGTCCTCCCTTCGATCCTCTGCCTTGTTCCCTATTTTTCTCCACATGCCGTACCTGCCCAATATCGCTTTCTCCAAGTCAAAATTCTACCCACGGTCGATCCGTTCCATCGTAACGGACCTCCAAAGGGCGGAGCAACTGGGAGCCCAATACCTGATCATCCATATCGGCCATCGGATGGAATCCTCAGAAGATGAGGCCATGGAGGCGGTCTCACAAGGGATTAATCAGGCCTTCGAAAAGGTGAGAAATGGCGTGATGCTTCTCATGGAGAATACAGCAGGACAAGGGACGGAGATTGGCTACACCTTTGAGCAGATCAAAAAGATCGTCGACGGCGTTCGTGATCATCAAAGAATGGGTATTTGCCTCGACACCGCCCATACTTTTGAGGCAGGCTATGATCTTTCTGATAAGAACGGAATTGATAGTACTCTAGAGAAATTCGATCAAGCCATCGGCCTGAAACGACTCCATCTCCTCCACCTCAATGATTCAAAGACTCCCTTGGGATCGAGAAAAGATCGGCATTGGCACATTGGCGAGGGGCATATCGGACCAGAAGGGTTCAGACATCTGATCAACCATCCGTCATTAAGGCATCTCCCCGGAATTATGGAGACCCCGAGAAAGGATACTGTTGAGGACCTGAGAAATATGAAGGTCATCAGGAGTCTGATTGAGGATATTTAACTGTGAAAGTTAGGATTTGATTATTCAGCCATCGTGAAGTGTGTTGGTGACTTATTCCTGAGATCCACGAGGGACCAATTTGGCAAAGCATGTTCGATTGCAATTAGATGAACCGTAATCGATAGGTGGTTGCCATCCTCTGACCTAGTTTTGATATGTCTTTGAAATGGAAACCCTTCGGCAGGTACAGGAAGTGGCAAGCTATGTGGCCATCGGAGGCGGGATCATCTTCAAGAGACAAACGGCTGTGAATCAGATCAAACGTTCCTCCGAAGAACTGGCCAGCTACCTTTATCCGCAGCCAAACCTTTGCGCACGGGGCGGTCCTGCTGACCGGCAAGGATATCGTCCCCGGAGAAGATTTCACACTTCAGCCAGATGACACGGTCTGAATTGAGCTCAATGGCATCGGAGTGTTAGAAAACACGGTCATCATCGTCTGAAGAAGACGGTTCGGTACTCTATTATCTCCTTTTTAGGAAGTCATCCATCATTTATTAGTATTAGGTTCCTTTAAGCCCCAAGTCTTTGCGATCAATTTTCTTTGGATAACTGCCATGGAAACCTTCTCCATTGCGGAGCTGATTGAATATCTCAAGACCGGAAAAATGACAAACTTATTTTATTTGCTCCCTCTAGAGTACCAAAGAGGTTCCAAGTAATTCTATGGCGTCCATTATGAGGATTATCTCGTCTCGGTAGGCCTCCATTCCATACCGATTTTCCTGAAAACCCTTTAAGATTTCCGTTTTTGCCGTACTTGTCTATCAGGGGCCAACAATTTCGTGTTCCGTATATTAGAATTTGATTTTAATTATACAGAACATTTTACTTGACCTTATTTTTCCATATATGATAAACCATGTTTCACTATACAGAACTCTATAAAGAGAGGAGTTTACAAAACGATACCATCAAAATCGAAGATTCAGTCAAATCCAGCAAATAAATACCGAGTGACCTCACTTGAAAAAGCGCTCTCAATTCTAGAACTCGTGCTTGACCAGGACCGGGATCTCTCCATTACGGAGATCAGCCAGAAACTTGGGATGAGTAAAGGAACGGTTCATCGAATCCTCAACACCCTTAAGGCACGAAAATTCTTCCAGCAGGACAACAAAACGAAAATGTACGGTCTTGGTGTAAGGACGCTGGAAATCGGAATGGCCCCCAAAAGGGAAAGATTCCTTCGTAAGGCCATCGCCCCCTTTCTGATGGATCTCCACGAAAAGTGCAGGGAAACGGTTAATGCGGCGGTGTGGGAATATAATGAAATTCGTTACATCTACCGGTTGGAATCTGAAGAGATGCTTCGCATTTCAATCACGGCTGGTGCGCGGTTCCCCGGTTACTGTGCCGCAACCGGCAAGATATTTCTTTCACACTTTAGTGATGAGGATATCCGGCAGATTTACGGCCGAAAAAAAGCGTTCAAAAAATACACCGAGCGGTCTATCGGTTCCGTAGACGCGCTGATTCGTGAAATCGAAAAGGTCAGGATTAAGAAGGTGGCCATCGACGATGAGGAAACACTTGTGGGGGTCTACTGTGTTGCCGCACCGATACTGAGCTCCAAGGGAGAATGTGTGGCGGCTGTCAGCATTTCAGCTCCGAAAAATCGGGTATCCGAAAACACAGGCGCAACGTTTGCAAAGTTAGTGTCAGAAACGGCACGGGAAATTTCAAGTTCATTACGCGAGCTATAAGGATAACAGGCACCATTCGCAGTGTGAGGGTTAGGGAAATGGTTGGCATTCGGTTTCATGGAAGAGGAGGACAGGGCGCTGTTGTCGCTTCAAAGATTTTAGCCACCGCCTATTTCAAACAGGGGTTCTATGTTCAAGCCTTTCCGTCTTTCGGTATGGAGCGAAAAGGGGCGGCTGTTTCTGCGTTT
>Ga0335081_10020014_pt1 | contig 10825 bp, 9 predicted proteins | sample Lox_Sample_35_FD_206713 | JGI IMG/M metagenome (GOLD analysis project Ga0335081, IMG submission 206713) | Soil microbial communities from Loxahatchee National Wildlife Refuge, Florida, United States - Lox_Sample_3.5 | ecosystem: Environmental > Terrestrial > Soil > Wetlands | place: USA: Florida... | reverse complement strand
CGGATTGGTTCGGTCTGGCGCTGCACATATTTCTTGCGGGCAAAAGGATTCACGCGTCCCCAGAAGCCTTCGCGCGACGGAGGAGCCAGGGGCGCCTTGCCGGTGGCGGTGCCATTATCGCTGGTAGACTGCGACGTTGCCTGCTGCTGATTCTGATCGGTGCTGGACGAGGTGGTCTGCGCGAGAGCCGGAAGAGCAAGAACGGCGGCTAACGGCAGGGCGATGAAGAGACGGTTGTTCATGATAACTTCCTCCAAGTTTGGGGGGAGCGTTACGCTCCACACCGGCACGCATAATGCGTGCTTGAAATTCAAATTGCGTCCCCTGAAAACGGTAAAGGAAAGCTAGCGGATTCGCTCAGCCGGCCCGGCGCTGACGCTTCGCCTGGCGCTTGAACTCGAGGCGCCCAAACGCGGCGCCTGCCTCTGCTATTACAAATGGGATGCCAAATTCAGCTTTTGGGTTGAACGGCTAAGTATTTGATAACTATGCATATTATAGGCTTTGCCACTGTGGCAGAAAAGAAACGAGTGCATTTGCAGGGTAATTTTGGGAAACCTGATATAAAAACTGCTTGGAGCCGAAGGTAATCGGTGACTATCGCTTGCATTCGTCGTTGGTCGTTTATCAAACCCTCAAGTTTACGAAAATGAAAGACAGCAAGCCATGATCGGGGAGGCACTTCTTGCGCATTCGAAAACCGGGAAGACTTTGGACGAGTAATGTTCGCAGGGGAGTTACTGTCGCTTTAGCAATCGTGATGTTTGCGGTAATCACGACGTGGGCTGAGGAAGGACGGATATCGACGTCGCGAATTTCCGCCAGCCATCTCCAAGAGTATTCCGATCTCGCTGTGACTTGGATGCAGCAATATCTGCGCATCGATACCACGAATCCCCCCGGCAATGAAATGAAGGCGGTCGGGTTTTATAAGAAAATCCTCGACCAGGAAGGCATCGAGAATCGCGCCTTTGAGTACGCGCCCGGCCGCGGAGATCTTTGGGCGCGCTTGCCGCATACAACTGCAGTCGCGAAGCGTCCCATCGTTCTGCTCAATCACATGGACGTTGTCACCAGCGACGCATCGAAGTGGAAAGTGCCTCCGTTCAGCGGTGAGATCAAAGAAGGCTACCTATGGGGACGCGGTGCGCAAGACATGAAAGATGAAGGCCTGGCGCAACTCGTCGTCATGGTCATGCTCAAGCGGGAAAAAATCGCCCTCGACCGCGACGTAATCTTCCTGGCTGTCGCAGACGAAGAGGCAGGAGGAACCGGCACGGACTGGTTCATCGCGCATCAACGCGACCTTCTGGGAAATGCGGAATTCCTGATCAACGAAGGCGGAGAGAATCTTCTCGGTGCCGACGGTAAGGTGAAATATGTTGGCGTCGACGTGGGCGAGAAAACGACCTACTGGCTGCACGTTGTGGCGCATGGCCGGCCAGGGCACGCTTCGAGACCGAATCCAGATTCCGCCCCGGACCGCCTCGTCCACGCGCTAAACAAGATCATCGCCTACAAAACTCCGTTGCGCGTGCTGCCTGTCGTCGATGAATTCCTGCGCGACATGGCACCCTACGAACCACCTGCGGAGGCCGCGTATTACCGCGACGTGCGCAAAGCGATTCAGGACAAGAAATTCCAGGAGGACGTGGAGCGCGACGAGTCGCTGAATTTCCTGCTGCGCGACACGATCTCGCTGTCCATGATGGGCGGCTCGCAGCAAACGAACGTGATTCCTCCGGAAGCTTGGGCGAATCTCGACGTCCGCATTCTGCCCGGAGGCGATCCGAAGGGGCTGCTTGCGGACATCCGGAAAGTAGTAAACGACCCGAATGTCACGATCGAACCGCTGAATGATGAATTCCGAGTGGCAAACTATTCAGGCACCGACAACTCGCTCTGGTCGGCGATCCGCGAAGTCTCGGGCAAATATTTTCCCGGAACGCCCGTCGTGCCGCACATCACCAGCGGCTACACGGAGAATCAGCGCTATCGTCCACTGGGAATCGTCGCCTACGGATTTAATCCCTACACAGCGACAGACGAAGAAGGCAACACGGAGCACGGAAACGACGAGCGCATCCGCGTCGAAGAAGTAAAACGCGGCCCGAGGATCCTCTTCGATGTAGTAGCTCAGGTAGCCGGGGAATAACTGCCTTCATTCCGCCGCCGCGAATCGGGCTCCTTCATTCGACGGCCGAGGCGATACTTCTACGCCCAGCGCTTTGAAGCTCAGCCGCGCCCAGTCTTCGATGCCAGGATTTCCGGCTTATCGACTCTGGGAGGCTGAGCGAACAGGTCTTTTGCCTTCGCGAACAGAGCCTTCGCGATCTCGCCATTCAGGTGCGCATTGCGGCCGTTTTCATCGGCGAAGGTGTCAAAGATGCCATATTTTCCCGGACCCATCTTGATCGCATACCACGTGATCGTTCCGGACTCGCGCTCTGCCAGCGGCTGAGCCGATTTCAGGAATTCCTCGACTTCTTTTTCCTTACCCGGCTTCGCTTCAAGTTGGGCCCAAATCGCAAGCTTTCCCATGATTGCCTTCCTCCTGACAATCTGATGCGGGAGCAATCCGATTTGTGGCAAAAAGAAAATCGGGCGCCATGCTAAGGGCGCCCGACGACATTTCGAACAAATACGAACCTACCGCTTCGCCGCGATCGGCACCTTCACAGATTCATTCGCGCTCGGCATGGTCGTGACTCGCCCCGAACCCGCCGCGGCCTGGGCAGCGGCCGCCGGTTGCGCCGGAGCGGCGATCAGTCCGAGTGCCTTGCGTACCTCGGTGTCGAGCTTGGCCATGACGTCCTTATTGTCTTTCAGGAACTGTCGCGCATTCTCCCGTCCCTGGCCGATCCGCTCGCCTTTGTAGCTGTACCACGAGCCAGATTTCTCGACGATGTTATTGTTTGCCGCGAGGTCGAGCAGATCGCCTTCGCGCGAGATGCCCTCGCCATAAAGAATGTCGAACTCCGCCTCGCGAAACGGCGGCGCGACCTTGTTCTTTACGACCTTCACTTTCGTCCGCGATCCGATGACCACGTCGCCTTCCTTCACTGCGGCAATACGCCGGATATCGACTCGCACCGACGAATAGAATTTCAGCGCCTTGCCACCGGTCGTCGTCTCCGGATTCCCGAACATCACTCCAATCTTTTCGCGGATCTGGTTGATAAACACCAGGCAAGTCCGCGACTTTGAAACGGTTCCAGTCAGCTTGCGCAGCGCCTGCGACATCAGCCGCGCCTGCAGTCCCATGTGGCTGTCGCCCATTTCGCCATCGAGTTCGGCCTTTGGGACCAGCGCCGCAACCGAGTCCACAACCAGAACGTCGATGGCATTCGACCGCACCAGCGCCTCGGTGATTTCGAGCGCTTGCTCGCCATAGTCGGGCTGTGACACCAGCAGATTGTCGACATCGACGCCCAGTTTTTTGGCATACCCGGGATCCAGCGCGTGCTCGGCGTCGACGAATCCGGCCATGCCCCCGGTCTTCTGCGCCTCGGCGATCACCTGGAGCGTGATGGTCGTTTTGCCCGACGATTCCGGACCAAAGACTTCCACGACGCGGCCGCGGGGAAATCCTCCCACGCCCAGCGCGGCATCGAACGAGATCGATCCCGTCGAGATCACCGAGATCGGCAGGATCGCGTCCTTCGACCCCAAACGCATGATCGAGCCCTTGCCGAACTGCTTTTCAATTTGAGATACCGCCAGGTCGATCGCCTTGCCCCGCTCGTCTGCCATGAAGTGGCTCCTTTGAAAATTGCCGATTATGAGTGCTTTCTAATTCTGGCCGGATTATACATAGGAAATGAAGCGAAGAAAAGGCGAATCAGAAGAATTAAGGATGATTATTCACTTGACACAAACCAAAATGGGAATGAGAATTTATGAGCCGTGACAGGGATGTTTGTGAGTTCAGCTATTCGTTCAGATATTCGCCGGAAACGGAAACCCCTCAGCCGTCAGAGATTCACGTGTACCGGGTTTTACCGTCACATTCACGTGTGTCCCATCCGCTAAAGGACTCTGGCAATGTTGACACTTTAGAGCCTGCCGATTGATGGAAGCCATTATCTTTGCCTGATCCGTGGTCGAAGAATTTATGGCCGCCGGTTCGATGCTCGGTCGATTGCATTGTTGGCAAACGAATGTGTAAGTTACGCCGTACCAATATGGCTGCGCCATGTTAACGATCTCGCTTTCTGGGGAAAGCGGTAGCGACACGGATTATATGCCTCAGTTTAATCCCAAATTTGCACAGTTTGGTACCGCGATGTAATCTCAGGACATCAAATGATTGACGGAAGATGGCAGAGCGAATAAAGTGCAAACACCATTCGCGCTACGCTAGAAGGAGGTTCCTGTGTCGCCCGAGTTACAGAAATTATTAGACAGAGCCCGTCGAGTCCAAATGACACCAGAAGAAGCAGAAGAGCAAAGACGCAGTTTCGCCTACGGAAATACCAAGATTGAGAACAATTCGATCACGAGGGATACGGTAGATCGCGCTGCGGAAATGCTGAAACGCGAATAGAGCCGGAGGCTTAATTGCCGTCTCGCAATCCCAATCAACTTTACGATACCCCAGAGCAAAAGGCCGACCTCGAAGCGAGGAACGGCCTTTTGCAGTTTGATGAAGTAAAACAACTAGTCGCCAAATCACGTGAAGATTTCAATCTAACCTCTGAGATTCTCCTTCGACTGCAATATCTAGCAATTCACGATATCTATAACTGCGCTGGCAAATTCCGAACTGGCCCTGTTTATCTCTCCAGAAGTACAGTTGATCCCAGCCTGCATCAGCCGGGACCATGGGAAGAGGTGCCCAGGCATGTCGAGAAAATGTGCGATTACGTGAACACGAACTTTGGCAAAAGCGCCGTCCATCTCAGTGCGTATGTGATGTGGCGGCACAATTGGATTCATCCGTTCTTCGGTGGAAACGGGCGCACGTCCAGATCGCTCGCATATCTTGTCCTCTGTGCGAGGCTAGGGTATGACGTACCGGGCTCTCCTACGGTTCCACAATTGATTGCAGACGTGCCCAAGAACAATGATCGATACTTTCGCGCACTTCATTCCGCTGATGCCGCCGATAAGAACGGCAGGTTAGATGTTTCTGAGATGGAAGAGCTTGTTTCCAATTGTCTAGCTGCGCAGTTAGTTAGTGTTTTCGACCAAGCTGGCGGAGCCACATAAAATACCCTCCCAAACGGGCACAATTCTAAGACAATTACTACTTTGCTAATACAACCTATTGTGTTGTATCAAAGTTATCCACAGGCAGTCGCCCCGTATTCTCTTGATTTTCTTAGGAATTTCGGATTCCATAGATAGGAACAAAGCGTAGAGCTTTGTTTCGACTGGAAGGCCGGGTGGCTCGAATGGCAAGGCGGCTCCTCTTGCAAAGGTGCCTATGTCGGTTCGACTCCGATCCCGGCCTCCATTTTGCCGATGTTTTCGAATTACATCGGCAGCATTGATACGGCAGCGTGGCTGAGTGGTTTAAAGCTGGCGACTTATAATCGCCCGATGCGGGGCTCACCTTCGACGGAAATCCCCGATCCGTCCGTTCGAATCGGACCGCTGCCGCCACTCTTGCTTCCGTATCAAACTTTCAAAGATCATTCCCGCCAAGTGATTGTTCACTGGCAAAACGCAGGATTCTAATTACTATTGGCCGTGCTCTGCAAGAGGGCAATCCTGTAACCGCCTACAACCTATTGTACGGACTGCAAATAAAACGCTACAGCTTCAGTCTTGCAGGTCAGATGCACAGACCGTATTCTTGGCAACCTGTGTTACAGCTGTGACTGCTGTGACGACGGTTACGGCTGTAACAGCAGTCACAACTGTGACAGTTGTTACGGTAATTTTCAAGCGGAATTTTTGCACAGGTTGCTACCTTGGCGGATACGGACGAAAAGCTGACCGACTGGAATCTGCGCGGATTTCCAGTTGATCTAAAGACGGAGTGTCAGAAGATGGCACTCGACGAACAATCCGCTACCGGAAAACGGCTGCGTGATGCCGATATAGTAGCGCGATTATTGCGTCGAGCATTAGTGTTAGACTCCGAGAATGAAGACAGACAAAGGACAATTCGACGAACTTCTCCGGCGAATGATCAACAGGGAACCACAAAAAACCGCCGAAATAAAGGCCCCTAAAAAGGCTCGGAAAGTTCAGAAGTCAGCGAAGCAAACGGCAAGGGCTTGAATCCTGCCAAACGGCGCACCGTTTCTACGAACGCGCCATCGTCCTGTCGCCGATTGTAGCGATAGCAAAACTCGTCCAAATACCTCTGCAAATGCTTTATTGAAACCTTGTGGAACTGGCCTATCAATCCACGCTTGAACAGCGAGAATGCAGATTCAATCGTGTTCGTATGCACGTCGCCGCGCACGTAGATTCTCTCTTTGTGCTTGATCGTTTCGTGCTTAGATCCGTGGATTCCAGCCTGTATCATCGCAGCCGGATAAGCACACCATTCGTCCGTCATCACTTGTACCGCATCAGGGCTGACGTGCTTCTCGATCTGTGCTCCGAGTTGCTCTGCCGTATTGCTGTCAATGTGAATCAGCCGGAGATCACCGCCACGCTGCCGGATGCCCATTACTACGTCTTTGTCTTTCCGCTTACCCTGATGCCCACGTTTCTTCCCGCCGATGTAGGTTTCGTCAATTTCCACGGTCCCGCCGAGTTTCGGTATCGCGCCCTCAGCCATGGCTTCGCGGATGCGGTGATTCAAGTACCACGCGGTTTTATATCCGCCGATACCTAGGTCGCGCTGTAGCTGCTTCGCGCTGATTCCCTTTTTCGCATTCAAGATCAGAGCAATAGCGTGGAACCAAACTATCAGCGGGAGATGCGTGTCGTGGAACAGCGTTCCGGCTGTCGGGGAGAATTGCTGCGTACAATCCGCATTGCGGCAGATATAGAACCACTGGCGACGGTTTGGACGTTCGGCACGCTGTTCGTCTCGTTCTTTGGCCTTGGATCGCTTAGACGGCTTGCTGGCGCGAAGTGGGCGCTCGTACTTCTCAACCTTGCTATCGCCACAGGTAGGACAGCGCACGATGCCATCAGGCCAGCGCATCTTTTCGATGTACTCTAAGCACTGCTCGTCAGTCCCAAACTTTTCGTATGCTTCGCGGATATTCATGTGTCCATAATGGCACTTTCCCACTGTTGTGTCAAGTGAATAATCATGGAATTAAGTTGTGGAACGTTCCAAAATGGGCCAAAGTGATGCCGGAAAAGGTTGTTGCAAAATATGCGATGCCATCGCATATTTAGCGTATGTGGATCACCCGCGATATCGAGCCTCGGCTGCATCGTTCCGCCCGCACCCGGCCGGTGGTGGTCCTAACCGGCGCCCGGCAAACGGGAAAGACCTCCACCTTCCGCCGTCTGTTTCCGGATTACGACTTCATCTCGCTCGATCTTCCCACCGAAGCCGAGCAGGCGGAAAAGGAGCCTCAAAGGTTCCTGCAGCGACACGCGCCCCCAGTCATCATCGATGAAGTCCAATACGCTCCCGCTCTATTCCGACATCTCAAAGTCGCCGTCGACGAGAACCGCAGTAAGCATGGACAGTATCTGCTCACAGGCTCGCAGAAATTCAACCTGATGAAGAGCGTTTCGGAATCCCTCGCCGGAAGAGCTGACATTGTAGAACTCGAAACGCTTTCGTTCGCGGAAATCCGCGCCGCGCTGCCGGAAACCGGGGTCGACTTTTCGATTGTTCGTGGCGGATTCCCCGAGTTGTATGCCGATCCTGAAATCGATCACGTCGCGTTCTACAACTCGTATCTGGCCACATATCTCGAACGCGACGTCCGTTCCCTCGCCAATGTCGGCAGCCTGCGCGACTTCGAGCGTTTTCTTCGCGCCTGCGCCTTGCGCTCGGCCAATCTTCTGAATAAAGCAGACCTCGCGCGCGATGTGGGAATCGCTCCTTCCACGGCAAATCACTGGCTCTCGACGCTAGAAGCTTCCGGCCAGATTGTCCTGCTTGAGCCGTGGTTCTCCAACCGCACAAAGTCGATCATCAAATCCCCAAAGTTGTATCTCGCGGACACCGGACTGCTCTGTGCGCTGCTGAACATCCGCTCAGAAGAAGCTCTGCGCGACTCGCCGGCCGCGGGAGCTGTCTGGGAGACGTTCGTCTCCGCTCAATTGCGGGCGCGCGAGCGCAGAGCTGGACGCGTCAACAGTCTCTTCTTCTGGCGCGATCGCACGCGCGAAGTGGACTTTGTCACCGAGATCGGAGGCCGCCTGGAACTGTCTGAAGCCAAGTGGAGCGAGATTCCCAGTGCCGAGGACACCGCGAACCTACGATTCGTGAGGGATGTTGTGGGTAAGTCGAAGGTGATTTCCGGAGCCGTAGTGTCCCGGGTCCCGAATAGTTACCCGCTAGGAGACGGATTCCGCGCATTGCCGGTCAGTGAACTCGAATGAGATCAGAGTGTCAAAGCGGAAGTACCGCCCGGCGTATTTTCTACTGAGACTCGCGGGCTTCCTCAGGCTTGTATTCGATAAATTCCTGGGCACCGGATACTTCGAATCGGCCATTCTTCCACTCATATCGCGTCCGCACTAACCCCGAAGAACAGCAATCACCCTGTATTTTGTTCGGATCGAATAGCTCAACGACCAGTTTTCCCTTTTCACCGTCAACTTTGTATAGACCTGAATAGCCGCGATCACCCGTGTGACAATAAGCCATCAGCTTCGGCTTCCCGTCAAACGAGTAGATGTAAACGTAATCTGTCTGTTGCGTTCCACCGGTGTCCAGGTGGACTGTCACGATTGCGTCCTCTTTCCCGTCACCTGTGACTTCTGCAAACTTCACAGACCGGAGCGTGAAACCCGGCGATTTCGGGCTGTCTTTCCCATCCACTAACCTAACGTGTCCCGGTTTCTTTGGGTCGAGCCATCTTAAGCTGCCATGTCCAAGAGTGGGGCCACTTAACGGGTACGTAAAGTTCTTGAAATCGACCTGCCGGACGCCTTGCTGCGCATCGGCCCATCCAGAAGAAAGAAGAATTAGCAGACTGAACAGGTACGCACGCATGGTGGTGTCTACCTCTGCAACAAATCCACCGGCGCCGTCACATCATGCACGCGAAAATACTTCGCCAGCGCCGGATACTTCCGCGCCACCGCCTCATACATCGCGTAGGCCACGTTCCGATAAGACACATGCCCCGCCGGCGTTGTCCGTAGCTCCGAGATATAAACCACCTCGGCGAAGTCCATCTTGAACAGCGCCCGTTTGCGAAACGCCAGCGGGATCGCGTACTGCGAATTCTCTTCCGCCTCCGGTGTCCCGCGCCCGGCCAATTTCTCGACTGCCGCTTGCACCCGCCGCATGGCTGAATCGAAACGTCCGCGAACGCCGGCATCCTCCATGTCGAGCAGCATCTCGTACCCATGCTGGGTCGTGAATCCCTGCATGACCTGAATGCACCGCCGATGCCGGTGCATATCACGGAATCCGCCTGTGTCCATCAGGATGTCGAAGCGGAACTGCTGCCCAGCGCGGAATCCCCGCAACATCTCGTCGTGCTTGCCGCGATGCCGCAAGCCGAGATCGATGATTTCCCTTCGCCTCCGTTCGCCCGCCACCTGCACCGCCTGCCGTATCTGCCGGTACGAATGATGCGATTGTTCGTAGAGCAGCGTGGTCGCAATCTCCACCTCGAGCGGCTCTTCGTCCAGCAGATCGACAATCGCCTTCGACGGAGCCAGAGGCTCGTTCGCCATCAACTCCCGCGCAGCCTGCCGCAACTCGCGCCGGGTCTCGATCTCATAGGTATTCGGATCCGCATACTTCACCAGCGTCGGCGCAACGCGCACTTCGCGCAGCAGTTCTTCTTCCGCGCGCGCTCCGAGTTCCGGACTCACCGCCCGAATCTGCGCCACCAGACTCTGCAATGACTCTTGATTCACGTTGTACGCAGGCCCAGTCGCCGCCTTCTTCAGCGACTCGCCCAGCGAGCGCACCTCTTTATGCGTATGCGAGAGCAGATGCGCGACCTGGTTTTCCAGCGTGCGCGCGTTGACGATCTCGCCCAGCGAAGTATTCGTCGCCAGCGGCAGCAAGTAGCGCGTGATGTCGAACGCCCGCGCTTTCAGCGTGCGCTCGTACGCCTCCTGCTTCATGTCGGCCGGTTTCGGCGTGATGTTGATCAGGTGCTGCGTCATGTGCGCCGAGAACGCATCATATTCGGAGAACAGAAAGTCGATGGTCTCGCGGTAGAGCTTGCGCGCCTCGTCGTCCGGCCCGAAGTCCGGTGTGAAATATCCGCTCCTGCGGAAATCCTGATATCGCGTCGACCGCTCCTGCCCATCCCAGCGCTGCTCGTCAGCAAGCTCGATCGCTGCCAGAATCGACAGCCGTTCGATGGCAAGTGCGAGATGCGCCAGATCAGCAATCGACCGGTGCCCATACTGAAAATAAAAGGTGTTGAGGAACTTCTCGGCTTTCTGCGTCGAGATCTCGCGCAGCGCATCTTTCATTGAAAGTGCAGACCGCGAGTATTTCGCCATGGCATAAGCCTGAATCTCAGGCTCAACGCCGAAAACCGCGAATACTTCGGTGGAAGGCTCACTCGCGCCGGCGTGGATTTCCTCGGCAGGCTTCTCCACCGCAGCCGCCCGCTGCGGCGACCAGTGCGCGGCGTCTTTCTCGGCGGATTTTTCCGAGGGCTTGGGCATCATCAGCACATTGGCAGTCTGGGACATGGGAGTGCTCGCATGTTACGCGCCACGCTTGTGGATTCGCAATCACAATCACAGTTACACG
>Ga0335081_10020013_pt1 | contig 10825 bp, 18 predicted proteins | sample Lox_Sample_35_FD_206713 | JGI IMG/M metagenome (GOLD analysis project Ga0335081, IMG submission 206713) | Soil microbial communities from Loxahatchee National Wildlife Refuge, Florida, United States - Lox_Sample_3.5 | ecosystem: Environmental > Terrestrial > Soil > Wetlands | place: USA... | reverse complement strand
ACAGGGACGGAAGTCCACTGTCTACGGAAGCATATCGAGGTGACGGATATGGAATACCTTCCTTACCACTTTCTCCTAACTACAGTCGTACGTCTCCTTAACCCTTTCTAGCTCTAACGGCAGGGAAACGCAGGTTACCTGAAGTATCAGGATGTATCAACAGGCAATATTGTATGTGAACACCGGACTAAACTCGGCACTCCAACATCAATGACTCAAAACCCCCATAACGCAATAATTCACCTTGGCCATTCCAATGGGACGGTCACCCTTTGGTCGCCTAATATGTCCACCCCGCTCGTCAAGATGTTTACACATCATGGACCTGTGAAGAGTCTTGCCGTTGACCGCGAGGGACGGTATATGGTTTCTGCGGGGGCAGATTATCGTGTTAAAATCTGGGATGTCAGGAATTATCGCGAGGTTCATTCTTATTATACTCAACGGCCGACGGATCATGTTGCTATTAGTGAATTGGGACTATTAGGAATTGGTTGGAGCGGTCATGTCTCGGTACCCCTCTTCGCTCCCCAACACAACATCCCAGGACTTGACGTTGTTCTCGGTTTCTTTCTCTGGTTCGTATGTTGATTTGGAAGGTCTGGAAAGATGCGTTACGTACTAAACAACAATCACCCTACATGACCCACGACATCCCATCTGAAACAATCTCATCCCTCCATTTTTGCCCCTTCGACGATGTCCTCGGCGTCGGCCACTCTGCCGGCTTCACCTCTCTCATCATCCCCGGCTCCGGTGAACCAAACTTTGACGCCCGCGAAATAAACCCCTACCAAACCGCCAAACAACGTCAAGAAACAGAAGTCCGATCCCTCCTTGATAAGTTACAACCCGAAATGATCTCCCTTGACCCCGAATTCATCGGGAATATTGACCTGCGGCCCAAAAATGTGCGGAAGAAGGCACTGGAGGAGGATCGGCCGGTTGAAGAGGGTGATGGCAAGGAGAAGAAAAAGGCCAGGGGGAAGAATTCTGCTATGAAGCGGTATTTAAGGAGGAAGACGAAGAATGTTATTGATGAGCGGACGATGAGGATGGAGGCTGTTAGGAAGAGGGAGAGGGAGGAACGGGAGGGGAGAGCTGTGGCGGTAACGAAGCAGTTGCCACCTGTTCTATCGAGGTTTCAGAGGAGAGGGGATTGAGATCCCGGTTCAATACACATGTTTCAATCCATATGTATGCCATTTCTATATGTGCCCCATTGAACGAAATTGATTCCCTACGGTTCCATCCCTCTTGGCATTATTCAACGCACGTTTGTGATACGCCAAGTCGATGACATTGAGCCAGCAGAGCCAAGGAAAAGCAGTTGTGTCCGTGAGCAGCTATCGGATCCAGAATATTTTCCTGACAAAATGATTCACGATAGCTATTTACGCTTCAATTTCAATTCCGCAAACGAGACTCTCAAAGGAAACCTATTCCCCCATTGAGAGGGATCATGTCATTTGGGTGGCACGGAAGACGGTGCAGAAGAAAGGCCAAAAAGAGTTGAGGGTTCCACAAGTACACCAGATTATTGCTGAATGATCCCAACAGGTTATGTTGATTATTATTATAGACAGAGACAGACGGTGCTGACGCAGCACTGCTAGATTGTAGATGGGAGATATAAATGTTCCATCGCCCCTTTCCCAAGAGCATAAAATTTCCCGTCTTCCAAGATGACGGACGGTGCGTGATATTGTAAAGAACATTTTGAGCTGTTTCGAAGGGACAGATAGGGAGACGGCAAAGAAGGTTTGGCAATCAGACATGATCATAAACGCAATAACTTGATGAATATCTGAAAACTCAATTCCTAGCCTTCTACGCCGAAGTGAGTGTTGAAAGGAACTTGTCTGACGCAGACTTCTCCTTCTTTCCAGAAATCTTTTCCTGTGCCTTGAATGCCTTAGCATAGGGATTCAACCTCAAAAGGACTTGTCTACAGAAATTAGCATACCTCAGTAACATAGAATATACCGATTGCGGAGAGGGTTCTTCTTCAAGGTGCGGGGTCTCTTGGTAATCTTGGGACCCTTAGGCTTCAACACAGATTGAACTTCGTCTGAGTTGATAGCCCTTGCGATGTCTGGTTGCGTGATAACATTCCATGGCAAAACATAGTTGCTCTTCGCCTCGGAAACAACACCGGCCTCTTTACCGTACAAGTAATCCAACTTCTTGAACGCACCTGCCGTCCATATGACGAATCGGCCGAGATGTCCGCCAGGGGCCAATTGGAGCAAATTCAGGGAATTGACATTGGCGGTCTCGACTCCGGGGATATTTCTGAAACACCTGACGATATTCGAGTCTGGTGCGTCATGAACGATGAGAGGACCACGTCGTTGGCGGTGTCGTCGATTCCGCATTTTCCCTCGACCAGCGCGGAGTTTCTTGGACGCACAGACCTTGTCGACGTCATGGTAAGCGTTGACGCCTCGGAGCAGAGCGACAGCATCCTTCGTCTTGGCAAGAGAAGCGAAGTGCGCATCTTCAACGACGAGAGGAATTTCGAGGACCGACGAGATTCGGTGGCCGCGGGCCATGACAAGAGATGGGACGGCGGTGGCAGCGATGGCAGAAACAGTGGCATATCGCTTCTCATTGAGATTGATTTTGACGTGCCATTTGCGCCAGGTCTTGGTGGGGGCAAAACGACGGCCGCCACGACACATGTTGCCAAACGCAGCTTGGCCGGAACGATGGGTTCCTCCACCGCCAACACGGGGGATACGAGCGACAGCTCGTCCTGTGCCCCAGGATTCGGCAGAGGTCTGGAGTAGTAATAGTAAGCGGGTTGTTCTCGGTAACTGCTGTGGTTGGGATTATTACCTGGTGACCGGCTTTGACGTTGACGGCGTAGGGTTGACGCTTGTTCTTGGCAACTGCAGTGTGGACGCGGTTCACGATATCAGGCCGGATTGGGGCTTTGAAGACGGCGGGCAGAGGAAGAGTGCTGCCGGACGGCGTAGAGCTGCCAGGCACAAAGATGTTGACTTGAGGACGCGTCGTCTACACCAGAAAGCATTGTCAGCACAAGCAAGGATTTTCACGCAGGGAAATGAAAAAAATGTCATCGATCCATCCATCATCCCCTTCAATCCCGACTGTCCCCCAACGAACGTGAATTGAAAAGAAACATGGAATCGACAAGCATTTGGCAGGAATGCGATGCGTACCATGATGATGGTGGTGGGAGGCGAATTTGTTGAGAAAAATGTAACCGTTGTGTAAGGGAAATTTTTCCCGGCAAAGGATTCAAAATCGTGATCTCCGCGGAATGTTTTGAAACCGACCATCCACCCTCGGCCCACTCTTCGGTTCCGATCTCAATGCACCGCGGAGGTCGGTACTTCAGAGCACGTTCTTATTATTGTCGACCTTAGTATTCAGTCAGCCTCAATCATCCGACTGTGCATATTTCACCTTTCCCCAGGATTTCTTGAACAAAGTCTTGGCCTCAACCTCATCAATCTTCATTCATCTTTTTCTCCGAACGGTTCCAAGGAGCAGCATTAAGCTCCGATTGCTCTTTTTGCAAGAGCATTGGGACTCTTTGACATTGAGAGCTCTTTCCTTTGAAGCGGCCATTTGAATGAAAGCTGCCAGGAACGAAATGCATGGGTTTGGACATATAGCTATTAGGCTGCAACATTTTCAAAATAAAGTTATGCGAACTTCCTGGAATCACTTGAATTCAGATAAGTTTGATATGCAAAAATTTCTGTTCATAAAATGAGAGCTTTGAGTATAAATAATGGCCAAGTCTGGTGTTATTGAAGTTTATGGTACAACCCAATTACTGTACGAGAAATGCCCCCATCTCAACGTAGCGTACATGGTTTTTGAACAGGCCGTCCCTAATTATGAAGAAACTATAGCCAACGATCCTAGAAATAAAATTCATCTTAAGATATGCGGCTGAGAATAGAGAGCTGGTTAGTGTGGCCTACCGAAAGTACATCCGTAAATTTGGCTGCCCGGGCATGAGATTATGCCATTTGAAAAAGTTCCGACGGGTATGGGTGTCGCCAATCCAACGCTTGTGAGACAGGTCACTGATGGCAAGGCTCTGAAATGGAGCCATTCGGCACAACTGCTCCCAACTTCCAACTAGCTAGGGTTGAAATTCCTGAGACTGACGTGAAGGAGATTGATCATATATAGCCCAATCGATCTACCAGAAGCCGTCAAAAAAGAACGATCGCTCAGCAAATAATCAGAATTTTCTGCACTCCGGACCAATATCTCCTTCCTTAGCAATATGTCACTCCAAATTCTTCCGCAGATGTATTCCCCTCACTTGGTTTTCTTCCCATCAACTTGCAAACCACGCGCAATCTTATCCGCCTCGACCTCCTTATCAATAGCCCTCTTCAAATCCGGGCGATATCCAACCATAAACAAAAGCTCCAACCAAACAAATAAGGGTGCCAAATAAAGAGACTATCCATCAACAAAATCCACCTGACATAAAGAGCAAACCTGAAACAAATTATCAAGCAACGCAGGAGCTCGTCCCTCCGCAAGTCCATGCCCAGCAAACTGCGCAATCCACGACGCTACGTTCCCACCAGAAGCATACCTGACAATAACATCACGCGGGTATTGCATTGGGAGCGTGCGAGCAAGGTAGCCGCACAACAGGAGAAAGGGTAAAATGCTGAGGCCGGCGACGGGTTCGAGGAGGATGTAGCCGATGGCATAGACGGCAACCCCGACGTCTGAAAGATGGATGGATGGGACGTTGGAGGAGATGGGGATTGGCGGGGTGAGGCCGATGAGGATGATGGATGTTGCGAAGATGATGGGGACAAAGACCATGTGAACGACTACATTGATGGGATGGCTGTCTGACAACAAAGTCAGCTGCGTGATGGGAGTGTTTGTACGGTATTTGGCGTAGAACGATAGTTGCGAGGTTGTCTGCAGTCAGGAGATGGTTATTCGAGCGTTGTACATATTTCGTGAGGAAGACCATGGCTGGTGTTTTGAAGGTTGAGGGACCTGGACCGACGTTAAATCGTATCCAGCTCGATCGGCGTCCACAAACCGTCGACAAACACGGCGAGATTTCAACCGTCTTGGGCAAAGGCCAACGTGATCAGTGAAACTCGATTCCCCCCGAATGATAGGTAGCCTACACCCCGTCGCATACGAACACAGTTGCTGGGGAGATGCATGGGAATCTGACCGAAAAAAGATGGTACGACATTGGATATCTTTGAAGTAAATTTTCTAATGTGTTCAATCACTAGGGCAGGCCAAGACCAGAACCGTAAAGTTCATTTGTTATATTTCTTCCTCCCCAAAAGAACAAAATAACTGGCGTACATTTCGTAGTAGTCCTACACGCGATGGCCCTTTTGGACATAAATTTGGTATGCAAGTAGATGAGTCTGACGAAACATTCCCAAATATGATAGTATTCCCCGCCGTTGGGTAGTGTGGGAGATACAACATCGACCAAAAGACGCCATAACCCAGCCGCAAGCAAGCTTTACCGAATTGGGTTCCCATCCTTCCCCGAAACTGGAAAGCTTCGTCTTTGGAGCCCCGCTCGCTAGCCCGCAGCTACCGGTGCCGCAGGTTTAAGGCACTCGAGCCTCACATCCTTGCACCTCTTCAAATAATCCTCGACAGCATCCCGCGAAAGGCCCTTCCCAGCATCATGGGAAAGTTTATTCCCCTCCGCGACAAGACCATCGACCTCCACCCGCAGCGACGAATCCAAAAATTCAAGTTTTGAAATACCAATCATTTCCCCCAGAGTAATTCCGAAGCGGAGCCCATATTCCGCACCCTCCCGATATCCCTTGTCAAATCCTTCTTGTGTGGTTTTTGACTGTCCCGCGACGATGCCCGCCTTGTATCCTTCCTAGCACTATCAACGGTTGTTTTCAGGGATCCAATGTACGTTCATGTGAGTCTGCTGGAGCTTTTGGAGGTCGCTTGAGTTGCCAGGTGCGTCCCTTCGGTCGTCACTGTCGTCTTCCCAGACGTCGGCGTCCATGAGTCAAAACTCTCACAAAATTGCACACAAAACCGTCCTGTTGGGTTGTTGACCCGCCAAGACCCCGTGACCCGGGCTTCCACTTATCTAGATACGGGAATATAAGATAAGTGAATCCCCGCATCGTTGCCTTGGAAGTATAAAGGACCCGATACGCCGCTTTGGGACAACGAGAGTGGCCCGAACACATGGGTTTCAGGAACGTATTGGCACGAATCGACAGGGTAATTCAAGTTGACCATGGTCCCGTCATTAGCAAAACCCGATTATTCCTGACAAAGTAACCTATTTCGTCATACCCACATTCTAATCTTGTGTGTGCAGCCGAGATCTCGATCCTGTTCCGATCTACCAGCGATTGTGGGGGCCATGGAATTTCGTCGCTTTCTGGCTTGCTGATTCCATCAATATCAATACCTGGATGATTGGTATGTCCCCAACACCGGATATCTCAGGCTGACAGCTCTGTTTCGTCGAGTGTTGTGGCTGGCCTTTCTTGGTGGGAGACATGGCTCTGCGTCTGGGCTGGTTACGCCATCACCGCCGTCTTCATCGTCGGGTCCGGTCGAATGGGTGCTGTCTATCATATTTCTTTCCCGGTCATCAATCGTGCATCATTCGGAATATGGGGATCTCTCTGGCCAGTCTTTAATCGTGGCGCAATGGCATGTATCTGGTACGGTGTTCAATCCTGGATTGGTGGCGAGTGTGTGTACATCATGATCCGTTCGATTTGGCCAAGTTATGCCAATATCCCGAATGGGATTCCGGACTCCGGAACTACGACTGCATATTACGTTTCCTTTTTCGTATTCTGGTTGTTATCCCTGCCTGCCATATGGTTCCCCGTATACAAAATCCGTCATTTGTTTACGGTCAAATCGTGTACTGTCCCTGTCGCCGGTGTTCTCTTCATGATTTGGGCCATTGTCAAAGCAGGAGGAATTGGTTCCATCATTCATCAAAGCTCGACCATTTCTGGCAGCACAAAGGCTTGGGCGGTTATTGCCGCTATTATGGATTGCATTTCCAACTTTGCCACTTTGATCGTTAATGATCCGGATTTTGCTCGTTTCGCCAAGAAGCCGAGAGATGCTCTCTGGTCCCAGCTGTTTACGATTCCCATCGGGTTTGCGTTGACTTCTTTCATCGGTGTCATCGTCTCTAGTTCTTCCACAGTGATATATGGACAACCAATCTGGGTAAGATTGCCCATAATGACACAATACCTCATCTCACTAGAACCCCCTGGATCTCTTGAACAATTTCCTTGATGGAAGTCCGAGCTCGGCAACGCGCGTTGGGGTGTTCTTTATCGCACTGGCCTTCGCATTAGCACAACTGGGCGTCAATATTGCCGCAAATTCGATTTCTGCCGGCAATGATCTCTCAGCCTTGTGTCCTCGGTACATCAATATTCGTCGCGGTGGTTATATTGCTGCATTCGTCGGAATTGTAATGTGCCCATGGAAAGTATTAGAAAACTCCAACAATTTTACGTCATATCTCTCAAGGTGCGGCGCTCTCTTCATCTGTTATCTCACCGTCAGTTATTCTGTCTTCCTTTCGAGCATTGCGGGTGTTGTATTTTCGGATTACTACATCGTCAGAAGAGGGTATTTCTCTGTTCCAGACTTGTATACCGCAAATTCAAATGGGCCCTATTGGTATTTGGTGGGTTTCAATCCAAAGGCTTATGTACATCCCGCTCTTAGGAACCACTTTCTAACAAAGATTGCATATATTTTTGGGATTCTTATCAACGTGGTGGGATTCGCTGGTGCGGTGGGTAGACAGGTCCCAGTCGGTGCGACGTATATTTATCGACTCAACTATTTCTGCGGCTTTATTGTGGCGAGCGTCACATACGCGATTCTCTGTCGATTCTGGCCTGCCAAGGCTGTCCCGGAGAAATGGACAGAAGATGGCGACCAAGATGTTATTGAGGCGAGATTGGAACGTATTCCTAGCGATGAGGAGGATGGACAATTGAAGTTAGATGAGGCCAGACAATGACTACGATGACGGCAAGTTCCGAGAATCGTTTGAGGAAAGCCCAACGTCTTTCTGAGGGGTCAGATAATATTGATTTGTTACGAGTGTCAAGCTTGTGCAAATGGTTTTAGCAGATGCATTTTATTAGCTATCCACCGCTACTTTTCATTGTCAATCAAATGAAAGTTTTGTCGATTTGAGGGAACCTATTGATGTATTTTTGTTCTTTCGGAATACGGTTAAGTGTGAAACCGTCACGTTCTCAAATACTTAGTGATCAGGAGTTTAGAAAAAGCCTCCTCCGCGGTTGGCGCCGATCCTCATGCGCTTGTCGAGAAATGTCCCATTATCCATGGGCAAAATCGTTCAGCACATCACGGCGGTTCTTGGTATTCTCCAACCTCTTCCAGACACTAAAACAACCTCAGGGTCTGCCTCGGACAGGGACCATTCCCAATTTGACCCGAGGTCTGCCGCCTCAGCGAAGGATCCGTGATGTCGACAAAGTAATTGCAGTTGCAAGTGCCAAAGGTGGTGTAGGCAAGAGCACAATAGCAGGCATCACCGTTTGACAGATCGGGCTCCTAATGTCTTAGCCAACCTAGCTCTGGCAATGGTTCAAAAGGGCAAGCGGGTTGGCCTGCTTGACGCCGATATATTTGGTCCATCGGTCCCTCGGCTTTTAAACCTTTCCGGACAACCTCGAACGAATGAAGGTAACAACCCTTCGCTGCTGGTCCTCACGAAGACAATCGATTGGTTCCGCTTGTGAATTATGGTCTCAAGGCAATGTCTATGGGATTCCTTGTTCCGCCGGAAAACGCTATTGTGTGGCGAGGTTTGATGGTTATGAAGGCATTACAGCAGTTGCTTCACGATGTGGACTGGGGTGGATTGGATGTGCTTGTGATTGATATGCCGCCTGGAACAGGAGATACTCAATTGACGATTACACAGCAAATCGTTCTCGATGGTAGTTCCTTCCTCTTTACGAATTATTGATCCAGGTGTTGCGATCGTGTCGACTCCACAAGAGATGGCACTAATGGACGCTGTGAGGGGGATCAATATGTTCCGCAAAGTCAATGTTCCTGTACGAGTATCTTACGACTTTACGAGTTGACGACAGATTCTGGGGATAATCGAGAATATGGGAACATTTATATGTCCACATTGTCATCATACAACGCCCGTATTCCTGGCTGGTGGAGTTGAGCGCGAAGCAATGAAGCAGAACGTTCCTATTTTAGGAAGTATCCCATTGGATGAGAGTATCTGTGCAGATGCAGATAGTGGAAGGCCGAGCGTTATTGCGGAAGGACAAGACGCCTCTGCAAGAAGCCAGAGCTTCAGAGATATCGCAGACAGGGTGTTGGCGGGGCTAGAAGTATTCAAGAATTCTTCGGCATCGCAAGCATAGTCAACCGCATATAAGCCCGAAGAAGGACAAGCCGCAGGCAGCGGATACCCAACGAATACATTGCCAATATTTTTCAAATTGTGCAGAATATGTTGACTCTACGATGCCATCCAAGACGATAAATTCATGATCTAAAAGACAAGAGCAGCACCCTTCGTCTTCTTCTCACCACCCAATTCGAAATGCTTGCAACGCTTCAACGGCAACTGAGCTCGATACTTGCACTCATTGCATTCCAAACGCAACACAACTTTCTTTGTCGTTTTTGCCTAAAATCAATTAGACGTACTGGAAAGTTTAGAATGGCGCACCTTCTTATGGAAAACAGGCTTTGTCTGACCACCGTAACCGCTCTGCTTTCTGTCGTATCGTCGTTTACCCTGCAACAAGCGTGAGAATCCGCGGGAAGTGAAAGGTGGAGCCGGAATTACCTGGGCGAAAAGACTCGCTTTGCCAGTCTTGTACTGGGTTACTTTGTGGATGGTGTGCTTTCGGCAATTCTTGCCTTTGCAGTAGGTTCGACGTGTCTTTGGAACGTTGACTGGCTACTTAGAACAAGAATATCAACGTAGGACATACCCATGGTGGTGGATGTTGATGACCCTGGCTGTCGGGCTGTCGATGATCAAGTTGGTGTGACTGTCGACGCCAGTCGTGCCCTACAAAATCACAGCCAAAAACCCTAACCAACGGAAGGGAGATCACCGCTTGAATCCGACTGTGTGGCGGAGAGTGCAGCACCGAGAGGCCGAAGGGTCCAGGCGAACATGCCCTTATTCTGCGACCAATGCGGCGAGGAGTTTGGCGAGAACGCGTTGCGTGCCAACAGCAAGTTCTGCAGTTATTGTGGAAAGGCATTGTCGGACTACGTTAAACAGCAATGTCCGTCCCTGTTCAAGTCATCGCCCACAGCCTCTCGGTTCCCTGGGGATGGGACTCCCCAGTCTCCTTCCACCGCAAAGAAGAGGAATGCCACAGAAGGCGACCTTCATGATGGCGGCAGCCAATTGAATGATTCCATGGACGACAGTCCTTCTAAAGAACGAAGCCGACCTAAAACGTATTCGCAGGTTATGATCGACGAGAATTCGACGGAAGAAGACCCTGAAACTGAAGGAGCGGAGAATCAGGTAAGCTCAGATATATGTGGTTTATATTCAATTATTGACCCCTTTCTTCTAAGGAACTAGGGAAAGGCAAGCGGATCCGCCGATCGACCCAACGATACCTCGATGATGTTACAGCGACAAACTCGCCAACAAAAAGGAACAGGACAAGCTCGAATATGACTTCAATTAAAAAGGTCCTCCGTGTCGTCCGAAGCTCTTGAGCCATTGACTGACGACTTCCGAATAGACCAACAGTTCCCTCGAGCAAATTTTAAACTC
>Ga0335081_10020012_pt1 | contig 10825 bp, 10 predicted proteins | sample Lox_Sample_35_FD_206713 | JGI IMG/M metagenome (GOLD analysis project Ga0335081, IMG submission 206713) | Soil microbial communities from Loxahatchee National Wildlife Refuge, Florida, United States - Lox_Sample_3.5 | ecosystem: Environmental > Terrestrial > Soil > Wetlands | place: USA... | reverse complement strand
AGCCGGTCGTCGTGCCGCTCGGGGCGCCGGTATGGCACCGCAAGGTGCTCGGCGGCGTGATCAACCAGTACCACAGGGCCGCGTGAACCATTTCATGAACCCGCAGGTCAGGAGTTGTTCGCGGCATTTTGAAGCGGTACAGGCAGCCTTACTGGCTGTTGATCGCGGCGACGGTGGTGCTGAGCACCGTGGCGAACCCCGTCCAGGCGACTTCGGGAACCGCGAGCAGCGCCGCGGTCTGGTCGATCCGGCGGGCCAGCAGGGCATAGCGCGCCATGACCGCGAACAAGAGCGCGGCGTCGGCCGTGGCTGCCCACAAGCGGCGGCGGCCGAAGGCCAGCGGCACATAACCGCTGCGGATGACGATGGCAGCTGCCCACCAGGCCAGGACTTCACCGCGGGACGGTTCTGATGCCGCGGACTGGGGGGCGTGCCAGATGCGCCAGGCGGAGGTGGCCGTGGTCAGGTTCAACGCCGACCACACGACCGGGAAGGCCGCGCCGGGCGGCGCGAACGCCGGACGCTCGAACTGGCCGTACTGGGGTCTGGTACCCCGGCCCGACTGGCGCTGCGCCGCCCAGGCCGACAATCCCTGCCCGGCGGCGTAGGCAGCGGCGGCACCGGCCCAGGCCGCGGCCTGCCCAAGCTTCCACCGACGGCGGGAAATGCGCTCATCGTCTTCCGGCATGACAACTGCCTTCCCCGAATCCTGGGGTGCACCCGCGATCGTGCACCCCAGGTCCCCCATCGCGGGGGTGAGCCACCCCACGTTCCGTGACGCACCGCACTCTCGACCGCGGGCAGAGCACGCTCCCTGCCGACTCGGTGCGGCTGGGACTGGCGTCTTGCCGGAAGGTCACCCGCGTACAGAACATCCGGTTTTGGAGGGTTCCCGGGCCAGGCGGGACTAGACGGACTGTACGACGGTGGCCATGGTGCTGATCAGCCGCCGGAATCGTTCGACTGCCCTGGGTTTGCCGGTGATGTCGATGTCGGCGTCTGACCCGGCGAAGATGAGGGCGGTCAGGGCTTGGGTGGTCGCGGTGATCGTGACGTCGGCCGGTGCGGACGGGGCTTCCGCGGCGAGCGACCATTGGTGGCCGTCGCTTTCGGCCAGGTAGTCCGCGCCATCGAGGCGGAAGTGCCAGCGGGCTGGCTCATGGTCGTCGGTGGCGCGGTCGATGGCCCGGATGGCATTGCGGAGCAGGTGCTCGCCGTGCAGCGGCTCGCCGGGGTGGGGCCAGCGCCAGGCGTGCCGCAGCCCCCACCAGCCGAGCGTGTCGATGACGGGTCCGAGTTCCGCTCCGGCCGGTGTCAGGCGGTACCAGACCTCCCGCCGGCCCGGCTGGCGGTCGGCGGTGATGATTCCCGCGTCATCAAGCTCGCGCAGGCGCTGGCTGAGGGTCTTGGGGGTGATCCCGCCGAGGCGGTCCATCAGGTCGGTGAACCTCTTGGCGCCGGTGAGAAGGTCGCGGATCACCAGCAGGCTCCACCGGTCGCCGACTTGCTCCAGAGCCCGTGCAACCGCGCAGAAGTGGTCGTAGGTGCGAACGTTCCGGGTCATGCCTTCATAATACTAGTTGACAGATACTAGTTACAAGATAGTAGCTTGTGGATAGTCAGCTAGAGGAGGATGTCATGTACAACCCGCCTGCCTACATATGGGCGATCACCATCGCCGCGACCGCCGCGATCGCGGCTGCGACCTGCGTCGTGCTGTACAGCGGAGCGGTGCGCGCCGGCCTGGGCCGGCAGCGCGCGGCGCTGCTGGCCGGGGCCGCGGCCGTCGTGCTCGGCGGCTGGTTCACCGCCACCGCGGTGATCGCGGGCCACGGCTGGTACCACACGCGGCTCGGCCACGGGGTGCCGTGGCTGCCGGTCGCGGTGGCCGGCTTCTTCGGCACGCTGCTGGCCCTGCGCCGGATCCCGGTGGTCGCGCGGGCCCTGGCGGCACCGGGCCTGGCGAGCCGCCTGGAGTACCCGCACTTGTTCCGGGTGGAAGGGGTGGTCTTCCTGATCATGATGGCCCTCGGCCAGCTGTCCGCGCTGTTCGCCTGGCCCGCGGGCCTGGGCGACATCGCTGCCGGCATCGCCGCGCCGCTGGTCGCGTACAGGCTCGCGCGGGGCACGGGCCGCCGCGCCGCCCTGTGGCACAACGCGTTCGGCATGACCGATCTGGTCGTGGCCCTGACCCTCGGCGGCCTCACCGGATTCCAGCTGCTCAACGTCACGCCGTCCGCCGCGCCGATCTTCGAGCTCCCGCTCGCGCTGATCGTGACCGCCGGCGTGCCGCTGCTGCTCGCCTTGCACATCACCTCCATGTCCGCGCTGGCCAGAGCCCCGCGGACACCGCTGCCAGCCACCGGCCCGCTCATCGCCGCCGCGACGCCGCGTACTGCCATGGCGGAAGCCCCGGCAGCCGATGCCCGGTGAAGCACCCAGCGGAGAGAAGAAGACGGCGCAACGCAAGATCGACGCGCTCAAGAAGGCGGCGGCCCGGCCCGGCGCCGGCAGCGCACCCCCGTCGTGCCCGCCAGCCAGCTCATGGCCGCCGAGCTCCACCAGGAGGGCCATCCGCCCGAGAGACCGCACGCCGGGCGTGGGCCCGGTCAACGGAAAGGAAACGCAATGAGCACCCGGAGTCCATACCCAGACGTCGAGGTCCCGGAGATCTGCCTGCCCAGGTTCGTCCTTGACCGAACCGATCAGGGGAGGTCCAGCGGCCCCCTCATGGGTCCCCCCGGCCACGGTAGCGCCAGCCCGCTGATGGGCCGGGCCACCGCGGGCACCACTACCCCGCTGATGGGCCCGGCCGCCCCGGCCACCGTTACCCTGCTGCTGGGCCCCGCCGATCGCAGCACGATGGTCTCGCCCATGGATCCCGCCCACCCGGGCACGGCCACGCCGCTGATGCTCCCAAGCCGGTAATGCCTCGCGCAGACCGCAGGACGGACGTCTCGCCCGGCCCGGGCGCCGTCCGGCAGGCGGGCCCGGGCGAACCGGCGCCCTCCGCTACCGACACCGCATCCCCTTGACCGCAAGCAGTTCGACCTGAAGGGCGTTCACGTGGCAGACATCCAGATCGAGACCCAGTACTCGACCGGTGTTTCCCAGCAGGTCATCGAGCAGGCGCTCGTCGCCGCTGGGCAAGACCTCGACCACCTTCACCCCGAGGACCTAGCTTTGCTTGAGGACTTTCACACGATGGGCCGCATCGCCACCGCCCAACTGGCCGACCTGGCCGAGATCACCTCCGATGACGACGTCCTCGACGCGGGCAGCGGAATCGGCGGAACCGCCCGCTACATCGCCGAACGCAGCCGCTGCCACGTGGTCGCCGTGGATCTCACCGAGGAATACTGTCAGACCGCACGGTGGCTCAACCAGCTTGCCGGGCTTGACGACCGGATCACGGTGCGCCAAGCAGACGTCACGGACCTGCCGTTCGAGGACGCGACCTTCACCTTGATGTTCAGCCAGCACGTGCAGATGAACGTGGCCGACAAGGCCCTGCTCTACGCGGAGGCACGCCGGGTCCTGGCCGACGGCGGCAGGCTGGCTGTGTGGGACATCGTCGCCGGCGAGGACCGCGAACCCGACTTCCCGGTGCCCTGGGCCGACCGGCCCGAATACAGTCACCTGACCACATCCGACCGATTGCGCACGGCCATCGCAACCTCCGGGTTCGAGATCGAGCAGTGGAACGACCTCACCGGCCAAGCAGCCGCGACGATGCAGGCACTGCTCATGTCGCCCCCCAGCCCGATCGGACTGCAGGCCTTCGTCCCGAACTTCAAGCCGAAAGCCAACAACCTCACCACCGCGCTGGCCGACGGCCGACTGTGCGCCATCCAAGGCCTCGCACGAGCGATCTGAGACGCTCCGCCACCCGCTCGGCCAGGACGCGAACCATGAGATCGAAGATCGTCATCATCGGCGCCGGCTGTGCGTAGACAAAGCGGGCAAGGCCCGCCACGCACCCTCGGCGTGCAGGTAACCCGCGAGAGCGACTTCGCGCCGTAGGCCCCGCCGTCTGCCCAGCAGACGGCCCGGCAGCCACAACGGCCGCCGCAAGTGGCAGCGTCCGGCGACAGTGGTCGCGCCGGGTCCACACGGGCACCCGCCGACCGGCGGCATCGCTGGACCGGAATCAGGGCCACGGCGATTCTCAGCGCATCACCAGGCCTGGCAGCATAATCACAATTCGGCGTGCGAAGCGCTGCCATCGCACCGACCGCAAACAGCGTCCAGATCGGCGGGTCGGCGCGCGGTTATTCGAGTTCTTCGCACGGTAGGCAATCCGGACCACGGCGGCGCAGACAGCGGTGAGACCGTATTTTTATACATCGCCAGCGCCCGGCGTAAACTTCCGCACATAGCCGCTACCTGTGCGGCGAGGCACCGCCGGTAGCGTCCGGCTGGGCGCGAGGTGATTATTGTGCCCGTGGTGCCGGCGCCGGTGGCAAGCTTGGGCCGTGCGGATGGACACTGGCGCCGGGGAGAACGTGGTTGCCCGCTTGGGGTCGTTGCGCCAGCATCAGCGCAACGGGCAACGGTCCCCGCACAAGCCGCTGCTGGTGTTGCTGGCATTGGGCCGGCTGGCCGCTATCGGGTCAAGCCAGCTGCCGTGGTCGGTCGCTGAGTCAGTGCTGGCTGAGTTGATCGCTCAATTCGGGCCGCCGTCACGGACCGGCCGGGCGCAAAGCGCGGCCTACCCGTTTACCCGGTTGCGTGCCGACGGGGTGTGGGTGCTTGACCGGGACGTGGCGATGGATCTGGTTGGCCCGCTGGCCCGCAGCCATGTCACCGGCCAGCTTGAACCATCGGTAGAGTCGGCTCTGCTGGCTCAGCCTGCGCTGATCGGGGCCGCTGCCCGAGAACTGGTAATGAGCAATTTCCCCGAGACGGTGGCACCGGATGTGCTGGACGCGGTCGGGCTCGATCCCCGGGAGGTATTCGGCGCTGGCGACCTGCTCGCCTGGCCTGGGGGCGCGCTGACCGGGCGCAAGAGGGATCCGGGCTGGCGGCTTCGCGTGCTCGAGGCCTGGGACCGGCAGTGCGCGTTCTGCGGCTATGACGGGCAATTCGCCGGAGCTAGCGTCGCTATCGAGGCAGCCCATGTCCGCTGGTTCGCCTTCGGTGGTCCCGATTCGGCCGATAACGGCCTGGCCCTGTGCTCGCTGCACCACAAGTTGTTTGACCTGGGAATGCTGGGACTGAACACGAGCCTGACGGTCGTGGTCTCGGCCCGGTTCTCGGCCCGGACCCTGGCAGGGCGCGCCATCTACGACCTGCACGGGCGGGAACTCTCGCCGCGGCCCGGCACCGCCCGCCCGGCGCTCAGTCACATCTCTTGGCACACCCGGCAGGTCTTCAAAGGCGAACCCCTGGCCGCCTGATTCCCTTGCAAGTTAGTCTCGAGGTTAACTTCAGAGCAGCCGTCAGGACACCGCGCACGATCTTGCCGAAAATAGTGCGTTGACCAAAATGCATTTCCATGCGTCAACCCGCATGCTCACTCACGTATTGAGGCCGGACCGTAACTCGCCAAAGTGCGTTGTCCGGCCTTGTCGGTAGCTTCAAGAGCAATCGCAGATCGCTTAATTATTCGTGGCTGGACTTTGACGTTAGTCGCGGGCTCGATAAGCGCCGATCAGCCAGTTATGTAGCGGATATGGGGATGGCTGGCAGTCTGGGCTAGTGGAGGGCTAGTGGCCGGATCCTTTGCCGGTCCCAGATGTGGCTCGAAGCCGTCATCTCTCGATGGAGACCGGCTGACACCCCGCGCGGCCGGGCGATAGCCAGGCCGGGGTGGGTTAGCGAGCGCTGCGGGCGGAGGGCGCGAGCAGGCCCAGGTCGCGGGCGCTGGCGACAGCCTCGGCCCGGCGGTGGGTGCCGAGCTTGGCGTAAAGGTTGCGCATGTGGGTCTTGACGGTGTTCCGCGAGACATACAGCTCGTTCGCGATCTCCGGCGCGGTCAGGTTGGTCGGCAGGTAGCGCAGCACGCGCAGCTCGCTCTCGCTGAGCGCCTCGAGCGGCGGCCGCGGCCCGGCGCGGGGCGGCGCGGGCCCTCGCCCGGCCAGCACGCTGAGGATGTCGGCAATCAGGGCGGGGTGGGCGGTGCGGTGCCGGGCGTGGCGCTCGAGCAGGCCCGGCACCGGGTGCAGCAGGAACAACTCAAGCCCGCCGTCGGGTTCGGCTAGGTCGAGTGCGCGCTCCAGGGCGCGCCCGGCGGCGCCTAGGTCGCCGAGGGCATCCCGGGCAATTGCCTCCAGCAGGAACGCGTGAGCCAGCCAGCCCCCCGGGAAGCCCCCCGGGAGTACGGAAGCGGAGCCGCCGAGGACCGGCCCGAGCGCTGCGGCCGCCGCGCTCGGGTCGCGCCCTGAGCGAGCCGCAACACCGCCGTGGCGATATGCGTCTCCGCGCGTTCGCGGTCGTGTTCAACGAGGCCAGCGAGGACCTGCTCGGCGCGCTCGGTGTCGCCGAGGCGGACCAGGACGTACAGCTGCATGGCCCGCGCCCGCGCGACAAGCAGGTGCGGCGCGGCCAGGCGCCCGGTTAGCCGCTCAGCGGCCCCGAAGGCGGCCAGCGCGTCGGCGTCACGGCCGCGCACCAGCTCGAGCCGCCCGCGGATGTAGTGGACCGCCAGCCTCGCCGCGGGCTCGGCTTCCGCTGTGACGATGCGCTCGGCGCGCTGGAGCCAAGCCTCAGCTTCCTCGGGCCGTCCCTGCCAGGTCAGCGCGACTGCGAGTGTCCTGTAGGCGGTGCCGGCGGGCGGCTCGTCGGTCCAGCCGTGCCGTTCGGCCAGCTCGATTGCCTGCCTGCTGCGCTCGGCCGCCTGCGCAAACGACCGCCAGATCTCGTCCGCCGCCAGGTGCGCCAGGCCGCTGAATTCAAGAAACGGCCGCCCGATCCGGCGCGCCAGCGCAACGCCCTGCTCCAGGTGCTGGTGTGCCTCCTCGGACCGGGTGGTCCAGACCTCGGTGCTGCCCAGGCTGGTCAGCGCCAGCGCGCGCAGGTCCTGGCCCAGGGCGGGCTGCGCCGCCTCCGGCGCCTCCGCCGCGGCCTGCAGCCGCTGCGCCTCCTCGGCCACCGCCTGGGGGTTCCCGCGCTGGCGGGCGTCCAGCAGCCGGACCACCCCGAGCAGAACCTGGAACTGTCCGCGCCGGGCGTCTGGTACCGACGCCATTCCGCGCTCCGCCAGGCCCAGATACCGCTCGGCCGCCTCCAGCGACCCGTGCGCCAGTTCGTCCGCCGCGGCCACCGCCGCGAGCTGGGCATCGGCCGCGCGGACACTGGGCGGGAACCCGGCGAGCAGCTCATGGGTGATGGCGGCCTCCCCGTCCAGGTACAGGCCGGGCCAGTGACCGGCGAGCAGCCGGGCGGCCAGCCCCCAGTCCCGCGCTACCTGGGCGTGGCGGATCGCCTCCACCGGGAACCTGTGCCCCGCGAACCAGGCGCTGGCGGCCTGGTGCAGCCCGGCGACCTCCTCCAGGGCGGTGCGCCGCAGCTCCAGCTGCAGCAGGTCGGCGAACAGGTGGTGGTAGCGGAACCACGACCGCCGTGCGTCCTGCGCCACCACGAACGCGTTCGCGGCCTCCAGGTCCTGCAAGACCCGCTCGCTGCCACTATCGCCGGTCAGCAGGTCGGCGAGCTCACCGTTGACCGAGTCCAGGATGGAGGTGCGCAGCAGCAGCCGCCGCACCTGTTTGCTCTGCCGGTCCAGCACCTCGGCCAGCAGGTACTCCGCCACAGTCCGCTCGCTGCCGGAGAACCCGGCCGCGAACCGCTCCGGATCGGGGTGCCCGGCCAGCGACAGCGCTGCCAGCCGCAGCCCCGCCGCCCACCCCTCGGTCCGCTCCGCCAGCAGCACCAGCGCCCGCTCAGGCAGCTCCACCCCCGCCGCCGCGAACAGCTCTCCCGCCTCAGCCACGGTGAACCGCAGATCCGCCGCGCGGATCTCGGCCAGCTCGCCCTCCAGCCGCAGCCGGTGCAGCCCCAGCCGCACGTCATGGCGGGTGGCCAGCACGAACCGCAGCCCCGGCGGCGCGCGCATCACCAGCAGCTCCAGCTGCCGCAGCGCGTCCGGGCCCAGCTCGTGCACGTCGTCGACCACCAGCCACAACCGGTCCGCCAGCGGTGCCAGGTCCGTCAGCAGCCGCTCGGTGATCGCCCACCCGTCCAGATCCGGCGCCGCCGTCAGCGCCTGCACCAGCGCTGAACCCGGGACCGTCCGGCGCAGCGCGCCCAGCACCGCTAGCCAGAACCGCTGCGGATCCCGCTCATCCCGCCCGACCGCCACCCATGCGGCGTGCTCGGCCAGGCCTGCCTGGCCGATCCATGACCGCAGCAGGACCGTCTTGCCGCTGCCCGGCGGCGCCGACACCACCGTCACCCGGGCTGGCCCTCCCAGCCGCTCAAACAGCCCGGGCGGGCCACCACCCCGCCCGCACCAGGACCAGCGACCCGCCCGGCAACGGCGTCCGATACCTCACCAGGTCCCACGCCTTGGATCATCCCACGTCCCGTGAAATGCGGACATTACGCATCCGTCTGCGGCGGGGCGCGGTCCCGGCTTTCGCGGTGAGCGCTGCCTGGTCACGGGGCACCGTCGTCGGGGCTGGCGGCAGGCGGCGGACTTCTATCAGTCCCGGGCCAAGCGCCTCGGTCTGTGCCAGCACCCGTGGAGGGCAGCCTGGTCGGCGAATACGCCGCTTCCTCGCCGCGGGTCTGGACCTCGTCGGATGAGCGGCCGATCACACGATCAGGGTGATTGACCCGACATGACCGGTGCCGCCGTTGGGCGTCAGCGTAGCGGACATCGGCGTGACCGCCCCGCGCCTCGATCTCGCTGATGTGCTGCCGCTGGCCCGCCGGGACGGCGCCCCTGGTCCCGGGGCGGCTCGTTCCGGGGCGGCTCGTTCCGGGGCGGCGGTCACCAACCCGGAGCGCAACGAGTCGGGCTACCCCACGGTCATCTACTCCGCGACCGAGGCGGCAGTCTCCATGCTCACGGTCGAGTACGCCAAGGCGCTGGCGGACATGTTCAACACGGTCGGGCCCGGCTTCACCGCCAACGACCTCATCAGCAACGGCGCGGGCCAGACGGCCGCGGAGACCGAGCCGTAGCAGGATGAACGTCGACCCCGCAGGGGTCGGGTAGCGGGAGCAGGTTGCCGTGCCCCCGCACCCTAAGAACTGGCCAGGTGCCCGGCTCTGGGACGCCCGCGCAGATCACCCCGATCGGTATCGTCGTGGGCAGCATAGCCAGATCCACGATGGCCGCGCCGAACGGCGGATCTCGCGCGCAGGCCGCTGACCAGCCCAGTCACCCAGCGTGACCGGACTTCGAGCCCGGCGTGGCGCCGGATCGCCGATTTTGTGCGCGTGAAGATCCGTCGGTCGCCGCACATTCGGCTCTGCAGATCACCCGGTTCGGCGCGCCCTGGCTGGAAAGGGAGCGGTCTGTGGAACCGTCGGCTTCCACATGCAGGGACAGATGTACTGAGCTGCGTCGGCGTTGCCTATCCGCCGGCTGAGTGGCCTTGACTCATTCCTATATCGGAATATATTTGAGTCGTGGCCCGCTCCCCTACGACCTCGGACGTCTTCAACGCGATCGCCGAAGTGCGCCGTCGCGAGATCCTCGACGCGCTGATGGCAGGTGAGAAGGCGGTCGGCACGATCGTGGCCGACCTCTCGCTGTCCCAGCCTCAGGTGTCCAAGCACCTGCGGGTGCTCAGCGAGGTGGGACTAGTGAAGTGCCGGGCGCAGGGGCGTCACCGGCTGTACAGCCTGGAGCCCGCGCGTCTGCGGCCGTTGCACGAGTGGCTGGCCAGGTACGAGCAGATGTGGAATGAGCGCCTGGACCGGATGGACGACTACCTCCAAGAGCTACAACGACGGGAGAGCAGCAGTGACACGTAGTAGGCACGGATCGGCACGGATCGAATTCCCGAACGAGCTCGACGTCCTCATAACCCGAGAGTTCGACGCTCCGATCGCTCTCGTCTTCGACGTAATGACGAAGCCCGAGCATGTGAGCAAATGGGGCGCTACACCCCCGGACCAGACGAAGGAGTGCTCGATCGACCTGCGCGTCGGAGGGGCCTACCACCACGTCTTCGTAGCCGGCGACGGAACCGAGTGCTCGTTCCGCGGAACCTACCTGGAGGTCGAGCCGCCTATCCGGACCGTGAAGACGTGGCTGTTCGACGGCTGGCCAGATGCGGAGGCGGTCGAGACCATGCAGCTGCACGAAACTGACGGAGTGACGACGCTAACGGTGAGGCTAGCGTTCCGCGACAAAGCTGGTCGTGACCACATGACCAGGTTCGACGGCCAGCAAGACAGCTTCGACGCGATGGAAGATATCCTCAGGTCACTGCTGGGACCGACCGGAACGTCGCCGTCTTAAAGCCCGGGCATACCTTGCGGTTGGCGCAGCCTCGGTAACGAGCGCGGCAGAGCGCCAACCACGGGTTTGAGCAGGTCGCCAAGGCTGCTGTTAGCCGACGACAGCCGCCAAGACGATGGGCAGGTCAGCGAGACGCGCTGAGACACTGGGAGACGTCGAACACGCGCGTCGTATGGCTATAACCCAGCGATGACGCAAAGCCATCCAGCACGGCGAGTGCCGAATGCGTGCCGAAGCAGCCTCCTTCGGCAATAGCGGTGCAGGTCAGAGCGTTTTTGTGTGCGGTCTGTAAAGCCGCCACCTCGGCGGTTCCAATGCGCGTGCTCCAGAACGGATCGTTCTGTACACGCTAGTTGAGGAGCGCCTGGCGTCCCCGATGCGCGCATAACGAGTCCTCTTTGATGTTCG
>Ga0335081_10020008_pt1 | contig 10826 bp, 9 predicted proteins | sample Lox_Sample_35_FD_206713 | JGI IMG/M metagenome (GOLD analysis project Ga0335081, IMG submission 206713) | Soil microbial communities from Loxahatchee National Wildlife Refuge, Florida, United States - Lox_Sample_3.5 | ecosystem: Environmental > Terrestrial > Soil > Wetlands | place: USA: Florida... | reverse complement strand
CGCGGCCGCGCCGTCACCGGCGATCATCTGGGCCAGGTTCCTGGCGAACTGCTCGATCAGCTTGCCGCCGACCTCGACCATCACGCCGCGGCCGAACTGGGCGGGCCGCCCGGTCACGTTCATCGTGGTGTGCATGCTGGTCTTGGTCGCCTGGCCGGACGATTCGGGCCCGAGTGACGCCCGGACGGTCGCCGAGGCGGTGCCCGCGCCGCGGGTCTCCTTGCCCGACGCCTCGAGCACCATCACCCGGGCGCCGGGGTCGCGCTCGGTGAACTTCGCCGTCCCGCGGTAGATCAGCGACACCGGGCCGACCTTGACCTTTATCCGCCCGGTGACCACCTCACCGTCGAACTCCTCGACGGTGGCGCCGGGCATGCACGGCGCGATCCGTTCCACGTCAAGCAGCACGTCCCAGGCCTGGCTCGGGGGGACGGGGACGGTGAAGGAGTGGTCCATCTCCATGCTCATGGGTGCGTCACTCTCTCTGGCCGGAATTCGATCAGTGAATTATCCCGCTATCGGCCCGCATCAGCAAAAACACCGGCGGCGCGGCGGGGTTTCCCGGTCCGTTCGGTGCCTGCCCGGCGGTCCCCGGCGTATGCGGCGCTCCGGGCCCCGGCTCACCCGGTGTCCGGCGCGGCTCACGCGGTGTCCAGCACCCGGAAGCCCTCCGCCAGGCGGCCCTCGGGCAGGCCCGCCTGGCGGCCCATGAGGGCGAGCCGGCCCTGGAGGCGTTCGGGCAGGTCCTCCAGGTGCCCGGTCTGGCTCTCGTGCGCCCGTAGCGCCGCGATCTTGCGCGGGAAGGTGGCGGTCACGTCCACGTAGTGGTTCGGGTCGGGACCGCCGGCGATCCAGACCTCGCGCACGACCCAGGCCGCCAGCGACTCGCGCTCCCGCAGCTCGGGGAAGGCGAACGGGTTCCGCGCGTCCGGGTAGACGGCGTCCAGGGCCGCCGAGCCCACCGCGCGGTGGTCGGGGCGGCCGATCCCGATCCGGGCGTAGCTCCGTTCCGGGCTGGGGCACAGCACGCGGTCGGGGCGGACCTGCCTGATCACCCGGGCCAGGTCCCGGCGCAGCTCCAGGGTGGCCTCCACCCGGCCGTCCGGATAGCCGAGGAAGCGCACGTCCTGCACCCCCACGCACTTCGCCGCGGCCACCTGCTCGGCCCGGCGCACGGCCGGCATCTCGGCCCGCGGGAACTCCTCGTCGAAACCGCCAGCGTCGCCATCGGTCACCACGCAGTAGACCACCTCGATCCCGGCCTCGGTCCAGTGCGCCACGGTTCCCGCGGCCGCGAAGTCCACGTCGTCGGGGTGGGCCGTGAAGCACAGCACCCGGCTGATCTCGGCGTCATCGAGCACGCCCGCCATCCTAGCCGGGGGAGTGCGGCCAGCCCGGAAGAGCACCCTGGACGCCGTCCGCCCGCGTCGGCCAGGCGGCGCGGGCGGACGGCTGCGGGTCGGCTTACTCGTCGGGGACCAGGGTGGGGGTGGCCCTGGTGAGGGTCTGCTTCTTGAAGAACGGGGCCCCGGGCCTGATGTACCGGCAGAAGAGGTAGAAGACCACCCCGGCCAGCGCGGCCACCACCGCGATCACGAAGGCGCCGCCGATCTGCCAGTGCAGCCCGGGCACCGTCCACATGGTGTAGTCGTTCGCGGTCGCCACGTCGTAGTCCAGCCAGATGCTCCAGCCGCCGAGGAACCATAGGATCAGCGCGCCGCTGACCGGCAAGATGCCCTGCATGAACAGGTTGCGGGTGCTGCTGGTCAGGTTCTTGCGGTAGTACCAGGCGCAGGCGAAGCCGGTCAGGCCGTAGTAGAACGCGATGTACAGCCCGATCGCGATGACCGCGTCGCCGATCACCCCGATGCCGTTGGACGTGTAGTTCAGCCCGGCGTACAGCACGATCGAGATCGCACCCATCACGATGGTGGACACCGTGGGGGTCATGAACCGCGGGTGCACCTGCGCGAACGACTTGGGCAGCGCCCTGTAGGCGGCCATCGACAGCGTGGTCCTAGCGGTGGGCAGGATCGTGGTCTGGGTCGACGCGGCCGCCGAGGACAGCACCATGATCAGCAGCAGGTGGTAGAAGGTCGGGCCGAAGCCCGTGGTGCCGAAGATTTCCTTGCCCTGGACGGAGAGCACATCGCCCGCGTTGTTCACGTTGCCCAGGCCGTTGCCGGTGGTCTTGACGCCCGCGAACGCCTGCATGGAGAAGATCACCAGTGCGTAGGTGACCAGCAGGATGATGGTGGAGAAGATCGCGGCCAGGCCGGGCGTCCTGGTCTTGTCCTTGGTCTCCTCGTTGACCGCGACGGCGGTGTCCCATCCCCAGTAGATGAAGACCATCAGGATGATCCCGCTGGCGAACGCGCTGAAGCTGGAGATCTTGAACGGGTTGAGCCAGGAGATGCTCGGGGTCAGGTGCCCGGGTGGCGCGTTTCCGCTGCCGACCTTGATCAGGGCGACTATCGACAGGGCAAACAGCATGGTGAGCTCGATGGCCAGCAGGGCCTTCTGGAAGTTGGCCGACACCTCGATGCCGACGTAGCAGATGGCGCTCATCAGGATGATCCAGATGATGCCGCCGAGCAGCACCCAGCCGCTGGTCGGGTTACTGCCGATGCCCGTGGCGCCGAACAGCAGGAAGCAGTACTGGCTCGCGACCTGGGCCAGGCTGGCCATGACCAGCACGTCGGCGGCGACGATGCCCCAGCCGCCCGCCCAGCCGGTCCGCGGCCCGAACGCGCGCGTCGCCCAGGTGAAGGTGGTGCCGCAGTCCGGGTCGGCCTTGTTCAGCTCGCTGTAGCCGATCGAGGTCAGCAGCATAGGAACGAAAGCCAGGACCGACACAGCCGGTGCCTGGAGTCCGACCGCCACGACGACGAAGACCAGCGTGGCCGCGATGCTATAAGCGGGCGCGACCGACGCCGTGGCGATGACAGTGCTCGAGATCAGCCCGAGAGCACCCGATTTGAGGCCCTTGTCGAGCGATGCTTCCTGCTGCTCTGTGGCCTGCTCGGCGGTGGCCATGTCTCACCCTCCTGGCTTTGACCCACGGTGGCGGGCCTGGCAGCGGTTCGCCTGGCCAGCCGGACCCATATGACGCGATTTGAGCACCCGGGACGTGACGACGGAATCAGCACCCATAGTGCTACGGTTCTAGCATGAGTTCCGCTTTTCGGCAACGATATCCGTAGTAACGGCTAGGTGACACAACTGGTCTCGTCAGCCGAACCGCGAAAGGTCTAGGATCAGCCCATGCGCGTACTCCTCGTGGGCGCGGGCGGCGTGGGTACGGCGCTGGCCCGGATTGCCGCCCGCCGCCCGTTCGCCGAGTTGGTCATCGCCGACTACGACCTGGGCCGGGCCCAGCGCGCCGCCGCGGCCCGCGACGGGTACGAGGCCGTGCAGCTGGACGCCCGCGACGAGCAAGCCGCCGCCGGCCTGCTCACGCAGCACCGTTGCGATGTGCTCATGAACGCCACCGATCCGCGCTTCGTGATGCCGCTTTTCCGCGCCGCGCTCCAGGCCGGCACCCACTACCTGGACATGGCGATGTCGCTGTCGTACCCCCATCCGGATGATCAGTACCGCCAGACCGGCGTCAAGCTGGGCGACGAGCAGTTCGCGCTGGCGCCGCAATGGGAGCAGTCGGGGAAACTCGCGCTGGCCGGGATCGGCGTGGAGCCGGGTCTTTCCGACGTGTTCGCCAGGTACGCCGCCGACGAGTTGTTCGGCGAGATCGCCGAGCTCGGCGTCCGGGACGGGGCGAACCTCGAGGTGGCCGGGTACGACTTCGCCCCGACGTTTTCCATCTGGACCACGATCGAGGAGTGCCTGAACCCGCCGGTGATCTGGGAACGCGGCCGGGGCTGGTTCACCACCGAGCCGTTCAGCGAGCCGGAGATCTTCACCTTCCCGGCCGGCATCGGGCCGGTCGAGTGCGTCAACGTGGAGCACGAAGAGGTGCTGCTGATGCCGCGCTGGATCCAGGCGCGGCGAGTCACGTTCAAGTACGGCCTCGGCTCCGAGTTCATCGGCGTGCTGCGCACCCTGCACAAGCTGGGCCTGGACAAGACAGAGCCGGTGCAGGCCGGCGGGGTGAGCGTGTCGCCGCGCGACGTGGTGGCGGCGTGCCTGCCCGACCCGGCCACGCTGGGCGACAAGATGACCGGCCTGACCTGCGCGGGTACCTGGGTGACCGGGACGTCCTCCGGCGGTGCGCCGCGCGAGGTGTACCTCTATCACGCGCTGGACAACGCCTGGTCGATGGCGGAATACGGGTCCCAGGCGGTGGTCTGGCAGACCGCGGTGAACCCGGTGGTAGCGCTGGAGCTGATCGACTCGGGTGCCTGGTCCGGGGTGGGCGTGCTCGGCCCGGAGGCGCTGCCGCCACGGCCGTTCCTCGACCTGCTGAACGACTACGGCGCGCCCTGGGCGCACGAAGAGCGCGCGCCCCGCTGACCGGCGGGGAACGGCCGGGGAAACGGCCGCGGAACTAAGAGATCAGGCCTCGGCGAGGATCTTGCTGAGCATCTTGGTGGTGTTCGCCACCGGCTCGGCCTGGAGGCAGAGCTGCTCCATGACCTCGAGGTAGCTGTCCACCTCGACCGGCTTGTCCAGGTACAGCGCGCTGGTCAGCTGCTCGATGTAGACGACATCGGCCAGGTCGGGCTCGGCGAAGCGGAGGATCGTGAACGGGCCGCCCATGGCCGAGTGCGCACCGGCGCCGAACGACAGGATCTGCAGCGTCACCGTGGGGTGATCCGCCATCTCGATGAGGTACTTCAGCTGTTCGCGGACGATTTCCTTACTGCCCACCGGACGGCGCAGCGCGCCCTCGTCCACCACGACCCACAGCTGCGGCGCGTCGGGCCTGCGGAGGATCTCCTGGCGGCTGGCCCGCAGCTCGCTCCGCCGCGCGATCTCCTCTTCGGTGGCCGCCGAGCCCTGCCGGATCAGCGCGCGGGCGTAGCCTTCGGTCTGCAGCAGGCCCGGCACGAACTGGATCTGGTAGGTCCTGATGACCGAGGCGGCCGCCTCCAGGCCGACGTACGGCTCGAGCCAGGTGGGGAGGACGTCCGAGTAGGCGTGCCACCATCCGGGGGTGTTGGCTTCTTTAGCCAGGTTGAGCAGTGCGGCGCGTTCTTCGCTGTCGGTCACTCCGTACAGGGTGAGGAGATCGCCCACGTCGCGCTCCTTGAAGCCGACCCGCCCGTGCTCCATCCGGCTGATCTTGGAGTGCGAACCGCGGATGGCCTCGGCAGCCTGCTCGGCACTGATGCCGCGCGACTCACGCAGCCGGTGCAGTTGCCTGCCGAGCACGAGGCGCTGGACGGTCGGTCCGCCTGCGCGCGTGCCAAAAATGCTGGGGGGAACATCCCAGGCCGACTCTTCAGACGAGACCATCGGCACTCCTCGCATCGTCGCACCCTAGATCCTGGCGGGGGTGCGCACCAGTCTCCCATGTGATCTCACGCTTGCGGAAGGGGGGTGTGTGACAATTCAACAGGTGTCTTGATCTCTTGCCGTTCAACAGGTGTCTTGATCTCTCCGTGTTTCCGCAGGCCGCAAGGTACCAGTTTGCCAGGCTGTTATGGTCGTGTCACCGCCTACCGGCTGGTACGGATGCTACTAGCGAGTAAGGTGATGCGTCTCGCCGAGTAGATGGTCGAACTGACCATCCTTGGCTCCAGCCAGGAATGCAGTAATCTCCGCCTGAGTGTAGAGCAGGACGGGGCCTGCCGGGAACCGGGAGTTCCGCATCGCGATCTCGCCGCTGGGCAGCGCGGCCAGTTCGACACACTCCCCGTTCGGATTGCTGTGCCAGCTCTTCTGCCAGCGGACCTCACCGAGTTCCGTGGCGAGCATGCCGTTGTAGGTAATGACCATGTGTTTATCCCCTTCCGACAGGGTAACGCCCACCAGACCCCTTGTATTCACTCGCTGTAATCTCCAGTTAGCGACTGGTGAGCAAGTTGCCTGATACGTCCCGCCTGTCTGCCGGCCCCCTGTGCGTCTAGTCGGAGACCTGTGCACAAAGCGAATGAACGTGCATCTGGTCTTGCATTTGCACAATATATCAGGCAACATGTCTTCAAGCACGCAGTTAACCACCGTGATGGGCAATCGTTTTCGTGCCCCATGACATGCAGGAAGCTGTTGCGTTGGCGCATCTGAGTGTCGCTACCGGTAGCGGGGATGACGACGAGGAGATCGACATCCCCTGGCCTGCGGTCGCCGAGAGCATGCCGCGGCTGCTCCCCGTGCCTTCGGCCTGGTGGGAGACCCCGGCGGTGACCACCCGGGCGCTGAGCGCCCGGCCGGAGGAGGCCAGGACCGCCCGGCGGTTCGTCCGGGAACTGCTGACCTGCTGGGGCCTCGAGGCGCTGGCGGATGACGCCGAGATGATCGTCGACGAACTGGTCGTCAACGCCGTCCTGCACGGGACGCGAGCCGGAGTGCCGCGCAACCATCCCGGATCCGGCCTGGGCGTGCTCCGGCTCTGCATACTCAGGCGGGCCGGCGAGGTCATGCTGGCTGTGGTCGATCCGGGCAACGAGACGCCCATGCCGAGGCAGCCCGACTGGGGCGGGGAGAGCGGACGCGGGCTGCAGATCGTGGGCGCGCTGAGTCATGTGTGGGGCTGGAGCCCCATCGCCGGGCACGGCAAAGCGGTGTGGGCCGTGCTACGCGATCCCTGAGCGGCGCCCTCACCCCGCGACGGGGCGGGCAGAGCCGTCTTAAATGATCCCGGAGAGCGGCTCCTCGGAAGCGGTCAGCAGGACGTGCTCGACCAGGGTGATCAGCACCTCCTTGGCTGATTCCTTGCTGCGTGCGTCGCACAGGATGATCGGCATCTCAGGCTCGAGGTCCAGGGCCATCCTGACGTCTTCCGTCTGGTACCTGCGGGCGCCGTCGAAGCAGTTGAGCGCGACGATGAACGGTATCTGCCTGCGCTCGAAGTAGTCGATGGCGGGGAAGCTGTCGGCCAGTCGGCGGGTGTCGGCGAGGACCACCGCCCCGAGCGCGCCGATGGTGAGTTCGTCCCACATGAACCAGAAGCGCTGCTGTCCCGGGGTGCCGAAGAGATAGAGCACGAGATCGTTGCGCAGGCTGATCCGGCCGAAGTCCATCGCGACCGTGGTCGTGGTCTTCCCCTCGACGCCTGCCGTGCTGTCGGTGCGCAGGCTGCCCTCGGTCAGGGGTTCCTCGGTACGCAGCGGCCTGATCTCGCTCACGGCGCCGACCAGGGTGGTCTTGCCCACCCCGAAGCCGCCGGCCAGCAGGATCTTTATGGCCCGGTGCTGGCCTGGGCTCATTGGGTTCCCGCGGGCGGGATCAGAGACCCCGTAGTCCATTGAGGACCTCCCTGAGAGTGTGCTTATCGACCCGCTCGGCCATGACGACCGGCGTGCGGATCGAGACCAGGCCGAACTCCCGCAGGTCGGCGAGGATGATCCGGACGACACCGAGCGGGAGGTCGACGTCTGAAGCGATATCCGCGACGGTGATCGGCGCGCGGGCGAGTTGAAGAACGCTCATGTGCTCGGGAGCCAGCGAGGCCGGCTCGGCGATCGCGGCCCGGGTGGCCATGACGACAGCGACGAGGTCGAACGATGCCCCGGCGTGCCTGGTCCGTCCCTGGGTCAGGGCATAGGGCCTGACCACGGGACCGGCTTCGGCGTCAAGCCACCGCTCATCGTTTGACGGCATGGCCTTTTAACCCCAGCCGCTGAGCGCGCCCGCGCGCGTGTTGACCCGGATGTGCTCGCCGGTCCTGCGGACCAGGATGGCCATCTCGTAGGCCACCAGGCCGAGGTCGGCGCCCTGCTCGGCGATGACGGCGAGGCACGTGCCGCTGCCCGCGGCCGACACCAGCAGGTACCCGGCGTCCATCTCGATGATCGTCTGCCGGACTCCGGCTCCGCCGCCGAAATGGCGTGCGGCCCCTCGGGCCAGCGGCTGGAACCCGGCGGCCAGCGCGGCCAGGTGCTCGGCGTCGTCGCGACCCAGCGACCGTGACGCGCCGAGCGCCATGCCGTCCTGGGACAGGATGACCGCCTTGCTCACCTGCCTGACCCGCCGCACGAGATCGTCGAGCAGCCAGTCCAGCTGGCAGGCACCGCCGGCCGCGCCGTCATGATCCATCGGAGTCCCCACGTGCCTCCTTGTCCGCGGTCGAATCGTGGACCCCGCCGCCGGGGGATGATTCCGGTCCGGGGGGGCTGGTGGCGGCCGGCGCACGGTTGCCCGCGGCCGGTCCCGGGCCTGTGGCCGATGGCGGGCGCGGTGGCTCACCCGGTGCCGGGTCGGTCATGCGCTGCGCGCGGCCCTGCTGCCAGCCGCGCTGCAGGGCCGACATGGTCTGGCGGATCTCGTTCGGCGACGGGCCCGCGGCTCCGCCGGACGGTCCGGTGCTGGCCACCGTGGTCCGCCGCTGCGGCGGTTCCGCGCGCAGCTGGGGAGCCAGGCTGGCCTGCTTGACCCGGCGCGGGAGCCCCTTGACGTCGCCGTGGGCACCCGGTACGGCCGGGTCCGGCCCCGGCGCGGATCCGCCGGGCACCGCGGGAAACGGCCCGGTGTCGCGGGACAGCTCCCAGGGCGGCCGGGCCCGGCCGGGCCGGGGCGAGGCCACCGGGGTCATCGGGGTGACTGGCCCGGCCGGGCCGGGCGCCGTCGGCCCCCCGGCCGGGCCGGGGGTGTTGTGCAGCGTCCAGCCGGGGAAGGGCGCCGGCTGGTCCGCCGGTGACCGGGAACCGGTGCCGGGGAAGGGCGCCGAGCCGCTCTCAGGGAACGGCGAGGCGCTGCTGCCGGGCGCGGGCCCGGAGACCGGGCCGCTCGCCGGGTACGGCGGGGAGGCGATGTAGGAGCTGTTGCCCGGGTAGGGCGCGCTTGGCCCGGCGGCGGGCGCCGGGCCCGGCCCGGCCGCGGCGGGATCGCCACCCGCCGCTCCCCCGGGGTGCCGCGGCGTGAACACGTCGAAAGCGGACGGCGCGCCGCCGTCCGGCATCGTCCCGGCGCCGTTCGTCAGCGGGGCGGCGCCGGCCGGCGTCGCCGGCTGATCGTGATGCCGCCTGGGCAGGTCGCCCGGTCCTTGGCCGTCCGTGCCGTTCGCCGGGCCGAGCGCGGGCGCGGCGTGGGTACCGCGGTCGGCCCGCTCCGGGATGATCCCCTGGGAGCGGCGCAGCGGCCCGGAGATGCGGATCCCCGGCGTCTGGGCCAGGCCGTCGCCGAGCTCGGTGAACGCGGCCCCGCCCGGGCCAGGCAGCTCGGCCGGGAAGGCCGGGCCGGCGTGGCTGCCGTTGGCGGTGAGCTGGGCCATGGCCGCCGATGCGGGCTGGCCAGGCAGCCCGGCCCGGAACGCCTCCTCGGTCACCACCAGGTGGCGCGGTATCAGCACGATGGCGGAGGTGCCCCCGTAGGGCGAGGCCTTCAGCGTCACCCGGATCCCGTGCCGCTTGGCCAGCTGGCTCACCACGAACAGGCCGAGCTGCTCGCTGTCGGACGGGTTGAACTCCGGCGGGCTGGTCAGCCGCTCGTTCAGCTCGGCCAGCCGCGCCGGGCTCATCCCGAGCCCGCGGTCCTCGACCTCGATCGCGAACCCGTTGGCCACGGTGTCCCCGGACACGCGCACCGATGTATACGGCGGCGAGAGCGTGGTGGCGTTCTCGATGAGCTCCGCCAGCAGGTGGATGACGTCCGCGACGGCGGAGCCGGCCAGCGCGGCCTGGCTCCGGGTCGCGACCGACACCCGCGCGTAGTCCTCGACCTCGGCGATGGCGCCGCGCATGACGTCGACCATCCTGACCGGGCTGCTCCAGCCCCGGCCCGGCGGCGCGCCGGCCAGGATGACCAGGCCTTCCGCGTGACGGCGCATGCGTGTCGTCAGGTGGTCAAGGCGGAACAGGTCGTCCAGGGCCTCCGGGTCGCTGGCCCGCCGTTCCATCTGGTCCAGCAGGGTCAGCTGGCGGTGCAGCAGCGACTGGCTGCGCCGGGCCAGGCTGCGGAACACGTCGTTGAGGCCCTGCCGGAGCTTGGACTCGTCCACCGCGGCCCGGATAGCGGTCTGCCGGACCAGGTCGAACGCCTGCCCCACCCGGCCGATCTCGTCGCGGCCGACCCGGAGCTCCGGGGCCTCGGCGTTCACGTCGACGTTCTCGCCGCGCCTGAGCCTGGTCACGACGTCGGGCAGCTGGACCTCGGCGAGCTGGAGGGCGTTGCTCTCCAGGCCGCCCAGGCGGCGGATGATGCCGCGGGCGACGAGCGTGGTGACCAGGATGGTAATGAGCAGCCCGAGCAGGCCGAGGCCGCAGACCGCGGCGACCCGGACCCAGGCCGCGTGGGTGATCCGCTGGTCGGCCGTGATGATCTCCTGCGAGACCGCCACGCCGCCGTTGAAGTTGTCCGTCGTCAGCGGGCCGACGATCCCCTGCCACTGGGCCGGGGTGACCGGGAGCTTGCTGACCGGGATGCCCGCGGCGATCGCCTGCTCGATGCTGGCGAGCTGCTGCTGAGCGGCCCCGGATCCGGCCTGCGCGGCATTCCAGACGGCCAGCGCGGGCGGGTCCAGGAGGTTGTCCACGCTCTGCAGGTGGGTCTGCCTGGCCCCGGCCATGCCGGCGAACGCCACCCGGTCGGCCGCCGTCATCCGGCGGCCGGCCAGCATGCCGGCCAGCAGCGCGTCCTCCTGCGAGAGCTGCTCCCTGGCCTGCACGGTGGCGATCAGCCCGATGGCCGGGGTCAGCTGGTTGGTAGGGGGATCCACGCTCTTGGTCTGGATCAGGAACAACTCGATCGTGTCGGCCGGGCCCTGGCTG
>Ga0335081_10020007_pt1 | contig 10826 bp, 7 predicted proteins | sample Lox_Sample_35_FD_206713 | JGI IMG/M metagenome (GOLD analysis project Ga0335081, IMG submission 206713) | Soil microbial communities from Loxahatchee National Wildlife Refuge, Florida, United States - Lox_Sample_3.5 | ecosystem: Environmental > Terrestrial > Soil > Wetlands | place: USA: Florida... | reverse complement strand
CCGCGACCACCCCCCAGGGCACCTACCTCACGCTCCCGCCGCCGGTGACCATCGATACCGCCACCGGGTTGCCCTGTTCCCAGCCGTACGGCGCCACCTGCGTCGCCGAGCTCATCGGCCTCCAGCCGGCGGTCGGCGTCCCCGGCGGCCCAGGGGGGAACATCATCCCCTTGCCGCCGCTCGACGAGCACGCCGAGTACGCGGTCATCGTGAAGGCCGGGGTGAAGGACCTGGCCGGCAACGCCCTCACCCCCGGCACGCTCGCCAAGGTGTTCTCCATCGGCGCCTCGGGCGTACCGCTCGTCGCGAACGGGCACTCGCAGCTCGCCGGCGTCTCCGACGCCGAGGCCGCGCAGCTCGCCGCCCTGGCGCCGCTCATCGGGAACGAGCTCGCGACCGACGTCATCCCCGGGGCGCTCGCCGCGGGGGCCATGGCCTCGCCGACGGACTTCGTCACCGCCTATACCTTCGTCACCCAGAGCATCACCGCGCTGGCGAGCGAGCTCGTCGCCGCCACGGCGAGCCTCCCGGCGTCCCTGCTGGGCGTCTCGGCGCTCATGACCCCCGACCAGACGGCCACCAAGTACGGGCTGCCGAGGGAGGCCTTGCAGAACCCGTCGACCGGGACCTTCGTGCCGGCGGGCTTTCTCGAGGCGACCCTCGTCACGCTCGACGTGCTCGATCCGGCGACGGGGGCCTTCTACGCCAACCCGGCCAGCGCCCAGCCGTCCCCGATCCCGGTGCTCATCGCCGTCCCCCAGGGCGCGGGCCCCTTCCCGCTCGCCATCTTCCGCCACGGGCTCGGCCGCGGGCGGGCCGACATGCTGAGCCTGGCCGCCACCTTCACCGGCGCGGGCATGGTGGTGGCGGCCATCGACGCCGCCAAGTGCGGCGACCGCGCCTGGTGCACCACCGACGCCGACTGCGCTACCGGCTCCTCCTGCAACCAGGGCGCGTTCGGGAACCAGGGCGACCCCGCCAACGCCACCCCCGGCCTGTGCACGAACGGGCTCGCCTACAATCCCCTCGACGCCGCGCTCCCGGCCTGCACCACCACCGTCACCACCGACTGCTGGAATGGCAGCGGGGGCATCGCCAAGTCCTCGGGCGCCTTCTTCGTGTCGGCGAACCTCTTCCGGCTGCGCGACACCATGCGGCAGGACATCGTCGACGAGGCGGCCCTGGCGCGGGCCGTCCTCGGGACGAGCCTCGGGGTGACGCTCGATTCGAGCAAGGTCTTCTTCGTGAGCCAGTCCCTCGGCTCGATCAACGGCATGGTCGACCTGGCCGTCACCCCTGCCTACAAGGGCGCGGTCCTCAACGCCGGAGGCGGCACCTTCGTGGACATCGCCTCCGGCTCGCCCGCGTTCAAGAAGACGCTCGACGACCTCGTCACGAGCCTCGGCATTACCCCAGGGTCGAGTGCCTTCCTGCAGTTCCTGCAGGTGGCGAAGTGGGTCATCGACCCCGCCGACCCGGTGAACTTCGCGAGCACCCTCGTGAAGCGCGGCATCCCGATCCTCGGCCAGGCCGCCCGCTGCGACAACACGGTGCCGAACACGGAGAACGAGCTCTTCTACGGCCTCCTCGGACTCCTCCCCACGAACCCGGTGGGCGCCCAGGCCAACTCGACCATGCAGTGGTACATGCAGGACGACACCACCGCCTGCCCGGCCGACGGGTCCACCGGGCAGGGCGCCACCCACGGCTTCCTGCTCGACTTCGCGAACGCGTCCCTCACCGAGAAGGCCCAGACCAACGCCGCCACGTTCCTGCTCACCGGAGCCGGTGCCACCACCCCGGTGACGCCGTGACGAGGACCGCCATGAGAAAGCTCATCCTCTGCTGCCTCGCCGCGGTCCTCCCGCTCGCGGCCTACCCGAACGGCTACGACGTCCCCAACGTGAGCCCGCGCGACCTCGCCCTGGTCGGGTCGGCGGTCGCCGACCAGGTCGACGCCGGCGCCACCTACGGCTGCCCGGCCGCGCTCGCCCGCGCCTCCCTCGAGGGCCTTTCCTTGAACCTCGGCGGCACGCTCCTCGACATCCGTACCACCTGGACCGCCACCACCACCGCCCTACAGGCCTCCTCACCCACCGACACGAGCTTCCACCCGGCCTACCCGGTGGCCCTCTACGCCTCCTACGGCACGAGCATCGCGGACCACCGCGTCGGCTTCGGGGTCGGCATGACCGTCCCGGCCGGCGGCAACGTGTTCTGGCCGAGCAACTGGGCCGGCCGGTCGTTCATCATCACCGTCGACCGGCGCATCTACGGCTTCTACGGATCGGTCGGGGTCGAGATCATCCCCCAGGTCCGGCTCGGCGGCGGGTTCATCTACTACCGGGCCACCGAGGACCTCCTGCAGGGCCTCGACCCCACCAGCGGGACGGTGGAGCTCGCCGCCGCCGGCGGCATGGCCTCCTGGGACGCCTCGCTGGAGGTGGAGCCGCTCCTCGGAGTCCCCCTGGTGCTGGCGGTGGACTACAAGCAGCAGGCCTACATCAAGCTCTCCGGCACCGCCCACTTCGTGGTGCCGCCCACCCTGCAGGCTCAGCTGCAGGACCAGAACGTGAGCCACGTCTTGCCCTACCCCAACGTGCTGCAGTTCGGGGTGTCGTACGACCCCATCCCGCAGCTGCGGCTCACCGGGACCTACTCCTTCGACCGCTACGTCATCTACTCGCAGGACGTGTTCGTGGGCGACAAGCCCCTGCCCGGGCCCATCGTCGTTCCGCGCGACTACAGCAACGGGAGCGTCTACCGCATCGGGGCGCAGTGGCAGGCCATCCCGCAGCTGGCGCTCCGGGCCGGCGTGCTGCGCGACGTGAGCGGCTTGCCCAAGCAGACCGTGAACGGGCAGCTCGTCTCGAGCACCTACTCGCCGACCCTGCCCGACTCGAACTCCTGGGCCTTCGGGTTCGGGGCGGGCTACAGCTTGGCCGAGAACCTCACCGTGAACGGCGCCATCTTCTACGCCCACATGGACGAGGTCACCGCGCCGAGCGGCTCTTCCCTGATCTTCCCGGGCACCTACGATACCCACGTCCTCATCTACTCGATCGGCCTCACCTACAACTGGGCGCCGGGCGAGAGCCCCGGGCACCTGCGCTCGTTCTAGGGACACCGGGGGAGAAAGAGGGGCGCGCGGCGGTCCGCCCCGCCGGCGCGCCCCGGGTCGTTTAGTGCAGGGTGTGCTCGATGGGCGGGCCCGCACAGCGGACGAGGAAGCGCTTCAGGAGCGCGCGGTATTCGCGCTGCGAGCGCAGCCCGCTCACGAGCCAGGCCTCGCCGATGACGAGGGCCGGGCCACTCTCGATCCCGAGCTCCCAGGCGGCCCAGATGTCGTCGAGCAGGGCGCGCTCGGTGGCCGGGGCCTGGAAGGCCGGGACGAAGCGCGCCATGTCGAGGCCGGCGCGGGCCGCCACCTCGATGACGATGTCGTGGCGCGAGACGTCGAGCCCGGACACGAGCGCCGCCTCGCGCAGGGCCGAGCGCAGCGCGGTGGCGGCGGCCGTCCCCTGCAGCCTGGCCGCCGCGATGGCGAGCAACGCCGGCGCCGAGCTCTGCGGGCCGGTCGCGTTGGAGAGCCACAGCTCGGGCGAGAAGGGGGGCGCGTCGGGCTGGCGCGCCGCCCGCCTGAGCTCGGCGGCGAACCGCCGCCGCTCGGCCGCGGTCGGCGCGCGGGCCTCCCAGCTCCGGGGTAACGCCGCGTGCGCGAGCGACGAGAAGCGCCCGCCGAACTGCTCGGCCGCGATGGCTATGCGCTTCTCGGCGAGCCAGCAGCACGGGTCGAGCACGTCGCCGTGGAGCACGAGGGCTACGGTGGGCGCGACCCCGAAGGAAGCCACAGGCCCATCTTCCGACAGCCGCGCGCAGGTTTAGAAGAGCCGGGCAAGCGTGCACCTGGCATGGGGGACACGGCGGAGCGGGCGAGCGGCCGGGCCGTCGAACGGTGGAGGAAGAAGCCCACCCCAGGGTTGACGCAGGGTTAGCCCAGCGAGTGCGGGTCGCGGGCCACCCGGCTGCGCGCCCGTGCCACCTCGATGGCATGCTCGACGTAGGGTCCGGCCACGTCGAGCCCGCTCACCCGCTCCAGCGCCTCGAGGCCGGGTGAGCTGTTCACCTCCATGATCTTGGGCCCGCCCCGCGACTCCAGCATGTCGACGCCCGCCACCTCGAGGCCGATGACCCGCACCGCCTTCACGGCGGCCTCGGCGTACTCGCGCGGCAGCTCGAGCGCCTGCCCTTCGCCGCCGCGGTGGATGTTGGACCTGAACTCGCCCTCGCGCGCGGTCCGTCGCATGGCCGCCACTACCCGATCGCCGACCACCAGCGCGCGCACGTCGCGTCCGCGGGACTCGGCGATGAGTTGCTGAAGCAGGATCTCCTGGCCGAGCGTCCAAAGGGTGTCGAGCATCCCCTCCACCTCGCTCATGGTGTTGGCGAGGAGCACGCCCACCCCTTGCGTCCCCTGGATGAGCTTCATGATGCAGGGGAGCCCGCCCACCTGCTCGACCGCCAGCGGAACCTCCTCCCGGTAGCGGCACATGACGGTGCGCGGGATGTCGACCCCGAAGCGCGCGAGCAGCTGCAGGGCGCGCAGCTTGTCGCGCGAGCGGGCGATGGGGACTGCGCTGTTGAGCGCCCGCACGCCCATGAGCTCGAACTGGTTCACCACCGAGAGGCCGTAGTTGGTGATGGAGGCGCCGATGCGGGGGATCACCACGTCGACGCCGGTGACCGGCCGGCCGCGGTAGTAGACCTGGGGGGCCTCGCGGGCGAGGACCAGGTTGCAGCGCAGGGTGTCGAGGACCCGCACCTCGAGGCCGCGGGCCTTGGCGGCCTCGACGAGCCGTCGCGTCGAGTAGAGCTTCCGGTTGCGTGAGAGCACCACCAGGGAGAACCGCTCGGGCCGCGGGCGCGGACGAGGCGGCCGGGCGCGGGCCGCGCCCCTCGGTTCGGAGCTTCGCGGGGGCATCTCGAGGGCCTAAGCTTAGGGTGCCCGCCGCCCGAGCGGCAACCGCCGAAAGGCCCCTCGCCCGCGGCCCCTCGGCCGGTCCCGCCGCGGGGCGCCGGCGGCGGGGCCTGGCAGCGTCGTTGATCGCACCGCGAGCCGCTGCTACAAACCGGACTTTCCCCGAGGGACACCTTGGCCGTCGACTACAAAGACACCGTCCACCTCCCCAAGACCGACTTCCCGATGAAGGCCAACCTGCCGCAGCGGGAGCCCGAGATCCTGCGCGCCTGGGAGGAGGAGAAGGTCCTCGAGAAGCTGGTGGCCCGCGCGGCGGCCCGGTCCGGCGCGCGGCGGTTCGTGCTCCACGACGGACCACCCTACGCCAACGGCGACATCCACATCGGCCACGCCCTCAACAAGATCCTGAAGGACCTGATCGTCAAGTACCACGCCATGCTGGGGGAGGTGGCGGACTATGTCCCCGGTTGGGACTGCCACGGCCTGCCCATCGAGCTCAAGGTCGACAAGGAGCTCGGCGGCAAGCGGCGCGAGATGAGCCGGGCCGACGTGATCCTCGCCTGCCGGCGCTACGCCCTGAAGTGGATCGAGCGCCAGCGCACCTCGTTCAAGCGGCTCGGCATCTTCGGGCGCTGGGAAACCCCCTACCTCACCATGGCCCGCGGCTACGAGGCGGACATCGTGCGTACGGTGGCCCGGGTCGCCGAGGCCGGCTACCTCTTCCGCGGCAAGAAGCCGGTGTACTGGTGCGTCCACGACCGCACCGCGCTCGCCGAGGCCGAGGTGGAGTACGCCGATCACACCTCGCCCTCCATCCACGTGGCGCTCGACGTCTCCTCGCCGCTCCCCCCGAAGCTGGCCGGGCGGAAGGTACGGCTCGTCATCTGGACCACCACCCCCTGGACGCTCCCGGCCAACCTGGCGGTGACCGTGCACCCGCGGCTCAGCTACGTGGCCTACGACCTCGGGGGCGTGGCGCTCATCGTCGCGAACGACCTGCTCGTGCCCTTCCTGGCCGAGATCGCCCCCGGCGAGCTCGCGTCCGGGCAGAAGCCGGTGCCTCACTCGCCCCAGGCCCACGAGGCCGCCACCGGAGGCGGGGCGGTGGCCACCGTCGCGAACCTCGTCGACCCGAAGAGGGTCCTCGCGCACCTCGAGGGCCGGGAGCTCGAGGGCTGGCGCTACCAGCACCCGTTCATGGGTCGGGAGGGCACCGTCATCCTCGGCGAGCACGTCACGCTCGAGGCCGGGACCGGGCTCGTGCACACCGCACCCGGCCACGGCCAGGAGGACTTCGAGGTCGGGCAGCGCTACGGGCTCGAGATCCTGAACCCGGTGGATGGGTCGGGGAAGTTCACCGCCGAGGCCGGACCCTATGCCGGGCGGTCCATCTTCGAGGCCAACAAGCCCATCGTGGCCGACTTGAAGGCGTCGGGGCACCTCCTCTCCGATCCCCAGGCGACGCTCCGCCACAGCTACCCGCACTGCTGGCGCTGCCACAACCCGGTGGTCTTCCGGGCCACCGACCAGTGGTTCTTGGCCCTCGAGCACCGGGACCTGAGAAGGCGCACCCTCGACGAGATCAAGCGGGTGCAGTGGATCCCGGGCTGGGGCGAGGAGCGCATCTCCAACATGATCGAGCACCGCCCCGACTGGTGCCTGTCGCGCCAGCGCACCTGGGGCGTGCCCATCCCGGTCTTCTACTGCGAGTCCTGCCAAGAGCCGCTCGTCTCGCCGGAGGTCATGCGGCGGGTGGCCGACCTCTTCGCCCAGGAGGGGATCGAGGCCTGGTACACCCATTCGCCGGCGGATTTCATCGGCGCGGTCCGCTGCGGCAAGTGCCAGGGGACCTCCTTCCGCCGCGAGCAGGACATCCTCGACGTGTGGTGGGACTCGGGGGTGTCCTGGGCGGCGGTGGCCGAGCGCGGCGGCATGGGCGTCCCGGTGGACCTGTACCTCGAGGGGTCGGACCAGCACCGCGGCTGGTTTCACTCCTCCCTCCTCACCGGGATGGCGGTGCGGGGCGCGGCGCCCTACCGGGCGGTGCTCACCCACGGCTTCGTGCTCGACGGCCAGGGCCGGGCGATGTCGAAGAGCCTCGGCAACACGGTGGCGCCCGAAGAGGTGATGAAGAAGTACGGCGCCGACATCCTGCGGCTGTGGGTGGCTTCCACCGACTACCGCGAGGACGTGCGGGTGAGCAGCGAGATCCTGTCCGGGCTGGCCGAGGCCTACCGCAAGATCCGCAACACCATCCGCTGGGCGCTCGGGAACCTGGACGGCTTCGACCCCCAGAGCGCCTCGGTGCCGGTGGCGGAGATGGAGCCCATCGACCGCTGGGCGGTGGCGCTGCTCGCCGACTGGGTGGAGACCGTCAAGCGGGCCTACGCCGACTACGAGTTCCATCTGGCCTACCACGCCACGGTGCAGTTCTGCGCGGTGGAGCTCTCGGCACAGTACTTCGACATCATCAAGGACCGGCTCTATACCTCGCGCGAGGACGGACGCCCGCGGCGCAGCGCGCAGACCGCGCTCTACCTCATCGCCGGGGACCTCATGCGGATGCTCGCCCCGGTGCTCTCCTTCACCGCCGAGGAGGCCTGGGGCTACTTCCCCGAGCCTCCCGCCGAGGACAGCGTCTTCTACGCCGGCTTCCCGGAACGCGAGCGGCCGGCCGACGCCGACCTCCTCAAGTCCCGCTACGAGCGGCTGTTCGCGGTGCGGGCGGTGGTGCAGAAGGCCCTCGAGGAGGCGCGCCAGGCGAAGCTCATCGGCTCCGGCCTCGAGGCGCAGGTGACCGTCCGCGCCGAGGGCGAGGACCGCGCGCTCCTCGAGCGGGCCGCCGCCGAGCTCCCGACCCTGTTCATCGTCTCCAAGGTGGTGCTGGCGGAGGGGCCGCTGGCGGCGGAGGTGGCGAAGGCGCCCGGGACGAAGTGCGCGCGTTGCTGGGGCTTCTACGAGGACGTCGGGCGCGACGCCCGCTTCCCCGGGGCGTGCGGCAAGTGCGCGGCGGCGCTCGGATGAGCGGGCGCGGGCCGGGGAAGTGGCCGCTGCTCGGGGCGCTCTTCGCCCTCGGCATCGTGGCCGACCAGGTGACGAAGTTCTTGGCGGTCGACCGGCTCACCGCCGCCTTCCGCCGCGCGCACGCGCAGGGCCTGGTTGAGAAGCTGCAGGCGTTTGTGCGCCTGCGCCACCTCGAGCCGGTCGCCACCGAGCCCTTCTACGTGTTCCGGCCGCTCTGGCGCATGCTCTACGTCGAGAACCCCAACGCGGCCTTCGGTTTCCTGGCCTTCCTGCCGGCCGACCTGCGCTACCGCCTGTTCCTCGTCATCTCCGCCCTGGCGGTCGTCTTCGTCGTCTACTACTACCGCAAGCTCGAGCCCACCCAGCGCTTCCTGCAGGTCGCCCTGGCGCTCGTGCTGGCTGGCACGGTCGGCAACCTCATCGACCGGCTCATGCGGCGCTACGTCATCGATTTCATCGACTGGTACTGGTGGAACCGCCCCGACCTGCGTTGGCCGACCTTCAACCTCGCCGATTCCATGCTGGTGGTGGGGATCGCCATGCTGCTCGTGCACCCGGCGCCCCGCTCGGGCAGCACGGGGAACAAGCGCGGCGCCCCGGGCGTTTGAACCACGTTCATGTGGCCGGTCCTCTTCACGCTCGCCGTCCCCGCGCCGCTCGTGAAGCCCCTGGCGGTCCTCCTCCTCGCGGCCCTGGCGCTGTCGCGGGCCTGGGCCCGGGCGAGGAGGTCCGCCACGGCTGGCGCGCGCGCGAGCCTCGGTGCGGCGCTGTGGGAGGACAGGTGGACGACGAGCCTCATCGTCCTCGCCCTGGGCGGACTCTGGCGGATGGGGCTCCTCGACGGCCCATTCGCCCTTCCCGTCCACACCTACGGCCTCATGATCGCCACCGGCTTCATCGCCGGGATCGCGCTGGCGCAGCGCGAGGCGCGTCGCCAGGGGCTCGACGCCGAGCGGGTGGGCGACCTCGCCCTGGTGCTGCTCCTCGCCGCGCTCATCGGCAGTCGCCTCTACTTCATCGCCGTCAACTGGAGCGACTACTTCGGCGACCACGCCTGGATAGACTTCCACGGCGCGCGCATTCCGCGCCTGCTCGCGGTGTGGCAGGGCGGGCTCGTCTTCTACGGGGGTCTCGTGGGGGCTGCCCTGGCGGCCTTCTGGTACCTGCGCCGGCACGGCATGGCCTTCTTGCCCTATGCCGACGCGCTCATCCCCTCGGTGGCCCTCGGCCACTTCTTCGGCCGCCTGGGCTGCTTCGGGGCGGGCTGTTGCTGGGGGGCGGTCTCGGGGGCGCACCTGCCCTGGTTGACCAGGTTCCCGCCGTCCTCGCTCGCCTACCAGGGCTTCGCGCAGCGTGCCAACGCCGCCGAGCTGCTCGCACCGGACCGGCTCACCACGCTGCCCGTGCACCCGACCCAGCTCTACGAGGCGCTGGGCGAGCTGGCGCTCTTCGCGGCGCTCACGCTCCTCGTCAGGCCGGCCAAGAGCTTCCACGGTCAGGTCCTGGCCAGTTGGCTCATGGCCTACGCGGTCCTGCGCATGGGGATCGAGCTCTTCCGGGGGGACCTGGAGCGCGGCGTGTGGGCCGGGCTCGGGGTGGGCCAGTGGACCTCGCTCCTCGTCTTCGGGGCCGGTATGGTGGTGTGGGCGATCGGGCGCGGTCGGGCGGTCCGGGTACGGGCCGGCCGGCCGGCCGCCGCGGTGTAGAGCCGCCGCCGGGGCTTCATTCCGCCGCACGAAACGCGCTAGAGTCCTGACGCGTGGCCCTGCCTCAAAAACCCGGACTCCCTCAGAAACCCGGAGCGAAGGGCTCGGCGGCCCTGCTCGACGCGCGCGCGCTGGAGGAGGCGGAGCGCCAGGATCGTCACCGCAACGAGACCCTGGCCGAGAACTGCGGGGAGGTCGAGGAGGACCTCGAGGCCCTGCGGGCCCGCTACGACCTGTACTTCATCGGGGTCGAGCGGCGCGAGCCGGCCCGCGAGCGCGAGGAGATGAAGCGGCGGGTGGCGCGGCTCAAGGGCGAGTTCACCCGCAACACCGGGCTCCGCTTCCGGATCGAGACCCTGCACGCCCGCTACATCTCCTACGAGCGGATGTGGGTGCGCAGCGCGCGCGAGAAGGAATCCGGCACCTACCGCCGGGACATCATGCGCGCCCGGCGCAAGGCGAGGCCGCCCAGGCGGCCGAGGCCGGGGCAAGCGCGCCACCGGCCGCCCCGCCGCCCGTCGTCCCCGCGACGGTCGCTGCCACCCGCGACGCCCCCCATCCCGAGGCGCTCGTGCCCCCCCCGTCGGCGGGAGCGCCCCGGCCCCCGCCGCAAGAGGCGCCCCCTCCGGCCGGGGCGGGAGCCAGGCCGGCGGCTCCGGCGCCGGGGGGGCTCAGCGAAACGCAGATGCGCACGCTCTACGACGCGTACGTCGCGGCGAAGGTGCGCTGCAAGGAGGACGTGTCGCGCCTCACCTACGACGCGCTCGCCAAGACGGTCGCGCGCCAGGTCCCGGAGCTCATGGCCAAGTACAAGGCGACCGCGGTCGAGTTCAAGGTCGTGATCAAGGAAGGTCGGGTCGTCTTGAAGGCCGTGCCCCGCTTCTGAAGGGCGAGGCGTCGGCGCGGGACCTCGGGGTTCCGGAGACGCGCGAGTCCGCCCGCTCCTACCGTACGCGACGCCGAGGATGTCTCGACTTGCCTTCCGAAGCGGTGGATCGTAAAAAAGCCCCCCGCCCTCGGGACCTGGAGCCCGTTCAAGCGGACGAGACGCCTGGGTAGCTCAGTAGGTAGAGCAGGGGACTGAAAATCCCCGTGTCGGTGGTTCGATTCCGCCCCCA
>Ga0335081_10020006_pt1 | contig 10826 bp, 10 predicted proteins | sample Lox_Sample_35_FD_206713 | JGI IMG/M metagenome (GOLD analysis project Ga0335081, IMG submission 206713) | Soil microbial communities from Loxahatchee National Wildlife Refuge, Florida, United States - Lox_Sample_3.5 | ecosystem: Environmental > Terrestrial > Soil > Wetlands | place: USA... | reverse complement strand
CTTCCACGTTCCGCAGGCTCATCATCACGGCCAGCATTACCAACTCGCGCCGGGTGGGAAGGCTCAAGCGCTCCGCCAGCGCCCAATCGAGTACGATCAGCTCGCGGTTGGGACCATCGTAGAGCAGATTTCCCGCGTGCGGGTCGGCGTGAAAGGTCGAGTGGTCCTGCGCCGAAAACAGGGGCACGGCGATGAGGGCTTCGATTAATTGCTCCGCGATCCGCCGGCGGCGGATGGGCGAGCGGCGCAGCGCGTCGGTCACTTTCACGCCGGTTTCTTCCGTCATGGCGGTAATTTCGCCGGTCGAGAGCGCCGGGATCACCTTGGGCACGCGAATTCCCAACGTGCCCCGGTAGGTGCGGGCCGCTTCCGCCAGGGTGGCCTGTTCACGGCGGAAATCCAACTCGTGCACCAGCAGCAACCGCACTTCGGTGAGCATCTCATCCACCTGGCGCCGCGCGAATCCATATCCCGATTTTCGCCCGGCCAGGTAGCGGCCAAGCTCCTGCAGCAGCTTCATGTCCTCCGCGAAACAGCCGGGGATGTGCGGTTTGAGCACTTTGAAGACGCATCGCTCCCGCTCGCGGTCGGGGTTGTTCCAGGTGAACCGGACGACGGCGCTCACGCTGGCTTCGGAGAGGATTTGCGCGTCCAGGCGCACTGCGAACTCCTGCAGGCGATCGCCCAGGCTGTTGCGAAGAATCGCTTCGACCTCGGCGGCGGTCACGTCCGAGATGCCGTTTTCAAGCTCGATGAGGGAAGCTCTAAGCGGCGGCGCAAGGCGCGGATTGCGTGCCAGAACCTGGCCGATTTTCTGCAGGCCGGGCATCCTGGAAATCAGGCGGAGCAGGCGCTTCTCGGGCGGGGTATCCGGCGCCAGATCTATCTGCTCCACGATTTTGTCCGCCAGGCGGGCGGCGGAAAGGCGCGAGAAGAAGAACCCCATGGCATCGGAAACCAGCGGACGCCAACGCTCGGCGCTCTGCGGAACCAGGGTCTCCACCGGAACGAGGCGCATCACCCATGTGCCGATGGTGCGGCGCAGCATTTCACCGGCCGGCCCCTGGAGCATTTGCTCGATGGCGGTGCGCCGCTCCGCTGGCGGCGCCGCGGCCAGATTCGCAAGCAGTACCGGACTCACGCTTCACCTCCGGACGGCGGTTCTCCGTCAAGGTCGTTTTGGAGGTTTCTTTCCGGAGCGGCCTCCGCTGCCTCCCCGCCGGCCGGTAACCTTCGTTTCCAGTTCGTTCACGCGCCGGCGCAATTCTTCCAGCTCGCGGCGGGTTTCCGGCGGCTCCGGCGCTAGCAGGTTTCTCACTGCCTGAAATGGCGAGAGCGCGGCCGAACGTACGTCGCTTAGCGCTTTATCGGTGGCCATCACAAGTTGGCGCAGCAGATCCAAAGGCAAGCCCGCCGGTTGGCCCTTTACATCTTCGACAATGATTTGGGTCAGAACGACGCGCGTCAGATCTTCACCCGTACGGGCGTCCACCACGCGTACGTCGTCGCCGCGCCGGATGAGCGCGGCTACGTCATCCAGGTTTACGTAGCGGCCGGCGGAAGTGTCGTAAAGCCTGCGGTTGGGATACTTCTTGATGACGATTGCCTGCGCCACTTCTCTATCTTGACACAGAAGAGATTCGGATCTATCATTCGAATGGATGCTGCAATGCAGCAATCCGGAAGAGGAGCAGATCATGCCAGTTAAATCGAAACCCGGGCCGGCCGCTCGGCCGCGGGAATCCTCCCCGGTCTCCCTGCTCGCCGAATGGGTCCGCCAGGGGACGGAGAGCTTTTTTGCTACGCAACGCATCCTGTTGGATTTAGCCACCAGGCAGAATGTCCATACTTTCCAAGTGGTTCGCGACCGTCTGGCGAAAGCCCGGACGGTGCCAGTGACCGCTCTGACGGAGATTGCCGGCGAGGGGATTTCCAACTTCATCGCCGCGCAACGCGTACTGCTGCAATTGGCCCAGCGCCAGAATGACATCGTGCTGGGCGGGGTGAAGGACCGCGCCCCGGCCGCACCGCTGGGCGCCATGACCGACTTGCTGCGCCGCGGCATCGACACCTTCCTGGAAATGCAGCAGCATTTCCTGACGATTGCTTCCAAACAAGCCGATGCCTGGGTAGACGCCGCCAAAGAAGGCAAGCCATTGGAAGGCCGCCATCTGGCGGAGCTGGCCCGCGAAGCCATGGAGAACTTCGTGCGCAGCCAGAAGAAGTTCCTGGATGCCGTGGCCGAAGAGACCGCACACGCCACCGGCGCCAAGAACGGCAAGGGAGCCGCCAAGCCACGGACCGAAGTAGCAGAACTGGCGCGCGAGGGCGCCGAGGCGTTCATCGATGCCCAGAAGAAACTGCTGGACATCGCCGCGCAGCAGATGTCCGTGAACATCAAGGTGGGGCGGGAAACCCTCAAGGCCCTCAATCCGCTTCCCCCTGTCACCCTGTCGGACCTGACGCGCCAGACGGTGGACAGCTTCGTTTCGGCGCAGAAGGCGCTGCTCGAAACCATGTCGAAGCGCAACGCACCGCCGGCCGAACACCGCGCTCCGCGCCACAAACCGCCCCGTCGGAAGGCGGCAGCCACCCCAGCGGCGGCGATGGCGTAGAGAAAAACGACATAGACAGCTCGCCAAACTTGTGCGAACTTGAACAAAAGCCAACTTTTTTTGAATCGCGAGGGCGAAACCTCAAGTCAGCAGATGGCATGGCAAGTGCTAGGGCGTAACCCTGGAGCGTTGGCGTTTCAGAGAGGCGAGCGTGTTACCCATCGCAAACGAGGCGGCGGCCGAGTTGCCGCTGTGGCAGGAATCGCTGTTTGGGATCGAAATCGTTTTACTGCACGCGGCTCCCGTATACTACGGGTTCGGCGTACCTCGAGGAGACGGCTCGGGAGTAGTAATCATCCCCGGTTTCCTGGGCAGCGACGTTTACCTCGTGGAACTGTATGCCTGGCTGAAAAGACTTGGCTACCAGCCTTACTACTCGGGCATCGGCTTGAATGCGGATTGTCCCAACCTGCTGATGCGTTCGCGGCTGGACAGCACCATTGAGCGCGCACGCCGGGAGACGGGCAATCGGGTTCACCTGTTGGGACATAGTTTGGGCGGGTTACTGGCGCGTGCAGCGGCAGCCGAACATTCCCGTCAGGTTCGATCCGTCATCACCCTGGGATCGCCTTTTCGCGGCACGGTACTGCATCCGCGCGTGCGGCAAGAGGTGGAAAGGGTTCGGCGCCGTATCCTGGAGGTTCGCGGAAGATCGGTGCTGCCTGCCTGCTATACCGGGAACTGCACGTGCTCGTTCCTCGATTCCCTGCGCCGGGACCTGCCGCGTTCGGTTAGCGAGACCGCCGTCTACTCGCGAAGCGACGGCATGGTGGACTGGCGCTGCTGTATCACGGGAAAACAGCAGGACGATTTTCCTGTCACCGGGACTCACATCGGCTTGGTCTTCAATCCGGCGGTGTATCGCATCATCGCCGGCCGCCTGGCCGATCCGCGGCCTCGCCGCGAGGATGCTCCGGAGGCCGTCACCCCGCGGCCGCCTATTCGAATAAACGGGTGCGTTTCAGCAGCTTCAGCAGATGCGTCATCCAGCGCGCGTAACGGGCGGCATCGAACGGCCCGAAAGGCGCGATCGGCATCAGCCTCTGAGCCGCGACCGTCTGGCTCTCGGTGAATTTGAGAATTCCTTCGGCACCGTGGCGCGGGCGCAGTCCGGAATCTTTCATGCCGCCGATGGGAGAATCCACCGACCCCCACGCGGCCGCGTATGCCTCGTTGATGTTAACGCTGCCCGCGCGGATGCGGTGCGCCAGGCGCATCGCCTTTCCGGTGTCACGGCTCCAGATGCTGGCATTCAAGCCGTAAGGGGTGGCATTAGCGCGCTCCACCGCCTCGTCGTCGCTCGCAAACGGATAGACGGAAACCACCGGTCCGAACGTCTCCTCCGCATACACCAGCATGCCCGGCTGCACGTTGGTGAGAATGGCCGGTTCATAGAACAGCGGCCCCAGGTCGGGACGCCGTCGGCCGCCCGAAACCAAGGTGGCTCCGCGCTCCACGGCGTCGGCCACGTGCTGCTCGACTTTCGCGAGCTGCCGCGCGGTAGTGAGCGAGCCCAGGTCGGCCGAATAATCGAGCGCGGCGCCCAGCTTCAGGGCGCGCGTGCGTTCGGCGAACCGGCCGAGGAAAGAGTCGAATAAAGATTGGTGGACATACAGCCGCTCGATGGAGACGCAGACCTGGCCGGCGCCGCAGAAACAACCGCGGATGGCGCCATCGATGGCCGAATCCACGTGAGCATCCGCCATCACCAGCATGGGATTCTTGCCGCCCAGTTCCAGCGAGCAGCCGATCAATCGCTCGGCCGCCTGTCGGCCAATGATTCGGCCCACCCGGCAACTTCCGGTAAACATGATGAAATCGGCGTGCGACGTCAGGGCGGGACCGAGCACGGTGCCCTCGCCCGCCACAACCTGCAGCACGTCTTCGGGAAGGCCTGCCTCGCGCAGCAGCGCCACCGCCCAGAGCGCGCTGAAACTTGCCTGTGGATCGGGTTTGAGAATGCCGCTGTTCCCCGCCATGAGCGCGGGTACGGCGTCGGTTATCGCCAGGCTTAGCGGGAAGTTCCAGGGAGAGACGAAACCCACCACCCCCATCGGCTGCCGCAATTCCAATGTTTTTGTGAGTATAGGGAGCGCGCCCAGGCGGCGGCGCGGGCGCAGCAGGGCGGCGGCGTGGCGGGCATAGTAGCGGGCCACCACCGCCGTATCGAGAATTTCCTCGAACGCGTGGCGGCGGGCCTTGCCGCTCTCCAACTGGATGAGATCCAGGATTTCGTTCTGGCGGTCGAGAAGCAAATCGTGGAATCGCAGGAAGACGCGCGCCCGGTCCTGGATCGCCGTGCGGCACCATGCCGGTTGCGCGGCACGGGCGCGGGCTACGGCGAATTCGACGTCCCGCTCATCGGCGGCCGGCAGGCACCCTAGCACATCCCCGGTGAACGGGACGTGGACGGCGATAGCTTGAGAGTTATCTCTTGCCGTGGCGAGGTGGGCGAGCTGCGCGACCATTGACATAGACCCGAATCCATCCTACTCTACAATCGGACTCATAGCTCCGAATTCTATTGGAGGTGTTTATGGAAGCCGTCGAGTTACCCGTCCTGGAAGATGTCGAGGAAAGCTCTCATGTGGAAGATCATATCGATCTCGCAGCGTTCCAGCTGTGGCGCGAGGCCAGCCGCCTGGAGAACACTCCGGAAGAGGATCAGCCGGCCGTAGAACGGTAACATGAAACCGCCCATCCTGAACCGGCGGATGTCGGCGACCGATGCCGCGTTTCTCTACCTGGAACGGAGAGAGATCCCGCTGCACATTGCCGGAATTTGCGTATTCGAAAGCACAATTCCGTTTGCGGAGTTTGTAGCGGCCATCGACCGCAAGCTGAATTTGCTTCCACGCTACCGGCAGGTTGTGGCCGATCCGGCTTTTCACCTCGGTTATCCCACCTGGGAGGACGATCCTGCCTTCGACATCCGCCGCCATATTTTTCATGTGACGGTTGAGCCGCCCGGCGGCCAGGCGGAGCTCGAAGCCCTGGCCAGCCGCATCCTGAGCCAGGTTATGGACCGCGGCAAACCACTGTGGGACATTCACGTGATCGACGGCCTGGCGGAAGGGCGCGGAGCCATTCTGGCGCGCGTGCACCACGCGCTGGCGGACGGCATTGCCGGCGCTTCCCTGATGAAGATCATTCTCGACTCCGATCCCGCACCGGGCAAACCGGGGAAAAAGCCGCGCTTCCGTCCGCGGCCGGCGGCGGCCAACGGCTCGCTGGCGGATACACTGGCAAGCGCGGTGCGCAGTTCGCTGGAAAGCATGATTGCGGCCGAAGCCGTGCTGATGGATTTCGGGCAGTCGCTTTTCGACGCCCGCACCCAGGAAGCCTTGCAGAAACTGCTCGCACTGCTGCCGGAGTTCGCCGCCGCATCGGAAAGATTCCCCTTCAACAAACCCTGTAGCGGCGAAAGGAAGTTCTGCTGGACGGAGTTCCCCCTCGACGATATCTGTAACATCCGCACGAACGCCGGCGGGACTGCCAATGACGTGGTTCTGGCGGTGATCACGCGGGCGGTGGCGCGCTATATCGAGCTCCACGGCGAGCGCGTGAAGGGACGGTTTTTGCGCGTGGTCTGCCCGGTGAGCATGCGCCATGGCGATGGCGGTGAGAGCCTGGGAAACCAGATCTCTTTCCTGCCGGTGGCGCTGCCGCTGGACGTGAAGAACCCGGTGGAAATGCTGCGTGCCGTCGCCACGCGCACCGAAATCATGAAGAACGCGCGCGTGGCTCATCTGGTAGCCCTCATGGGCACGTGGCTGGGCGCCGCGCCCCCGCCGCTGCAGGCGCTGTTCTGGGGCACCGTCCCACAGGTACCGTTGCCGCTGCCGCTGTTCAACATGATCTGCACCAACATCCCGGGCTCGAAGGTGCCGCTTTACGCGTTGGGGCGGAAGATGATTGCTTTCTATCCGCACGTGCCCACCGGATACGAACTGGGCGTCAATTGCGCGGTTCAGAGCTACGACGGGCGCGTGTTCTGCGGGCTCACTGCAGACGCGCGTGTAGTTCCCGATGCCGGCCGGCTGCGCGACTTTATCCAGAAGGCATTTTTGGATTTGCGTCGTGCCGCCGGTGTAAGGCCGCCGCGCCGGAAAAGTAAGCCCGCGATCGAGCCCCGGCCCGCCGCGGTGAACGGTTCGGCCGCCGCCGATTGAAACGGCCACAGGCGGAGCACCCAAGCGCGTCCTCTCTCCCCCGTTTGCCACGACTGCGAGGGAATGCACCTTGGCGGCGCAGGCTTAGGTGACTACCGTACACACACGGGGCCGGACTGAATTTACTTACCTGGGTCGGCTGAGTTAGCGTGGCAAAAGGGGGGCAATTGAGTCGGCCTGACTCGTCTTCGCGCGCTAACCTGCTTCAGCCGCTCCAATCCAATTCACAGGATGATTTGTCACAACTCCACGTTGACGATTCGTGCGCGAACGGCACCCCCGTCTGTTTTTGTTGTTCGGACCATGCCGTGGCTGCCCGGGTTTTGACCATGTTGCCCGGCGGAATGGCCTCGGTAGATCTGGATGGCACGATTGATGAGGTCAGTGTGGAACTGATCGATTCCGCTCCCGGCGATATGGTCCTGGTGCACGCCAGGGTTGCCATTGCACGGCTCAGCGGCAGTGCGTAATCGGAGCCCGGCTGGAGGGCCGGTGTGGGGGGACAGCAGGTGGCAACAAAAAATCAAGAGGAACAGGTTGTACACGTCTTATGGATCAATGCGGGTCTGAGCTGCGATGGCGATTCGGTTTCGCTGACGGCGGCAACTTTGCCGAGCGTCGAAGACATTGCCCTTGGTGCTCTGCCAGGTCTGCCCAAAGTGCAGTTTCACTGGCCCCTGGTGGACTACCAGGTGGGGGACGACTTCATGCAATGGTTCTTTCAGGCGGAGGCCGGCAAGCTGGAGCCTTTCGTTCTGGTGGTGGAAGGCTCGGTGGCCAATGAGCGCGTCAAGTCGGAAGGCTACTGGACCGGCTTCGGCAACGACCCCCAAACCGGTCAGCCGATCACGTTGATGGAATGGCTCGACCGCCTGGCGCCGAAAGCGCTGGCGATTGTGGCCGCGGGCACGTGCGCCACTTACGGCGGCATTCACGCTATGCAGGGCAACCCGACCGGCGCCATGGGTGTGCCGGACTATCTCGGCTGGAACTGGCGCTCGAAAGCCGGACTGCCGATCGTGTGCGTTCCGGGTTGCCCCGTGCAGCCGGACAACATGTCGGAAACGCTGCTTTACCTTCTATACCAGGTGGCCGGCAGCGCGCCCATGATTCCGCTCGACGACAAGCTGCGGCCGAAATGGCTCTTCGGCCAAACGGTGCACGACGGCTGCGACCGCGGCGGCTATTACGAGGAAGGCCGCTTCGCCCATGAATACGGAACGCCCGAGTGCCTGGTGAAGATCGGCTGTTGGGGACCGGTGGTGCAATGCAACGTGACCAAGCGCGGCTGGATGGACGGCGTCGGCGGCTGTCCCAACGTCGGCGGCATCTGCATCGCCTGCACTATGCCGGGATTTCCTGACCGCTTCATGCCGTTCATGGACGAACCGCCGGGCAGCAAGCTTTCCACGGAAATTACAGGCCATTTCTACGGCCCCATGATCAAGGGTCTGCGCGCCATCACCAACAATTCGGCGGATAAGGAACCGAAGTGGCGGCATAAAGGCAGCCGGCTGACCACCGGCTACCAGCGGCCATGGGCATGAAAGGGAGCGGGAAAGGGGAATATGAGCACACAAGCCGGTGAACTGAGCGAACTGGAACGGAATCGCAGCAACATTGTCGAAGTGGCCTGGGACCCGATCACGCGGATTGTCGGCAGCCTTGGAATTTATACCAAGATCGATTTCGGACGCCGCCGCGTGGTGGAGTGTTACAGCACGTCTTCGGTGTTCCGCGGCTATTCGATTTTCATGCAGGGCAAAGACCCGCGCGACTCCCACTTCATTACCAGCCGTATCTGCGGCATCTGCGGCGATAATCACGCCACCTGCTCCGTCTACAACCAGAACATGGCGTATGGAGTGGTGCCGCCGCACCTGGGCGAATGGATCATCAACCTGGGCGAAGCGGCTGAATTCATGTTCGACCACAACATCTTCCAGGAAAACCTCGTGGGCGTCGATTTCTGCGAAAAGATGGTGAGGGAAACCAACCCGGGCGTCTGGGAGAAGGCCGAAAAGGCGGAGGCGCCGCACGCCGAAGCGCACGGCTATCGCACCATCGGCGCCATCATGAAATCGCTCAATCCGTTTGAAGGCGAGTTCTATCGTGAAGCCTTGCAGATGAGCCGCATGACGCGCGAGATGTTCTGCCTGATGGAGGGACGGCACGTTCACCCATCCACGCTCTATGCAGGAGGCGTGGGTACGCACGCCACCATCCAGCTGTTCACCGACTACATGACGCGGCTGATGAAGTACGTGGAGTTCATGAAAAAGGTCGTGCCCATGCACGACGATCTTTTCGACTTCTTTTACCAGGCCATGCCCGGCTATGAAGAGGTGGGGCGCCGGCGCATTCTGCTGGGCTGCTGGGGCTGCTTCCAGAATCCGGAAGTGCGGAACTTGGGCTACCGCAATATGTCGGACTGGGGGCGCGCCATGTTCGTCACGCCCGGCGTGGTGGTGGATGGCAAGCTGGTAACCAACGACCTGGTCAAGATCAACCTGGGAATTCGCATTCTGCTGGGCAGCTCTTACTACGAAGATTGGGACGACCGCGAAATGTTTGTAACGCACGACCCGATCGGCAACCCGGTGGACCGGCGCCACCCCTGGAACCAGCACACCATTCCCAAACCGCAGAAGCGCGAATTCGGCGACAAATACAGTTGGGTGATGTCGCCGCGCTGGTACGACGGCAAGGACTATCTGCCGCTCGACACCGGCGGCGGTCCCATCGCGCGCCTCTGGTCTACGGCGCTGAGCGGGATTGTCGATATCGGAACGGTCAAAGCGACCGGCCAGAGCGTAGTCATCAACCTTCCCAAAACCGCGCTCAAGGGGCCGGTGACGTTCGAATGGAAGATACCGCAGTGGTCGAACACCATTGAGCGCGACCGCGCACGCACCTATTTTCAGGCGTATGCGGCGGCATGCGCGCTGCACTTCCTGGAGAAGGCCATTACAGAAGTGCGCGCCGGACGCACCAAGACATGGACCGATTTCAAAGTGCCGAAGGATGCAATTAGTTGCGGCTTTACCGAGGCGGTGCGCGGCGTGCTCTCGCACCACATGGTGATCCGCAATCACAAAATCGCCAACTATCATCCTTATCCGCCCACGCCCTGGAATGCCAACCCGCGCGATTACTACGGAACGCCGGGACCGTACGAGGACGCGGTCACGGACCAGCCCATCTTCGAAGAAAACGGCCGCGACAAGTTCAAGGGCATCGACGTCATGCGTACGGTGCGCAGCTTCGACCCGTGCCTGCCGTGCGGCGTGCATATGTTCCTCGGGGAGGGAAAGACGGTGGAGCAGCGGCACTCGCCCACCATGCTGAACATGATCGAACAACCGAAATAGGAGCGCCCAAGCGTGAGGGAGCCCGAAGAAGTAGATGCGACTGTACGGCGAATCGAAGAGCTAATCGAAACTCTGGGCAAGGCAGATCCGCAACTGCGCAACGTGGCGGAGGAAACTATCCGCCTGCTGATGCAGGTTTACGGCGCCGCATTGCGCCGGATTATCGACACCATTGGCAGCGAAGCGGCCGAGACGTTGGTGGAAGACAGGCTGGTCTCGAGCCTGCTCCTGTTGCATGGCCTGCACCCCGTGCCAGCGGAAAAGCGTGTTCAGGAGGCGCTGCGCCGGGTGGAACGCCGGCTGGACGGCGCTCACCTGGTGCTGGCGGAAATTGTCGATGACGCGGTACGGGTGCGAGTGGAGCGCAACGGCGGTCCTCCGCCGCCGGCCGCGCTTGCCACCATGATCGAGCGCGCGGTTTCCGAGAGCGCACCCGAGATCGGCACGGTGGAGGTAGAAGGGCTGCCGCAAATGCTGGTTCAAATCACCTGATGATGCAACCTCTATACAGGCTTCGACGTTTCCTGGATCCACGGCTCCCTTACGCTCGCGGCTCCGAATCGACCGTGTTCTCGACTCGGAGCCGCGACCGTAAGGGAGCGGTATGTGAATTATGCGGCGCCCCCTTCGACGGCCGCCACGCTCATGTGATCGACCTGGAAAGCCGC
>Ga0335081_10020002_pt1 | contig 10827 bp, 12 predicted proteins | sample Lox_Sample_35_FD_206713 | JGI IMG/M metagenome (GOLD analysis project Ga0335081, IMG submission 206713) | Soil microbial communities from Loxahatchee National Wildlife Refuge, Florida, United States - Lox_Sample_3.5 | ecosystem: Environmental > Terrestrial > Soil > Wetlands | place: USA... | reverse complement strand
TGACGCTGGAACTGGTGCCGATGCGATCGGCGCCGGCCTTGAGCATGGCGGCAAAATCGGCGGAATTCAGGAGAACAGCGGCTCGTGCCGGCGGGCACCCCGGCCCGACAAGAAGACCGGAAGGTATAACATGGACCTTGAACGGGGGTCAGACATGCGATCACTTGGTTTTACGGCAGGTCAATTGGTCAGGATTGCCCTGTTGGTTGCGCTAGCAGCCATGACCGCGAAGGCGCAGACGCCGGCCAGCCAGCCCCAGCCGGGCCGAAAGAATGCTGGCAAGATCATCGTGAAAGGGTGTCTGCAACGCGGCGCCGAGCGGACGACCTTGACGGACGGGACTGGAACTACGTACCTGCTCGAGCATGCTTCGATATCCTCGCCGGGACCGGTCTTCGTTGAGGTGCGCGGCAGACAGCTCTCGCCGACTGGACGGCGGGGCGAGGGGGCTTTGCCAAGGGTTCGCGTCAGCAGCATGCGTCGCTTGTCAGATATATGTCCGGAAAAGATTATGCCGCCTCCGTCCACTAGCGCGCTTCCTCTTCCCGGTGCGCAATCGCCCAGCACGCCGGCTTACCAATCACCAATCGCACCCGAGCCGCAAGAGGCAGCGCCTATACTGAACACGCAGGGCGCGGGCGGGGCGCCGAGTCCGGGAACCGGGAATCTAGACGACCAGGAGCCAAGCCCTCCGAAGTAGAAGCGGAAGCCTTCAGTAGCCACGAACTTGCACTGTGCCGGTTCCTGGAGCACCCAGCTCGCGCATAATGCTGACGCTGGAGCTGGTGCCAATGCGATCGGCGCCGGCCTTGAGCATGGCGGCAAAATCGGCGGCCGTGCGCACCCCGCCGGCCGCCTTGACGCGGCAGCGGTCGCCGACCACGCGCCGCATCAGCGCCACGTCCGCCAGCGTCGCCCCACCGGTGCTGAAGCCGGTGGAAGTCTTGACGAAATCCGTGCCCGCCGCCACCGCGAGTTGGCACGCTGTCTCCTTCTCTTTGTCGGTTAACAGCGCGCATTCCAGAATGACCTTGAGGATGGCTCCGGCCTGGTGACAAGTCTCCACGAGCGCGCGGATATCGGTTTCGACCAGCGCGTGATCGCCGGATTTAAGTGAGCCGATGTTCATCACCATGTCAAGCTCGTCGGCGCCCAAGCGCAGGCATTCCTCGCCCTCCAGCCGCTTGGCCGTCGTGACCGAGGCCCCCAGTGGAAAACCGATCACCACTCCGGTCTTCACCGGAGTATCTCGCAGACGGCTGGCGCAGAAGGAAACCCAGGTGGGATTGACCATCACGCAGGCGAAGCCGTACTGCGCGGCCTCATCGCAGAGCTGCACCACCTGGGCCCGGCTGGCCTCGGGGCGCAACAGGGTGTGGTCGATGCACCAGGCCGCAGCTTGCCATTCGGGGATAGAAGGCGAAGCAGGTTCGTGACCCAGGCTGGAGTAGAGGCTCATGACGAGCATGCTACAACAGCTCTACCGGGCGCTGTAGGCCTCCGGCGGCAGGATGCAGATGTCCGGCAGGTTGCGATAGTGCTCGGCGTAGTCCAGCCCGTATCCCACCACGAATTCGTTGGGAATGGTGAAGCCGAGATAATCGGCGTCGATGGGCTGGATGCGGCGCGCCGGCTTGTCGAGCAGGGCGGCGATCTTGAAGGAGCGCGGCTGGTGGGTCATCACCACGTTTTTCAGGTAATTCATGGTGAGCCCGGTATCCAGGATGTCCTCCACCAGGATGACGTTCTTGCCCTCGAGCGACGAGTCCACGTCTTTGGTAAGGCGCACCTCGCCGCTGGGGTGAGTACGGTCAGCATAGCTGGAGACACCGAAGAAGTCGAAGGTGGCATCGAGTTCCAGGCTGCGGGCCAGCTCGGCCAGAAAGATGGTCGCGCCCTTCAGGACGCCCACCAGCAGCACACTCTGTCCCTCGAAGTCGCGGGTGATTTCGCGGCCCATTTCGACCACGCGGCGCGCGATTTCGTCGCGGGTGATCAGAACCTTCATACGCGACACGGGGACGGGGACTGTCGGAACCTGGCTCATGGTTGTGTTCATATGAGGCTGCACATCATAACCGAAAGCCCCCGGGCAGCAAATCGGAGATTGCGACTTGCTGCGGCCCCGCCGGCCCTCGGAACAGCACCAGCGCTTGCGATCCGAATTCAAAGATCACCTGGCGGCAGGCGCCACAGGGAGAAGCTGGCTGAACCTGGCCCTGGTGGAGAGCGCAGACCACCACGGTGCGAATTTTCATGCCCGGACCTTCTGCGCCCACGGCCGCAAACACCGCCGAGCGCTCGGCGCAGATGGTGAGGCCGTAGGACGAGTTCTCTACGTTACAGCCGGAGTACACGCCGCCTCGCAGGGTCAGCACTGCCGCTCCCACCTGGAAATGGGAGAACGGGGCATAGGCCTTGTCCAGCATGGCGCGGGCGGCATCCCACAGGCGCTGTTGCTGGTCAGGGGCAAGGGGAGCGCTCATTTCTTTCCTCCTCTGCGAAAGGGCTAGACTCGCGGCGCTGGAACTCAGCCGTCAGTCCTAAGACGCGATGATGATAACGCGAACAACCTCACGCTACACTGGTGGCTCGCCCGTTGCGTGCAGCACGATGTTGTCAATGAGGCGCGTAGTTCCGACGAAGGCGGCCACGGCAACGAGGGCGCCCCGCGACGTGCTGACAACCGGGTCGAGGGTCTCGCGATCGACGATCTCGAAATAATCCAGGCACACCTCGGGCTGTTGCCTGAATTCCTCCAGCGCGGCTGCGCTCAGGCGGACCGAGTCGCTCTCGCCGTGGTCGGCGAGGGACTGCACTCGCATCAGCGCCCGGTAAAGCGCGGTCGCCTGCTTGCGCTGCTCGGGATTGAGGTAGGCGTTGCGCGAGCTGAGGGCCAGCCCGTCGGGCTCGCGCACGATGGGACAGACCACGATCTCGACGTTGAAGCCGAGATCGCGCACCATGCGGCGGATGATGACCACCTGGGCCGCGTCCTTCTGGCCGAAGAAGGCCAAGTCCGGCTCGACGATGTTGAACAGCTTCGCCACCACGGTGCTGACGCCACGGAAGTGTCCGGGACGCGAGCGTCCGCACAGCTTCTCGCTTAGGTCCTCGACGGTGACAAAGGTGGTCGCGCCGGGGGGATATATCTCCTCCGTCGTCGGAGCAAAGAGGATGGCGACGCCTTCGGCTTCGAGCAGCTCGCAATCGCGATCGAAAGTGCGTGGGTACTTGGAAAAATCTTCTTTCGGACCGAACTGCGTGGGATTGACGAAGATGGAGGCAGCTACAGAATCACACTGCTGGCGCGCCGTCCGCACCAGCGACATGTGCCCCGCGTGCAGCGCCCCCATGGTGGGCACAAAGCCCAGCCGACGCCGGTCCTGGCGGGCGGCGCGGCAAGCGGCGCGCATCTCATCGATGGTGCGGCAGGTCTTCACAGGCTAATTCTAACCACGGAGGCACGGAGGTTTTCTGATGTTCTGCGTGTCTCCGCGCCTCGGTGGTGGATGTTGTTTCCAAGGGCTTGACGATGCGCCCAAGTTGGGTTGAAAATTCCAGTTCGCTCGTGCCGAGGTGAACATGCTCGCATACGTATTCGTGCTGTTAGCGATTGCCAGCCGCTTCCTGCCGCATCCTGATAGCTGGGTGCAGTTCACCCCTCTGGGAGCGGCGCTGCTCTACTTCGGGGCGCGGGCGCCGTTGAAGCACATGTGGATCCCGCTGGCCGTACTGATTGGGGCCGACGTCTACCTGACCAAGGTGACGTATGCCTATCCCTTGAAGGCGGACCAAGCCATAACCTGGGCGTGGTACGCGGGCGTCATTCTGCTCGGAGCTGCGCTGCTCGGCAAGCGGATCAGCCCGTTGCGCATCGCGGGCGGATCACTAACAGCATCTGTCGCGTTCTTCCTGGTGAGCAACTTCGGCGTGTGGGCGGTGTGGAATATGTATCCCAAGACGCCGGCCGGGCTGGGGACGGCGTATGTTGCGGCGATCCCGTTCTTCCGCAACCAAGTGTTGGCCGACCTGGTTTTTGCCGGCGTGCTGTTTGCGATCGGGGCCGTGGTTGAACGTCGCGAGGGCAAGCCAGCGCAGGAAAGAATCGGCGCGGCTTGAGCCACTCGCACGGGTGAACACAGATCGATAGCAAAGAGAAGTACCCTAGCGTCCCCCTGCGCGTTCTTCAGACCCTCGATGTCGAGTTTGTCCATCTCAAGCATTGCCTTCATCATATTTGAGGAGACTACCCCTTCTTTTCCAGCCCGTGCTCCAGCTCGACCACCGGCTCGCGCCACAAGCGGTAAATCACATAAGCGGCTAGAATCACGGCTACGGCGCTGCCCAGAGTAAGCGCCAGGTGTTTATGAATGAGGACTCCCGCAAAGGTCGCCACGTGGGGTCCAAAGACCAGCGTGAGGGCTGAGAGTACAAGAAAGCGCACCATGCGTCCGCAAAAGATGGCCAGCAGAAACTGCGTGAAGTGCATCTCGAAGACGCCGGCCGAGAGCACGAAGAGTTTGAAGGGCGCGGGCGGCGGCAGCATGGAAGGCACCATCAGCGCCCAGAATTCGCGCTTCTCGAACGACGCGCGGATCTTCTGGAAGCGTTGCTCGGAGATGCGCTTGCGCAGCAGCAGTTCGCCTCCCTCGTAGCCGATGGCATAGATGATCAGGCTGCCGATGGCGGAGCCGGCGGAGGCCATGAGCGCGTACAGCAGGAAGCGGGAGCGATCGTTGTAGACGTAGCCGGCCACCACCGGATCCAGCGGCAGGCCAAGGAAGGCCGCGTCCATGGCAGCGATACCAAAAGCGCCCCAAATGCCGAGCGGCTTCAGCAACCCCCAGACAAAGATGGTGTAGCGGGACAGGATGTGCCTAAGAAAACTCACGCGGGCAAAACCATTCTACGCGAGTAGGTATGGTCCTAGCTTGAATTCGCGAGAGCTCCCATTCCAGCGCGGTCCACACCGGTCTCAGGGACTCGGGTGTGCGATTTTGCCGGCCAGCAGATCCAGCGCGTGCGGCAGCAGGTCCAATACCGCGGCGAGCGATTCCGTCGCGGCCTGCGGACTTCCGGGCAGGTTCAGGACCAGCGCGCGTCCGCAGATGCCGCAAACACCTCGGCTGAGCGCCGCCAGTGGAGTGCTCTCGGCGCCCACGGCACGCATGCGCTCCGCCACGCCTTCCACCAGCCGTGTGCACACCGCGCGCGTGGCTTCAGGAGTGACATCGCGCTCGGCGATGCCGGTTCCCCCCGTGGTCACGACCAATTGCGCCCGCGACGCCATTTCCAGGATTGCCTCCTGGATAGCGGCCTGTTCGTCGGGAACCGTCTTGTTCACGATCACGCGGAACTTGTGATGTTCGAGCGCGGCCTTGACGGCGGGTCCGGACAGGTCGGTTCTCGCGCCGCGCGCCGACGAGTCGCTGATGGTGAGCACGGCGGCAGTCATGGGAAGGTTTCAGCTTTCCAGCACGTCCTGTTCCTGCTCGGCCTCGTGGTTGGCTTCATCGAGCAACCGCAGGCCTTCCATCAGCAGGCCCTGGGTAGAACGCGTGGTGGTCTGTTCCGAGCTGTGCTGGGTGAAGTCGATCAGGAAATTGCCCCCGGGCCAGTACAACACTTTATAGACGGCGCTGTCGCCCTTCAGATCGCCATACAGCGCGTGGTTGATCTGGCCGTCGGAGAAGAAGAGTTGGCAGCTCTCTCCGTCATGGGTGAGGGTAAGGGCGCAGGTCTTATGGCCCATTTCGAGTGACTGCAGCAGGTCGATGACGTTCATCTGCGCCAGGCTGCCGCGCAACTGGCCGTCGCCGGGGGCTTCGCGCGCCATTTTCTCCAGCGCGATCTTGTCGATCACCTTCTTCAGGCGGGCGGTGGCTTCCCTGATAAAGAACGGTTTCTCCAGAAAGTCTTCGGCGCTGTCCTCCAGCGGCTTGAGCTTTTCGGTAATGTCGGCGCGGCTGGCGACGAGGATGATCGGGATGCGGGCCGTGGCGGCCCGGTTCTTCAGCTTCTCGAAGAGCTGGCGGCCGTCCATGCCGGGCATGCTGTAGTCGGCGATCAGCAGGTCAGGAAGGTCGTCGATGGCCTTGAGCAGGGCATCGGCGCTGTCGCCAGCCGTGGTCAGGGCGGCAAAAGGCTCCAACGCCTGCCGGAGCAGGGCCAGCACCATCGGATTGTCGTCCACCAGAAGGACTTTGACGTTGCCCGCCACGATTACTTCTTCGACCTGTTCTTGGCGCGCCAGTACGCGCCGCTCTTGCCGCCGGTCTTGCGCTCCAGGGCCACTTCGCGGATCTCGATCCCCTTGTCCAGGGCTTTGCACATGTCGTAGACGGTTAGAGCCGCGACGCTGGCGGCCACCATCGCCTCCATCTCCACTCCGGTGAGGGCGGTGGTCGCAGCACGCGCCGTGATCGCCACGCCATTCTGGCATAGCTCGGTATGCACATCAATGTGACTAAGGGGAACGTTATGGCACATGGGGATCAACTCCGCTGTGCGCTTGGCCGCAGCGATGCCGGCGAAGCGGGCGATCTCCAGCGGGTTCCCCTTGGGATTGCGCGGCAAAGCCTTGAGCACACGCGGAGAAAGCACCACGAACGCCGACGCCTCAGCCTCGCGCCGCGTGGGCTGCTTGGCGGAAACATCGACCATCTGCGCCCGGCCGCGCCGGTAATGAGATAGCGTCGCGCCCTTGGCCATACTTACTTCTTCAGCTCGGCCAGCACTTCTTCCGCGTGCCCTTCCGCCTTGACCTTGGGGAAGACGTGCGCCAGCCGGCCTTGGGCATCGATCAGAAACGTGGTGCGCTCGATGCCCATCACTTTCTTGCCGTACATGTTCTTCTCTTTCAGCACGTCGAAGGCCTTGGCCACTTTCTTGTCGGGGTCGGAGAGCAGGGTGAAGGGCAGCTCGTACCTTTCCTTGAAGCTCTTCTGTGCTTTGGGCGAATCGGGTGAAATCCCCAGCACCACCGCCCCGGCTTTCTGAATCTTGCTGTATGCGTCGCGGAACCCGCACGCCTCAATGGTTCACCCGGGCGTGTTAGCCTTGGGGAAGAAGTACACTACAACCTCCTGTCCGCGATAATCTTTAAGAGAGACACCTTTGCCGTTCTCATCGAGCAGCGTGAATTCAGGGGCTTTGTCTTTGATGTCCATCAGCCATCATTTTTACCGCAAATGGAGGCGATGCGCCATCCTCGCGCTGGCGGTGCTCGCCGCCGCGGCGGCGCTCGCACAGTCGCGCAAGCAGGAGAAAGGACCGCGCGCCCTGGCGGTGGTGGAACTGCCGGCCAATGGAAAGGCGAAGCCACGTCTTACCCCTGTCGCGATCCTCGTGGACGGCCGTTTTTGGGATGCCTCCATCTATTTGGCCGATCCCCGGCCGCTGGCGCTCGATCCCGGCAACGTGTACCAGGTGGAACGCAGCGGCAAGCCGGTTGGCTTCTTCACCATCAGCGAAGCTCTCCAGGCGCACGACCGCTGGTCGGCGTTCGGCGAATGGCAACCGGAATCGGAGAAGCCCCCGGCGAAATCTGTCAAGGTCGTGGAACCATCCGAGCCAGCGGACGATAACCGTCCGGTGCTGCACCGGCGGCAGTCCTCCACTGGCGACCAGGAAACGCACTCCGCCGGAGCAACCTCGACGCCCGCTCCGGCCGTCGAGCCTCCTATATCCGACGATCCCAACCGTCCAGTGCTGCGGCGAGGCAAGCCGAAACCGCAAGCAGAAGAACCGCCGGAGCAGACCTTGGAGACCAGCAGTTCGCCAAAGATTGCACCGCACGCTGCGCCCGCTAAACCTGGAGAAGTGCTTGCGGCGATCTCCGACGCCGGGGGGCCCGACCCACGTCCTTATGCGTACGCATGGGCGCCCGACGAGCAGCAAAAATTAACCAAGGCGATTTCCGAGATCGCAGGGGCAGACGTCGCGAACTACACAAAGAACACTCCTGCGCTGCGCTTCGCGCCGGCAGCGGCCTTCGACCAGGTGGCGGTCCGCGCCTTCGATCTCGACTATAGCAACAACCCCGTCGTGGTGGTCAGTGCGCGAGTGCCCGCGGTTGTTCCAGCCGCAACGCGCACTCGCAGCGCCAAGGCGCCGCAACCTGCGTCTGACCTTTTCTTTTACGTTACCGTAGTTGGGCAAACCGATCTCTATGGCCAGATGCGCAAGTTGTTCAGTTCGGTGACTGATAGCGGCCATCTGGATGTTTTTCCCCGGCTGGATCTGATCGATGCCGTGGATGCCGAGGGCACGGGCCGCGGCGACCTCCTGTTCCGCGCTTGGAGCGGCAGCACCTTCGCCTACCAGCTCTATCACGTCGGTCCCGACTCCCTGCGCAAGCTCTTCGACAGCGCGGGAGAATAATTGAGCCATTGACTCATTGACGGGGCCCTGTACAATGGCGCTCCACTTTTCACTAAGGATGGGATTCGATGCGCAAGATTTCATTGTTGCTCGCATCGTGTCTGCTCGCGGCCGCGGCCGGCGCCCAGCAGCAGCCCGACTTCTCCAAGGTCCAGATCAAAGTCACCAAAGTGGCGGGAACGGTCTACATGATGGAAGGGTATGGCGGCAACATCGGGGTGTCCGTCGGCGAAGACGGCATTCTGATCGTGGATGACCAGTTTGCCCCGCTGGCGGACAAAATCCAGGCTGCGCTCAAGGGCATCACCGACAAGCCGGTGAAGTTCGTTCTCAATACCCATTGGCATTTCGACCACACCGGAGGCAACGCATATTTCGGCCAACACGCGCCCATTATCGCGCACGAGAACGTGCGCAAGCGCCTCGAGAGCGGCGGCGAAATCACCGCTTTTAAAATGCAGATCCCGCCCGCGCCCAAGGCCGCGCTGCCCGTGATCACCTTCGAAGACAAGGTGACCATCCACGTCAACGGCGAGGACATCCGCGCCATCCACTTCCCCCATGGCCACACCGACGGAGACATCGTCGTCTTCTTTCCCAAGTCCAACGTGGTGCACATGGGCGACGATTTCTTCTCCGGCATGTTCCCCTTCGTGGACCTCGACAGCGGCGGCAGCGTGGAGGGCCTGATCGAGGACGTCGCGCAGATCATCCCCATGCTCCCGCCGGACGTGAAGGTCATCCCCGGCCACGGACCACTCGCGACCCTCGACGACCTGAAGAAGTTCGAGGACATGCTGCGCGGCACGACGGCGGCCGTGGCCGCGGCCATGAAGCAGGGCAAGACCCTCGACCAGATGAAGAAGGAGAAAGTGCTGGCGAGCTACGCCGACTGGGGCAACGGAATGCTCAATGCCGACCTCTTCACGGAGATCCTCTACAACGATCTGAGCGGGAAAAAGACGGGAGCGTTCCTGAAGCACAACTGAAGAAATCAGCCACACCCGGATAACCACGGATCAAGTCGGCAAATCCGTGTCTATCCGTTAAAATCCGTGGCGTCTTTACCCAGCCAGCTTCTTATCCAGCAGCTCGTTCACCACTGCGGGATTGGCCTGGCCCTTGGTCTTCTTCATCACCTGGCCGACGAAGAAGCCCTTCAGCGTGGTCTTGCCGGCGCGATACTGCTCCACCTGCTTGGGATTCTCCGCCAGCGCCTCGTCGATGGCCTTCTCTATCGCACCCGTGTCGGTGATCTGCTGCGGCTTCTCCTTCTCGTACACCGCGGGGAAATCCTGATTGCGCTCGAAGCTGAGGTCGTAGAGCTCCTTGAGCTGCTTGCCGGTGATCGCGCCCGCTTCCACCAGGTCCGCCGACATGGCCACGCCCTTCATGGAAATAGGCGACTGCTCGAGTTCCAAGCCCTTGGCCTTAAGCCTTCCCATCAGCTCGCCCTGCACCAGGTTGGCGACGCGCTTGGGATTCTTCGCCGCTTTGGCTGCCAGTTCGAATTGCTCGGCGAGCAAACGGGTCGCGGTGAGGACGTGCGCGTCGTACTCGGTGATCCCGTATTGCTCCACCCAGCGCTTGCGCATGGCTTCGGGCAGCTCCGGCAGCTCGCGGCGGATCTTCGCCTGCCACTCGGCATCGACCACCAGCGGCAGCAGGTCGGGTTCGGGGAAGTAGCGATAGTCGTGCGCGTGCTCCTTGCTGCGCATGCCGTAGGTCTTGCCCTCGGCGGCGTTGTATAGGCGGGTCTCCTGCACGATCTTGCCGCCCGCCTCGAGCACGCCGATCTGCCGCTCGATCTCATACTCCAAGGCCTGCCGGATGAAGCGGAACGAATTGACGTTCTTGACCTCGGTCTTGGTGCCGAACTCCTTCTGCCCGCGCGGACGCACGCTGACGTTGGCGTCGCAGCGCAGCGAACCTTCCTCCATGTTGCAATCGCTCACGCCGGTGAACAGGATGATCTCCTTCAGCCGCGTCAGGTACTCGTAGGCTTCGTCGGGCGAGGCGATCTCCGGCTCGCTAACGATCTCGGCCAGCGGCACTCCGCAGCGGTTAAGGTCGAGATAAGTCTTGTCGGCGGAGTCCGGGAAGCCCTCGTGCAGGCTCTTGCCCGCGTCTTCCTCCAGATGCAGGCGGGTGATGCCAATGCGCTTCGACACGCCGTTCGTGGTGATATCGATCCAGCCGTGCTCGGCCAGCGGCTTGTCGTACTGCGAGATCTGGTAGCCCTTGGGGAGGTCGGGATAAAAATAATTCTTGCGCGCAAAGATGGAGGTCTCGCGGATCTCGCAGTTCAGCGCCATGGCGGCGCGTACCGCATACTCCACCGCCTGGCGGTTCAGCACCGGCAGCGAGCCAGGAAGCCCCAGGCACACCGGGCAGACATTGGTGTTGGGCGGCGCTCCAAAGGCGGCCGAGCATGAGCAGAAA
>Ga0335081_10020001_pt1 | contig 10827 bp, 10 predicted proteins | sample Lox_Sample_35_FD_206713 | JGI IMG/M metagenome (GOLD analysis project Ga0335081, IMG submission 206713) | Soil microbial communities from Loxahatchee National Wildlife Refuge, Florida, United States - Lox_Sample_3.5 | ecosystem: Environmental > Terrestrial > Soil > Wetlands | place: USA... | reverse complement strand
TTTCTGGCGACGCCACTGCGCCAGTACAACGCCAACCGGGCCCAGATCCGGCTAGACCTGAGGTCCGTGGCCGAGCTTATTCCAGCTCTGGAGAAAGCCTGCCCAGGAATTGGGGCGCGCCTCTGCGAGCAGACCGGCGCGATCAAGCGCAGTGTGAACGTCTTTTTGAACAATGAGAGCGTCCGCGATCTCAAGACTGACGAGATCGTCCTGTCGGAGCGAGACGAGATTCATATCATTCCCGCCATGGCGGGCGGATGACATCACTCGTTCGCGCACTCACGAGGCGGAGATGGGTGTCGCGCGGCACTTAAATATAAGAATGTCTCCATAACAATTTCAAAATGTTACGGAAATCTCCGATTTGATAATGAGCACTTAATTGGTTCTGCCTCATTCTTTGTGGCTGGTGAAGTTACAACGGCAACATCCGCGCACGCAGAAGCTCTGGACCAGCACGGCCGTACATGGCTCGCTTGAGAGTTTTCAAGCAAGCAATTGATCGTCCTTCCGTTTGACGGTTACTCCAAGCCCAAAATCCGCGATGGGCTTTTAGACGATGCGGTCGTGCAGGGTTGATAGCGGTTTTCAGCCCCGTGGATGGCGCCGCCTAGCCGTCCAATCTCCGGTTACCCGGGGAAATGGTTTAGCATCGTATTCTGCCATCAACCTCCGGGAGCTAAAATCGCCCATGTCCATCGATACGACTGCTGGGAACGGTGAGACGCACATGCGCGCCGACGTGACGCGGCTCGCGTTTGGAGTGCGGGGCATGACCTGCGCCTCCTGCGTGTCGCATGTCGAAAGTGCGCTCACGGGCGTGGAAGGCGTGACGGCAGCGAGCGTCAATCTGGCCACCGAACGCGCGGAGGTCGAGCTGACGCCGGATACGAACGCCGCCACCATCGCCAAGGCCGTGGAAGACGCCGGCTATGAACCGGCGGTCGAGACGATCGAACTCGGCGTCGATGGCATGACCTGCGCATCCTGCGTCACCCATGTCGAGAAGGCCCTGCGCGCCGTTCCCGGTGTCGTGGAAGCGAATGTCAATCTCGCCACCGAGAGGGCGTCGGTTCGCGCGCTCGTTGGTCCGGAGCTGATGAACAATCTGCGCCGCGGCGTGACCGAGGCCGGCTATGCGCCCCGTCGGATCGAGACGGGCGCGGGCGCGTCGGATCGCGAGCGCGCCGCGCGCGACGTGGAGACCCGCGCACTGTCACACAAGCTAACGCTCGCCGCGCTGCTAACGACACCGGTGTTTGTTCTCGAAATGGGGGCGCATTCCATTCCGGGACTCGGCGATTGGATCATGAAACAGCTCGGACACGAGCCGCCGCTGTATTTGTCTTTCGTGCTCTCGACGCTCTTGCTCGCGGGACCGGGACGCGACTTCTATGCGAAAGGCTTTCCAGCGCTTTGGCGAGGCCGACCGGACATGAACTCCCTGGTCGCGACCGGCACAATGAGCGCTTATCTCTATTCAGTGGTCGCGACCTTTCTGCCGCGCCTTCTGCCTGCGGGAGCGATCCACGTTTATTATGAGGCGGCCTGCGTCATTGTGACGCTAATTTTGTTCGGCCGCTTGCTTGAAGCGCGCGCCAAGGGCCGCACGTCGGAAGCGATCCGCGCGCTCGCGCGGCTGCAACCCAAAACCGCGCGCATCCTGCGCGGCGGCGAAACCATCGAAATCGCGATCGACGACGTTAGCGTCGGCGACCTCGTCCTGGTGCGGCCGGGTGAGAAGATTCCCACCGACGGCGAGGTGACGCAGGGTTCCTCCTATGTCGACGAATCCATGATCACCGGCGAACCGGCGCCTGTCGCCAAGGCGATCGGCGCGCAGGTCACCGGCGCGACAGTCAACACCACTGGCGCCTTCACGTTTCGGGCGACGCGCGTTGGCGCCGACACCACGCTCGCGGGCATCGTTCGCATGGTCGAGCAGGCACAGGGCGCGAAACTGCCCATCCAAGCCTTGGTCGACCGTGTCACCGGGGTGTTTGTGCCAGTCGTCCTTGCTATCGCGGGATTGACCTTTGTCGTCTGGATGATCCTCGGTCCGGAGCCGAGGCTGACTTACGCGCTCGTCAACGCCGTCGCCGTGCTGATCATCGCCTGCCCCTGCGCCATGGGTCTCGCGACGCCCGCCGCGATCATGACCGGAACCGGACGCGCCGCTGAGCTCGGCATTTTGTTCCGCAAGGGCGAGGCGCTCCAGACGCTGCGTGACGTGACGCTGATCGCCTTCGACAAGACCGGCACATTGACGCGCGGCAAGCCAGAGCTCACCGATCTCGTGACGACGCCCTCTAAATTCCCACACGGAAGGAAGCCCCAAGGAAGTTTGAGCCGACTTGGTTTTTCATTCGCTGGCGTCGCCCTTGCATGGCCGAAATGGCTTAAAAGGCGCCAGGACAATGAGACAGCGAAAATCCTTGCTTCCACTGATGAACGCCGGGGCCGAGGGGCGTCGCGCCTCGCTTCGGAAGCAACGGCCGGCGTCGCCGCGAATGAAGTATTACGGCTTGTGGCAAGCGTCGAGGCGCAGTCGGAACATCCGGTAGCGACGGCCTTGGTCGACGCCGCGAAAGCGCGCGGGTTAGCGCTGGCTTCTTGCGCGAAGTTCCGCGCGACGCCTGGCATGGGCGTCACTGGCGAAATCGAGAGCCATGAACTCGCGATCGGAGCCGAGCGCTACATGACGCAGCTCGGCCTCGATCCTCGCGTCTTCGAAGAGATCGCGACGCGGCTGTCGGCCGAGGGCAAGACGCCGCTCTATGCTTGCATCGATGGGGAGCTTCGCGCGATCTTGGCGGTCGCCGATACGATCAAGCCGACGAGCATCGGGGCGATCCGCGCCCTGCATGAGATCGGCGTCGCGACCATAATGATCACCGGCGACAACGAGCGAACCGCGCGGGCCATCGCGGCGAAGCTCGGCATCGACGAAGTCATCGCGGGCGTTCTGCCAGACGGCAAGGTCGCGGCGGTGGAGCATCTGCGCGCGGAGAGAAAAGTCGCCTTCGTCGGCGACGGCGTCAATGACGCGCCAGCGCTTGCCGCCGCGGATGCGGGGATCGCCATCGGCACGGGAACCGACATCGCGATCGAAGCCGCCGACGTCGTGCTGATGTCCGGAGACCTCGCCAAGGTTCCGACCGCGCTGGCGCTCTCTCGCGCGACAATGCGCAACATCGCGCAGAATCTGTTTTGGGCCTTCGCCTATAATGTGATCCTGATTCCAGTGGCGGCCGGCGCGCTTTATCCGGTCAACGGAACATTGCTGTCGCCCATGCTAGGCGCTGGCTCCATGGCGCTTTCCAGCGTCTTCGTATTGACGAACGCTCTACGGCTGCGCCACTTCCGCCCGCCAATTACGGGAAAAACCGACATGATCGAGCCGCCGGCGATCATCGAAAGACCCCTGGAGAAAGGAAAGGAGACCGAAATGACGACGACATTCGAGGTCAAAGAGATGTCCTGCGATAATTGCGCGAAACATGTCACCAAGGCAATCAAAACGGTGGAGCCCGCAGCCGAAGTGCAAGTTGACCTTGCGACTGGCAATGTGGACGTCACGCCTTCGCCCAAGAACCCGGAGGCGCTTGCCAAGGCGATCACCGACGCAGGCTATCCGGCGAAAGTCGCTGCTTGAGCCACCACCGCGTGTTCGCAAGGGAGATCTGTGCAAACATCGCTCATCGCGTTCCATGATTGAGCTGACATGATTCGTTTGGCGCCTGCTTTCGGCCGACCGTTTGGCAACAACATACGAAACAAAGTGTGGCGCAAAGGTCACAGTCGCGAACAATCTTGCGGGCAGTTGGAATAGTCGTTCCTCCATTGCTGTCCGTCGCTTAGCCTCCTGTTACCTCTGTCTGCGGAAGACACTCTAACGTGGCTCATCCCGGGTTCCGGGGTGATGGGGCGACGATTGCTTCAACGAGCGCCGTCAGCAGCGCTTTTCCACGTTTTCTGGCGTTGCGCACGAACTGGAAGAACGCGAGGTAGAGCGGCACCTTTTCTTGGGCGACGCCGCGATGTGGTCGCAGCCATGAACGCAGGAGCGACCAAAAGCCCTCTATCGTATTGACGTGGATTTCATGAAAGCCGTCACCGTCCTCGTCGTGCGCATATTCGCCACGTCCGTGGCAAACGGTCTTGTGTTCGTATACCCATGCGGGCAGTCGGGCGTAGATGCGGTATTCGTCGGTATGGATCAACGCGCCCTTGGCGATGCCGGCTTCGATGATGGGCTTGATCGTCATCTGCTGAACATTGGCCAGCATCTTCAGGACGACCTGGCCGCCGCGCTGGATCATGCCGAGAATTGGCGGCTTTTCCTTTTCGAGCGTTCCGCGTCCGGGCGCGCCCTTCAATCTGTTGCGTCGGCCCTTTCGGCGTTTTTTTCGACGGCGGCGGGATTGCCCTTGTGACCGGCGACGACATAAACCTCGTCGATCTCAACCTCGCCCGACAAGACGACCGGCGGAGTTTTGGCGGCCAACCCTTCGCGCAACTGCGTCGTCATCTCCTGCTCGTCATTTTCATTCAGGCTCAGCTCTTTTGCAATTTGTCGGTTCGAGAGATTCAGCCCCATGAAATACAGGCATAATATCCAAACGCGCAGCGGCTGATGATGGCCGGCCAGCGCCGTGTGCGCGAGATCGTCGAAACGAAACTGGCAATTGTTGCAAAGATAACGCTGGCGATGCGGCTGAGTGTCGTCATGGCCATTGCGCACGACATGTTCGCCGCCGCACTTGGGACAGCGAACGCCCTGCGGCCAGCGCGTTTGGCGCACAAGTTCGAAACATTTCGCGTCATCGAGCAGCGCTGCCAAATTGATCAGAACGTTCATGGCTCCAACCTCTCCCGAATCAGTCGAGAGCCATATGGATTCAGTCAATTGCGCTCCGCGAAAAGCGCTCAAGGCCGAGTCATTTCGATGCAGCGCCCTTCTTCATTGCCGCAGCGTCCGTTTTCATCACCCCGGAACCCGGGATGAGCCTTTCCGGTTTGCGCTCAGCCTCAGAATGGTCGAAGACTTGCTGGCGACGCGCGGAATCGAATCATTGTCGGCCATGAAACCGTGCGCCGCTGGGCCGAGAAATTCTGACGGAACTTTGCCAACAAGACCTGCCGTCGCGCGCCTCAATTCGGGGGGAACGGCATCTTGACGAGATCATCAGCACGATCAACGGCAAGAAACACTGGCCCTGGGGCGCCGCCGAGCGGCTCTTGCCCAAGCTCATCCGCAAACAAGCTCGTATCCCTCGCGTTCTGGTCACGGACAGGCTCGGATCCAATGGCGCGGCACGCAAGGACATGGGCAGGAAATTCGAGCATCACCAGCACAAGGGGCTCAACAATCGCGTCGAAAATTCGCATCAGCCAACAAGGCGACGAGAGCGGACTATGACGCGGTTCGAGTCAGCCCGCCATCTTTAGCGTTTCGTCTCGATCCACGATCCGATCGGCAACCTGTATCACTTCTCCCGCCATAGTCTGAACGCATCCGAAAATCGCATGCTTCGCGCAGAAGCGGTCGCTGTTTGTCAAGACACAGCCGGTATCAAACTCGCCGTATAACGAATATAAGCAATCGTGCAATCTCCGCGTCTGAGCCCACTCAACGTGATAAAGCCGACAATTGAATTCTCTAACTTCGGTATTGACCAAAAGAACTTTATGCCCAAAGCTGACGCCGTGGCCAAGCCTGTGACATATCGGACATTCTCTGCGTGCGCGATTATCGCGATTGTGCTGGTGGGTCTGCTCGTCTTGCAAGGCCTCGTTTTTTCCGTTCCGTCCCACGTTCGCTCGGTTCATGGCGGCACTAACCCGGATGTCTTGGCCTGGATAGGCGGCGAACATTGCATTTACCCGGACGCGCATGGCGATGGAAAGCCGGCGCCAGAGCAGCACGATCACTCGCAATGCTACATACTTTGCGCCTTTAATGATCAAGGTGGGTCATTTCACCAACTCGCCACTCTAGCGAGCAGTATCGTCTTTCCGGCGCCTCGAGCGACGGCGCCCATAATCAGGTTCGCTTTTTACCCCTCTGTGGGGCGCCCGCTCGGCTGGGTGAGTTCCTGGTCCTCACGCGCGCCCCCTTCTTTCTCCTGACCATCGGTTTTCTCTTGCTTTGCATGGCTGCGCACACGCGCTGTGCCTGATCGGATTTCAATCCGGAGGTTCGACTTACGCGTGGTTTCATTGAAAGAAAACCGACGCGCTCACTGGCGGCTCTTCCCATTGAGCTTCGCTATGCAGAGCGGCGTGTCCAATGCCCCTGAAACGGCGATAGGGAGGATATGTCCGCCCTTCCAAATTGTTCCGCGGAGTCTCCCTCTGCGCCTTCATGATGTTCATGCTCGCTTCGACTTCGGCGCTGAACAAGCCAATCTCGGGAGAAATCGGCGCGGCTCGCGCATGCCGTCATCACGCACCGCAAGCCGTATAGGTGGTCGAGTCCGGGCGCCGAAGTAAAAGCCGATCTCGGCGGATCGGGTCATCAGGCACGCATCATATCGGCTGTATAACGTAGCGCTCTCAAAGAGTGCGTCTCGAGGAGACGTCATGCAGACTATTGTCGACCGTTCCCGCCGTCGTTTTCTTTTACAGGCCGGCGTCGCCGCATTGGGCTATGCTGCGACCCCCGGCTGGCTGCGGGCTATGGAGGGGATGGGCATGGGCGCCATGCCAAAAATCGCGCCGAATAAGGCTTCTCCGGCCTTCAATCCAGATGTGGAAATCGAACTGGTCTGTCGGCCCAGCTCGGCGTCAATCCTGAATGGCCGGGCGACCCGGGTCTGGCAATATTTCGCTCGACTGATCAAAGGCCCCGAAAACACGCTGGCCACCCTGCCGGAATCTTATCTAGGAAGCGTCATGCGATTTTGGAAAGGCCAAAAGATACGCATCCGGCTCCGTAATGAACTGCCCGAATCCACGATCACCCATTGGCACGGCCTGCACGTCCCGATGCTGATGGATGGGCATCCCATGTACGCGATCGATCCCGGCGAGACATTCGTCTATGAATTCGATCTGCTCAATCGGGCGAGCATGAACTTCTATCACCCACACACCCATGAGGCCACGGCCACTCAGGTCTATCACGGTCTGGCCGGCGTCATTCTGGTGAATGACGAGGAAGAACGCGCCCTCGAACTTCCGTCGGGCGAATATGAGATCCCCATCGTCATTCAGGATCGGACCTTCGATGATGAAAACCAACTGATTTATGGCGGCGGAATGCGCCACGGGATGTTCGGCTTCCATGGCGAACGCATTCTCGTCAATGGCAGGCCTGATTTTCACATCGATGTTTCCACCCGCGCTTATCGCCTCCGCATTCTGAACGCCTCCAACGCGCGGATCTATAAACTGGCTTGGGATGACGGTACGCCCATCAACGTCATCGGCGTCGACGGGGGATTGTTGGAGAGACCCGAAAAGAAGCCTTACGTCATGTTGGCGCCCGCCGAGCGGCTGGATGTCTGGGCGGATTTCAGCGGGCGTAAAGGCGGCTCACAGCTCGTCATGCGAAGCCGTGCTTTCGGGGGCGATCCGCCCCGAATGGGCGGCGGCATGATGGGCGGCGGCATGTGCGGGAGAGGAATGCGCGGACGGATGGGCGGCGGAATGATGACGGCGTCGGTCGGGAGCGGCTACCCCGTCTTCACGGTCAATATAAAGCGGGAGGTGAGCGACAGCCCAAGCTTGCCGACGCGGTTGACCAAGATCGAGCGCTATCGGCTCGAGGACGTCGCCAATCCCGGCAGGCCGGTTTCGATCGCTATTTCCGGTGGCCACCATATGTCGATGTCAATGTCGCTCAATGGCCGGCCCTATGACTTCAATGACGTACAGCCCAGCGAGCGGATTCCGGTCGACACCATTCAGCTCATGGAAGTTTTCCATGCTCGCGGCGGCGGAATGCACGGAATGGCCATGATGGGAGGGATGGGTATGGGAATGATGCCGTCAATGCCGCACCCGATTCATCTTCACGGGCAGTCTTTCCAGGTTCTGGACCGACTCCTCGACGAACAGTATGAGGGCGACTACGCTGACATACGAGATGGGTTCGTAGACAGCGGTTGGAAGGATACGGTGCTGGTCGCGCCGGGGGAACGGGTGCGGATCATCAAACCGTTCCAACATTTCAAAGGCCGGTTCATGTATCATTGCCACATCCTTGAGCATGAGGACATGGGAATGATGCGCGAATTCGCGGTGGAATGAACTTCACCGCTACACGAACTCACAAGCCGATTATCAGATGGAACGCCCACAATTTTTTCGGGCAGCGCGGCGCTCCGTTAATGCGGAGCGCCTACCCCAGGGTGTCCATCGGTCTTTCGGCAGCCGGTCACAAGAGCGATATCAATGGTCCGACGCGACCGTTGGCGGACTGCGATCATGTGCCTTATCGCCAACGGATGCGGCCCATCCGCGAAGCCGAGATTCGTCGACCACCGTCGCGGCCCTTTCGCGAAGACAACATGTCTCAGCATTCGGCGCTCCTCAACAATGGCCACCTACTGGGGCTGAGCGTCTGGGCGGATTTCAGCTGGCAGAGCCCATTCGAGTGGAAGCCCCGCAGAAAAAGAAAAGCCTGTCAACATCATCTGATCGGCTATTTTCTTCTGTTCGTCATTGAGCGCAGAATAAAGCGATTGTGCCGGCCCTTTTATCGCGCGCAAGCCCTCGAGATGCTGGGTTGCGTGTTGTTCCATCATGTTTAGCCGCTCGGGGAGTGGGACAGGCTTCATCGCGCCGCCGTGTTCTTTCATCATCGAACAATGTTGTGCCGTTTTCTGGGCGTTCGCGCGGAAGGCGTCTGCGAACGTGTTCCACTGCGGCGTCTGGGAGTCGGTAATCTTGAGTTCGGCTTTGAGAAAAGCCAGTCTTCCCTCAATATGTTCGCCCATGCGGCAAATCATCATCCCGCCACCCATCATCCCATGACGGCCCATTCCGTCATCGCCGGCCGGCACAGTGCCGGCGTCGTGCGACATCCCCGGCGTCTGTTGCTGGGCGTGGGCCGCGCCGACACCGCCGGCGATAACAAAAGCGGCCAGCGTCGTTGCCAATCGAATCTGCTTTATGCTCAACGTCATAGCGCACTCCTCCGATATTCATGGCGGATCTCCTCGGGGCGGTTCTCGACCCGACAGCTGTTTATATGGGGTCGAACACATGGCTGGCTATCAGCCAATTGCCCGGCTTGGCCGCAATATCAATTCCCATTGATCAGAACCTTTGCGCCCAATCGTGTAGCCCGATGGATATGATTCTCCACGGTTGGTCGACGAGCCTGTTCCATGCGTCGCAACAATGGTCGACGATATCGTCATAAAACTTGAAGACGCGGTTCGACAGCCAATTGTCGCGCACGAACCGCCAGACATTCTCCGCCGAGTCAAGTTCCGGGCACTTCGCGGGCAAGGGGACGATGGTGATGTTGGCCGGGATAACGAGTTTTTCGGCCATATTCCAGCCAGCCCGATCGACGATGAGAGCCGCATGCGCGTTCGGGGCGATGTTCTCGCCGATCTCGGCAAGAAGTAGATTCATCGCGAAGGTGTTGCATGCGGGCAGGACGAGCGCCGCGCCCTTGCCTTGCTTGTGGCAGATGGCGTCGAAAATATAGGTCGAGGCGGCGCGCTGATCCTTCGGGGCGGAAGGTCTCGATCCGCGTTTCGCCCATCGACGGGGGATTTTGTTCTTTTGACCGATGCGCGCTTCGTCTTCGAACCAAACCTCCATCTTGTCGATGCCGACGCCTTTTTCGCGCGCGATTTCCTCCAGGCGGATTGTGTTATGGAATGGCCCGCCCCTTCCGGCGTTGTGCCGAAGGCTCAAACCGGAGGGACGAATCATGATGCTTCCGTGCTCGGCATCGATTTTGGCAAGAATGTTTGCCGCGTCGTCGGCTTCGACGAAACTGGTGCGGTCGTTTTGTCCGACCGCGTGCCCGACGCACGCACGATCTGGCTGTTCCGGGAGAAACTGACCAAGGCCGAGGCCATCGGGCCTCTATTCGAGCGCTTCGACGCGACGCTTCGGGAAGCGGGCCACGTCGCCATGTCCGGGCGAATCGTCGACGCCAGCCTGATCACGGCGCGCCCCAGCGCAACACGCAGGACGAGAAGCAAGCGATCAGGGAAGGCCGCATCCCGGACGATTGGAAGGACCAGCCCGCGAAGTTGCGGCAGAAAGATCGCGACGCGCGCTGGACGGTGAAGTTCACCACGGCCAGGCCGCGCGAGGACGGCTCATTGCCTTCCTGCGATGTGGCGATCCTGGTCTTTGGCTATCAGAACCACATCTCGATCGATCGCGGCTTCGGCTTAATCCGCAAATGGAGCGCCACGGACGCCGCCGCCTATGAGGGCTCGAGATTGCGCGAGGGGTTGCTCGACAAGAGCAACAAGGCGGCGGGCGTTTGGGCGGACACGGCCTATCGCTGAACAGCCAACGAGGCGTTCAACGAGAAGAACGGCTTCCGATCTCATGTGCATCGCAAGAAGCCCAAGGGGTGAGCCATGCCGGAGGCGATCTCGCGGACCAATAACGTCAAATCGAAAATCTGCTCCAGGGTCGAGCATGTGTTCGCCGAGCAGAAGGATCGGATGGAGCTGTTCATCCGCACCATCGGGATCGCGCGGGCGAGGGTGAAAATACGTCTCGCGAACCTCGTCTACAACACAAAGCGCCTGTTGTTCGTGCGGCGCATGGCTGCGGCATAGCCGCAAACCACCGCCAAGGGCGGCGCGCCACGGCGATCGAGCGCGCCGCGTTCAAGCCAAA
>Ga0335081_10019998_pt1 | contig 10830 bp, 11 predicted proteins | sample Lox_Sample_35_FD_206713 | JGI IMG/M metagenome (GOLD analysis project Ga0335081, IMG submission 206713) | Soil microbial communities from Loxahatchee National Wildlife Refuge, Florida, United States - Lox_Sample_3.5 | ecosystem: Environmental > Terrestrial > Soil > Wetlands | place: USA... | reverse complement strand
TGCCCGATGCGGATGTACCAGGCGCCGATCTCGGCCCGGCCGGTGTCGTCCTTCATCTTCGGGTCCGCCGCGAGCACCTTCTGAAAGAGCTGCTCGGCGCTCGTATTCTCGCCGGCCTCCGCGTAGATCTCGCCCGCCCGCTGCCAGTCGCTCGGCTCGGCCTTGGGGCCGAGGACGCGATCGATCAACGCCTGGCCTCTGGCCTTATCGCCCGAGAGGTAATAGACGCGTGCCACACCCAGGAGCTCCCAGGACCCGGTGCCCGCGACCTTCTCCGCCTCCTGCAGCGCCGCGAGCGCCGCCTCCTTTGCGGGCTTGCCGCGCATGATGTCGATGCCCGCACCCTTTTCCTTGGCGGCATAACCGACGCCTGCGCCGAGGAGCAGCGAGCCTGCCGCGAGCGCGGCCGCGAGACCGGTCTTCATGTTGTTCTCCGGTTATCAGTTGTGGCGGATGACGCCGCCGGATTGTACAGCCGGGCGTTGCGGGCGTGTGTCGGCCGCCACCGGGGCCGGATATCATCCAGCCGTGAGCAGCGATTCCGTGATCCTCACCGGCCGGCACGTGCGTCTCGAGCCGCTGTCGCGCCAGCACGTTCCCGGGCTGGTGGCGGCGGCGGGGGAGGATCCGGCGCTCTATGCCTGGACGCCGCTGCCGCTCGATGCCGCGGGCATGACCCGCTACGTCGAAACGGCAGTCCGCTGGCGCGGGGAGGGGACGGCGCTGCCGTTCGCGACCGTGCGGCTCGAGGATGGCGCGGTGATCGGCTCGACGCGCTTCTTCCTCATCGAGCGCTGGGAGTGGCCCGCCGGACACCGCGAAGCCGGGCGCAGCGGTCCCGACGGCTGCGAGATCGGCTACACCTGGCTCGCCGCGTCCGCGATCCGCACCGCCGCCAACACCGAGGCGAAGCTGCTGATGCTGCGCCATGCGTTCGAGCAGTGGCGTGTCCACCGCGTGTGCTTTCACACCGACATGCGCAACGAGCGCTCGCGTGCGGCGCTCGCCCGCCTCGGGGCGCTGTTCGAGGGAACGCTGCGTGCCCACCGGCTGGCGAGCGATCTCATCCCGCGTGACTCGGCGCGCTTCTCGATCATCGCCGCCGAGTGGCCGGGCGTGCGCCAGCGCCTCGAGCAGCGGCTCACCGCCTGAGCAGCGCGCCCGCCCGCCGGCTGCGCGCGCCGGACCGAAGGTGGCGCCCGCGTCGGCTCCTGTTAGAGTGCCTGCCCTGCGAGCCGACCGGCTCTAAATCGAGGAGGCGATCCATGGAACGTCCTGCGATTCTCGCGACCGCGGCCCTGCTGACCCTGGGACTCGCGGTCTCCGGCGCCTACGCCGCCGGCCATGCCGGCATCCCGAAGTACATCAGCGCGGCAATCGCGGACCCTGCGCGCCCCGCGGCCGACAAGGAGCGCGACGCCAACCGCAAGCCCGGCGAGACCCTCGCGTTCGCCGGCGTCAAGCCGGGCGACTGGGTTCTCGAGCTCGCTCCCGGCAGGGGCTACTTCACCCGGCTGCTGAGCGCGACCGTCGGCGCACGGGGCGAGGTGTCGGTCTACACCCTCACGACCCCGAAGGCCGATGCGCCGCCGCCCCCGATCGTGGCGCTCGCCGCCGATCCTCACTACAGCAACGTGAAGGTCGTGCTGCAGCGGCTCATGGACGTGAAGCCCACCAACAGCTTCGATGTCGTGTGGACCACGCAGAACTACCATGACTTCCACAACGTCCCGAACCTCGACGTGGGCGACGTCAACCGCGCGATCTTCGCCGCGCTCAAGCCGGGCGGCATCTACTTCGTGCTCGATCACGCCGCCGAGCGCGGCTCCGGCACGCGCGACACCAACACCACCCACCGCATCGACGAGGAGACGGTGAAGCAGGAGGTGAAGGCGGCGGGCTTCGAGCTGGTCGGGGAGAGCAACATCCTGCGCAACAAGAACGACCCGCATACCGGCAAGGTGTTCGAGGCCCCGATTCAGGGACACACGGATCAGTTCCTGCTGAAGTTCAGGAAGCCGAAGAAGTAAGCAGCCGGAGCGTCAGGGGATCGCCCTCGGCGCCGAAGTACTTCGCCAGCGCCTCGCCGAACAGGGGATCCCCCGGCGAGGCGCTGGCGAACAGCGTCAGGCACGAGCGGAGCTTGAGGTCGTCGGGGCTGCCCAGGATCTCGTGCGCCGTGCGTCCCTCGAGCGCCAGCAGCTGCCGGGTGCACTCGCGCAGCCGCGCCCCGAGCGTCGGGTGCCCGAGATAGGCGCGCGCTTCGGCGAGCCCGGAGAGGGCGTAGCGGCGCGCCATGGGGCTCGACCCGAGACCCTGAAGCTGCGGGAAGATGAACCACATCCAGTGGCCCGTCTTCTCGCCCGCGGCGAGCTCCGCCACTACCCGCGCGTAGCACCCGGCCTGTGCTTCCACGAAGCGCGACAGGTCGTAGTCCTGGCTCATGGGATATCCTAAGGTCGGGGTATGAAGAGCTTACACTCCGTGCTGGCTGCGCTGATCCTGGCGGCCGCGCTCGCCGCGGATTGCCGGGCCGCAGCCCTCACCCCCGAGCTGCAGAAGAAGGTGGAGGCAGCCACCTTCGAGGTGGTGCGCAAGAAGCCGCCGAAGGACAACGTCACCTACGAGAAGCCGCCCCCGTTGGAGCTGCTGCCGTATGTGGAGCGGACCGACCCCTATTGGTCCGTAGGCACGGCCTTCGCCATCGCTCCCAACACCTTCGTCACCGCCGGTCACGTGCTCCTGTCGACGGCCAGCGGGCAGTTCGATCCGCCCGCGGTCCGCGCGCCGGATGGCGCGGTCTACCCAATCGACAAGATCGTGAAGTTCGCGCTGCGTGAGGACTTCGCAGTATTCAGCGTGAGCGGCGCGCCCGCCGTCTCGCCGTTCGAGACCGACACTGCGCCGGCGTTGGATACGCCGATCTTCGCGGTCGGCAACGCGCTCGGCGAGGGCGTGGTGGTGCGGGATGGGCTCCTCACCTCGCGCACACCCGAGTCGCAGGACGGCAAGTGGAAGTGGCTGCGCTTCTCAGCCGCGGCCTCCCCCGGCAACAGCGGCGGACCGCTGCTCGATGCCGAGGGGCGGGTGCTCGGCGTGGTCATCGCGAAGTCGCCCAACGAGAACCTCAACTACGCCTCGCCCATCGAGCTGGTGCTGAACGGCTCGGACAAGAGCGCTATTTTCGACAAGCGCGAATCCTTCGGCCTGCCGCCGACGCTGCAGGGAACGATCGTCGCCGAGTTCAACGACGGCTTCCCGCTACCGGTCTCCTACGAGAAGTTCTCGCAGCAATACCGCGCGGCGCTGCTCAAGTATGTCCAAGCCAGCAAGGCGAAGCTGCTGGCCGCGCAGGCGGAGGAGCTGTTTCCGCGCGGAGCTTCCGCCAAGCTGCTCGCCACTCTCTACAACTCGCCCGAGCCGACGCTCATAGCCCAGGACGAGGACAAGTCCTGGGATGCCCACAGCTGTTCCAACCCCACGGAGACGCCGCTGAGCGGCGAGGGTCGCGTGTGGTTCTGCCCGACCGGGGTGTTCCGCCTGCAGTACCCCGTGGGCACCGTGGACGAGCACCGTTACACGGACTCCAAGGAGTTCCTGGACCTGCTGCTGAAGGGTATCAAGGTGCCGCGCATGTTCGGCAGCCAGGCCGTGCGCATCACCTCTCTCGGACCTGCGCAGGAAGATGCCGTGCTGCGCGATCGCTTCGGCCGCGTCTGGCAGCGGCGCACCTGGTCGCTGGGTTTCGTCGATGCCTACGTGCAGGTGCTGGCGCTACCGACGCCCGACGGCTACGTCGGCCTGTTCAACGTGACCACCAGCCCCTTCCATGACGTGGTCGCCGAGAGCTTCACGTTCGTCGCCGACTATCTCTACCTGTCGTACACGGGCTCGCTGCCGCAGTGGCGCGCCTTTCTCGACCGGCGCGCGCTGCGGCCCGCGGTGTTCGACCACATCAAGCTGGAGTTCGCCGAGGGCAAGGGGCTGCGCTTCGAATCCCCAAGGCTCCAGTTCGATAGCACCGGGGTGCTGACGCTCGGCCCGCAGAGCGTGCTCGATCTGCGCATGACCTACATGCTGGACCACGGCACCCTGAGCTGGGACGTCGGCGGCGTGGAGGTCGATCAGGATCGGGAGGGCAACACCTATCTCGCCGCCTACCGGCAGCCGAAGCCGGGAGCGGACGCGGGTCGCGAGATGCGCGAGCGCTGGAGCACATGAGCCGCCGCGACGCCGACTACGACGGAATGCCGGGACACGACGACCAGTACAAGACCTTCTGGATCCGCACGGTGGCGAGCGGCGCGCCCGGCGCCGGCGATCCCGCGGTGCGCCCGCTGTACGAAGTCGTCTACGACACGAAGTCGCAGGTGCTGCCGAGGCAGATGGAGGAGATCCAGGCGAAGCTCGCCAAGGGCCTGCGGGTCACGGAATAGAGGTGCGCGCGATACCCATGACCGCGATGAGCCGCGCCGCGTGGATCGTCACGGCGCTCTCGACCTGGATCACGGCCGGTGCCGCGCCGGAGCCGGCGCCGACGCCGCCGATTCAGAACGTGACGGTCGTCGCGCACCCGGCGCCGCTGCAAGTCACCAGCCTGCAGCAGCTCGACGACGCGCTCGATGGTCTGCGCCGCACCAGCTGGCAGCTCGCCTCGAATTTCGGGACCCTGCGCGACGCGCGCGGCAGAACCCCGGGTCAGGATGTCGATCAGTGGCTGCTGACGCCGGCGCACCTGGAGGCGCTGGAACGACTGCGCGCCACCGCGGCGGCGCGCAGCGCCAAGGGCGATCAGCGCGGCCTGATGCTCGCGCTCGGTGAGGCCACACCGCTCGTCGCCCAGGAGACCTACATGGGTGGAGCGCTGACCATGTACTGGAGAATGTGGAACCTCGTGCAGCAACATGGCTTGCTCATCAGCGCCATCGTCGGGCGCATTTCGCCTCCGCCTGCCGTTACGGACACGAGTTTCGACATGATCGCCTCGCGTGTCGGCCAGGACCTGCCGAAGGTGATGGCCGCGGAGTCCCCCGGGGAGCAGTCGACGATGATCGAGTGGCTGAACAACGGCCACCACGACCTGGTGCATGCCCTGAATGAGGCGCGCCAGCGCTACGCGCGGCAGCTCAGCGAGCAGCAGCGTCGTCAGGGTCAGGAAGCGGTGGTTTACCCGCGCGATACGCCGTGCCCGGACCCGGTTCCACTCGCCGCGGGCGTGACTACACCGGCGGGCGCGAGTGCGGCAACCCCGAGTGCGGCGAGCGCGACCGCGGCTACGGCGACCGCGTTCACGACGACCACCAGGCGGCCGCCGCGATTCGCCGAGAACAACCAGGCTCCGGATTCCTTCTATCCCGACTCGAGCCGGCGCGCGGAGTTCGAGGGGTCGGTGACGGTGAGGGCGTGGGTGAGCGCTACCGGCTGCATGCAGCAGGCCGCGATCTACAGCTCCTCCGGTGTACCGGAGCTCGACGATGCCGCGATGCGCTGGACGCAGCAGGCGCGGTTCCACCCGGCCGAGGAGGATCACAGCCCGGTCGACGGGACGACGAACTTCATCGTCAAATTCCAGCTGCGGCAGTGACGCGCAGCGCCCGCGGCGCGGATGCCAAGCGCGCCGTCGCCGACGTCAACCCTTCTTGTGGAACACCATCACGAAGCGGTCGGTCTTGCCCAGCATGGGCCCCTTGTAGGTGAGCTGATCGCGCGCATCTTCGGGCCGGCGCAGCACATCGCTCGCGGCGACGAACTCGAAGCCATGCTTCTCGAAGTCGGCGCGCGCGTAGGCCTCATCGATGCGGTGCAGCCGGCCGGCATCCGCCGCTCCGGTGCCGGGCTTGGCCGAGTGATCGACCAGCAGCAGGATGCCGCCCGGCTTCAGCACGCGCGCCATCTCATCGAGCACCCTGCCCGGGCTCAACTTCGGCCAGGGGCTCTTGGGGTCGGGGTCGACCCAGTAGAGGTCGTGGTAGTCCTTGATGAAGACCTCGGCATCGAGCGAGGCATCGGCGAGCGGCAGGTGCTCGAGGTCGATGGTGCGATGCTCGACGTTGGGCAGACGGCGCTTGGCGAGGCGCGTCTCCCAGTAGTTCTCGCTCCAGTAGTCGGTGGCGTGGTTGTTGAGCATCACCACGTGCCCCCTGGCGCCGACGATGTAGCTCAGGAGCTCGCTGTAGTAGCCGCCCGCGGCCAGGATGTCCGCCACCCGCATGCCGGGGCCGATGCCCGCAAGGCGCAGTACCTCCGCCGGGTGATCGATGGGGTCGCGCCTGAGGTCTTCGGCGGAGCGGCCCGAGTGCGCGACCGCCGCATCATAGATGTCGGCGCTGGCACCCGTGGCGGCGAGCGCGCTCAGGCTGAGGAATGCAGCGAGGAGGCCCATGCGAGGCATAACCAACTCCCTTGCGCAGTTCACCGGCGCCGGCGAGGAGCTCGGCCAGAACCCGAGCATAGCAGTCGACCCGCGTTCCTTGGAGGCCGGGCCCCCGGGATCAGCGCCCGCGGTTGCGGCGGAACACCATCACGAAGCGGTCGGTCTTGCCGACCATCGGCCCCTTATAGGTGATCTGGTCGCGCGGGTCGTCGGGCCGGCGCAGCAGGTCGCTCGTCTTGATGAGCGTGAAGCCATGCTGCTCGAAGTCCCGCCGCGCGTACGCCTCATCGATCCGGTGCAGCGTCGTGGCGGCCGAGGTGCCGCTGCCGGCCTTCGCGGAGTGATCGACGAGCAGCAGGATGCCGTCGGGTTTGAGCATGCTGGCGATCTCTTCGATGACGTGCGCCACGTTGAACTTCGGCCACTTGGCGGCCGGGTCGTCGTCGACCGCGTAGAAATCGTGATAGGCCTTGATGAGCAGCACGACATCGACCGAGCGCATGGGCACGTCCACGTGTTCGGCATCGATCGTGCGGTGCTCGACGTTTGGCAGGCGGCCCTCGATGCGCTCCTTCCAGTGATTGCCGCTCCAGTAGTCCCAGGTGGCATTGTTGAGCAGCAGCACGTGGCCCTTGGGGCCGACCACGTAGCTCGCGAGCTCGCTGAAGTAGCCGTCGGCAGCCATGAAGTCGGCGACCTGCATACCGGGCTGCAGGCCCGTGAGCCGCAGCAGCTCGGCCGGGTGATCGACCGCATCGCGCTTGATGTCGTCGGCGGAGCGACCCGGGTGATCGACGGCGGCGGCGTAGATGTCCGGACCCGCGCTGGCGGCGGTAGCGGCGCTCAGGGCGAGAACCAGGGCGCTCAAGGGCAACAGTCTTGCGGCAGACATGGCGTGCTCCCTCGGAAGGGGGGCGCCAGTATGGTCCCCGCGCTGCGCGCGCGGACCCGCCGTGCGATGAGGCGAGCAGTTCAGGCGGCGTGCGACTCAATCCGCGCGGCGGGCCGTGGTCTCCGCGGGCTCAGCCGGCAGCGCTTTCTCGAGCAAGCGATAGCCGTCGCGCGCGCAATAGCCACGCCCCTCGTAGAACGCCCGGGCGACGCCGTTGTCCGCGCCGAGCTGTAACTGCAGCCGCACGCAGCCGCGGGCCGCCAGGGCGGCTTCCGCCGCCGCCAGCAGTCGTGCGCCGATCCCGCGCGAGCGCGCCTCGGCCAGGACGAAGAGCTCATCGACCTCGGCCATGAGGCCGCCGTGCTCGAGGCTCAGCAGCGTCGCGGCCACCAGGTAGCCCACGAGGCGGCCCGACTCCTCCGCTACCCACACCGCCCCGAGGCGGGGCTCGACGAGCAGGCGTTGCAGCAGCATCTCGATGCGCAGAGCCTCGAAGCCCGCGATCCGCTCGAACTCCCAATAGCGGCGGATCAGGGAAAGCAGCTGCGGGATGTCGCCCGGCGCAGCGGCGCGCACGTTCACGGCCATGATGGAGCCGAGTCTACGCCGCGAGCGCGGCGGCGAGCTGTACCTGGTTGCGCCCGGAGCGCTTGGCCGCGTACTGCGCCGCGTCGGCGTGCGCGATCAGGTGCTGTCCCCACACGGCGAGCGTGTCGCTGCTCGCGACGCCGATGCTGCAGGTGAGGCGGATCGGCGCGCCGAAACCCTCGATGCGCAGCTCGGCGACTCGCTGGCAGATGCGCTGCGCGACGGGGGCGGCCTCGGCGGCATCCGCGCCGGTGAGCACCACCACGAACTCCTCGCCCCCGTAGCGTCCGATGATGTCCGACTGCCGCAGCTCCGCCTGGATCGGCGACACCACGGCCGCGAGGCAGGCATCGCCGGCGGCGTGGCCGCGGGAATCGTTGATCTGCTTGAAGTGGTCGAGGTCGATGAACATCACCGACAGCGGCAGCCCGCGCCGCTGCATCCGCATGCACGCCGAATCGAGCCGCTCGATGAGCGTCGGGCGGTTCAGCACTCCGGTGAGCGCGTCCGTCTGCGCACGCCGCTCGGCCTCGGTGAGCGCGACGTTCTGGGCGCGCATGCGATCGGCGACCCCGAGCGCGATCAGCACCGCCGCCGCCACCACGGATGGCGCGAAGCCGTAGCAGAGGAAGGCGTCGGCGTCGTCGGCGCGGCCGTAGAGCAGCCACAGCGTCGCCGCGATCTGCGACGTGCACAGCAGCGCCCACGCGACCAGGAACCAGCCGGCGGCACGGTTGCCACGCCGCCAGGCGAGGAAGGAGACGCTCAGCGTGAACACCGCGCCGCCGAGGAACATGAGATTGCCGACGTTCTTGACGAGCGTCGCGAGCCCGGCGAGGCGCAGCACGTTGGCCGCGGCGAGCACCAGGAAGCCGATCGCGAGCCAGCCGAAGGCGCGGTACACCCGCTTCGAGAACAGCCGCAGGTTGGCGAACTCGCGCACGAAGAGCGCCGCCGCCGTGCCGCACACTGCGATCGGCACGTTCCAGGCGTAGTTGCCGAGCGGCCGGGCGTAGGAGAGCAGCGGCCAGCCGAAGCCCTCGCCCGAGAAGTAGGCGATGTAGATCGCATGCAGACCGAAGAGCGTGCCGTACAGCGGGTAGAGGGGATCGGTGAGCACAATGCGCACCAGGAGTGCCGACAGCGCCATCGCCATGAGCGCGCCGAAGGCGAAGGAGATCACGCGGGAGTGGTCGGCCGCGCGACTCAGTGTCCGCTCGAGCGTCGAGGTGGCGAACTGCAGGTCCGTGGTGGTGCTCCCGGTACGGGAAACGCGCGCATAGAGAGGAGTACCCGGATCGGGGGGCGGATCGAGCGGGAAGACCGTGTCCCGGCCGCCGCCGAATTTCGGCACCACCATGGCGGGCTTGAGGGCCACGAGCGTCCCGCCGCGGTGCGCAAAGACTTCGACCGGCTGGTCCATCCCGGAGCGCGCGAGGAGCACCGGGGTCTCACTCGCGGGAGCCGGGGCGGCTGGCGGCAACCGGAACCAGAGCGTAGCGGTGATGGAATGAGAGCCGCGGGGGTGGAAGGGCCTGAAGGCGGGGTCGAGTGTCCCGTGGGTGACTTCCCCGACCGCCGGGGTGGGGCCCGTGGAGTCCAGGACCTCGACGGCCAGGGGGGTCCTGACGGCCTCCGGGGACGCCGGGTCCGTGGCTGCCGCCAGGACCACTCCCGGCAGGCACACCGCCAGACCCCAAAGCCAGCTGACGCCGCCTGGACGCACCGATTTTCCCTGCGGGCCCCACGGGGCCCTTCCTTAGTCTTATGGGGTAAGGCGGCACGGAGAGCGCCACCCGGATCCCGCTTATGACTATCGTAATGGGCGGGGGCGACAAATCAATCGCAAAGCAGCAAGCAGGGCCCGGGGCCGGTTGACACTCCCGGGGTCCCTACCTAGAATCGCCGGCCTTTGTCGGGCCGGCCCTACATATAGCTCGCCGGCACCGGAAACAGCGACTTAGAAGCACCGGGCCGCCTGACGCAGGCGGCCCGGTGTTCTTCTAGGTCGCCCATTGTGCGAGTACCCACCCCCGCACCTAGAGCTTGGAGACGAGTGTAACGATGGCGACCACGGGTCAGCTCATCCGGCAACCGCGCCGGATAGGAGCAGAGAAAACCAAAGTACCGGCGCTCGGGGCCTCCCCGCAGAAGCGCGGCGTCTGCACGCGCGTCTACACCACGACGCCGAAGAAGCCGAACTCGGCACTGCGCAAGGTGTGCCGCGTGCGCCTCACCAACGGCTACGAGGTGACGAGCTACATCGGCGGCGAAGGCCACAACCTCCAGGAGCACTCGGTGGTGCTCATCCGCGGCGGCCGCGTCAAGGATCTCCCCGGCGTCCGTTATCACACCGTGCGCGGCACGCTCGACTGTGCCGGCGTCGGCGAGCGCAAGCAGGGGCGCTCGAAGTACGGCGCCAAGCGCCCGAAGAAGTAAGGGGATAAGTCACCATGTCCCGTCGTGCCCAGGCGCCGGTCCGCGCCATTCTCCCGGACCCGAAGTTCAACAACGAGATGCTTGCCAAATTCATGAACGTCATCATGAAGAGCGGCAAGAAGTCCGCCGCCGAGCGCATCATCTACGGCGCTCTCGACCGCATTGCCGAGAAGACCGGCAAGCAGGGGGGCGAGGCGATCGAGGTGCTGTCCGCGGCGCTCGATAACGTCAAGCCCGTGGTCGAAGTGAAGTCGCGCCGCGTCGGCGGTGCCACCTATCAGGTGCCGGTCGAGGTGCGCTCCACCCGCCGCCAGACGCTCGCCATGCGCTGGGTGATCGAGGCCGCGCGCGACCGCAGCGAGAAGTCGATGGCGTTCCGCCTGGCGCACGAGCTGATGGATGCTTCCGAGAATCGCGGCGCCGCCGTGCGCAAGCGCGAGGACACCCACCGCATGGCGGAGGCCAATAAGGCCTTCGCCCACTACCGCTGGTAACACACAAGGACTGACCGTGGCACGCGCGACGCCCATCGAGCGCT
>Ga0335081_10019997_pt1 | contig 10830 bp, 9 predicted proteins | sample Lox_Sample_35_FD_206713 | JGI IMG/M metagenome (GOLD analysis project Ga0335081, IMG submission 206713) | Soil microbial communities from Loxahatchee National Wildlife Refuge, Florida, United States - Lox_Sample_3.5 | ecosystem: Environmental > Terrestrial > Soil > Wetlands | place: USA: Florida... | reverse complement strand
GCGATACCCACGCCAGGCCCGCCACGATCACGATGCTGGTGGCCAGCACGGCCACCACGAACACGATCCCGCTCACCGACGACGACTGCGCAGCCAGCATCGCTTCCTCTCCGGGCGACCGCGCCAATTGGTGCCGGCACCCTTCCAGGCCCAAGCTATTCCGGTGCGGCAGCGATCAAAAGATCACCCGGGCGCGTCCGGCTCAGTAATCCATGTTGCCTGCTTCGGTCGTGCCCATTCAGGCGTTCCTTCCTCGCCGCCGACCAGGTAGCCGACCCCTCCGGAGACCGTCGCGCCCGCGTATCCCGCCGGCACCGGCAGCCGGCCGGCCGCCGGCACGCGCCTGCTGGCCGGGTCGAACTCCAGCACCGCCCCGCTGGTGCCCTGCGCGGCCACCCCGCCCGCGACGTAGATCCGCCCGCCCAGGGCGAGCGCGGCCGCGCCCCGCACCGGCGCCGGCAGGCGGCCGATCACGGCGACCGCGCCGACGGCCGGGTCGACCCGCTGGATGACATCCGTCGCCCCGGTCGCTGTCTCGCCGCCGAACACCCAGATCAGCCCGCCGACCGCGGCGGTGGCGGCGTACCGGACCGGCACCGGCAGCCGTGCCGCCACCCGGAAATGCCGCCCGTCCGTGGTGCCGAGCACCCGCGGGTCCAGCGTGGTGCCGTCGTAGCCCCCGACCACGTACCCGGCCGGTCCCGCCGTTACGCCCCGCGGATTAACGCATTCGGATCAATCGCAGCGGCCAGTACATCGATAGGTACGTGTCTCAGAACACGCGGGCCCTTATCTTGACGCACAGTCAGGTCATCATGACCGGTCCAGCTATTGACTGACATGCCTGCTCGGCGTGTCGCGCGACCGGAGAGGAATCTCCAGGGTAAAACGGGAGCGATTGTCGAGCATTAGAGAATTACGTGGCTAACCCCGCGAATATCTGATTACCGGACCACCGGGCCGTCGGCGCTGTCGGCTTGCGAGCCTTACTAGCCTGCTGGAGGTATTCCGAACATGGTCCCAAGGGCGTTCCCGTCATGGACAGCCCTGTGGGCGATCACGGTCGCGGTGGTCGTTGTGGCGCTCGCGCTTACCGCCAGCCCGGCATCGGCCTGGCCTTCTGCTGTCGGCGCGGCCGCCCCTCATCGTTCTGATACGGCCGGGTGCCGGGCCAGCGACCTGCTTATCGGGGTGCCGGCCGCCATCGCGGGGGATCCGGCCGAGGGGATGGGCAGGCAGGCATGGAACGTGGTGTTCCGCAATATCACCGGGCGCGCATGCTCGCTGCGCGGCTGGCCGCGGGCGGCGGTCAGGACGACGGCGGGCAAAACCGTCGTCACCGGGATCGGTGACGTGAGGTTCAGCAATCTGGCGGTGGTCCCGGACGCACAGATCGTCCTCCGGCCGGGCCAGAGTGCCGTGGTAACGGCGATGTCCCCGGCTACCCCATCTGGGTGCGTCACCGGGTGGGTGCTCGGGCTGACCCTGCCGGGAGCGGACCGTCCGGTGATGGTCCGCCAGCCCGCCGGCTCCCATGTCCCCTGTGTGGGCGGGCAGTTGCAGTTGTCCCCGTTTTACGCCATGCAGACGCTGGCCCGCCAGATCAAGGGCCTGAAGGTCTCGGCGGCTCCGCCGCCGTTCGCGGTGACCAGCGCGGCGGAGCCTGCCGCGTGCGACGCCGCGGAACTGCGGGCGCGCGTCTCCTCCACCGTGTCGACAGGCGGCGGATCGGTCATCGAACTCCAGCTCAGCAACGGCGGCGGTACGTGCGTACTCCCGGCAAGCTGGCCGACGGTGCGGGTGCACGAGGCCGGCGGCGCCGGCCAGGTGGCCAAGCTCATGGCCAGTACCACCGCACTCCAGGCGGGAAAGGCACTGCTTACCACCTACCAGCGTGGCACGTCCCAGCAGACCGCGCTGACCCTGCGGCCGGGGCGATCGGTATCCATCGCCGTGCTGGCGGCGGGAAAGGGAACCCGGGCCTGCCGCCAGGTGACCGCGGTGACGGTCTATCCGTCCACGGCTGCCCTTGGCCCGGGCCGTACGGTCCGCCTCGGCGCACCGGTGAGCCTCTGCGGATCGGCGCGAACCCTCTCGTATCTCCCGAGCCGTCCCGGTCGCGTGGCCATGACGATCGCGCGTCGCGTGCTCCCCGCCGTGCAAGCCGATCCGCTCGGGATCACGGCTAACGCTAGCTCCGCCGGCTTCTACTACGGGACCGACAGCTCTGCCCCGTTCGCATGCGGGAGCGGTCCTTACACCGAGCCGGCCGGTGACTGCGCCAACGGCACGAACGGCGCCTACGGGGAGTACATCGGAGAGGTGGGCTCCTACCTGAACTGGCAAGGCTGCACCACCAGCGGGCTCAACTGGGTACAGGCGAACTACAACATGGCCAATGACAATCTCGTCAAGTACCACGTGGGCCTCGGTGCCGCGGCGTACTGGTTCGCGGCCGGTCCCGGCCGCGATCCGGACTACGACGGCACGACGGCGGAGGCGACGGCCTGGGGCGTGGCCCAGGCCAAGCAGGTCATCTCCAGTCTGGGTGGCGTCTTCTTCGGCTTCCGCTACGTCTTCATGGACATCGAGAACAACGGCGCGGCGCCGGACGGAAACGGCTGGAACACCGTCTGGAACGGCCCGTGCGGCGACAAGGCCGAGGCGGGGTACATCGACGCGAATGTGGATTACGCGACCTTCTCCGGATTCAGGAACTACATCGACATCCACTCGCCCTACCTGGCCGGCGTCTATTCCGCGGGGGGCAGCTCGTACGGTTCGTGGGCCGGAATCTTCGGCGGCGGGCAGATCCAGCACACGGCCGAATGGACCTTCACCGGCGAGCAGGCCACGCTCACGTTCCCGAATAGCTTCTCAGATTCCGACGCGAGCGCCAGCTGGTTCGCCGACGCGCCGGCCGCCTGCGACCTGATGTGGCAGTGGTCGGGTGGCAACGGCGTCCTCAACGGCTACGGGGACTTCGATCAGGCGGCGGCGGCCAACAACGCCAACCCGTCGTGTTAGGGCCCGCGCCGTCCCCAGTCACCAGGCGATAAAGGATTCGCGTGGGGTGCTGAAGTTGTAGGTCGGCACGTGAAGGTTCATCCGGGTGAAATGACCGTTGTCGACCCGGCCTTGTCCGCCCGGGGGAATACCACCGCAGGCGGCGAGCAGATGCTGGCCCGAGGGATCTGTCCATAGCGCGCCGCACCACTGGCCCGTACCCGACTCGCCGGCCGGCGGTGTCATGGCGCCGAGCGGCTGCCCGGTGCGTGCCGAGAACTCCACCACCTCAGCCACCGGGTTCACGGGCACGCCAGAAACCATGGTGGCGAACACTTTCGACCCGTCCGGGGTGATCAGCGGGCCGGTAAGACCGCCGAAGCTCCCGAACCGCGCTGACTGAGGAACGACGAGGCGGGAGGACATCAGGTCAGTGCCCGGCGCCGTGGTGTCGAGCAGGCGCAGGCCCGACTGCTGCCGCGCCACCTGCGCGGCCCGTGAAGCGTCCGACCAGTCGAAGGCCAGCCAGCGGTTACCCGCCCAGGACAAGCTGGCCGCGGACCCGCGGTCGGAAGATCCCCACACGCGGACCGTGCCGGTCGCCAGCGAGACAACCTCGATGTGCCCGTTGCTTGCGGTGCCCGTCGCGATCGCCAGCTTGCTGCCGTCGGCCGACACCGCGAGCTCATCGCCGTAGGCGATCGCGGGAACGGGAAGCGGCGACAGCGGCTGCGGCGTGCCTGCGGGACCAAGGCGCAGCTCATAGAACCGGGTGGCGGCGGACTGCGCGGGATACGCGCCCTCGGCGGCGAGGATGAACGTGCGGTCATCACCTGCCGCGGCGGCGCTCACGAAGCGCGTGCCGCCCGTCGGCGGGTGCACGGTGCCGAGAACCTTGCCGGTGACCGCGTCGGTCACCACCGCGGGCACGTCGAGCTTGCCGAAGGCGAGCGTGACGAAATAGGGCGCCGCCGCCGGGCCCGCGCCGGCAGCCGGCGGTCCGCCGGCCGGATACCAGGTGGCGTGCGGCGACGGCGTGGGCGCTGGCCCCGAATTGCCGCCCGGGGACGGGTTGGCGCTTGCGCACGCGGAGACGGCGGCGACGGCGATGGCAGCGACGCCCAGCGCGGCATGACGCGTCAGCCTGCGGCGCGCGCGCCCCGGGGCCGGCCGGCGCTCAGCCGGCCGTTTCCGGGCTTCAGGCTGCTCGCGCCATTCTTCGCGCATCGCGCACCTCCGGATCATTCCTGAATTCTCCTTCCAGCGCCGCGTGCCCCCGGCGAGGCGTGCCTTAACCGCGGCCCGCACTTCCCGGGCGACATCCTCGGCCTGGCACCTTATTTATTCCCGGCCGCGACCAGGACGCACCTCGGGCGCCACACGGCAAGAACGGCGGCTCGTCATCGCGCACCTCCCGGAAGCACGCCAGAACCCGACGACCGTCAGGCCCTCTCGGACCTTAAGTCATATGGACGGTCAGCTTCTCGGCCCTGAAGGGCCGAGCTTGCGGGTCACGCGGCATGGCTGGCTGCCATGGGCGTGCCGCGTCCGGCAGCGTGACTCACTGCCCGGCCCGCCGCGCCGCGTGCGGCGATGTTGCGGGCTGCGTTCACGTCGGCGTGCTCAGCGAAGCCGCACGACGTGCACCGGAATGTGGCCTGGTCCGGCCGGTTCTTCTTGTCGACGTGCCCGCACTCCGGGCACATCTGCGAGGTGTACGCCGGGTCGACGTGCACCAGCGGTACCCCGGCTCGGGCCGCCTTGCAGGCGGTGAACTGGCCGAACTGGGCGAACGCCCACGAATGCAGCGTGACCCGCCGGGGCCTGCGGAGCCGTGCCCTCTCGCGTATCCCCGTCAGGTCTTCGAGGTAGATGCCGCGCGAGGTGCGTTGGGCCTCGGTCACGATGCTTTTCGCGATGCGGTGGCTGGTGCCGGCGGCGAACCTGGCCTCTTTGCGGGCCCGCTTCTTCAGGAGCCGTTTCGCCGACTTGGTGCCCTTCGCCTGGAGCTTGCGGCGCAGGGCGCGGTTCCGGTGCCGGACCCGGTTCAGGTGCCTCCCCGCGTACCGGGCCCCGTCGGATGTAGCGGCGATGTTCGCGATGCCCAGGTCCACGCCGGGGAACCCGTCCGGCTCGCACGTTTCCGGCTCGGGGATCTCGCGGGTGGCGTACAGGTACCACTTGCCGTCCCGGTACACCAGATCCGGCTCGCCCCTGCGGTACGCGGCGAGCGTGGCGTGCCGGGCGGCGGAACAGGCGAACGGGATACGCGCGAGCCTGCCGGGCACGGTCCAGATCGACGCAGTGCGGACGTCTACCTGCCACGATAGGCACCGGTCATCGAACGGCTGCGCCGCGTCCGGCCGGAACCAGACCGGGCTGCGCTCAGCCTTCACCCGGCGTCTGGATCCCGGCTTGCCGAGGTTCCCCGCGCGGATGTTCGCCTTCAGGGTGGCGTACGCGCCGGCGACCTTCCGGGCGACGTGGATGGCGGGCTGGGCGGACAAGCCCATCGCCTTCAGATCCCCGTAGGCGAGCCGCTGCAACGCCTGCTTGCCGGTGACCCCGGCGGCGAACGCGAGCCGGGAGGCATGGTCCGCGGCCCGGTTGCACAGGACCAGAGTGCCTGCCAGCGCCGCGCACCCGGCGGCGTCCGGCAGTAGTTGCACCTGCGCGACCAGCTTCACAGGCACCATGCTAGCGCCTGCTACCGTCTTATCTATGTCGCCACGCTGGCAGCCGGACCCCGATGTGCGCAGGGGCCGGAGCGTTGTATGGAATCTTCATGTGCATCTCATCTTCGTCACCAAGTACCGGCGGGGGGTGCTCGACGGAGCGATGCTCACCCGGTGCGAGCAAGTCATGCGCGAGGTGTGCGAGGGCATGGGCGCCGAGTTGCGCGAGTTCAACGGGGAGGACAACCACGTGCACCTGCTCGTCTGCTACCCGCCCAGGCTGGCCATCTCGGTGCTGGTCAACCGGCTCAAAGGCGTATCCGCGCACTATCTGCGGAAGGAATTCACGGGCCGGATCAGCCGGCATATCATGCACGGGCACCTATGGTCGCCGTCATACTTCGCCGGGTCCTGCGGCGCTCCTTTGTCGATCATCCGCGACTACATCGACCAGCAGATACGACCCGGCTAACTTTCCCCATTCCTCCCGGCCCTGAACGGCCAGGATTCCTGGGGACGCCTTGTTGAGTCGTATTAAACACGCCCATGTCGCCGGCGCGACTTAAAATGCCTTGGTAACGATTACAACTCGTTCAGCGCAGGCGCAGCGGGATTCACCGGGCCTGGCGGCGACACGCACCGCGGATTACGCGTGACAGTGGCGATTCGCGACGTTACCGCGCTCGCGCGCACTCAGAAGACCACGACCTCGGCTCCGACCGGCAGGTGGTCGTAGTAGTAGCGGGCGCTGCCGATGTCCAGGTGGACACAGCCATGCGAGAGCGTGGTGAGGCTGCCGCCGTGGAAGGCGATCCCGCCGGGGGCGAAGAACACGGCGTACGGCATCGGCTCGTGGTACTCGGTGCTGATGTAGTTCGCGCCGCCCTTCCACTGAACGTGGAAGGTGCCGCGTGGGGTCGCATGCCGCGAGCCGGGCGGCCCGGGCTCCATGCGCACGGGACCGTAGCTGATCCGACCCTCGGACTGCAGCCAGGTGAGGTGGTCGCTGAGGTCCACGCAGGCGGACGCCGCGGCCGGGCAGGCACTGCGGACCCCGGGACTGAGCGCCGGCCTCGAGGCGGCCGCGGTATCCGGCGTCGCGCGCGGGCCCGGCGATGGCACCTCGATCGCTGCCGCACGTCCGGTTGCCTGCCCGGCGAGGGACGGCGGCACTGTCCGGGACGCCGCGTGAACCGGCGGACGGCCACCCTGCCAGCCAGCCGCCGTAGTGCCCGCGACGAGCAGGAAAGCCAAGACGGCGGTCACCCGGTAACCCCCCGTCGCCATGGCAGAAACCTATCCAGAAGGACCCGTGACCGGCGGCCGACACGCCGACGCACTGGCCGGAATTACGCCCTGGACGGCCCGCCTGTCCCCGGATGCCCCGTCTCACCCGCCCCGCCGACCCCGCCCGCCCCGCCGGGTCACCCACCGCGCCGCCGACCGGCACCTGGCCGGTCCGAACTGCTGCGCCGTCGCCACCACGGCACCAGCCAAGCCGAGGAGTTCCGCGGCATCCCCGGGATCGAGCGGCCAGCCCACTCCCCCGGCCGCCGTTCCCAGGCTGGTGATCTGATCATCTAGCCAGGTCCACGGGTCGGCGCTCAAGGCGGCATCCCAGAACCGGGCAGACGGCTCGTTGCCTGAGAACTGCGGATGGTAGTGGGCAGCGGAGAAGCTGCCCGGAGGATCCGCGAGCCGGTCGAACAGATCAGCCCGCCACAGCGGGCGATCAATGGTGGTGAGCTGGGATGCTGACTCGCTGCCTCGATGCGCGTGGTGAGCCAGCTCCCGGATCTCGATCCGGGCACCATGCTCCATGGAAGCATCGTCAAGGTTGATCTCGAACCAGTGCCTGATAGTGACGGCCGAACGCGAAAGAGCCAGGATGTGCTGCACAGTGCCCCGGTTATCTGGATCTGAACAACCAGGGCCAGTATGGGGCCGGGTGAGCAGCGTGGTCAATGCGACTGGAGAAGCCCGGCGGCCTGCACGCGAACCTGGACAACAGCCCGGCGCTGATGCTGGACTCGTCACTATGCCGGAGGTCACGACACAGCACCATGATGACCCCGCTCGCATCGGCCCGTTTGGTGACACGGGTGATGCATGGGCTCGCGTGCAGCGCGAGATCGACCAGGTGGCACGGCAGGGTACCGAACAGATCCAGCATCGGTGGCTCAGCCGCGCGAGCGCCCTGCTGCGCTATCACGCCCGGGCGAGCCTGAATCCCGTCTATGCCGGGCTGCTTGACGGCGCGGGCGTCGATCCGGCGGCCAGCCAGACCGCTACGACGTGGAGCCGAGTACCCATCATCGATAAGCAATGGCTGGCCCGGGCCGGCTACGCCCGGCAGCCTGCCTGCCCGGGGCCGGTCCTGGTCGTCGGCACCAGCGGTAGCACCGCCGCGCAGGTACTGGTGCCGGTAACGGCCGGATGCGCCAACCGAGGGCTCGGCGACAACTTCCTGCGCGCCCTGGCGATGTCCGGCGCCGGTCCTGGTCGCCGGCATTGGGGAATCGAGCATCGGCCGCCCGGGCAGGGGCACGATGTCACCGGCTCCTCGATCTCGATGACCTGGCTGGCCCGGCACTGCGGGGAGAACGCCCTCGTCACCGCGGCGACCGATCTGCTAGATGAACAGCTGCGAAGGGCTATTGCCTTCGAGCCGGACACGATCTCGGGATCGCCGGGTTTCCTCCAGCAGATCGCCCGGGCGACAGCCGCGCTGGATCCTGCGCTCCTGCTGTATGGCGGGGCGGCCCTCGCGGACACCGACGCCGATCGGCTGCGGGACCGCTTCCCCGAAGCGCGGCTCACCGCCTTCTACCCGACGACCGAGGCGGGAGCGCTGGGCGCCGCGCCCGCCGGCGACGGGGTTTACCGCACGTTCTCCGAGACGCATCTCATCGAGGTGGTCGATCAAGGTGGCCGTCCTGCCGCCGTCGGCTCGCGCGGTGATGTCGTGGTCACCCAGTTCGATGCCTGGGCCGCGCCGATCATCCGCTACCGGGTGGGCGACCGTGCCACGTACCGGGGCTGGGAGCAGGGCCGGCTCTTGCTGTCCGACATCGAACGGTCGGCTGAAGCCGCCATCGGGTCGACGCTCATCCCCTACAGCGACCTTCAGACCTGGGCACCTCGTCTGGCGGCACTCGACCGCTCGGTGGTCGCGGTCCAACTCGTGCGCGCCTACTCGGTGAGCGACCAACGCGAGCGGCCTGTCGTGCGGATCATCGGCGGCACTGTCGCCGGCCCCGGCCTAGCCGCCGCCGCGCTTGCTCTGCTCGACGATTTCCCGCAGGTCGCCGGCGAGGTCGCGAGTGGTGAACTGGCCCCGGCCCTGGTCGAGTTCCGCGACCCGCCGACGACATTGGCTGGCCACTGGAAGATTCCGCTCTACGCCGACGAACGAACCAGGCCGGAGGGCCCGTGCCCGAGCGACTGACCCTGGCCACACGCGCCCACCAGCCAGGTCACGCTGCCTGGCTGGCCCAGTTCGGCGACGCCCGGGCGCGAGACATCTACCGCACCCAGGTCGCGGAGCTGGCCGAGGTGCGCCTGCCCGGTGGCTCGTCCCAGGCGCGTCAAGCGTTCATCGAAGACTACGAGGCGCGTGAGCCGGGAGTGTGGTCCTACTACCCGTGGCTCAACGTCGCTCTGCGCACCCTCGAACCCGAAGCGCTGTTCGAGCTTCGCACCAACCGCAACCGGAACCTGGTAACGAGACCGGAGCAGGCCGTGCTCCGCAGAGCGCACGTGGCGATCGCCGGGCTTTCCGGCTCGGCGTCGCCGCCGAGGCCGATCACAGCCTCGCCGCGCTGTTCCCCGCGCTGATCTCGCGGGTGACCGACAAGCGCGGGTATCCGCCGGAGGCGGTCGAGCCGCTACGGCTGCCCTGGCCGGAGGGCACCGGCGTTTACTATGCCGCCGACCGGGAGTCCCGGGAATACCTGGCGGGCCTGCACCGCGAGGCGGCCGGCGAGCTGGCCCATATAGGGTCTTTCGCCAGGGAACTGGCAGGCTGGCTACGCAGCGACCCGGCCGATCCCCGGCGTGATGGCATGACCGTGCCCCTGCCACCGGACGCTGCCGGCGCTCTCATCGCGGCGCTCAGCGTGTCGGGTGAGCCACTGAAGCACATGGCAGAACGCGACGCCGAAGCTCTCGCCGCCGGACCACTTGCGGGCCTGCTGACATCCGCGGAGGACACCGAGGCAGCGTGGGTTCACGCTGGCCTGGCGTGGCAGCACCTCGCCCTGGCTGCCCACGCCCGCGGCCTGGCCGTCGCGCCGCTTACCGCGATTGTGGAAAATCCCCGGACCCGGCACGCCGCCTCTGTCCTGGTTCCGGCCGGACAGCACATCCAGATGCTGTTCCGCCTGGGCCGGTCACCCGGACCTCTGGCCCCGACCGCCCGGCGCGACCCGACCTGGTAGGCAGCGTAGTCATCTTCCGCAGCTCGACCAGCTCCAGCGGGCGTGGCGGGTACGGGATAACCGCGCCGGTATCGCGATACTCCAGGCCGGCCAGGCCTACGTGATGGATCCGGCCGGCCGCGACTCCCTCCTCCCGTTCGTGGGCAAAGAGATGCGAGCAGCGGTCCTGGTGCTGGCCTTTGCTCACCTGGGCGCGCTATCCGCGGTCACCGGCGCCAGGCCCTGCCGCTGGGCGGCTACCCCCACGCGTAGAAGCGCCTGGCACGCGGTTCGATCGCGGTCGGGCGGGAAGACCTGACCGTGCCGGGAGTTTCCGGAGGATCGGGGAAACAGATGAATGCGTCACTTCTGGCGGTCCTCAATGACGCCGAGCGGCTGCTGGCGGCCCAGACCGAGCGGGCCGCGCTCGCCGCGCTTGACGAGGACGCGGCAATCGACCTCGAAACCAGGATCAGGCGCGCACGCAACAAGTACGTCACCCAGTATCGCCGGAACGCCAGTGCCCGTGTGACCGAGCACGGCGCGCGCGGCGCGGCGCGGCCGGAGAACACGCGGGCCGCCATGAAGGCCGAGGCGTTCGAGGAGGCCCTGTCCCGGGTGAGCCGCCGGGTCGCCGCTCTGGCGCGGCAGGCCGCGGCGGAACTGCGGGCCGAGCGGCTCGCGGCGGCCAGGGCCGCGAAGCAGGGCCGCGGGCCCGCCGCGCAGGTAGC
>Ga0335081_10019996_pt1 | contig 10830 bp, 10 predicted proteins | sample Lox_Sample_35_FD_206713 | JGI IMG/M metagenome (GOLD analysis project Ga0335081, IMG submission 206713) | Soil microbial communities from Loxahatchee National Wildlife Refuge, Florida, United States - Lox_Sample_3.5 | ecosystem: Environmental > Terrestrial > Soil > Wetlands | place: USA... | reverse complement strand
GGACAACCAGGAAGACAAGGAGCCGCTGTTCGACGCGGTCGACACGCTTAGGGACTCGCTCGCGGTGTTCGCCGAGCTGGTCGCGGGGCTCGAGCCCGTGGCGCAGGCGATGCGCGAGGCCGCCCTGGAGGGCTTTTCAACCGCGACCGACCTGGCCGACTACCTGGTGCGCAAGGGCGTGCCGTTTCGCGACGCGCACGAGGCGGTCGCGCGCGCGGTGCGCGAGGCCGAGGCGAGTGGCCGCGACCTCTCGGCGCTGCCGCTGAAGACCTTGCAGCGCTATTCGCCGCAGATCACCCGCGAGGTGTATCGCTTCCTCACGCCCGAAGGCTCGGTGGCGAGCCGCAAACATGTCGGCGGCACCGCGCCGGCGCAGGTACGCGCGGCCGTGCGGCGCGCGCGCGCGCGGCTCGGCGTGAAAAGGAAAGCCTGACGCGGTGACGCGCGCGGCGCTCGAGGCGGCGGCCGCGGCGGCGCTCGGCCGCGGCGTCAGGCTCGAATCGGCCGCCGCGGTCTCCGGCGGCTGCATCAACGACTGTTACCTCCTCGACGCGGGCGCGGCGCGCCTGTTCGTCAAGCTGAACGAGCCGCGCTTCGCCGACGCCTTCGCCGCGGAAGCCGATGGACTGGCGGCGCTGCGCGCCGCCGGCATGCGCGCGCCCGAGCCGCTCGCCCACGGCACGGCCGCCGGACGCGCCTACCTCGCGCTCGAGGCGCTCGAGCTTGGCGGCGATGAGGACTTCGCCGCGCTCGGTCGCGCGCTCGCCGCGCTGCATCGGCTGCGCGGCGGGCGCTTCGGCTGGTCGCGCGACAACTATATCGGCGCCAGCGCGCAACGCAATTCACGCTCAAGCGACTGGATCGAGTTCTGGCGCGAGCGGCGCCTCGCGCCACAACTAAGGCTTGCGCTGGCGAACGGTCACACGCAAATCCGAAAGCCCGTCGAGAGGCTCTGCGCCGCGCTTCCCGAGCTGCTCGCCGGCCACACGCCCGTCGCCTCCCTGCTGCACGGCGACCTGTGGCGCGGCAACGTCGGCTTCCTCGCCGGCGGCGCGCCGGTGGTGTTCGACCCGGCGCTGTACCGCGGCGACCGCGAGACCGACCTCGCGATGAGCGAACTCTTCGGCGCTTTCCCGCGCGCCTTCTACGCCGCCTACGAGGAGTCCTGGCCGCTGGACGAAGGCTACCGCAGGCGAAAGCACCTGTACAACCTCTACCACCTGCTCAACCACCTGAACCTGTTCGGTGGCGGCTACCTGGCACAGGTGCGCGCGACGTTAGGCCTGTTGCTTCGCGCCCTCTAGGACTTTCTGCAGCTCGCCGCTTTCGTACATCTCGCGCATGATGTCGCTGCCGCCGACGAACTCGCCGCCGACGTAGAGCTGTGGAATCGTGGGCCAGTTGGCGAACGTCTTGATGCCTTGCCTAATCTCGGGGTTCTCGAGCACGTTGACCGTGAACAGCTCTTTCACCCCGCTTGCTTGCAGCACCTGGATCGCCATGGCGGAGAACCCGCACTGCGGAAACTGCGGCGTGCCCTTCATGTAGAGCACGACCGGATGTTTGGAGACCTGGTCCTTGATCAGCTGCTGTACGTCGCTCATGTGTAGCGCTCCCGGGCAATAGTCGAGCAATTTGCTCAAGATTTTAACTTGGCGCCGGTCACGCGCGCAATGCCCGCCAGGTCGGGCCAGCTGTAGATGCCCTCGAACCCTCCGCGCAGCATGAGCTCGCGTACCGGGGCGTCCTGGCCCAGGCCGTGCTCGAGCAGCAGCCAGCCGGCCGGGCGCAGATACCCCGCGGCCCCGGCCACGATCGCGCGCAGCGCCTCGAGCCCGTCCGGCCCGGCGGCGAGCGCGCTGCGCGGCTCGAAGCGCAGGTCGCCCTGGGCCAGGTGCGGGTCGCCCTCGGCGACATAGGGCGGGTTCGAAACGACCAGGTCGAAGCGCTCGCCCGCGAGCGGCTCGAACCAGCGCCCTTGGCGCAGCTCGATCGCGAGCGAAAGCCGCGCCGCGTTGCGCCTGGCGACTTCGAGCGCCTCGGCCGAGGCCTCGGTGGCGACTACGCGCACGCGCGGCCGGTGGCGCTTGATCGCGAGCGCCGCCGCGCCGCTGCCGGTTCCCAGGTCCGCCACGCTCGCCTGGTCGCTGTCCGAGAGCTGCGCCAGCGCCCGGTCCACCAGCAGCTCGGTCTCCGGGCGCGGGATCAGGACCGCGGGCGTGACCCCCAGCATCAGGCCGTAGAACTCGCGCCGCCCGAGCAGGTAGGCGATCGGCTCGCCGGCGCGGCGGCGCGCCGCCCAGTTCGAGAACATCGCGCCCGCCTGCGGCGCAACGTCGCGCTCGGCGTGCGCGAGCACGCTCGCCACGGAAAACCCGGTCGCCTCCGCGAGCAGCAGGCGCGCCTCGCGCGGCTCGAGTCCGCAGCCGGCGAGGGCGTCGCGCACTTTCACGCCGCTTCTTCGGCGAGCAGCGCGAGTTGCTCTGCCTGATGCTCGGCGCGCAGCGCGCCGATCAGCTCGTCCAGCTCGCCGTCCATGATGCGGTCGATCTTGTGCAGCGTGAGGTTGATGCGGTGGTCGGTGACCCGGCCCTGCGGGAAGTTGTAGGTGCGGATCCGCTCCGATCGGTCGCCGGAGCCGACCAGGCTCTTGCGCGCCGAAGCGGTCCTCGCCTGCTGCTCGCGCAATTGCTTGTCCTTGATGCGCGCCGCGAGCACCGAGAGCGCCTTCTCGCGGTTCTTATGCTGCGAGCGCGAGTCCTGGCATTCGACCACGATCCCGGTCGGCAGGTGCGTGACGCGGATCGCCGATTCGGTCTTGTTGACGTGCTGCCCGCCCGCGCCGGAGGCGCGGAAGGTGTCGATTCGAAGCTCGGCCGGATTGAGCACCACGTCATCGATCGCATCCGCCTCCGGCAGCACCGCCACGGTACAGGCCGAGGTGTGGATGCGGCCCTGCGCCTCGGTCGCGGGCACCCGCTGCACGCGGTGCACGCCGGACTCGAATTTCAGCTTGGAGTACACGCCCTGGCCGATGATGCGCGCGATCACCTCCTTGTAGCCGCCCAGCTCCGAAGCACTCTCCGAGATGATCTCGACCTGCCAGCCCTGGCGCTCGGCGTAGCGGGTGTACATGCGAAACAGGTCGCCCGCGAACAGTGCCGACTCGTCGCCGCCGGTGCCGGCGCGGATCTCGAGGAAGGTGTTGCGCTCGTCGTTTGGGTCGCGCGGCAGCAGCACCTGCTGCAGCTCGTGCTGGAGCTGCTGCATCGTGGCGCGCGCCCCCTTCAGCTCGTCCTCGGCGAATGACCTGGTCGCCGGGTCGAGCGCCATGTCCCTTGCCGCCGCGGCGTCGCGCTCGGCCTGGCAGAAACGCTCGTAGAGCGACACCAGCCCGCTCAGCTCCGAGTGCTCGCGCGAGAGCTTCCTGAACTGCTCCATGTCGCGCGTCGCGGTCTCCGCGGCGAGCAAGCCGTTGAGCTCCGCGAGCCGCGCGGCCAGGCCGTCGAGCTTGGCGCGTAAAGACGCTTTCACTAGCGATTGATGCGGAACAGGCGTGCGACGCTTTCGCTCAGGAGCTCGCGCTCCTCGCCGGCGGCTTCGTTCAGGGCCTGCGTGGGCGGGTGCAGCAGCTTGTTGGCGAGCCCCTGAGACATGGCCTCGAGCACCTGCTTCGGGTCCTCGCCGCGCTGCAGCAGCTTCAGCGCACGCTCGAGCTCGTGCTGGCGCGCCTGCTCGGCCTGCTCGCGCAGCGCCCGGATCAGCGGCACGGTCTCGCGTACCTGCATCCAGTGCATGAACTGGCCGACCTGGGTCTCGATGATCGCCTCGGCCTGCTCGACCGCGGAGCGGCGCGCGTCGAGATTCGCCGCCACGATCTCGCCCAGGTCGTCGACCGTATAGAGGAAGACGTCGTCCAGCTCTGCGACCTCGAGCTCGATGTCGCGCGGCACCGCGAGATCGACCATGAACATCGGCCGCCGGCGCCGCGCGCGCAGCGCGCGCTCGACCAACCCCTTGCCGAGGATCGGCAGCGACGAGGCAGTGCACGACACCACCACGTCGTACTCGTGCAGGTGCTCCCCGAGCGCCTTAAGCTCGATTGCCTGCCCGTTGAAGCGGTGCGCGAGCGCTCCGGCGCGCTCCAGGGTACGGTTGGCGACCGTGAGGCGCGCCGGGCCCTGGGCGGCGAAATGGGTCGCGCACAGCTCGATCATCTCGCCCGCGCCGATGAAAAGTACCTTCTGCTCGTGTAGCGAAGGAAAGATGCGCGCCGCGAGCTTGACCGTCGCCGCCGCCATCGACACGCTGTTGGCGCCCACCTGGGTGTTGCTGCGCACCTCCTTCGCCACCGCGAAGGAGCGCTGGAACAGCTTGTGCAGCACCGTGCCCAGGGTACCCGCGGCCTGCGCCTCGCGCACCGCGTCCTTCATCTGACCGAGGATCTGCGGCTCGCCGAGCACCATGGAATCCAGCCCCGAGGCCACCCGGAACGCGTGCCGCACCGCCTGCTCGCGGGTTAGCGTATAGAGGTAAGGCGAAATGTCATCCGGGCGCAGGCTGTGGTACTTGGCCAGCCAGTCGGTGGCCGCGCCCGGCTGCTCGGCCGCGAGGTACAGCTCGGTGCGGTTGCAGGTCGACAGGATCGCCGCCTCGGAGGCGAGGTTGTGGCGCAGCTCGCCCAGCGCGTCGCGCATGCGCTCGACGTGAAACACCACCCGCTCGCGGATGTCGAGCGGAGCGGTCTGGTGGTTCAGTCCGAGTGCGTACAGCGCCATGTCGCCCCAGTGGCCGAGAAATGCGCTAAGGCCTGAGATTATAAGGTGGATTCTAAGGCCGGCCCTACCGCCCGAAGCTTGCGCTAGGTCAAATTCGAGCCTTCAGCCCCCTTCGCGGCAGGTGCGGCTGTCGGGAAAGCCCTAGTAGACCGTGCGGCAGGTCGTTCCCGCGTAGCGCCAGGCGGTGATCTTCTGCGCTGCATCGACGATGAAGTCCACCGTGCACGAGGTCGCGATGGGGTCACCCTTGTTGTAGATATAGACCATCCCGCCGCCCGGCGTGTGCAGGGTGCTGTTCGGCTGACCCCACTCCTTGATCAGGTCACCCGCATTGCGGCCCTGCCACGAGCTGACCTTGGCCTTGAAGGCCTCCTCGTTCGGAATGCCTGCGCAAGCCGCGATGGCGAGCAAGATACCAAGCGCCGGAATCCAGGGTTTCATGCCGCGCTCCGTGTGCGATGACGGTACGGCCGATTTCAGCACAGTATCCGCGGCAGCGGAAGCGGCACCCGGGTGCTCGCACATGACACCGGACATGGACGCGCCTGAATGCCTTGTGCTAAAAGCCGCTCGACCCCTCGAGTGAGGTACACATGGCGGAATCGAGCGCATGACGGCGCCGCAGTTGAGGCTGTTGAGCGGGGGCGCCGCCCACGGTGTGGTGCAAGCCGTCGCGCCCCGCTTCAGGACCGAGACCGGGGCCGAGATCGTCGGCACCTTCGGCCCGGTCGGGGCGATGAAGGACCGGCTGCTCGCAGGCGAGCCGGCCGACTTGGTCATCCTCACCAAGGCGCTGGTCGCGGAGCTGGCGGCGGCGGGGCGCATCCTCGCCGATACCTGCGCCGACCTCGGACGGGTAGGCACCGGCGTCGCGGTGAAGCAAGGCGACAAGGTTCCGGACATATCGAGCGGGCCGGCGCTGCGCGCGGCGCTGCTCGCGGCGCCGGAGATCTACTTTCCCGATCCGCAGCGTGCCACCGCCGGAATCCACTTCGCCGGCGTGCTCGAGCGCCTAGGCCTGCGCGCGGCGCTTGCGCCTCGCCTGCGCCCGCACGCGAGCGGGGCGGCCGCGATGCGCGCGATGTCGAGCGCCGCCGGCAGCGGCGCGTTGGCATGCACCCAGATCACCGAGATCATGATCACGCCGGGCGTAACGCTGGTCGGACCGCTGCCCGGGGAATTCGAGCTGGCAACGGTGTACTCGGCCGCGGTGTGCGCGACGGCCGCATCGACGGAGCTCGCGCGGCGCCTCGCCGCGCAGCTCACCGGCGAGTTGACGCAAACCTTGCGCACGCAATGCGGGTTCGAGCCGTGTAGCAGCTGATATTCAGGCGCGTTTCGGAGGAGGAGACAAAGATGGATAAGCGCACGATGGCCACACTCGCGGTCGCATCATTGCTTGCAAGCGCAAGCGTCGCCGCATGGTCGGCACCGAAGGATATCCGCTGGGCCACCGGCCCGGTCGGCTCGTCCGGCCACAAGGCGCTCGTCGCGCTGGCGAGCGTGCTGAACAAGGCGCTGCCCGAGCTCCTGATCACGGTGCTGCCAACGCCGGGCGCGGTGACCACCGTCAAGGGCTACGCCACCGGCGATTTCGACGGCTACTACGGCTCCGATGTCGCGCTCAAGGAGCTCAAGGCCGGCGCCGGACGCTTCGCGGACTTCAAGCCCCACATCAAGCAGCAGCCGATCCAGTCGCTGTGGTGCTATACGCTCGACATCGGCCTGGCGATCAAGGCGAGCGATCGCGGCAGCATTAGGAAGTGGCAAGACCTCTCCGGCATGCCGGTATACACCGGCCCGGCGCCCTTCGATACTCGCAAGCATCTCGAAAACGCGATGGCCGCGGTCGGCGTGCACCACATCTACAAGCAGGTCGACCTCTCGACCGCCGGATCGCAGCTGAATTCCGGCTCGATCAAGGCCATGAGCATCTACGCCGCCGGCGGCCAGACGCCGCCGCCGTGGATTGCCGAGGCCACGCTCGCGGTCGATTGGGCGGCGCTCAATCCGAGCCCCGACGAGCTGGCCAAGCTGAAGGCCGCGGGCTTCTCGATCATCGAGGTCGACCCGGCAAACTTCCACAAGAAGGAGCTGTACGTCAAGCAAGTTACGCTGCTGCCCTTCTACTGGGGCTTCGACCTGGGCCGTATCGTGTCCGCGGACGAGATGTACAAGATCCTGACCGTGATCGAGGCCCACGCCGACGAACTGGCCAAGCTCGACCCGAGCTTCCGCCAGATCAGCGGCGGCCGCATGGCCGCCTTTCAGAAGCAGGCGCTGGAATCGACCTGGGATCTGGTCCCGATCCATCCCGGACTCGCCAAGTTCATGAAGGCGAGAGGCGTGTGGGACAGCAAGTGGGACGCCAACGTAGACAAGCCGTAAAGGCCTAGGATCCCCATCGCCATGAGCGGCAGCGCGGCAGCGCGACGCACGCCGTTCGCGCTCGACTGCCTCTATTACGCGGCGGGGATCGCGTTCCTCGGCTACATGCTGTTCTACTACTGGACCGGGCTGGGCGGGCCGACCCTGCTCGCGATGACGATGATCCCGGTCACCTTCGCGCTGTTCACGCTCCAGGCGCTGCGCAGGAACGAGCTCTACCCGAGGCTGCCCGCGATCGCGAACTACCTGATCGCGGCGGCCTACTGCCTGTTCTCGCTCTACTGCGCCTGGTACATGAACACGAACTACATGGCGCTCGGCGAAGAGCGCGCGGGAATGTGGAACAGCGCCGACATGGCGGTGGGCGGCGTAATGACGCTGCTGATCATCGAGTACGCGCGCAAGCGCCACATGCCGCTGTTCATCCTGAACATCGTGCTCATCCTGTACGCCGTCTACGGTTATATGGTGCCGGGCATGTTCTACCATGCCGGCCTGCCGTGGCACAGGGTGATCACCGCGAGTAGCGTCGAGATGGCGACCGGCATTTTTTCGCGCCTGCCGCAGATCGCGCTCACGGTGATTGGATCGTTCCTGCTGGTGCTGAGCCTGCTGCGCGGCTACGGCTGCGTCGACTCCCTGCTACGCGCGACCAAGCGGGTCGCGATCCGCTCGGCGCACGCGATCCCCCAGTCGGCGGTGATCGGCTCGATGGCGATCGGCACCGTCAGCGGCAGCGGCGCCGCAAATTCCATCACGGTCGGCTCGGCCACCATCCCGGCGATGATCAACGCGGGCCTGCCGCCGGCGACCGCGGCCGCGATCGAAAACGCCTCTTCCATGGGCGGGCAGCTCATGCCCCCCGTCATGGGAATCGCCGCCTTCCTGATGGCCGAGTTCCTCGGCGTCGACTACTTCGACGTGGTCGCGCGCGGCTGGGTTCCGGCCCTCATCTACTACATCACGGTCGCCGTCTCGGTTTACCTGCTGTCGATTCATTACCGGACCCACCTGATCGCCGATCCCGGCGCGGAGAGACTCGGCTGGCGGGACAAGGTCAACATCGGCGCCTTCGTGTTCGTGGTCGGCGGCCTCGTAACGCTGATGGCGACCATCTTCCTCGCGCCGATGTTCGCGGCGCTCTACATGTTCTACGCCGCGGGCGCAGCCCTGCTTGTCATCAACCTCGTGCCGCTGCTGCGGCGCGGCCGCTGGTCGCTGGACGCCTTCATCGCTCCGGTCCGGCGCTTCCTCGATTCGTATATCGACATGATCACCGACATCGCGCTGCTCCTGGCGACCCTGTCGATCATGACCGGGGCACTGGTGATCACCGGCGTGCCGACCAAGCTCGGCGCGCTGCTGATCGATGCCGCCGGGGTGAACATGGTGGCCATGGTGGGGATGGCGTTCATCTTCGGCGCCATCCTCGGCATGGGCCTGCCTCCGGCGCCGACCTACATCCTGGTGGCGATCGTGATCGCACCGCCGTTCATCCAGATCGGAGTCAACCCCTGGGTAGTTCACTTCTTCGCCTTCTTTCTCGCCGTGTTCGGCGAGCTGACTCCGCCGACGTCCGTGACCGCCGCGATCACCTCCAAGATCGCCAATACGTCCTTCTATGTGACCCTGTGGCGCTCGGTGCAGATCTGCGTCTCGCTGTTCACCCTGATGGCAGGCGTGTTCGTCCATCCCGAGCTCGTGATCAAGCCGGGCGCGGAGCAGCTCGGCGCCGCACTGCTGGTCACGATCGCCACCGTCGGCATTAGCTTCGGGCTGCAGGCCCGGTTCGCCAAGCGCCGCTTCGTGGACCTGGCCGTACGCCTGGCGCTCGGTGCGTTCGCGCTGCTCGCGTTGCTCGACCCCGACGACACGGTCGCAACGCTCGCCTGCGTGCCGGTGGTGCTGACGATCGCCTACTGGCTCGTCTATCGCCGCAATGCCGGGCCCGGCCGGCCCGAGGCGGCCGCAGGATCGCCGGCGCTCGGCCTCTAGCGGCGCTCACGCGCCTCGACCGAAGCGGGCCTGCTTTTTCCACGCGCGCCAGACGGCGCCGAGCTGCGCGATCAGCTGGGCCTGTCGCGCCGCGAACCAGCCCTGCACGAATCCGACGCATGCGGGACTCGCGCCCTTGTCGAGCTCCCGCAGCAGGCGGGCGCCGACCGCGACGTCGTTCAGCTCGCCCAGGACGTCCTGCACCGCTTCCAGCCGCTCCAGGTAGCGCCGCGTCGTCTTGGCGGGAAGCGCGTCCGAGAAGAATTCGCAGGCGTAGCGCAGCCGCTTGACCAGGATGCGCAGCCGGTGGCGCGCCGCAGGGTCGGCCCAGTCGATGCGCTGCGCATGACGCAGCGCCTTGCGTTCCTGGCGTGCGAGCGCGCGCCGGCCGAACTGCCCGGCGGGCTGCGCGAGCGCGCGGCGCAGCTCCGCGCTGCGGCGCCACAGCGCTTGCTCCGTCCAGCGCATGAGGTGAAGCAGAAAGCTCTGGAACCCCGTCGCAGCGAGCGCTTCGCGCGCCTGTCCGCGCGCCGCGCTGCGCCGGGCGCCCGCCATCCGTAACAGGCGGGCCATTTCCGGGCTGCGCCCGGCCGGCGGCGCAATCTGCTGCGAAAGGATCGAGTGGAACACGTCCCAGTCGCGCGCGCCGCCGAGTTGCGCGACGACCGACTGCAGCTCGCGCGCCACTGGCCGCACGCCGCCCTTGCTCGCCAGCGGCGAAAAGATCCGCAACGCCGAGCGCAAGCGCCGCAGGCCGACGCGCAGTTGATGCAAGAATTCCGGATTGCGCGAATTCATGGCCCCGTGCACGTTTGCCTGCACCTGGGCTCGGCAGCTGTCCAGGATTTCGAGCATCGCCCGTTCGGCGCTCATTGCGCGCCGCAGGCGCGGCGCTTGCGCCTTGAGCGGGGTCGCGGCGCGCCGCTCGGCCAGCCGGTAGCCCTGCTCGGCCTTGCTGCGCACCTCGAGCTCCAGGCCCAGCGGCTCGACCAGCGACTCGGCCAGTGCGAGCATCGACGCCGCGCTGCCCTCGATCAGCTCGAGCTCGAGCTCGAGCAGCGGGCCGCTGTGCCGCCCCGCGGCGATCGTTCCGGAATCGAGGCAGACCTCCACCCGCGTGCCATCTCCGAGCACGACCTGGGCCGAGCGGCGCACGAAGCGGGTCTGGAATAGCGGCCCCAGCGCGGCCGCATGGCGCCGCAAGTCCACGCCTGCCGCGGCCTTGATCTCTGCGCACGGCAGCGCGTCGGGCGCAAGCCCTCCGCGCAGCGCGGGCGCTTCCCACTCCCTGCGCTGCGGCACGCCGAGCGAACCAGGCGCCTCGCTCTTGAAGCACATGATCCGCCTGCGCCCGTCGCGCCGCAGACGCAACGCCGAGCGCGCCTCACGTAGCCGGAAATCCGGGGTGTCGAAGTAGGTGCTGTCGAGGCGCCGGCGATTCGGCACCGGATCGCCTGGAAGCAGCGCCCAGAGCCGTGTCCCGGGGTCCGCGGCAAGCCGGAACTTGAGCTCGCGCTCGATGTGCATCCGAATCCCGCCGCGGCGCTGAATGGTCGCTCCCGCGGGGAGAAATCAATCTTGGGTTCTAGCTCGGCTCGGGCTCGCAAGCGCCGCGCTTCGCGCCGCCGACGCGCGCCGCGTCGTCGGTGCCGCCGGGCTCGAGCAATTC
>Ga0335081_10019995_pt1 | contig 10830 bp, 11 predicted proteins | sample Lox_Sample_35_FD_206713 | JGI IMG/M metagenome (GOLD analysis project Ga0335081, IMG submission 206713) | Soil microbial communities from Loxahatchee National Wildlife Refuge, Florida, United States - Lox_Sample_3.5 | ecosystem: Environmental > Terrestrial > Soil > Wetlands | place: USA... | reverse complement strand
ATCGCCCTTCCGAACTCCGCTTTACTGGTCACGACTGATCTTCTTCCAGAATATATGGCCTACTGCTGTTCGCAACTCTCCATGTGTTTAGTGGTGGGACTATAGTTTTCTAGAGTCACCTTGCAATCAAACATCGAGAATCCCACGCCGGATCGCGATGGTCACCGCATGAGTCCGGTCGTTCGCCTGCAGGCGGCCCACAATGTTTTTGATGTGGAAGTTCACCGCAGCCTCTGAAATATTGAGCTGTGCCGCGATCTCTTTGTTCTTCGCGCCGTGCTGAATCAGTCGGAGAACTTCGATCTCACGCTGCGTAAGGGCATCGTTGCCCCCGCGCTCGGCGAGACGCGCCGCAATATCCGTCGGCACGCATCGATTCCCCGCATGCACCGACCGAATGACCGTCAGCAGCTCATTCCGGGGCGCGCTTTTCAAGACATAGCCCGCCGCGCCGGCACGAAGGGCCCGGTGGATCTCTGCGTCGGCCTCAGACGTGGTCAGAACGATAATGCGGGCTTGCGGAAATTCGCCGCGGATTGCCACGATGGCATCGGTTCCGTTCGTTCCTGGCAGGCGGAGATCCATGAGGGTCACGTCGGGGCGATGGGCACGGAATTGATTCAGCGCATCGGTGGCATTGGCTGCCTGCGCGATGAGTTGCATGTCGTCCTGCGAACTGATGATTCGGTACAGACCCTCGCGGAAAACGGGATGATCGTCGACGCTCATAATCCGTATCGGCTGTTCCGATGGCACGGCTGAATCGCTGCCTGGCATGGCGTCGGAATCCGGGTTTAAGCTCCTCGACGACATTTCTTCCTCCCGCTTCGCGCGACTGACTGCTCCAAGATTACCATCATCTCCGGCGACGGCGTGTCGAGGCGGAGACACAGTGCTTCCCCACCGACATGACGACGTCGCGCCGCTCTCGCAAGGCCACGGCAACGACACACTCGGCGTGACAGAGGAAAGATCGCACTGCATGGTCGAGGCCGAAGCGCGCTTTCCGCTGAAACGCGGGACCATTGCCGATCGGGTCCGGCATCCTCGTTCTCCCGACCAACTGCCGCAAAACCTGGCACGTGCTGAAGGCGCGGGCGCTGCGTCGGCAGGTGTGAAACAGAAGAACGCTGAAAATGCTGGATTTCTGCGACATCGCGAGATGGAACGGCAGGTGCGTTAGCCATGACGAACGCGCCACTGGGCGTTCAGAACGTAAACACAAGGGAGAAAAGAAATGTTTCAGAAAAGCTTGTTGACGTTGTTGATTGCGGGAGCGGCTTTCATCGCCCTGCCCGCGTATGCGCAGTCGGAGGGTCCCGAACGGCAGAACGTTGCGGTGCAGGCGTTCGGCAGCTTCGTCAAGTCCACCACCCAAAATGGGATCGATAACTCCGCCACCAACAGCGGCGGCGTGTTGGCCACCTACCGGTACTTCTTCAACACCCATAGCGGCGTCGAGGCCAACTATGGATATTCGCGGAGCACGCAGAACTATTCCTCGGCCGAGGGCGTGAAGACGAACTCGCACGAGATCTCCGGGGCGTATGTCTTCCGCATGCCGTTCCGAAAATTCACAGCCTTCGCTCTGGCGGGCGCCGGCGCCCTGGTCTTCGACCCGAGGAATTTCGCCGGCGCCAGCACGCAAACCCGCGCGTCGTTCATTTATGGCGCAGGCGCCGACTTCAACCTTTCCAGCCATATATTCATGCGGGCGGAGTATCGCGGCTTCGTCTACAACTCCCCGACCTATGATCTGCCAGGCCTCGCTGGTCTGGACCGGGTCACGCATCGGGCGGAGCCTTCCGTTGGTTTCGGCTACAGGTTCTAACAACCTCCTATGACTCACGCTGTGTTATCCGGCCGTCAGACCTCGAAACCTGACGGCCGGAATCTCAGCTGAGCATCGATGGGTGTAAACCGCATTACAAGGACACGCATATGTTCAAAGAACTCCGGTGGACGATCGGCACTATTTGGTGCAAACTGAAGCACGACTCGCTCATGTGGCCGGCACACGGCCGTTACCAGTGCCGTACGTGCGGCCGACACTATCCCGCGTTCGCGGAGGCGCAGATGGCGAATTGGACGACGCGCGCCGCGTTGAAAGCGGCAGTGCAGCTTTTGATCGCCATTGCTCTACTAGCGACGTTTGCCCACCAGGCCCATGCCGCGGACGCGTTGAAGGCACATGCGCCCGAGGAGGCCGAGGCTGCGCTCGAACGGTACGCGGCCAGCAGCGAGTGGGCTCCATGGGCGATCGAGTCCGTCGAGATCCATGCCTCTCTCCCCAAGCGCGAAAAGACCGGCTGGTTGCGGGCTATTCGCCGTCTGGCGCCAATCGGCAAGAGCAGATACGAAGTGCTTCAACTCACGGGCGACCGTACGGTCAAAGAGCAGGTGATCGCGCGGTACCTGAAGGCCGAAGAACGGGCGTCGGAGCTGCCGGCGCGATCGGTAGCCATTACTCCCGCAAACTACAAATTCGCCTACAAGCGCATGGTGGACGAGGGTGAGCGTTTTACCTGCGCGTTCCAGATTACGCCTCGACGGAAACAGGACGGCCTGATTAAGGGCGAACTCTGGTTGGATCAGCAGACCGGGCTTCCGGTTCTGCAATTCGGGTATCTGGTAAAGAGTCCTTCGGTATTCATCAAGCGCGTTGCAGTCACCCGGGAGAACGCGCTCTGCGATGGCATTGTTGAGTCACGCCTGACTCACATTACGGTCGAGACCCGGCTGATCGGTCGAGCAGAGCTTGTCATTGAAGAACGTCCACTGAGGTCGGCGGACGCTGTGCAGTTTGCCAGTAGGGACAACGAGGGCGGCCAGCAATGAAAACATCGAAACCGGTAATCGCCACAATCGTCCTTACCGCATGCGCCATGCAGAACGCGCTGGCGGCCGAACTCCGGCCCGGCACCTTGGCGGCGTGGAATGCGTATCTGAAGGAGGCCGACTTCCAAATGCAAGGACGCGCCGCCGGCCGCCGGCCCTTCTTATGGATGTATGAATCGACGGATCGGGCGGCTCGCGTACGGCGCGGCGAAGTGGTGGTCGCGCCTGTGGCGGCCCGTGGCGCCGAGGGCGTGCCCGACGGCTTGGTTCACGACTGGGTTGGCGCCATCTTTATCCCCGGCGCCAGCATCGATGGTCTCTGGGCGGTTCTCCACAACTACGACAACTATCGGCAAATGTACCGGCCGGTGGTCGCTTCATCCAGAACGCTCGCGTTCAGGGATACCAGCCAGGAATTCCAGATGGTGTGGCAGCGCCAGGTCCTCTTTGTGAACGCAGCGATGCAGGGGCATTATCAAATGCACGACGTCAGGCTCGACGCACGTCACGGTTATACCCTAACGGAAGCGGTGGAAGTGCGGGAAATCAAAGGGTACGGCCATCCGGGCGAGCATCTGCTGCCACCCGACACCGGCAGCGGGTTCATTTGGCGCATCCGCAGTCTAGCGCGCTACGAGGAGCGGGACGGCGGTGTGTACCTGGAATTGGAGGCGATGGCCTTGACGCGCGACATTCCGGCATCCCTTGCATGGGTGATCGCCCCGGCAGTAAGTCATCTGTCCATCAATTCGTTGACTACCACGCTCCGCCAGACGCGCGATGCCGTGATTTCGTCGGGGGTAGTTTCGAAAAAGTGGCATCTTGTCCGATTCCGGCTCGCGGCTCCCGCGCACTGAACGCCGCCGCTCGATAGGTGTCTGTTTTCATTTTCCGAATACCCTCGCAGCGATGGTTCCGGCCCGGTCAAACTTTAGAGTTTGCTGCGTGCTTATCTATGAGCTCCCGCGGCCCGCAACGACCGCCTGTCCCAACGAAAGGCCGCCATCGTTTGGCGGGACCTTGGAATGCAGGAAGACTTCAAAGTCATGGCGGCGAAGGGCGGCCACACTCCTGCTGAGAAGGAACACGTTCTGAAATGTGCCGCCGCTCAGGCAAATCCGATTCAGCCCGTCCGAGCTTCTGAGCAGCAGGCAGACCTCCGCGATCGCGGCGGCCATTGTATTGTGAAACCTGGCGGAAACACCGGCCGCTGGAGCGCAGCGCCTGACCTCATTCGCGATCTCCCGGATCGCGGGGCGCATATCGATCTGCCAGGGTTCGCTCATCTCGATCTCAAAAGGATAGTGGGTGGTCACGCCGGCCTCCGCGATCGTCTCCAGTTGAATCGCCGCTTGGCCTTCGAAGCTGACCTTCGCAGAGAGCCCCACAATCGCCGCGACAGCATCGAACAACCGGCCGCACGAGGAAGTCTCCACCGTGTTTCTGCGCCGCCGGGTCATCGCCTCAACGATTTCCCTTTCCTTCTCCGCGACCGTGTGGAAGATTGGCAACTCCGGGACAACTCCGAAAGTCTCGATCAGGTAGCTCAACGCCGCACGCCACGGCTCGCGAACGGCCGCGTCTCCCCCCGCCAGCGGCACGTAACGCAAATGAGCCCGCCGTTCAAATCGGGCAAAATCCGCCACCAGAAACTCGCCGCCCCAGATCTTCCCATCCGTTCCGTATCCGGTGCCGTCAAAGGCCACGCCGATCACCTGATCACGCAGCCCGTTCTCGGCCATGCAGGCAGCGATGTGCGCATGGTGGTGCTGCACCGCGATCCTCTCCACGTGGGGCAGCTCGTACGCGAACCTGGTACTGAGGTAGTCGGGATGGAGATCGTGAGCCACCACACGGGCTTCCACGCGGAACAGTTTCTTCATGTGATCCAGAGTTTCGCGAAAGAATTCGAGCGTCTCGTGATTTTCCAGGTCCCCGATGTGCTGGCTTACCAGCGCGTATCGTCCCTTGGTCAGGCAGAAGGTATTCTTCAACTCGCCGCCGCATGCCAATACCTGGCCGAAGTCTCTGCCGAGATCGATCGGCTTCGGCGCATATCCTCGCGCCCGGCGGAGGACGCGCGGCCGGCCTTCGAACGTGCGCACCACCGAGTCGTCCACCCGCACGTAGATTTCACGGTTGTGGAAGAGAAACGCGTCGGCAACGGCAGCCAGTCGTGCGCGGGCGTCTTCATTGTTGGTGACGATCGGTTCTTCGCGGATGTTGCCGCTCGTCATTACCAGCGCTCGCGGAGAAGCTCTGTCGAATAGTAACGTATGCAGCGGCGTGTAGGGCAGCATCACGCCGAGCGTACGGTTGCCGGGTGCTATCGCCTCCGAGATCGCAGCATCCGGACGCCGCTCCAGGATCACGATGGGCCTCTCCGAGCTGAGCAACGCCTCGCGATCCCCCGCCGTAAGGAAGCAAAGACGTTCGGCCTGCTCCAGGCTGGCGACCATCACTGCAAACGGTTTGTCCGGGCGGTGTTTGCGCTGTCGCAGCAGCCGGACGGCATCGTCGTTTTCGGCATCGCAGGCCAGTTGAAATCCACCGAGTCCCTTGATCGCCAGGATTCGGCCGCTAGCCAACAGACGGCGTGCCTCTGCCAGCACCTCGGCGGTTTCCCTTATTGGAATTCCTCCAGGCGATTTCAGAGTCAGGCTTGGTCCACATGCGGTGCACGCATTTGGCTCGGCGTGGAAGCGCCGGCTGGCTGGGTCCTCGTATTCGGCCTGGCAGCGCACGCACATGCGGAAGCCGGCCATCGAGGTCGCCGGCCGGTCATAGGGCAGGTCCCGGATGATGCTGTAGCGAGGACCGCAATTGGTGCAATTGATGAATGGGTACCCGTAGCGGCGGTCGTGCGGATCCGTGAACTCCCGGCGGCAGTCGCTACACGTAGCCAGATCCGGAGGCGCCAGTGTGAACTGGGGCTGCTCCTCGCGAGTCGCCTGCACCGCAAATCCGGTCTCCCCGGTTGGCTCCAAGTCGGTGACCACTGTTTCGGCGATTTGAGCCAGAGGCGGGTGTTCACCGGCCACTCCTGCCAGGAACTCCGCGACCGGCTGCGGCGCCCCCTCCACCTCCATCAGAACGCCATCGCCCGTGTTCCGTACGTGGCCGTGCAGATGAAACCTGTGCGCCAGCCGGTACACGAATGGCCGGAAGCCGACGCCCTGCACGATCCCCCGGACTTGAATCTTCTTGCGGACGACGTCCATGCGTCAGCAGATCCTGGGCAGCTGCTCGGCGAACGGCACGTCGAGAATGCGCGACCCGCCGACCTCGGTCTTCACCACCACCATGCCCGCGTGCTCCGCGACCACGCGCCCGATGCGGCAGGCGTCCTGTCCTTGCGGAACTCGGCGCATTGCGCGGAGCACCCTCTCCGCGCTCGATTCCGCGACCATCGCTACGAGCCTGCCCTCGTTGGCAACGAACAGCGGATCCATCCCGAGGATCTCGCAGGCCGCCTTCACCTCCTCACGCACGGGCACCGCGTTCGCCTCCAACTCGATGCCAATCGTGGAGGACGCTGCAATCTCGCACAGAGACGTGCCGAGACCGCCGCGCGTGGGGTCGCGAAGAACGTGGACGTCGCCCGCCCCGATCATCGCTTCCACCAGGGAATGCAGCGGAGCGGTGTCGGACTTCAGACTGCCCGCGAAGTCGATGCCTTCGCGCGTGGACCAGATTGTGATTCCGTGATCGCCGATGGGGCCGCTGACAATCACCGCATCGCCGGCCCTGGCGTTCGAGGCGGAGATGGAAATCCCATCGGCAACCAGTCCGACGCCGGCCGTGGTGATGAACAGCTTGTCGGCGCACCCGCGGTTGACCACTTTCGTGTCGCCGGTCACGATCGCGACACCGGCCTCCGCAGCAGCCTGCGACATCGATTGGGTGACCCGTTGGAGATCCTCCAGTGGCAGGCCCTCCTCGATGATGAACGCCGCCGTCAGATATAACGGCCGTGCGCCGCTCATGGCCAGATCGTTGACGGTCCCATTTACCGCCAGGTGGCCGATATCGCCGCCCGGAAAGAACAACGGCGTCACCACGTAGGAATCCGTCGTCAGCGCGATTCTTCCAGGGGCAACGTTTAATACCGCCTGGTCGTCGAGCTTGCGCAAGGCTGGATTGTCGAATGCCGGCAGGAAGAGATCGCGTACCAGTTGAGCGGTGAGCCGCCCGCCGCTCCCATGACCCAGAACGATCGTCTTGTGCTGAGTCACAGGCATCGGACAGGAGAGCGTGAATGAAGTGGACATCGAGAGTCTCCCTATTGCGACGGCAGCGTCACCAGGTGCCGTCCGTAGTTGTAGTACGCCGCGCAGGCGCCTTCGGCCGACACCATCGTCGCTCCTAGCGGACTCTGCGGCGTGCATTGGCGGCCAAATGCGGGGCAGTCGTGGGGCTTTTTCAGACCCCTCAGCACCTGTCCGCTGATGCAGATTGCCGGCTCCGGCGCGTGGATGGCGCCAAGCTCGAAGATGAGTTCGGCATCGTGGTCGCGGAACTCGTCTTTCAGGCGGTAGCCGCTCTTGGGGATGACGCCAATGCCGCGCCAGGCGCGATCGCAGACCTCGAACACCCGCCGGATCATCCGCTGTGCGTCCACATTCCCGTCAGGGCTCACGGCCCGGCCGTACTGATTCTCGACCTCCGCGCGCCCCTGTTCGAGCTGGCGAACCGCCATCAGGGTTCCTTCGAGCAGATCGAGCGGCTCAAAGCCCGTGATGACGATCGGCGTACCGTAGCGCGGCGCGATGGGCTCGTACTCGCGATAGCCCATGACCGCGCACACGTGCCCTGGCCCCAGGAACGATTGCACGCGATTCTCAGGCGACTCCAGAATTCCGGCGATCGCGGGCGGGACCAGAACGTGCGATACCAACACGGAGAAGTTCCGAATGCGCTGAGTTCGCGCCTGCCACACCGCCATCGCGTTCGCCGGCGCTGTGGTCTCGAAGCCGATCGCGAAGAAGACGACCTTCTTGGAGGGGTTGGCGGTGGCGATCCGGAGGCAGTCGAGCGGTGAGTACACGATCCGCACATCCGCGCCCCCGGCTTTCACCTGAAACAGATCGCCGTTCGACCCGGGAACGCGCAGCATATCGCCGAATGAGCAAAAGATCACCTCAGGCTGGCGCGCGATGGCGTGAGCGCGGTCGATCATGTCCAGCGGAGTCACGCAGACCGGGCACCCGGGGCCATGCACCAGCTCCACTTCCTTCGGAAGGAGATAGTCGATACCATACTTCACGATGGAGTGCGTCTGCCCGCCGCAGACCTCCATGATGGCCCACGGCCGCGTCACGGCCCGGTGGATTTCGGCGGCGACTTTATCCGCCATCTTGCGATCGCGGTATTCGTCAACGTACTTCATGTCGCTGTCTCCAGAGGGGGCTCCGGTACGGCGATCTCTTCCAACTGGTCCATCTCGGCCAGGTACTGATACGTCCGCGCGGCCTCCTCTGCATCCACTTTGCTGATGGCGAAGCCGACGTGAACCATAACGTACTCGCCGATCTGTGGATCGGGAATGTACTCGAGGCAAGCCTCGCGGGTGATGCCGCCATAATCGATGCGGCCCATCCGCATGCAGCTCTTTTCCTCTAGCTCGACGATTTTTCCGGGAATGGCGAGACACATGATGAATTCACCTCAAAAGCCATACGAGATGCCCATCGCAACCTGGTGGCGGGCTTTCAGGTCGACGCCCGGCATGATGTGGTTTGCGATCTGCGCGATACCGAAGTCGACGTTGAACTTGTTGAGCGGACCTTCGGCATTAGGTACCACGCGTACGGCGTAGGTGAATGTCGCCGGAATCTTGGCAGCCCCCAGGTTTTCCGGATGTGGCGGTTGTTGCGCGACCTCGCTTGCGAAAATGATGTTGCTCTTGCGCGGCCCCGTGAAAACGAACGCCGCCGCGCCGAAGGCTCGCCCCTGGAACCTCGTGGCATTGCCGGCCATCCCATAGAGTTCCGCGTTCGTGCCCCGGATTCCGCCGCTCAACATGATCGGCATTGCCTTGGTTTGGGTGATGGTTTTGGTGGCTACGACGTAAACGTCGGTATTGTTTGTGTTCTTCCCGTGAATCGTACCGCCCACGTTGTGAACCTGCAGGCGCTCAATGAATCCCCCGGAAATCGCGGGAATCCAGTTGTGATGTCCGGTGTTCTCAGGGAGGAAATTCACCTTCGCATGAATAATGTCGAAGCCAGGATGCCACAACGAACTCAGCGACGGATCGCCGGCTGTTTGGTGGACATCGCGGGTGTATCCAAACTCGATACGGCTGAACGCGCCCTCGGTGACAGAAAGCTTGCTGAAATAGCCAATAACGCTTCCACCATCGAGGAAGTGGAAGCCGAGGGACGGTTTGCCGATGTTATTCGATGGAGAGGCTACGGTATAAGCGAGGGGCGTCACGAACACCCCGGTGGGCCCCTCGAGACCCAGATTCTGTGCTCGCGCCGCGCAAGTCATGAACAGGCCACCCATGATTACGGCCGCCACGGAAGCCGTCCGGGTGGCCGAAGAACGTTGTCTCAACATAATCAGTTTCTCCTCGTGATGAATTCAACTCACGCCGCGCTGATCACGCGATCCCACCAAATGCGTGGCGCCGCAGCGTTCAGCTTCGGTTCGCACCAGACGCTCAGCCGGTAAAGTTCTCTCCGCACGGCATCGATGATGTGGGGAATACACTGTCGCACCGGGCGGGACAGTGTTGAACCCGGCTCGAAGCCGCTGCCTTGCACGCCAATCATCAGCAACTCGCGCGGCAGCAGGCCCATCAGCTCTGTCAGAGCAATAGATTCCACCAGTGACGGAGAATGGGTATCGATGCGCGTGCGCGGTGCGTTCTGCAAGATGTCCCGGTTGCGGAAGAGGCGGATGGCTCCCACTTCGCCGCCGAATTTCGCGGAATCCACCAGGATGAGGGCCTTCGCCCTGGAAAGGTACAATGGCAAGTCCAAACCTGGCGTTCCGAGATCCGCGAGTTCCACATCGGCCTGGAATTCGAATTGGGATTCCAGGACCTTGATGGCGAAGGGCCCCACGCCGTCGTCGCCCAGCAACACGTTCCCGATTCCCGCGATCAGCACCTTACTCATAAGACCTTCACAGTCGCGATTTCCCGGCCATCCGGATCGAAGGTGTGGCACGCGCACGCCATGCACGGATCGAACGAATGAACCGTGCGCAGCAACTCGAGCGGCCTCTCTGGATCGGCCACAGGATTGCGCATGAGCGAGGCCTCGTACGGCCCGATGTTGCCTTGGCTATCCCGCGGACTCGCATTCCAAGTGGTGGGCACCACTGCCTGGTAATTCGCCAGCTTGCCGTCCTTTACCACGACCCAATGGGAAAGCGTTCCGCGGGGCGCCTCGTGCGTACCGACGCCTTCGATCTCACCTTTTGGAAACTGCGGAGGATTGTGAGTGGCTACGTCGCCGCCGAGGATGTTGTTGGTCAGCAACTCGGAATGCTTCACGGCGAGATCCGCCAGCATCGCCGAACGGATGGCGCGGGCGGCGTAACGGCCCATGGTCGATTGCAGCTTGTCGACAGTGACGTTCCGCTTGGCCACCGCGGAGATCCGGCCGAGCGCCAGTTCGGTCCATTTTCGTGTGAGCGAATGTCCCTGGGCGTAGCCGACGAGAACGTTGGCAAGCGGCCCCACTTCCATCGGGAGCCCGGAGTAGCGGGGGGCCTTGACCCAGGTGTACTTGCCGTTCTCCTGGAAGTCCGTGTACTCGGGCTGGGTTTGGCCCTTCCAGGGATGGAGCGCGCCGCCCTTGTACCAGGCGTGCGTTGCGTCTTCTGTTACCGCGGCGCGGAAGTCCGGATCGGCGGCAGTCTGGAACTTCTTAACAACGGCCAGATCTCCCGAGAAGATGACTCCCCCGGGAAGGTCGAACTGCGACGCGCTGCTATCGGTGGGAAGGTCGGGCACCGCGAGGTAGTTCTTGGCCCCAG
>Ga0335081_10019994_pt1 | contig 10830 bp, 8 predicted proteins | sample Lox_Sample_35_FD_206713 | JGI IMG/M metagenome (GOLD analysis project Ga0335081, IMG submission 206713) | Soil microbial communities from Loxahatchee National Wildlife Refuge, Florida, United States - Lox_Sample_3.5 | ecosystem: Environmental > Terrestrial > Soil > Wetlands | place: USA: Florida... | reverse complement strand
GAGGCCAGCCAGTCGCCCGCCTTCGTCTCCTTGAGCTTGGCCACCGCGCCGATGTCGCCCGGGCCGAAGTCGTTGGCGTGGCCGGTCTGATGGCCCTCGAAGGTCAGCAGCTGGCCGATCCGCTCCTTGGTGTGGGTGCGCGTGTTCAGCACCTGGGAGTCCTGCTTGACCACGCCCTGGTAGACCCGGAAGATGTTGATGCGGCCGGCAAACGGGTCGGCGCGGGTCTTGAACACGTAGGCGAACATCTCCTTGTCCTCGACCGGCTCGAGCGTCACCTCGCCGACGTCGAGGCCGCCGTGCTTGACCGGCGAAGGAAGGTCCTCGACGATCGCGTCGAGCAGGCGGTTGGTGCCGAGATTGCGGGTGGCTACACCGCACGTCACCGGGAAGATGTGGCCGTGGTTGGTCCCATCCTTGAGCGCGGTGACGATCTCCTCGTGTGAGATCTCCTCGCCCTCTAGGTAGCGCTCCATCAGGGCGTCGGAATTCTCGGCCACCTCGTCCATCAGCTTCTCGCGGTACTCCTCGGCCTGGGCCACCAGGTCGTCGGGGATCGGGATCGGCTTGCAGTTCTCGCGGGCGGCGCCGTCGTACTCGTAGGCCTTCATGTCGACCAGGTCGATCACGCCCCGGACCTCGTGCTCGGAACCGATCGGGATCTCGGTCGCCACGACATGGGGCCCGAAGGCGGACTTGAGCGACTCGAGCGTGCGGAAGAACTCGGCGCGCTCGCGGTCGAGCATGTTGACGAAGATCAGGCGAGCCAGGTCGAGTTCGGCGGCGCGCTGCCACAGCCGGCTGGCGTGGACTTCGACTCCCATGACCGCGTTGATCACGAAGACCGCGGACTCGCATACTCGCAGGGCCCCGAGCGCGTCGGCGACGAAGCTCGAGTCGCCGGGGGTGTCGATCAGGTTGACCTTGCGCTCCTGCCACTCGAACGTAGCCATCGCCGCCGTGATCGACATCTGCCGCGACTTCTCGTCGGGGTCCGCGTCCGAGACCGTGGTGCCATCGACGACCGTGCCCATACGGTTGATCGCACCGGCCTCGAACAAGAGCGCCTCGTGCAGCGAGGTCTTGCCACTACCGCGGTGGCCGACGAGCGCCACGTTGCGGATGCGATCCGCGGGCTTGTGCATGCCGTGCTCCTCTCCTCGAATGACCTGTGAAACCGAATTTACCGGGCCGGGCTTCGCCCGGCGTCCATGGGGCCGTTCCACCCGGCGTCCATGCCCGGCGGGGGTGGCGCGCACCCTTGAATCGCTGAGAGTCAGCGAACGGAAACGGCGGGCGCCTGGAGGATGGGTGCGGTCGTCCCCTCGTCTGTCCCGCGGCTCCTCCGGCATTCATAACACGGCACCCGAGCGTCCCAGCGCCGACCCTGCCGAGCTGTGCACGACTATCACGCGTAACACGGCACGGCCAGCGCGACTACGCTCGATTGCCGCGTTATGCAGGATCGGCGAGCCGCCTCGCGCCGGCAGCCCCACCCCGGCCCCCGCTCCAGGTGCCCGCCGTGAAAGACGCATCCGCCCCACGACCACCGCGGAGTCACGAGACCCCGCCCGCGCGGCATGGATGCCGCGCGGAACCGGCCCCATGGACGCTGCGCGCCAGCGCAGCCCCTCCTAGTCCAATTCGCCGGCCAGCTTCGAGCGCAGCCGCAGCACCGCCTTGGTGTGCAGCTGCGAGACGCGTGACTCGGTCACGCCGAGGACCTCGCCGATCTCGCGCAGGGTCAGGTTCTCGTAGTAGTAGAGCGCCACGACCAGCTTCTCGCGCTCGGGCAGCGCGGCGATCGCGTCGGCGATCCGGTCGCGGAGCTCGGACTGGTCCATCAGCTGCTCGGGGTCGGGCGCGCCGCGGTCGGGCAGGGTGTCGAGCAGCGAGATCGCGTCGCCGGTCGAGTCCGACACGCTCCACAGCTCGTCCAGGGCGACGATCGTCGAGTTCGAGATCTGGAGCAGGGCCTCCTGGAAGTCCTCGACGCTCAGCGCGAGCTCGCCCGCCATCTCCTCGTCGGTGGGCGCGCGCTGGAAGCGGGCTTCGAGCTTCATGTTGGCCCGCTCGATCTCCCGGGCCCGGGCGCGGACCGACCGCGGCACCCAGTCGAGCGTGCGCAGCTCGTCGATGATCGCCCCGCGGATGCGGGTGATCGCGTACGTCTCGAACTTGATCTCGCGGGAGAGGTCAAACCGCTGGATCGCCGAGATCAGGCCTCCGAGCCCGTAGGAGATCAGGTCGGACTCCTCGACGTGCGCGGGCAGGCCGGAGCTCATGCGGCCGGCGACGTACTTGACCAGTGGCGAGTACGCGACGACCAGTCGCTCACGCGCGCGCTCGTCACCGGTGGCCTTGAAGCGCCTCCAGAGCTCCTGTAATTCGATCGCCTTGACGTTGGTTTCCAATGTGCCCCAGAACGTTATTGAGCCCGCCTCACGCGCGGGGATGAGCGCGTGAATACGTGGACCTTAGGCGGGCCGACTCAACGCGAGTGTAGACCTGAGTGGTCGAAATAGTTGCATGCCCAAGTAGTTCCTGGATCGCCCGCAGATCGGCGCCGCCGTCGAGCAGATGCGTGGCGAACGAGTGCCGGAGAGCGTGAGGATGGGCCCGCGCCAGCGCCGGCGAGCGAGCCATCGCGCGCCTCGCCCACCCGGTCAGACGCCGCCTGATGTCCGAAGTGGACAGCCGGCGGCCAGATTTCGACAGGAATAGCGCGGGATCGGTCGGCCGCTCGCCGGCGAGCGCCGGACGGCTCCGCGCGAGGTAGCGCTCGAGCGCGCCGCGGGCGTGCTCACCGACGGGCACAAGCCGGGTCTTGCCACCCTTGCCCTCGACTCGGACCGTCTCGGAGTCGAAGTCGACGGAGTCGAGATCGAGGTTCACGAGCTCCTCGGCACGCAACCCGCAGGCGTAGGCGAGCTCGAACAGCGCCCGGTCGCGGAGGTCAAGCGGCGTGGCGGCGGGGATCGAGTCCAGCAGCGCGGCCACCTCCGAGGCCTTGAGCACCCGCGGCAGGCGCTGCGCCTTCTTCGGCGAGCTCAGCAGCTCCGCGGGGTTGTCCTCGCGCGCGCCGAGCTCCATCTGAACGCGAAACAGGCCTCTGAGCGCCGCCAGCCGGCGGGCGATCGTCGCCGGCGCGACACCGCGCTCGGACAGCCCGGCCGCGTAACGGCGGAGCGTCCGGACGTCGACGCCAGGAGGGCCGACGCCGCGGTCCCCAGCCCAGGCGGCGAAGTCGCGCACGTCACTCGCGTAGGCGGTGCGGGTCTTCTCAGCGACGGCGCGACGGGCGAGGTCCTGGTCGAACGCGCGCAGCGCGGCGTCCCACGCAGATGTGTCGGCAGGCGCTGGCATCGACGCCTGATATTCGCCGCGCGCGCCGCCGAGCCCTGCCTCGCCTGTCAGGTGACGTCGACCAGCGTGCCGATCGGCGTGTACTGGTACACGTCGTGGGCCTCGGAGTAGGGCATCTCGACGCACCCGAGGCTCTGGGCCGACCCGTAGGAGGCGCGGAGGAACCCGTGGAGGGCGTCGCCGCCGTTGAAGTAGCTGACCCACGGCACGCCGGGGTCGTCGTAATGGCTTCCGTCCGGATTCGTGCCGCTCATCGTCACCGACGGCGCGTGCTCGAACACGGCGAACACGCCCTGGGCGGTCGGCGCCGACGGGATGCCGGTGTTGACCGGGCCGGAGACGACGGTCTTGCCGTTGTGCCACGTCGACTGGCTCTCGGGGCTGCCCTCGCTGACCTGCACGAACGTGTAGCCGAAGCTGTTGGTCTTGCCCTGGACCGCGTCCGTGATCAGAGCGTTCCACACCTGCGGGCCGGGCACCCCGTCCGCGGTCATGCCGCTGCTGTTCTCGAAGGCCATGATCGCGCCCTTGGTCATCTCGCCGAACGTGCCGGGTGCCCACATGTTCACGAGCGCACTCGGGGTGTTCGGGTAACGCCAGGTGAAGTGGCCGGCGGGGGGCTTGATCGCCGCCGCCAGCTGGTTGGCCGTGCTGGGCCCGGGTCCGGTGCCGTCGTAGCGGAAGCGGAGCGGCAGGTATCCGAGGACCGCCAGCAGTTGCTGGAGGCGCAGCGGGTTCCCGGCCGGCACCGTCCAGCTTCCCCAGGCGTCGCCGCTCTGCTGAGCGCCGACCAGGCGGACGCCGTTCGGCAACCCGAGCGTGACGTGCGCGCCGAGCCCATAGCCGAAGCCGCTGGGCTGGAACTGGATCGAATGGCTGGTGAGCTGGTGCCAGGTGCCCGCGCTGCGCGGCAGAACCGGCGGCATCGACCCGCCGAGCGCCTTCGACACGGGCTTGTTGAAGGTGAGCGTGATCGGCGTGTTCGCGCTGATCGTGGAGCCGGGCTGCGGGTTCGAGATCGCGGTCGTCGACGAGCCGGCGGGGAACCAGCTGACGAGCGCCGCGGTCGAGCTCTCCCACGTGCGCGGCGCGGCGGCGACGTAGACCGTCCCTGCCTCCGCGGTCCGGGCGAGGGTCACGTACGACGCCGGTGTGGCCAGCGATTGGGGATGAAGGCTCTTCGGCGAGGAGCCCGAGGAAACCGTCGATACGTTCTCGGCGAACTGCAGGCGCAGGGGCTGGCCCGCGCCGACCGTCAAGAAGTGAGCCTTCAGGTGCGCGCTCGGGGTAATCAGCGTCAGGTTGAGGTGCTCGCTCTTGCCGGTGAGCCAGGCGACCGAGCTCGGCCGCTTGACCACTACCTGGATCGAGAGCGTGGTGTGCGCAGGGATCTTTCCGTCCGGCCAGATCTGCTTCCCGGTCAGGTGCACGGGGATGGCCGAGTCGGTCTTGCCGCCGTAGACCCTGACGCTCTCGATCGTTCCACCGCCGAGGGGCATCGTCACCTTCGCGAGCGCGGTCGGGTCGGTGGTGAGGGTTGCCTTCGAGCTCGTCACCGCGATCGCCACCGCGGCCGCCGCGCCCACCAGAATCACGAGGATGCCTAGCGCGACGTACGGCCCCCGCCTACGTGAAGTCCGAGCCTCTGAGTACGCCCGGCGGGACGTTCTGGACGGTCTCGCCGGGCTGCGTTCAGGGCGTAAGTATGTTGCTCGCGCTCGTGCCAGCTAAGACCACCCCATAGCGAAATGGTATCGATAGGCCTGTCGGATCTCTGTCGGGACAAGTTTTGTTCATGCTTCTGCAAGAGGATTTTCATCCTCTGAGCCCGCGCGGGGTGCGCGCACGAAGGACCTAGCGGGTGACCGCGCCCAGCGACGCGCTCGAGACGAGCTTGGCGTATTTGGCGAGCGCGGCCGCCGGCGCGGCACGGTCAGGGGGCGTGTAGCTCTTGGTGCGGGCGGCGATCTCCTCGTCGGAGAGGTTGACGTCGAGGCGGCGGGCGTCGACGTCGAGCGTGATCTCATCGCCGTCGCGGACGATCCCGATCGGGCCGCCCCTGACGGATTCCGGGGCCACATGGCCGGCCATCAGCCCATGGGTGGCGCCCGAGAACCGGCCGTCGGTCAGAAGGGCGACATCCTCTCCCAGGCCCTCGCCGACGAGCGCGGCGGTGACCGCGAGCATCTCGCGCATCCCGGGGCCGCCGGCGGGCCCCTCGTTGCGGATGACGACGACGTCGCCGGCCTTGATGCCCTGGGTGCGCACCGCTGCCATCGCGTCTTCCTCGGATTCGAATACCCGGGCCGGACCGGTCTGCCTGCGCCGCTCGTAGCCGGCGACCTTGACCACGCACCCCTCGGGCGCGAGGTTGCCCTTGAGGATCACGAGCCCGCCCGTGTCTTTCAGCGGGTCGGTGAGCGGTCGCACGACCTCCTGGCCGTCCGTTTCCCGTGCTTCGTCGGCATGCTGTCCGACGGTCTTGCCGGTGACCGTCTGGGCGTTCTCATGGAGGATGCCGGCCTCCTTGAGCCGCTTGAGGACGAGCGGGACCCCTCCGGCGGCGTATAGATCGGGGGCGACGAAACGGCCGCTCGGCTTCAGGTCGCACAGCAGGGGAGTGCGCTCGCTGATCCGGTCGAAGTCATCGATGTCCAACTCGACATTCATCTCGTTGGCTACCGCCAGAAGGTGAAGGACGCCGTTGGTCGAGCCGCCGCTCGTCGCGACCGCGGCGATCGCGTTCTCGAGCGCGTCGCGGGTGATGATGTCTCTTGGAGTTTGACCGCGTTTCAGGACGTCCATGATCAGTCGCCCGGCCTCCTTGGCCACCTCCGCCTTGTGCGGGTCCTCGGCCGGAACCCCGGAGGAAAACGGCGAGATCCCGAGCACCTGGAACGCCATCGCCATCGTGTTCGCGGTGAACTGGCCGCCGCAAGCGCCGGAGCCGGGCGACGCGGCCTCCTCGATCGCGGTCAGCTCTTCGTCGGTGATGCGGCCGGCGGCGTGCGCGCCGATCGCCTCGAACACCTCCTGGATCGTGATGCTCTGACCGTTGTAGTGCCCGGGGTAGATCGAGCCGCCGTAGAGCATCAGGCTCGGCAGGTTCAGCCGGCACAGCGCCATCACCGTGGCGGGGATCGTCTTGTCGCACGCGCTGATCGCGATCACCGCATCGAACGCCTGGGCGAAGGAGACCAGCTCGATCGAGTCCGCAATCACCTCGCGGCTGGCCAGCGACGCCTTCATCCCTTCGGTGCCCATCGTGATCCCATCCGAGATCGCGACCGTGTTGAACTCCATGGGCGTCCCGCCGGCCTCGCGGATCCCCTCCTTGATCTTGGCGCTGAGCGCGCGCAGATGGAAGTTGCACGGCATCGTCTCGATCCAGGTGTTGGCGACGCCGATCAGCGGCTTGCTCAGCGCCTCGTCGTCGTAGCCGATGCCCTTCAGCTGTGAGCGGGCGGCGGCGCGCTCCGGGCCTTCGGTGAGCGCACGGCTCTTGTGCTTGAGATCCATGGGGCGCGGACTGTAGACGGTGGCGGGCGAGGCGGCCCGTCAGGCTGCGCTCTGGCGGTCGGCCGGTCGGTCGGGGCCGTCGCCGCCGGCGATCTGCCGCATCCGCGCCCGCTCCCACTGCGACAGGCGCCACAGGTCGCGCCGGACCTGCGCCGGGTCGAGCTGGCGGCCCGGGAGGTGCATGTTGGCCGTCGAGATCAGTCGCCGCTCATCGCCGGTCAGCGCCATCCACTTCGCGAGCACGTCGTCGGAGTCGGGCAGGCGCGCGCTGCCGTAGGGACGGGTCTCGTCGGGGAACGTGACGCAGTACTCGTTGAGGAGACGGTGGGTCTGGGCCAGATAGGCGAGGATCGGCCGGTGGGGGTAGATCAAATAGGCGTACGGCGCGCCACCGGTTCCGCCCACGTCATCGGGTCCGTCCGCGAGCGTGCCCCACACGCGGAGGAAGCCGAGGTCGCGGTACATCGCCCACTCCTCCTCGTTGACGCATGAGCGGAGCAGAGCCCGGGCGCGTGATTCAGCCCGGCGCTCACGGCCCGGGTCATACGACCACGTGGGAGCGCGGAGTCGGCGCGCCTTATACCGGCTCCAGAGCTCGTCGATCCGCGGGACGATCAGATCTGAGAGCAGCGCAAGAGCGACGAGCGCGGTCGCTGCGAGCGCCAGCAGCATGGCGTTTCCGCCTACCTACCGCCCGCGGCCCGCGGGAAGAAGATCACGCGGTCGGCGTCCCAGGGAATGTCCTCGAACGTGCGAACCATGATCGACTCTCGCCGCCCGGTCTTGTCTGCGACCGGAACTGCCGCCCACAGCCCGGCGTCCAGCTGTCGGCGGAATTCCTCGATCAGGCGCTGCTCGTCCTCAGCGCGCTCGACGTCCCCTTCGGCGATCAGAACCTCTCCATGACCCGGCTTCATCCGCAGGAAACGCACGGAGGGATTATGCCAAATGCGGGTCGGTTCCCGGACTATGTGAGCCGTCCAAAACTGCCCAAACATCCGGTTTGCAGGCAATCCCCAGGATGTCGACGGGGCCTGGTCCGGCGCCGACCTCGCGCAGTCCCTGCGCCACCGCCCGGGATGCAAGCTCGCGCGCCTTTCGCGCGGCCTCGAGCGGGTCGTCCCCGTAGGCGAGACGCGCGGCGAGCACCGAGGAGTGGGTGCACCCCGAGCCGTGAGCCGCCCCGTCCTCGTGGCGCTCGCCGTCGAGTTCGACGAGCCGGGCGCCGTCGTAGAACACGTCGCTCAGGGGTTCGCGGTGTCCCCCGGTGACCACGACTATCTGCGGGCCGAGAGCGTGGAGGTGGCGGGCGAGGTCGTGCACGTCTTCGTCTTCGGCCGGATCGCCGGCCAGCTTCCTCGCCTCGGGCAGGTTCGGGGTGATCACGGTGGCGCGTGGGAGGAGGTCGTCGATCAGCGCCTGGCGGGCGTCCGGTTCGAGCAAGACCGCCCCCGACTCAGACACCATCACCGGGTCGAGCACGACCGGCGTGTCGCCGGGCAGGGCGGTGAGCGCGTGCGCCACCGCCTCGATCGTGGCGCGGTCCCCGAGCATCCCGATCTTGACCGCGTCGACGCCGATGTCTTCCGCCACGGCCTTTACCTGGGCGATGATGATCTCCGGGGGGATGGCGTGGACGGCGGTCACCCCGACCGTGTTCTGGGCGGTGATCGCGGTGATCGCGGTCATCCCGTGGACGCCGCAGGCGCCGAACGCTTTCAGGTCGGCCTGGATGCCGGCGCCACCGCCGGAGTCGCTGCCGGCGATCGAGAGGACGCGGGGTATGCGGTCCCGGGGGGTCACGAGCAACGAGCGTAGCCCCACCAGATCCGAGCGAGGTTTGCGGCAACTATTGCCCAAAACCTCAGTCGCGTCAGGGCGCGACCCGCAAACGACCCCCTGCCCCACGGTGGACGAACCCCTCGAGCTCTAGTGCCGCGAGGGCCGCGAGCCCCTTGTCGGGCTCGAACCCGGCCCGCGCAAGCGCGGCCGCCGCGGTCTCGTGGCCCTCGGCGATCGCTGCCAGCAACGGCCGGAGCTCCGCGGACGGCTCGCGGCGCGGGTCGACCGCCCGCCGGGCACCCGCGCCGAAGAGGAGGTCGAGGACGTCCTGGGGTCCGCGGACCGCACGCGCACCACCGCCGGCGAGGAGCGCATTCGAGCCCTCGGCCTGCGGCGCGGTCACGCGCCCTGGGACCGCCCCCACCGGGCGCCCGATTTCGCGCGCCAGCCGCGCCGTGACCAGCGAGCCCGAGCGCTCGCCGGCCTCGACCACCACGGTCATCGCCGCCAGCGCCGCGATGATCCGGTTCCGGGCGGGGAACATCCACCGCCACACGCTCGTCCCCGGCGCGATCTCCGACACCGCGACCCCGTGAGCCATGATCCGCCGGTGGAGCGCGCGCTTGCCGGTGGGATACGGCCGGTCGGCCGGGCCGGGGAGCACGGCCACAGTCGGCATCCCGGCGTCGAGCGCACCGGCGTGGGCAGCCGAGTCGATCCCGTGTGCCATTCCACTCACGACCGTCACACCGGCGACCGCGAGCCCCCGTCCGAGCGAGCGGGCGACGTCCAGCCCGTACGGCGAGGCTCTCCGCGAGCCGACAATCGCGACCGGCTGCTCTCCGAACAAGAGGTCGACCACCCGCTCGAGGCCGCCCGCGACGTAGAGCACCGCCGGCGGGGCGTCCAGCGCCCGGAGCCCGGGTGGGTACGTCGTGTCGCATGCGCACACCATCTCCAGCCCCGCGGCCCCCGCTCGCCCCCGAACCTCGTCGACCTCAACCGCCTCGAACTCTCTCTCCAGGAGCGCCTTTTCCCGACCACCCATCGCCCTGATCAGGTCGCCGTCGCCGAGCGCGAGCACCTGCTCGAACCGGGAGCGAGCCTTGTCGAGGTGTCCCGCCAGCCTGGCGACAAGCCACGACCGCGCCAGGCACGTGTCGCAGGCGCGTTGGCTCATGCCGCCAGCGTCCGCTCGGCCTCGCCCCGCTGTCGAAGACTCAGCGCCGTGAGCAGGTCGGCGTGGGCAATCCGATCGTGGCCCTCGAGATCGGCGATAGTCTGGGCGACCCGCACGACCCGGTGGCGGCCGCGCGCGCTGAGCGCGCCCACGGCATACGCCTGGGCGAGCGCTCGCTCGGCCGCGTCGTCGAGCCGAACGTGGCTCCGGACGAGCCGCGCATCCATCTCGCCGTTGCAGCGCGCGGCACTGCCCCCGAGCCGGAAGCGCTGGCGCTCGCGAGCGTGGGCCACGCGCTCGCGTGCCCGCGCCGAGGAGGTCTGCGCCGGGGCGCGGAGCTCCTGTTCGGTCGGCCGCTCGACGTTGATCAGCAGATCCATACGGTCGAGCAGCGGCCCGCTCAGCCGCCGGCTGTGCCGCCGCAGATCGGCCTCGCCGCACCGGCACCGGTCGCCGACGCCCGCGAACCCGCACGGGCACGGGTTGGTCGCCGCGACGAGCATGAACCGGGTTGGGAACACGAGCGCGCGCTGGCCGCGGATGATCGTGACGCACCCGTCCTCGAGCGGCTGCCGTAGCGCGTCGAGACTCGACCGCTGGAACTCGGCGAGCTCATCCAGGAAAAGCACTCCTTGATGCGCGAGGGTGGCTTCGCCCGGCCGCGGTGGCACTCCCCCGCCAACCAGTCCGGCGGCCGAGATCGTGTGGTGCGGGGCGCGGAACGGCCGCGCCCCGATCAGGCCGGCGGCGTGCAGTCCGGCGATGCTGTGGATCCTCGTCACCTCGATCGCCTCGGCACGGCTCATCGCGGGCAGGATCGACGGGATTCGGCGGGCAAGCATCGTCTTGCCGGTTCCAGGCGCGCCCTCGAACAACAGGTTGTGGCCGCCGGCAGCGGCGATCTCGAGCGCGAGCAGCGGCGCGGCGTGCCCTCTGACGTCGGCGAGATCGGGTTCGGTCCTCGGACCGCTCGTGCCGCCCAG
>Ga0335081_10019993_pt1 | contig 10830 bp, 16 predicted proteins | sample Lox_Sample_35_FD_206713 | JGI IMG/M metagenome (GOLD analysis project Ga0335081, IMG submission 206713) | Soil microbial communities from Loxahatchee National Wildlife Refuge, Florida, United States - Lox_Sample_3.5 | ecosystem: Environmental > Terrestrial > Soil > Wetlands | place: USA... | reverse complement strand
CTCGCCCGTCCGCAAGGCTCGCCCGTCCGCAAGGCTCGCCCGTCCGCAAGGCTCGCCCGTCCGCAAGGCTCGCCCGTCCGCAAGGCTCGCCCGTCCGCAAGGCTCGCCCGTCCGCAAGGCTCGCCCCTCCGCAAGGCTCGCCCCTCCGCAAGGCTCGCCCGAATCCCTGGATATACCCTCGCGCCCTGCCCTTCCAGTGTCGGTCCAGCATGCGGATCCTTGCTTCGCCGCGACGTACTTCCGTCCCCGTGCCACGCCGGTAGAGGTCTGTGACCAGGATGTGGCAGTCTGCGGCGAACCGAGCCGCCACATGATCCACACCCGGTGATCTTGGAGCCCTGGTAACCCGCGCTGCCGGTGACCCCCGCGCCGCGGCGGCCTCCGCGCTCAGTGTCAGCCGTCGCGTCCTCATCCGGTCGGCGCAGCGCAAGATTGAATCGACATTTGTACAAGGCTGTGCTTGTGTTGGCGAGTACCGACCGAGCGCGAGGAACGACCGATGAAAATGGTACGGGTGCGCGCCATGCGCGGCGCGCACGCTACGATCACTGTGGCCTGCGTCGATGGCGTGGCTGTCGGCGTCCCTGCTTCGGATCGGCTGGCGGCCTTGCCCGGCTGCACATCATGAATGGGACCGCGCACGACCTCGACGGGGCACTGCGGGCGCTTGCGGACGTCAACCGCCGGACGATCCTGGCGCTTGTCCGCGAACGGGCACGCCCGGTCGGGGAGATAGCCGAGCAGGTCGCAATGTCGCAGCAGGCCGTATCTCATCACCTGCGGGTGCTGCGTGGCGCGGGGCTGGTCACCGAACGACGGGAAGGCGCTAGGCACCTGTTCCAGGTGCGCACCGACGGACTGCAGGTCGTAAGGGAATTCCTGGACGGATTCTGGCCCACCCAGCTGGCCGCGCTTAAACGTGCCGCCGAGGCCGAATCCCAACGGGGCGCAGTCGGCGGCGGGCAGAATGGCTGACTATTCGACCTCCGTCGATATCGGGGCGCCGCGCGAGGTGGTGTTCGCGCACCTTGTCACCGCCGAGCGCATGGTGTCCTGGATGGGGCAGCACGCCCAGCTGCGGCCCACCCCCGGCGGTGGGTTCGCCGTCGACATCAACGGTGTGCCTGTCCGCGGCGAGTACCTGGAGGTCGATCCGCCACATCGGGTCGTTGTGTCGTGGGGGATGGCAGGAAGCGACGACCTGCCCCCTGGGTACTCGCGGGTTGAGTTCACCCTCACCGCAACCGCGGACGGCACCCGGCTCGACCTGGTTCACACCGGTTTGCCCGACTCGCGGGCACCCGGGCACGCGAAGGGCTGGGCTCACTACCTCGCCCGGCTGCAGGCGTCCGCGGGCGGCCTACGAACCGGGACCGATCAAGGCCCCGACCCGTGGGAACCGGGCAGCGGTCCCTCGACCCCGGCTTAGCCTGCGGTTCGGGGGATCTGACCGGCAGCCGGGTACCGCCCGACTTTGGTTTGGGTTATATTCCTTGTATGACAAGGAGCCCGCGTACGGGCTGGTGGCCGTCCGAATAGGACGGTGCCAGTCGAGCGCGGGCTGGAACGGGCCGTCCTTTGGACGGTCCTTTGTTTGTGCATCAGCTGTTTTGTGCACCAGCCTGGTCGGCGGGGTCCGTCGGAAGGTCGGCCCTCGGCCTACGTAGAGGTGCACACATGAATGCAAAACCCGCTGTCGAACCGGCCCCTGATTCAGCGGCTGACGCTGTCTGTGATGCGGCTGCTGATACGGGCCTTGAGGACCGGATCCTCGCAGATCCTGGATCCTTCCGTGTACTGACGGGTGACCGGCCCACCGGGCCGCTGCACGTCGGGCATTTGTTCGGGACGCTGCGGAACAGGGTGCTGCTGCAGCGGCGCGGCGTGGAGCTTTTCGTACTCATCGCCGATTACCAGGTGCTGACGGATCGCGATTTGGCGACCGGGCTCGGCCGCCAGGTAGAGGACTTGCTGCTCGACTACCTCGCTGTCGGCATCGAGCCCGCAGGAGCTAACGCCGCCACGATATTCACCCATAGCGCAGTCGGGCCGCTCAACCAGCTGATGCTGCCCTTCCTGAGCCTGGTCAGCGTGGCCGAACTGCAGCGCAACCCGACGGTCAAAGACGAGATCGCCGCTGCTGGAATCACGTCGGTGACCGGCCTCATGCTCACCTATCCGGTGCACCAGGCGGCCGACATCCTGTTCTGCCGCGCGAACCTGGTCCCTGTCGGCCGCGATCAGGCGCCACACGTGGAGCTCACCAGGTTGATCGCGCGCAGGTTCAACGCCCGTCACTGTCGAGGCGAGCCGCTGTTCCCCGAGCCCGAGGTGCTGCTTGGCGAGGTGCCGATGCTGCCGGGCACCGACGGCCGCAAGATGAGCAAGAGTCGCGGCAATGCGATCACGCTCGCCGCGACCGCGGACGAAACGGCCACACTAATCAGGCGGGCACAGACCGACTCTGACCGGTTCATCACATACGCGCCCGAGCGGCGCCCCGGCGTGGCCGGACTGCTGCAGCTGGCGGCGGCGTGCCTGCGCCGGACCCCAGAGGACCTCGCGGACGAGGTCGGCGGCTCGGGGGGCGCAGGTCTGAAGATGCTGGCCACGGAGGCCGTCAACGAGTATCTACGGCCCATCAGGCAGCGGCGGTCTCAGTTCGGGGCTGACCGCGGTGAACTGCGCCGCATCCTGCGGGAGGGCAATGAGCGCGCCACCGCGATCGCAGACCAGACGCTCACCGACGTCAGGCAGGCCATGGGCATGGCCTATTGACGCGCGGTGTGCGGCCGGGCATTCATGTCGGTGGCTGCTTACTGGTTCAGCTGAAGGAGACACCGGTGAAGTCGATGGCGATCGAGATCCAGTCGCGGACGGGCGAGCCGTCGGCGTTTGCGTACGTAGACGCTGCGGCGGGTCGGGACCATGATCCCGTCGAACTCGCGGCACTCCGACGGGTAGTGCACAGCACGGCCGCCGCCCATGATGCGGCGCTCGTCGACCAGCACACCGTCGGCGGTCTCGATCGTCTCCCGGTACGGCTCGCGCCGACCGTGCGGCTCGGCGACCGAGCCGGTGACCGCCGAGTCTGCGTCCGGTCACCGGGCCGGAAGGCGCGTCGCGACCTCGCACCACCATAGCCTCCAGCCCGCGCCGGATCACCCGGCGCCCGCCTGCTCGGACATTATGGGCTGGGCCACCGCGAATGCCCCGGGCACAGCGATCAACCGCGAAGCCCACCTGGACGGCAAGTGGCTGCTCCGCACCTCCGACCTCACCCTCACCCCCGACGACCTCGCCGCCGCCTACAAGCAGCTCATCGCGGTCGCGACTGGCGCGACATGAAGGGCGCGCTGGCGCTGCGCCCGGGTGTTCCACTACCGCGAGGGCCGCATCCGCGCCCACGTCCAGCTGTGCTGGCTGGCGCTCCTGCTCGCCCGGGTCGCCGAGAACGCCACCGGCGACACCTGGCGCAACCTGCGCCACGAACTCGACCGCATGCACCTGGTCACCCTCGCCACCGCCGACGGCCGCGTCGCCCAGCGCTCCGCGGCCACCCCCGGCCAGCAGACCATCCTGCGTGCCCTTGACCTGCGTGAACCGCCGAAGTTCTTCGACTTCACCCCGCCCGCGGACTAACCGCCACCCGCAGCAGCCTGTAGTAACACGCCCCGATCACGCCCGCCTGCCATTCGCCCAGGTCAACGGCCACTTTTCCGCGATAGCGTGCTCGTGATCTTCGGAAGTCCGGCCTGACGTGCGCCGCCCGGTCCGTCCAGCCTTCGGCCTCAGCCACGCCGAGGTGCAGGACAGCGCGAGCCGCTCGATCCGGTCCGGCGCGTGCGCGGCAAGCCACATGCCAGCCATCCCGCCGAGCGACAGGCCGCAATAGGAGACGCTCACGATCGCCAGCGCGTCGAGCAGTGCGAGCAGGTCACCGCCGATTTCATCGATCGTGTAGGGCCCCGGTGGCACTGCGGAGCGCCCGTGACCCCGTGGGTCCACGCGCGGCACGCGAAATCGCGCGGCAAGCGCCGCCAACTGCGGGTCCCACATCGCCATCGTCGTGCCGAGCGACCCGGCGAGAAGCAGTATCGGTGCCCCGGGAGGTCCGGAAAACTCGTAGCTGAGTCGCGCGGACGTCATGCGCTACCGCTAGCCGGTGGCTGAGGTTCATGCGTGGGCTGCGCGTGTTGCAGGACCGGCGCGTGCGCGGCAGTTAGCGCGGCGTGCCTGGCGAGGGCCCGGTCGATGAACTGCTGGGCACAGCCGAGGTAGGAGGTGGGATCGAGCGCAGCGTCTACCTCGGTCGCGGAAAGTTGCCCGGTCACGGCGGGTTCGGCCAGCAGTGCCTCGCGCAGCGGTTGCCCGCGCCGCGCCGCCTCAACGCACACCCGGGTGACATGTCTGTGGGCCTCTGCCCGGCCCAGCGCGGGGGACAGGCGTGCCACCACGCTCTCGGCCATGATGAGCCCGCCCGTCACCCCGAGATGCCGCGCATCCGCTCGGCGTCGACCTGCAGGCCCGCCAGCATCTGGCGGCCGTGCGACGCGGCGCCGCTGGTGAGGCGCAGAGCATCGGTGAGCGTCTCCCATTCGGCGTGCCAGCCGCCCGCGGCACTCGTGTTCGGCGACCATCGACGCGAGCAAGATCGCGGCGAGGCCGGGCATCCGCTGAACAGGCCGTTGTCTGCCAACGAGGACCTCCGGTTATGTGTCGCACGCCTGGCTGGATGCCGTCGGCCTGGCTGGATGCCGCGGCCGGGCCCAGGTGCCGGCGGCGTCTCTCCATGTCGCCTGCTCGCTCGGGCGTCGCCGACCTGGCCGGCGGCCTGCGGGCGACGCGCCTGTCGCGCAAGGCGGCGAATCCGTGACACGCCGGCAAGCCGCCTTTGGCAGGCCGTCGTGCGGCTCTACCATTCGATTATGTGTTCGATACGAGCCCCACCGGCCATCGGCTGCGGAGCGGACAGCGATCGCTGGCGGGCCCGCGGCTTGATCACTCCTGCGCTCGCACCGGCGTGCGGTACCTGAGCCGGTACTGGTCGGCAGGGATGACGATGTCGCATGTCTCGACGGGCGTATCGCCAGCTAGGTGCGTCCGCTCGACGTGCAGCACGGGCGTTCCCGACGGGATCGCCAAGTTGGCGGCCTCCGCCGAGAGCGGCGGCCGGGTAGAGATGTCCTCGATGACCTGGTCCACCCTGATACCGATTGCCCCCATGCGCGCTGTCACACCGCGCCCCGCGAGCGGCCCCTCTTCGGGCAGTAGCACCGGGGTGCCCGCAGTGACCTCCATGGGCTCGTAGCTTGTCGCCATCTGGACCGGGATTCCGTCGGCGCGGAGCACATATTTGGTACGCATGACCCGGTCGTCGAGCTGTACTTTCAGTCGCCGCGCGATGTGCGGCGGCGGCTGGGTTCGCTCCGAAAAGTGCTCTACGGTGAGCCGCCGCGCATGCCCTTGCTCGTGCGCCGCGGGGAGTGCCGACTCGTCAAGCCCAAACGGTGAACCGGGGATCTGCGGCCTGCCATGATCCAGGCGGCGGATCACTGGCGGCTGCCGCACGTATGACCCAGAACCGGGCCGCGGCTCGATGAGCCCTTCCGTAGCGAGTACCGCAAGCGCATGCTTGGCGGCTGTCTCCCCAACCCCGTAACGGGTCATGATCGCGGCCCGGGACGGCACGCGCGCACCCGGGGCGAGCACGCCCTCGCGGATCTGCCCCCGCAGATCTTCGAGGACTCGGAGATAGACCGGATCGGTCGAGGCGCCCATCGGATCGCAACCTCCCTGGGCAAGTGCTGCACGTCGCAGCCATTGTCCCCGATTAACCAGACAAGCTGTGACCACAGGGCTATCTTGTGGTCACAGCTTCACGCGTAGTGATCGATATTTCTCGGCCGGAGGTTCCCCGTGGATCACTGGAGCTGGACGATCTCAATACCAGGTTTGCCGTCAATGGTGCAAGCCGCGCGCGCGTTCGTCCGGGCCTTCCTGGGCAGCCATCCGCTGGCCGGGGACGCAGAACTCATCGCCTCTGAGTACGTGACCAACGCCATCCGCCACACCGCATCGGGGGACGGCGGCGCCATTGACATCACGGTCGCGGTCACCGCGCGGACGGTTCGCATCGAGGTGACGGATCACGGCCAGGCGGCGCCACCAGAGGACGCAGGCACAAACGGGACTGCGCCCGCGCCCGCACCCGGTTCCGGCCCCGCTTCCGTGCCCGCGCCGAAGCCGGACGGCGCGGCCGACGACGACGAGAACGGGCGGGGGTTGCTGATCGTCGACTCTCTAGCCACCCGCTGGGGACATTTCGGGCTGGCGAGCGGCCAGATCACCGCGTGGGCCGAACTCGGGGAGTCCAGCGCGACCGAGCCCACTTGACCGGTTCATGATCCCTGATTTTTGTTAACTGGCCTGCGCTGTTTGCAAGCCAGACACGATTCGGATCATGGCCGGGCGTCGGCCCGGTATGGGCCGCAGGCGGCGCCGCCGACGCCCGAATAAGGCTCGGTCCGTCTCCCCGATGCTCAGCGTTGTCCTGAGCAGCGTCTACACGATCATGGCGACGCGGGCAAGGTTCGCCACGGCGCGGCGTAGAGCTACTTCCGCAGAGCTACTTCCGCCAGGCGAGGGTTAGGCCGTCGCCGAGCGGTAGCAGCACAACGACCACGCGGTCGTCGTTGACCGCGTGCTTGTTGAACTCCCGGATCGCCACGACGGCGCGTTGATCGTTTGATTCGTCGATGACCCGGCCATGCGACAGGGTGTTATCCACCAGGATGGCGCCGCCGGACCGGATACGCGGAACGACCTCATCCCAGTATTCGACGTACCCGGTCTTGTCCGCGTCGATGAAGGCGAGGTCGAAGGTGGTGGCAGCGGGCAGCGCCCGCACCGTGTCAAGCCCAGGGCCTAGCCGCAACTCGATACGGTCCGCAACGCCTGCCTTCTCCCAGTAGCGTCTGGCGATTGATGTCCACTCCTCGCTGACGTCGCAGCACAGCAGCGTGCCACCGGCGGCGAGGCCGCGGGCCAGGCAGATCGACGAGTAGCCGGTGAACGTGCCGATCTCTATCGCGTCGCGTGCGCGGCTAAGCCGGGCGAGCAGGGTCATGAAAGTGCCTTGCTCACCGCCGATCTGCATGCCTTCGTCGCCGGGAAAGCGGTGGGCAGTCTCGTCGGCGAGTTCGACCAGGACCGCGTCGGGAGGACTGCTGTGCGCCGCGATGTAGGCGTTGAGTTGCGGGCTCATCTGCTCGTTGCTGCGGGACATGCGACCAAGCTAATTCATCGGTGCCGGGGGAGGCCGAGCGCGGTCCGGGGGAGGTGGAGCGCGGTCCGGGGAGGTGGAGCGCGGTCCGGGGAGGTGGAGCGCGGTCCGGGCAGACGGAGGGCCGTCACGGGAGGTGAAGCGCGGCGAGTCCGGCTAAGGCCGCAGCGTCGGCCGGATGTGGGCCCGGAGCGTCCCCGCTAAGCGGCAGCGTCAGCTGGATGTGGACCCTGGCGCGGCAATGAGCACGATCCAGACCTGGCCCGTGGCGAAGGTCATCGGCTGGCCTGCCGCGGTCGTGAAGGTCGTGCCCCCGTTGGCCTGCGGTCGCGACCAGTGCGCGTCGTACGCCAAGCCGTTGCGCAGCACCACGGCGGTGCCTGCGCCCGTACTCTCGGCGTACGGCGGCGGCACGCCCTCCTCGAGGAACCGGGAAGTGCGCACCCTCGTGTACTGAATGACCACGGTCGCGGCACTCAACTGGCCGCCCTCCGCCTCGAGGGCAGGTGACCCGTCCATCCAAACCAGCCACCGCGTTTTCCGCCCCGACCACCGGAATGAGAATGACGCGGCGGGATATGCGACAGACAATGACGGAGTGGGTCGGCCACCCGGCGGCGGCGGACCGAATCTGAAACCAATATCGTGCGCATTGCTCGCGCCCCGGGCCTGGGCGAGCAGCTGGCTCGTGTTGGCGTACAAGTTGTGCGGGATGATCTGGTTCGGGTCGCGGAAATACCCGGCGGTGGTTCCCGCGTACAGGTCGACGGTGCGTGCGTGCTCAATGATGGGCAACAGGTAACTCTGCGCGCCCGAATAGGCGAAGGCCGGACGCCCGAACTGGCGCAGCAGCTCGATATCGTCCTCCCTGGCGCTGCGAACCGGGCCGATGACGCTAGGGAAATGCGACGAGAACACGGCGAAGATCCGGCTGAGCCCGCCCTCGACCGGCAGCAGGTACACGATGTCCGCATCGGTCAGGCCGGTGGGCGGCCGGGCGTCGACCACATTGTCGATCTTTACCGCGAGAACGGGCCCGAGTGCCTTCACCCGTTCGCCGGTGAACGGGGAAACCAGCGGTCCATCCGACAGCGTGGGCGTGGGTGTGGGCCTTGTCGACGTCGCGGACGCCACGGGTCTATCCGGCCTGGAGCCTCCGCCGGCGGATAGCAGGACGCTGGTCACGGTCAGGGCTGCCGCCGCGCTGACCGCGGACGCCGCAATCACAATTGTGCGGCGCCGAACTGCCATTGCCGCGCCTCCCGGGCACACCTAACGGACGATGAGTCCGATGGGCCGTCCGTCCTACCGCGCGGTGAGATATGGTGCCGGGTCGTAGATTCTTACCAGCCTGACGCGGCCTATCGGGAAGCGGTGAGCGTCAAGCTGTAGGCAGACACCACCCATCTCGGCCAAGGCTACCCAGTCAGCGCCGGTCGTGAGGGTATAAAGGTCAACTGCCTCCGCGTCTACGTGGATGACCGCGCGCCGCCATCCGAATTCGCCGGAACGGTACTGTTTGCGCTTGGCGATGACCGCCTTGTCGGATGCTTCCCGATCACCCTGCTGAAGCAGTGGCCACGCAAGCCGGCGGGAGAAATTCCCCGCCGCCATGGCCTCGAGCGTCTGATGTGTCCTCACCCGATGGGACGCAACGTGTAACCGCCCGCCATCGTGATTCATATGGGTCAAGCCAAGTGCGGCGATCCACAGCGGACCCCCTGGCCGGTTGAGCATCCCGAACGGCCCGCTGCGGCGGATCGGCTGCCGCCCCGCGCGCTGGCCCGGGCAGCGGTATCCCGTCCAATCGGGAGGTAGCCCGAAAAGCGGTAAATCGGCGCTTGAGGACCAGATGTGCAGCGATCGCCGATCAGCACGCGAGATCCGCCGCAGTGCGGGCCGGTAACCAATTCCGCCGTCGCCGTCGGCGAGCGGCCCGGTTTTCTGCGCTGGCCCGGTTTGCGCTGGCCCGGCTGCCTGTGGCGCCGGTTCAACTCGCGCTGGCGACTTTGCTGTTCTTGATGTGCGGAACATCTAAGGGAGTTCAGCCCGTGAGACCTCTGGTGTCAATCGGTAGCTGGTGAGACTACTGTCCGGCGCGCGATAGCCTCCTGCGCCATGAGTGCCGGCGTGGCTGGGCCGCCCGCAACAGGTCTCCGCGTTCGCCTGGCCGCGTTCGCGCAGGCCGCGGTGCCCAGTCCGGTGCGCCGCGGTGGCGCGGCACACCGGGGTCCGGTCGCGGCCATGACGGTGGCAGCCGCGGCCCTCTATGTTGGCTTCGCGCTCGCGCAGCAGGCGACCTTCCGTACGACCACGTACGACCTCGTCATCTTCGACCAGGCCGTGCGCTCATACGCGCATTTCCAGCCGGGTATCGCGATCGCCAAGGGCATCCATAATGGCGGCGGCACGCATTTCTCCATCCTCGGCGATCACTGGTCACCGATCATCGCGGCCCTGGGCCCGCTCTACTGGCTCTACGACGGCCCGCAGACCCTCCTGGTTGTGCAGGGCATCGCGTTCGCGGCCGCCATTCCCTTGATCTGGATGTTCGGGCGCAGGCTCGTCGCGCGGAGCGTGCCCGCCCGTGTCGCTGCGGCGGTCGGGTACTTCGCCGCTGGAGCGTACGCCCTGAGCTGGCCGGTGGCCGAGGCGACCGCGTTCGGCTTCCACGAGGTTGCGTTCGTGCCCGTGCTCACCGCGGCATTCTTCGAGCGTATGCAGGCTGGCAGACCGCGGGCCGCGCTGGTCGCCGCCGCAGCCCTGCTGCTGGTCAAGGAGGATATGGGCCTGCTGGTCGCCGGATTCGGCCTCTGGTTGCTTGTTACCCGCCGCAACCTGCCGCGGCAACGGCACCTCGCCGCCATGATGATCGCCGGCGGGATCGCCGCCACTTTGCTGGCTACCCTGGTGCTGCGACCGGTGTTCGGTGGCAACGCGATGTACTACTGGCGCTACGGCGCGCTCGGCGGCAACGTCACGCAGGCAGCCTGGCACCTGATCACGCATCCGCTCGCCGCCGCGCGCCTGCTGATCGCCCCCCGGGTGAAGCTCGTAACCGTGGCATGGCTGGCTGGCGCGCTGCTGTTCCTGCCGCTGCTGTCGCCCATCTCGCTGGCCGCTGTCCCGCTGCTCGCCGAGCGGATGCTCGCGAGCTCCGCGCCTGACTGGTGGGGCCTGGCCTACCAGTACAACGCGTTCGTCGTCGTCGTGGTCGTCTGCGCTGCCGCCGACGGCGCGATGCGGCTGAGCCGCTGGATGTCGGCCCGAACCCGCGCGGCGCGGCTGCCCGCCATCGTCACCCTGCTCACAGGGCTTTGCTGCGCGACCGCGGTGGCGCTTGTGCCAGTGTTCCCGGTCGGCGCGGCGCTGCATCCGGGTTTCTACCGGGTCACGCAGCGGGACAGGACGGCGTCGGCCGCGGTAGCAGCGGTGCCGCCAGGCGTGACTGTCGAGGCCGCCAACGCCATCGGCCCCCAGCTGACCAGCCGGGACACGGTCCTGCTTTGGGACTGGACGCCACGATGGGCACCGTGGGTGGTGGC
>Ga0335081_10019992_pt1 | contig 10831 bp, 9 predicted proteins | sample Lox_Sample_35_FD_206713 | JGI IMG/M metagenome (GOLD analysis project Ga0335081, IMG submission 206713) | Soil microbial communities from Loxahatchee National Wildlife Refuge, Florida, United States - Lox_Sample_3.5 | ecosystem: Environmental > Terrestrial > Soil > Wetlands | place: USA: Florida... | reverse complement strand
CAGCGCCGCCACGGCCGGCTCCAGGCTCATCCACACCCCGAACAGCCGCATCGGCATCCGCCGCAGCGCCTCGAGTTCCAGCCGGTAGGGGATCACCGACGACAGGATGCCGATCGCCGCCCCGGTGGCCAGCACGGCGGGCCGGAACATCGCGCTGCCTCCGGCCACGACCGCGGACGGCGTGACCAGGATCCCCGCCACCACCATGGCGATGGCCAGGCCCGCCGAACCGGGGAAACGCCGCCCGGTCGCCGTGCTGAGCGCGATGTAGGCGGCCCAGCAGGCCCCGGCCACCACGGCGAACAGCACGCCGACCAGGTCCAGGTGCCCGTGCCCGCCCTGGGTCAGCAGCACCACCCCGATAGCCGCGAGCACGACCCAGGCCACGTCCCGCAGGTGCCGAGACCCCGCCACCGCGACAGCAAGCGGCCCGAGGAACTCGATGGTGACCGCCACACCCAAGGGAATCCTGGAAAATGCCTGGTAGATCGAGAAGTTCATGATCAAGAGCGATGTACCGAACGATACGGCGATTCCCGCGTCAGCCCAGGCTCTTCGCTTCGCCAGGTCGCCGAACGCCCGGGTCAGCCCCCGCCCGGAAATCACGGCCATGGCCACCGCGGACGTCCACAGCCGCAGCCCGGTCACCGCCGCGGGCGGGATCTCGTGGAACAGCTTGGCGGCGATGCCCGCCCCGAACTGCACCGAGATGATCCCGGACAGCACCATCGCCGCGGGTAGCGCGAGCCGACTTCCATGAGACCCTGGCCCGGCGGCATCAGGGCGTCCCGAAGCCCGGGTTTCCCGGCGGCCCGCTTCGGCGGTGGTGCTGTCCTTCATCATCCTGGCAGGTCACTGTACCCCGGCCGCGGCCTCCATCCAGGGCCAGCGCGCGGCCAGCCCGTTCTCGATGTTCGGGATCAGCGCGAAGGTCGCGTCGGTGAGCCCGCCGAGCTCGTGCCGGTTCCCGTGCCCGGCCGGCATGGCCGAGTGCCGGTAGCCGACCAGGTTGAGGCCGTAGACCGGGATCTGCGGCGGGACGCTGGCCGACACGTCGCCGACCTGCCCGCACCAGCCGCCATGATCGGGGAAGGTCTGCATGTCGGTGAAGATCATCACCCGGTCGTGACCGCGGTAGGTGGCCCTGACCGCCTCGGCGATCCGGGTGCCGTGACCGACCTCCCCGATGCGCTCGGTGAACGCCTCCACGGACTTCAGGACGCTCGACCGGTACGCGAGTCGTGGCACCCGGAACTGGCCGTCGGCGAACCCGTACACCTCGGCCCGGTCCCGGTTCCTGATCCCGGTCGCCAGCCCGAACAGCGCTGCGGCCTGCACCATGGTCATGGTCGACCGCCGCGACATGGGCTGTCCCATCGACGCCGAGGTGTCGATGAGGATCAGCGTCCGTCCCGGCAGCTCCGGGATGCTGCCGGTGGCGGCGTCCAGCGCCGTCTCCAGAGCGTGCCCCCACCTCAGCGACGGCGCGTTCAGGTAGGCCGACAGGAACCGGAACGGAAACTGCCGGGACCGCCGCACCTGCTCCGGGTCGGCGATCCGCGCCGCTAGCTCCGCTGCCTCCTTGTCGCTGATTCCGGCCTCGTCCAGGTTCCTGAGGTTCCTGATCAGCGCCATGTAGCCGAGCTGCGGCAGGATCAGCCGCCACCGGTCCGCCTTGGACAGTACGTCCTCGGCGGGTGCCTCACCCAGCCAGGACAGCAGCCATTCCCACTGCCCGGCTGCCGCGCGGCCGAGCAGCTGCCGCTTGTCCTCATCGCCGCCGAGCACGCTCCTGGCCATCTCGTGCCGCGCGGCCGGGGAGAAGCGGCCGAGCGCGGCCCGCGCCGCCACCGCCCTCAGCGACTCCGGCACGGCCTCGTCCCGGCCGTGGCGCGCCGTGATCGCCCACCGGTACAGCTCACCCTGCCAGGCCGCCCGCGCGGGCGCCGGCGACGGGTGCACGAGGTCGATGACGTCCCCGAACCGGAAGCCCCGGGCCGCGCTGTCGTAGCGGAGGAACGCGCGCTCGTCGTACAGCCGGGTCACGGCGTCCGCGACGCCGCGCTTGACCGGCTGGGGGACGGCCCGGCCGTGGGCGGAGGTCCAGTAGGCCAGCATCTCGCCCGGCTCGTCGCCGCGGCGCAGCACCGAGCTGACGAGCTGGCGGTTGCCGCCGTCCAGCCCCGCAGCCAGCCGCGCCTTGACCGCCTCGGCGGCCAGGACCACCGACGCGCTGCGGATGTTTCCCTCCTCGCGCAGCCAGGGCAGGAAGCCCTGCAGCCAGGTGAAGCCGTCCGCGTCGGTGGCCAGCCCGGACACGAGCTCGCGCAGCCGGTCGTCGCGCACCGCGGCGTCCTCGTAGAAGGAGTCCTCGCCGGCGAACGAGGCGGTGGCGCGCAGGAACAGCTCGCTCCGGGCGTCCCGTTCGTAACCCGTCCCGCCCTCGTGGGTCCGGCCGGAGGGAACGGCCTCGGTCGCCAGCGGTCCGCGTCCCGTCGGCCGGGCAAACCTCACGTTGAACCTGGACATGATGATGCCTCCCTCCTCGTGGTGCGGAGCCGTGCCTGAGATCAGGATCGGCAAGGGAACGCTGCTCTGCCATTGAGCTACGCCGGCCGGAGCCGGCGATTGGATTCGAACCAATACCAGCCGCTTAGAAGGCGAAGTAACCCTCACCCGCGCACCAGGCACGGCCTGAAGCCGTTGGTGCCCCTTCCCGAGGTCAATGCTCCGGCTGGAAGCGGGATCTGAACCCCGCAGTCAGTGCCTCAGACTGATTCGTGTCATCGAAGTACCAGCCAGATTCGCACCGGGAAGGGATATTCAGTTGTTCCATGAGCGTGAGCACCAAAGCCGGCCCGGCGCGACTCGAACGCGCGCCTGCTCCTTAGGGGGGAGCCGCCCTGTCCCCTGGACCACGGGCCGCGAGACGCGCCTGGGAATCGAACTCTCAAGGGCCCGTCACCTCGAAGCCGCAGCCGGACTCGAACCGGCGTGATCCGCTTTGCAGGCGGATTCCTCACCACTCGGACATGCGGCTGTGTTCCTGTATTTCTTTCCGATGGAGTAGACGTTCTGATGCGTCATGTTGTACTCGCGAGCTAGTACCAGCCCGCTCTCACCTCCGGCGAGTCGTCTCGCAATCTCCAGGTTACGGCTTCGGCGGGCGAGGGCTGCGACGTCGTGACCGTTGCGCGCGGCTCGCATAGCCCGCATGGTTTCGACCTGCTCCAGCCGCCGCTCTCCCAGGGCGCCCTGTATCTGCGCGACAACCTGTTCGCCGCGGCGGCCGGCGACAGCCACTTCCCAACTCGGCGACCACTTCGCGCGCCGTGGCGGCCGGGATCTCAGATTGCCACCAAGCATGGCCGCCACCCGGTGCATAACGTCTTCGTCTGTCATGCTCACGCGCAACATCCCGTTGGGGTAAATCGATCCTTCGCCCTCAATGATTCCCGCTAGCCACGCTAGGCCAGGGTCTCCTCCCGTCGCTGTTGCTATCAACTCCTCAGCTGCCGCAATTTCGGCAGCCTTGGAAAGAACCCCATCGAGCGGACGACTCGAACCCCGCAAAAGCCTGTCGATGGACTTCGGGTGAACCCCATACTGGGCGGCGAGGACCTGTCTTGAAGTACCAGCGGCCTTGAGCTCAATCATCGTGGCTATCTCGGTCACATACGGGACTCGGTAGCTCATGAGGGATCGCGCCTCTATGGCGGCCGTGATCTGCCTTTGACGCCTCGCGCCCATCAGCGGGTACAGCGCCTCCATGACCTCCACTGCCCTGCGTCCGCGAACACGAGTTACGTAGATGGTTTTGTAATGAGGCCGAGGTCGGTTCGCGACAACTTGGCATCCCGCTTCCAGGAGCAAGGCGGCCCGTCTCACCACATCCTCATCTGTCATTGGGAGAACGACGGCAGATTGATTCGGACTTGAAGGTGGCGGCTGGAGGAACGAGCCCTCGCCTTCGAGAAGTCCAGCTAGATAGCTCAGCGTGGTGTTGCGCCGAGCATTGGCGAAACTCTGAGGCACACTGGAGAGTATACATACAACAGCGAATTTGCAGTCGCCTCGCGCGCCAGTGCGATGCGCGTCATTGCGTCCTCGGACCGATTCGAACGGTCGACCTCGTAGTTCGGAACCACGCGCGCTATCCACTGCGCCACGAGGACAGGGTGAGCGGAGCAGGTGTCGAACCTGCAATGTCCCGGGGATCCGGTTTTACAGACCGGCGCGGCCAGCCACTATCCGCCTTCCGCCCATTGGGGTGGCCGGAGGGTTCCGACCCCTCTGCGGCCGGGTTCACGGCCCGGCTCCTCGCCACTCGGTTCGGCCACCGTGCTCAGCGAAGGAATCGGACCTCCGTCCCGCGGGTGTGGGCCGCGTGCTCTCCCATTGAGCTAGCCGAGCGTGTGTGCTCCCAGGAGGACTCGAACCTCCACCACCGGCTTCGTAGACCGGTATGATCTCCGTTTCACCATAGGAGCCTGAAGTGTCCGCGGCAGGAGCCGAACCTGCGGCCTTCCGCTAGTCGGGCGGACGCTCTACCGCTGAGCTACACGGACATGGCGGGAACGAGGAGACTTGAACTCCCGGCCTCCGGGTTGACGGCCCGGCGCTCTGACCACCTGAGCTACGCTCCCATTGCTCTCGCGGGAGGAGTCGAACCTCCACACTCGGATTAACAGTCCGCTGCCCTGCCATTAGGCCACGCGAGATTGGTAGCGCGGACGGGAGTCGCACCCGCATCACCCGGTTTATGAGACCGGCATGTTCCTGTTACACCACCGCGCGGTGACCCCAGACGGTTCCGACCCGTCTTCTCCGGCTTGAAGGGCCAGAATCCTAGCCATTAGACGATGGGGCCTTGAGTGCTCCGTGCCAGATTTGAACTGGCGTTCTCCTGCTTGAGGGGCAGGCGAGATAGCCGCTACTCCAACGGAGCATGAGTGCGCCGCCCCGGACTCGAACCGGGAGCCGTCTCGTTAGAAGCGAGCCGCGCTATCCATTGCGCCAGCGACGCCCAAGTGGGCCGTCAGGGGATCGAACCCTGGACGAACGCGGATTAAAAGTCCGCCGCTCTGCCACTGAGCTAACGGCCCGTCGATCTGCGACGGTGCTCGTTTACTCGTCATCGCCAGTGCTCTTTCTTCGTGGGGCGGGCAGGGCTTGAACCTGCGCATCTTCTGCTTATAAGGCAGCTGCCGTAACCTGCTTGGCCACCGCCCCCATGGTAGCGAGAGTCAGCATCGAACTGACGACCTCCCGATCATGAGTCGGGCGCTCTGAGCCAACTGAGCTATCTCGCCATAGTTGGCCACCGCGGGATCGAACCGCGCAATACCTGCGTATCAGGCAGGCCCCGTCGACCAGCTGGGTCGTGGCCAGTAGCAGAGAGCGGAGGTCTTGAGCCCCAGCGCGCTCCCGCGCGCCCGTCCGCTTTCGGGGCGGCGCCTGCCACCTGACAGGTTCACTCTCCACAGGGCGGAAGACGGAGTACTCGAAACTCAGGGCCTTGCGGCCCCCACTCGCTTTCCGGGCGGTGACCGCGCCCTGGCGGCTTCATCCTCCAAGAGCGGAGAGCGGAGCAGTCGAAGCCCACGGTGTTACCCGCGCACTCGTTAGCAGCGAGGCCCGGCACCCTGGCCGGTTCACTCTCCGTAGCGCTCCTCGGATTCGAACCGAGATCACACAGGGTTTGGACCTGCTGGCTCTGCCGATTGGCCTAGAGCGCCTCAAGAGTGACCGACCGGATTCGAACCGGCGCTGAAACCATGGCGAGGTCTCGTGCTAACCGCTGACACTACGGTCACCTGGAGCCTTCGGCGCGATTCGAACGCGCGGCCTTCTCCGTACCGAGGAGACGCTCTATCCGCTGGAGCTACGAAGGCATGAGCTGGGGAAGCGCGATTCGGACGCGCACCTTGGAGTTTCAAGGACTCCCGGGCTGCCAATTACCCCATTCCCCATCGGAGCCGCGTGCAGGTCTCGAACCCGCTGCCTCGGAGGTACAAGCTCCGCGCTCTGGCCGGATGAGCTAACGCGGCACGGGTACGCTCGGCGGGAGTCGAACCCGCATCAACTTGGCTCTCGACCAAGCCCGTCTACCTGTTGCGGCACGAGCGTATGGAGCCTCTGGACGGTCTCGAACCGCCTGCCTTCCCCGTACGAAGAGGACGCTCTGGCCAGGTGAGCTACAGAGGCATGGCTACCGGGGCTGGAATCGAACCAGCGTGCCCTTGGGTCAGAGCCAAGACGGGATGCCAGCAACCCACCCGGTAATGGTGCGGAAGGTGCGATTCGAACGCACATGCCGCGAAGTCTGAGTTCGCGAGGTCTGCCGGTTGCCTTCACTCCCGCATGGTGCGCCGCCAGGGACTCGAACCCCGACTGAGACACAGGTTAAGAGCCTGCCGCTCTACCATTGAGCTAGCGGCGCCTGGAGCCGTACCGGGGAGTCGAACCCCGATGATTTGCTTGGAAGGCAAATGTCTTCCCGTTAGACCAGTACGGCACGGCGGGTCCCGAAGGTATCGAACCTTCCTACTCCAGGTTTTCGGCCTGGCGCTAATCCGTCTCAGCTAGAGACCCGTGGTCGGGAAGCGAGGACTCGAACCCCGTCTGTCTGGTCCCAGGCCAGGCGCGCTTACCCTTACGCTACATCCCGGTCGGGACCCGCGGAGTCGAACCGCGTCTCTCCTGAATCCGAATCAGGCAGATTACCGTCTTCCTCGATCCCGAGAAGTGCTACGCCACCCTGGCGCCCGCTAGGCGCTAGCCTTTACCCCGGCATTTGAATCCGGGTCCAGGGCGCATTCCCGAAGAACGCTGACGCAGCACCGTGGAGATGGCGGGAATCGAACCCGCTGCGACGACGCTTGCAGGGCGTGTCCGCTACCTCAGCTGTCATCCCCATGGCGATGCGGCGCCCGGTACAGCCAGTCCCCGGGTGTAGCTGGGCTCTCTTCCGCCGCATCGTCAACCTCGGCAGGCATGGCGGCCTGCCGATATGGTGCTCACGCTATGGATGTGTCAACAAGCAAGCACGTTCACCCTCGGGTGGTGCTCCGCAGGGACCGCAGGAATTGAACCCGCATTCCGCTCGGGTTGGAGCCGAGTCGCCTATCCGCTGGCTGATCCCTAGGTAAATGAAAACCGCCCCTCGGGATGTCCCTCGGGGCGGTTGCCTTCTCCGGCTTAATGGCCTAAGACGGCAACCGTCCTGGTGCTCAGGGCAAGCTCGCGCCGCGAGCACGGCTGCATGTACTCGCCTCGTTTCGCGGTCTGCCAGGACGTCATGATTCGATGGTAGGAGATGCGCATAAACAGGGCAACATAATTTTCGCGCGTCCTCTTCCCGTTACGGTGGCACGGTTTCATGACGGTAGACGGCGGGCGTGACGCCGAAGGCGTCCCGGACTACGTCCTCAGCCGCCCGGGCACGGCCGCTGGCGTCACGCTCGGCCTCGCCGTCAGCGCAGGCGGGCTGGCTGCCCCGGTATTCGGCGCCGTCGCCGCGGCCCGCGGCACACCGGCGGTATTCATGCTCCTGGGCCTGCTGCCGGTACCCGCTGTGGCACTGTCACTTCTACTGCCCGAATCAACTGCTGCCCCGAGGAGCCTCTGATGCCCGTCTCGCGTCTGGCGTACATCCAGGGAATCGGCGTGGACGAGGTCGGTGATGCCGCCGACGCCGCCGGGAACCCCGATCTCCTGCGACTGGAGAACCTCGATACCGACGTGCCGCCGCCCGCGGTCGCCCGGGAGATCACCCACGTCGCGATAGAGGACGACGACGCCAACAGCTATCTCCCGTTCCAGGGGCATCGTGCCCTGCGCGAGGCCGCGGCCGAGCACGTCGGCGCCCTCACCGGGAGCCGCTACCACCCGGGCACGCAATGCGTCAGCGTGGCCGGCGGCCTCAACGGCATCTTCAACGTCCTGCTGGCCACCGTGGAACCTGGGCAGGAGGTCGTCATCTGTGATCCGATCTATGCCGGGCTGGTGAACCGGATCCGGCTGGCGGGCGGGATCCCCCGGCACGTTCGGTGCGTTCCTGGTGACCGCGGCTGGGCCACCGATCCGGGCGAACTGGCCTCGGCCATCGGCCCGCAGACGGCTGCCGTGCTGCTGATGAGTCCGGCCATGCCCACCGGGGCCGTCCTGTCCGGCGAGCACTTCGACGCCATCGCCGAGCCGGTCAACCGTCACGGCGCCTGGATCATCTGGGACGCCGCCATGGAGCGGCTCGTCTTCGGTGACAAGCGGCCCGTGCATCCGGGTGCCCACCCGCGCCTGGCCTCCCGCACCATCACGGTGGGTTCTGCGTCCAAGGAACTGCGCATGATCGGCTGGCGCGTGGGCTGGGTCATCGGGCCTCAGCCGATCATGAAGGACATCGGCCTGGTCGGCCTGACCAACGTGGTCTGCCAGGTCGGCATCGCCCAGCAGGCCGTGGCCGCGGCGTTGCGTCATCCCGACGCCGGACATGACGTGGCCGCCGCGACCGGTCTGTGGCAACGCCGGTGTGAGCACATCCTTGAGCAGCTCGCGGGATATCCGTGCATCCGCCCGGATGGCGGCTGGTCTCTGCTCATCGACTGCGCCAGCATGGGCCTTTCCGCCGCGGAAGCGTCGCAACGCCTCTTCACCCGCGGCGAGATCGCGGCCACGCCAATGACCGGTTGGGGACCCACCGGCGAGCGCTACCTCCGCCTGGTATTCGCCAACGAGCCAATCGAACGGCTCGGCGACCTGCGAACCCGCTTCGACGCTGCACTAGCCTGAAGCGCCGCAAGCCGCTGGATCATCGCTTTACCTGGTCAGCTTGGGTTATGGATGCTTCCCTTCGCTCGCTTAGCAAGCTCCTTATCGATGGCGCGCACCTGGGCCATGATCGGGACGCTGGTAATCGAGCCCGGCCTGGCCAGCGCGAGGCTTGCCTCCAACTCGCGCCTGGTGATGTTCCTGGCTCATGATCTCTTCCGATTGCACGTCGCGGTCGCTACAGAGCAGCATGGAACCGGATACTGGCTGTGAAATTTCAAATCGCTTGAAAGTCCGCTCATGTGGGGGCTGATGGCTGACGAGGACCGGATTGGCGCCCGGATTGCGGTGATCGCAAGACGCGGGGGTGGACGGCGCGTGAACTCGCTCAGCGTGCGCACGTGTCCTACAGCCTGCTGGCCAAGGTCGAGTCCGGCGCGGCGCCGGCCAGCCCGGCCCTGATCGGGGCGGTGGCCCGCGCGCTGCGGGTCGACGTGCCGCGCCTCACTGGCCAGCCGTATGACGACTTGCGGGGGCAGGCCGGGCGCCTGCATGCGGCGATTGTCCCGATCCGGCGCGGCCGGGAACCTGGTCCGGGCATGATGACGTCCCGGCGGCTGGCCGCCGGGACGTCATCTCCGTCCGCCGGGGCCTGACCACGCCAGGATCAGGGCAACCGGGAGCCTGCTGGCTGCCTGGCTGTGGTGGCTCGGGCGGCGAGTTCGGCGTCGATGGCGCGCATGCGTGTCAGGATCGGCATGCGGACCGGGGAGTCCGGCCTGGCCAGGGCCAGGCTGGCGGCCAGCTCGCGGCGGGCGTGTTCCAGCTCGGCGGCGGTGAGCGTGGTCACGTCGTGGTCACGCATCGGCGGCCGATCTGGCGCGGTGGTCCTGCTCGGTGCGGACGGTGGCCAGTTCACGCTGGACATCGGCGCGGATCGGCGCATTGGCCCCGAGGGCTTTGAGGCATCGTGCTAGCTGGTTGCCGTACAGGTCGAGCTCGCGGGTGGTGAGCTGGCCGACCGGGCGGCGGTCCTGGTCACGCATCGGCGGCCAGCCTGGCCCGATCGTCCTGCTCGGCTATCACCGCATCAAGCCTGGCCTGCAAGGCGGCCCGTACCGGCAGGACGGGGTCCTTGGCGTCCAGGAAGGTGATGGCGCGTTCAAGGTCGCGGCGGTGGTCGCGGAGCTCGTATGTGGTCAGCGCGGGCAGGGGGTGCTTGGGCTGGTCTACTGCCGGGGTCTGCTGGGAGGTTACGGCGGCTGACATGGGCGGGCGGTCCTAACCGGGGGTGGCGGGGTGATCTCGCTTCCTAACCGCAAGGCGGTGAATATCTTTGTTCGTGTCCAGGCTGACGCGCTCCCTCGGGTGCCCAGCCGGGCTCTCATCCTGGAGGCAGCAGAGCAATGGAAGACCAGATAAGCAAGGGCTGGCGGAAGTCCAGCTACAGCGGGAACGGCGGCGGCGACTGCGTCGAAGTCGGGCACGCCCGCGACGAGATCGCGGTACGCGACAGCAAGGACCGTACCGGCCCGGTCCTGCGGTTCACCCCGGCCGCATGGCACAGATTCGCCGGCCAGGTAAAGCGCTCATTAACGCCGGAACCTCACCCGGGTTCGCGGACGCCTGTAGGGGGGCACCCTCGCTGGTTGAGGATGGCCCCCTACAACGTATGCAGGGAGGAGGCTCAGCGGGAGAGGGGGGACCGGGACGGAAACGCGGCGCGCAGCGCTCGGTGCGCTGCGTCATGCAGTCCCAGCACGCCAGCCACACCATGGAGCGGGGCGGCGGCTCGACAAGCTCGGCGGGCCGCTGCACGAGCTGGGTTAGCAGCCAGCCGATCTCTGATCTGCTTGGCTAACAATAGCCTTCCGCCGGCCGCGTACCGGGGTATCGCATCTTCACGCCCGACTGCTGCGCCCGTGAGGCGACCGAGCGGATCTGGGACTAAGAAGCCAGGCGCGGCGGTGGATCGGGTGTATCCCGGTGAACCGATACTTCCGCGTCTCGGTCTCCGAGAGCTCCGGTCGGTGGGCGGCCAGCGGAGTCTTGCGGCGTGCGC
>Ga0335081_10019991_pt1 | contig 10831 bp, 8 predicted proteins | sample Lox_Sample_35_FD_206713 | JGI IMG/M metagenome (GOLD analysis project Ga0335081, IMG submission 206713) | Soil microbial communities from Loxahatchee National Wildlife Refuge, Florida, United States - Lox_Sample_3.5 | ecosystem: Environmental > Terrestrial > Soil > Wetlands | place: USA: Florida... | reverse complement strand
GCACGGTCACGCGCCCGGGCTACCGGGTGACGGTCGAGGCCGCCGGACGGCCGCCGGGCTCTCCGGTGCGGGCCTCCCAGGCCGCGATCGATGCCGCCTTCCGCGCCTTCGAGCGGGGCGGCAGCCAGGGTTCCGGCGGTGCCGCGGATGCCCAAGGCGAGCGCGCGGCGGAAGGCGGGGGCTCCGGCAGCAGCGTCATTCTCGGCGACCAGAGTGCGGAGGCGACGGCCGGCGGCGGCCAGGTCGATCCCGAAGGCATCATCGCTCAAGCCGCAATCGGTGCGCCGGGCGTGAGCCTGCCGAACAGCGCTCCCTCCGGCCTGCCGCCGGCCGCGCCGATCGTCAGCGATGCAGCGGTGTCGGATCAGCACATCGTGACCATCCTCAATTCCTCCCCCCTGCCTGCATCGGCCTTGATACCGAACGGCGCGGCGTCCGGGAGCGGCACTGCGGCCGGCTCGGTCGTTGCGCACACCACGGCGGCCGTATCGTCGGTGACATCGGCCGCAGGCTCGACCGTGGCAAGCGTCGGGTCGGTCGTCTCCGGGCTGGGGTCGAGCGTTGCGAATGTCGCCGGCCCGTTGACCCCGGTCACCTCGACCGCCGGCTCGCTGGTCTCGAGCGTCGGCTCGACGGTCACCAATCTGGCGCCGGTCGTAGCGGGCCTGGGCACGACGGTTGCGGGCGTGACTTCGGCGGTGCCGACGCTTACCTCGACGGTCGCAGGTACCGCGACCGCGCTGACCGGCGTCGTCTCCAATCTCGCCTCGACGGTCGGCGGCGTGGGTTCGACGGTGGCGAACGTGGCGGCGGCGACCTCGATCCTCGCACCGGCGGCGACGAATGCAGCGGGTGGTCTCTCGATCGTGCCCGCCGCCACCTCGACGACCGTCGCCTCGGCGGCGAGTGCAACGTCGCCCTTGACGAGTGCCGCCGCTCAAGCCGCGACGGCGCTCGCAAGCACAGTGGCGGCAACGGCTACGCCGACGGCGACGAAGACCGTGGGCACCATCACGAAATCCCTCACGCAGGGCGTTGCGCTGAAGCTGCCGTGAGACGCTCTACTTGGTGAGGGCCACGTAGACTCCGTCCCAGTCGGCGGGCGGCGGGGAAGCGCTGAACGCGGCGATGCGCTCGGCATAAAGCGCGAAGAGTGCCCCGAGGGCCTCGGGTGCCGCTGCCTGGCACGCCGCGAGCCGGCGGGCTGCCTCGGCCCAGCGCTGGCTCCGGTAGGCGCCGAGCATGGCGTCGTGGTTCTCCTTGAGAGCCGCGAAATCGGGACGAGCGGCAACGCTGCCGTCGCCGACCACGGCATAGATGCGCACCGGCCTGGTCTTGCCCTTGACGCGGATGAGGTCGAGCTCGAGGAGGGCGAGCGCTCCTGCCGCCTCCGCGGTACGCTCGCCGACCACGATGTCCACTCCATAGGTCTTCGACTGCGCCTCGAGGCGGGAGGCGAGATTGACGTCGTCGCCGAGTACGGAATAGTCGAAGCGGTGCTCCGAGCCCATGTTGCCCACGCAGCACATGCCGGTATTGAGGCCGATGCCGACGCGGATGTCGGCCGAGGCTTTGCCCTCGCTTGCCGCCTCGCGGCGCCGGCTCGCGTTGAGCTCGGCGAGGGCCGCGCGCATGGCAAGGGCGGCACCGCAGGCGTGCGCCGCATGCGCCGGGTCGTCGAGCGGGGCGTTCCAGAACGCCATGATGCAGTCGCCCATGTACTTGTCGATGGTGCCGCCTGCCGCCAGGATGACGTCGCTCATCGGCGTCAGGAAGCGATTGATGAAGCCCGTCAACCCCTCGGCGTCGAAGCCCTCCGAGATGGTGGTGAAGCCGCGGATATCGCAGAACATGAGCGTCATCTCGCGCATCTCGCCGCCGAGCCTGAGCCGCTCGGGATGGCTCGCGAGCTGCTCCACCACGGACGGTGCGAGATAGCGGCTGAAGGCGGCGCGCACGCGCTGCCGCTCGGCCTCGGTGCGCAGGTACATCGCGGCCGAGGAGGAGAGGTAGACGAGAAGCAGGGTGAGCGATGGGAAAACCGGGTCGATCAGCAGCCGGTGGGCGCTGAAGAGATACCAGGAGACGCCGAAGGCGGCGGCGATGGCGCTGCCGCCCAAGGCGCCGCTCCAGCGCGCCCCCGCCTTGGGCAAGAGCCAGAGCAAGGCCATGCCGAGCGCCAGCATGTAGACGCCCTCCGCCCCATGCGTCCAATCCGGCCGCACGAGGGCGTCGCCGAGGAGGAGCTGCTCCGCGATCTGCGCCTGGATCTCGACCCCGGGTGCCACCGGATCGAGCGGGGTGGAGTGTAGGTCGTTGAGGCCTTCGGCACTCGAGCCGACGAAGACGATGTTGTCCTTGATCGCCGCCGGGGCGGCACTCCCATCGAGGACCTGCCATGCCGGCACGAAGCGCTCCGGCCGATGGCGCGTATAGTGGATCCAAAGGGTGCCGTGCGCCTCGGTCGGCACGACGAGATCGCCGGTCTTGACCGAGACGATGCCGGTGTGCTCGCCGAAGCCGGTCTCGCCGCTGGCGTCGGTCGATTTGACGACGTAGGTGGCAGCCCCCTGAGCCACGCGCAGGGCTTCCAACGCCAAGCTGGGATAAAGCTTGTCGCCGAGCCCGACGAGGAGGGCGGCCCGCCGAGTAATACCGTCGGCCTCGGGCAGGTCGTTCACGCTGGCATTGCCGGCGGCGGCGGCCTCGATTGCGGGAAGATCGGCGATCGCCCCGGTGAAGCGCGGGACCCACGGGCGCGGATCGTCGCCGGCGAAGGCGAAGCTCGCCTTCGTCTCGGGTACCGCGGGGTCGGCCTTGTCGGTGAGGACGAAGCCCGTCACCACCTTGGCGTCGGCGACGACGTGCGCCAGCGTCTGGTCGTTGTCGCCGAGGGCGGTGAGCCGGGCGATGAAAGGATCGCCGGCACCGAGGCGCTTGGCGAGATCGACCAGTTGACGGGGCGAGGCGCGGTCGGGCTCGGCGAAGACGATGTCGAAAGCGATGACCGCAGCGCCGAGCGCATGCAGCCGCTCGACGAGGCGCGCCAGCTCGTTGCGCGGCCAGGGCCATTGGCCGATGCGCTTCAGGCTCGCGTCGTCGATATCGACGATGCGCACGGGGACGGCGCGATAGGGACGCGGCTCGAGGCGCTGGAAGCTGTCGAAGACCAGCATGCGGAGCTCGGCGAGGGGGGCGGGCTCGAGCCACCACAGGGCGAGGGCCGCGACGAGGATCGCGAGCGGCACGAGATAGTGCAGGCGGGCCTTGAGATACATTCCGACTTGCCCCATGGTGCCATGCTAGCGCGGATTTCTCCGAGGGGCCACGAGGGCACCGGATGAAGGGGACCCGCGCGTGTGTTGCCCTATCGCCGACCCAGGACCATGACCTTGGCCCGCATCCTCGTTTTCCAGCACCACGAGCTCGAGCATCCCGGCACCTTCCGCGACTTCCTCGCCGCGGACGCCATCGCCTGGGACGCCGTGCGGCTCGATGCCGGCGAGGCCATTCCGGCCCTCGACGGCTACGCCGCCCTCGTCGTGATGGGCGGGCCGCAGGACGTCTGGGAGGAGGACCGCTACCCGTGGCTCGTGGCCGAGAAGGCCGCGATCCGGGAGGCGGTCGTTGCGCGCGGGATGCCCTATCTCGGCGTCTGCCTCGGCCATCAGCTGCTGGCCTCCGCCCTTGGCGGCGAGGTCGCGGCGATGCCGGGGAAGGCCGAGATCGGCGTCGCCGAGGTCGAGCTCACGGACGAGGGGACGCGCGATGCGCTCTTGGGCGGGGACGGCGGCAAGCTCGCCTGTCTCCAGTGGCATGCGGCCGAGGTGACGGCCCTGCCGCCGGGTGCCGTTGTCCTGGCCAAAAACGAGGCGAGCGCGGTGCAGGCCTTCAAGTGGGGCGAGCGCGCCTATGGCCTGCAGTTCCACGTCGAGGCGGGCGAGACGACCGTGCCGGAGTGGGCGGGTATTTCCGCCTATCGCCGCGCGCTCGAGCGCGGCCTCGGGCCCGGCGAGCTCGAGCGCTTCGCCGGCGCTGCCCGGGAGCGCGCCCCCGCCTTTCGCGCGCGCGCCGCCCGCCTCTATCGGCGCTTCATGTCGCTCCTGGCAAAGGTCGAAGGTTGAGCATCCCTTGGCGCGGCCGAGGGACGGTCATCCCGTGAACGCCTGGATCCCCGTCTGCGCCCGGCCGAGGATGAGGGCGTGGATGTCGTGCGTACCCTCGTAGGTGTTGACCGCCTCGAGGTTCATGACGTGACGGATGACGTGGTATTCGTCCGAGACGCCGTTGCCGCCGTGCATGTCGCGCGCCATGCGCGCGATGTCGAGGGCCTTGCCGCAGTTGTTGCGCTTGATGAGCGAGACCGCTTCGGGGGCTGCCTTGCCTTCGTCGATCATGCGGCCCACGCGGAGTGCTGCCTGCAGGCCGAGGGTGATTTCGGTCTGCATGTCGGCGAGCTTCTTCTGGATGAGCTGGTTGGCGGCGAGCGGGCGGCCGAACTGCTTGCGCTCGAGGGTATAGTTGCGCGCCGCGTGCCAACAGAACTCGGCCGCTCCCATGGCGCCCCAGCCGATACCGTAGCGCGCGTTGTTGAGGCAGCCGAAGGGACCGGCGAGACCCTTCGCCCCGGGCAGCAGGTTCTCCGCGGGCACTTCGACGTCGGCCATCACGATCTCCCCGGTGATCGAGGCGCGCAGGCTGAATTTCCCTTCGATCTTGGGGGTGCTGAGGCCGGTCATGCCGCGCTCGAGGATGAAGCCGCGGATGAGCCCTTCGTCGTCCTTCGCCCACACGACGAAGACGTCGGCGATCGGCGAGTTGGTGATCCACATCTTGGCCCCCTTGAGCCGATAGCCGCTCGCGACCTTGACCGCGCGCGTCGTCATCCCGCCGGGGTCCGAGCCGTGGTCAGGCTCGGTCAGGCCGAAGGCGCCGACCCATTCTCCGCTCGCGAGCTTGGGCAGATACTTCTGGCGCAGGGCCTCGCTGCCGTAGGCGTTGATCGGATACATCACGAGCGAGGACTGCACGCTCATGCAGGAGCGGTAGCCGGAATCGACGCGCTCCACCTCGCGCGCGATGAGGCCGTAGGAGACATAGTTGACGCCGGCGCAGCCGTACCCCTTGATGGTCGAGCCGAGGAGGCCGAGGGCGCCGAGCTCGCCGAAGATCTCGCGGTCGAAGCGCTCGTGGCGGTTGGCCTCGAGCACGCGCGGCATCAGCTTCTCCTGGCAATAGGCGCGCGCGGTCTCAGCGACCATGCGCTCCTCCTCGCCGAGCTGGTCCGCGAGGAGGAAGGGGTCGTCCCACTGGAACGCGGCCCAGGATTTGTGCACGTGCTTCGCTGCTAAGGCGGGTTCGGCTGGCGCCATGGCTCTCCTCCCGGCAGGCAGCCGCGGCGGAACTTTGAAGCTCCTCTTGCGGCCGCCGTCTGCATCCTGGTTCTCCCCTCAAGTCTAACGCCGCGCCGCCGGCTTGGCGACCGGAAGCAGTATGGCGTGGAAGGAGCGCCTCTGCCGTTGCATCGGCGGATCGCGGGATACGCGCGCACATGGCCGAAGGGTAAGCCGGAGCACTCATGCTGCGGCGCATTCAAAATATTGTTGCAGTGCAACTTCGACGCCGATACGTTTTCAGGGGTGACGCTCGTGACGCCTATGCGCGCCACTTTGCCGCACGGTGCGAGCTCGGTGGAGAGGGGAGAGCGGGCGTCGGGGCGACGGAATTTCGCTTGCGCACGCTGAGTTCGGAGCCCTAGGTTAGGGCCGCGCTCCACGGGCGGACGCCAATCATGAATCCGGCAACGCGGGAACAACCGGCGTGCCGGCAGGGGACTGACAGGGGAAGCCGAATTTTATGGGCTATTTTATCCAGCAGCTCGTCAATGGGCTCACGCTCGGCTCCATCTTCGGTCTGATCGCCATCGGCTACACCATGGTCTACGGCATCCTGGGCATGGTGAATTTCGCCCACGGCGATGTCTTCATGATCGGCGGCTTCATCTCGGTCATCACCTTCCTGGTGCTGGGACTGTTCGGTTTGACCTGGGTCCCGTTCGCGCTCGTCTGCATGCTGATTATGTCGATGTTGTTCACCTCGCTCCACGGCTGGGCGGTCGAGCGCATCGGCTATCGCGCGCTCAGGAACTCCAACCGCTTGGCTCCCCTCATCTCCGCCATCGGCATGTCGATCTTCCTCGAGAACTACGTCCAGCTCCTGCAGGGCGCCCGCAACAAGGCGATCACGCGCATGTTGGCCGGCGGCTTTCAGCTCTTGGAGGACTCGAGCGGTTTCACGGTCCAGGTCAGCTACATGCAGGTCATCATCATCGGGACCACGATCGTGCTGATGGCGGGATTTGCACTGATGATCGCGAAGACGGAGCTCGGCCGCCAGCAACGCGCCTGCGAGCAGGACATGCGGATGGCGCGCCTGCTGGGCGTCGATGTCGATCGCACGATATCCCTCACCTTCATCATGGGTGCCGCACTCGCCGCCGTCGCCGGGATGATCTGGCTGCTCTACTACGGCATCGTCGACTTCTACGTCGGCTTCCTCGCCGGCATCAAGGCCTTCACCGCCGCTGTGCTGGGCGGGGTGGGCTCGCTCCCGGGAGCCATGCTCGGGGGCATGCTCATCGGCCTGATCGAGGTTTTCTTCAGCGCTTATTTCAGCACGCAGTACAAGGACGTGGCGGCCTTCGCCATCCTCGTCATGGTGCTCATTTTCCGCCCCACAGGGCTGCTCGGCCAGCCGGACGTCGAGAAGGTGTGAGATGGCGGTGTCGGAGATCGCGGTAGCCGCCGGGTCGCGTCTCGAGCGCCCGTTCGTCGATATCCTCAAGGATGCCGCCATCACGGGCGCCGTCACCTTTGCCCTCGCCCTCCCCCTGGTCGGCTTCCAGACCGTCGACCAGACGACCGCGATCGTGTTGAGGACGCGCTTCCCCGAACTCTTCTACGCGGTGGCGGTGATCTTCCTCGGCCGGCTCCTGATGCTGCTGACCAACGCGGGCTTGGCGCGGCCGATCGCTGCCGCGACCGGTGCTCTGAGCCTGCTCTGGCTGGCGAACGGCTTCTTCGACGTGTTCGAGCCCCCGCATATGGTGCTGGGCTGGCTGACCTGGATCGCCGACACGGTGGTGGCGCTGCGCGCCGCCCTCGTCATGCGCCGCAGGCAGGTGGCGGCCGCAGGCTACCTGCGTAGCGATTTCGGCGAGCACGTGGTCGTCATGGTGAACCGCCTGGGCGGCTGGCTCGCCCCCTTTGTCGCCGCCTTCGCCGTGGCACTGCCGTTCCTTCCCTTTGCCGACCAGCGCGTGATGGATATCGGCATCGCCATTCTGACCTACGTCATGCTGGGTTGGGGCCTCAATGTGGTGGTCGGCCTCGCGGGCCTGTTGGACCTGGGCTATGTCGCGTTCTATGCCGTCGGCGCCTACACTTACGCACTGCTCTCGACGAAGTTCGGCTTCAACTTCTGGGAGGCCCTTCCGCTCGCCGGCGGCATGGCCGCGAGCTTCGGCATCATGCTGGGCTTTCCGGTGCTGCGCTTGCGCGGGGACTATCTCGCGATCGTGACCCTCGGCTTCGGCGAGATGATCCGCCTCATCCTGCTCAATTGGAGCGACCTCTCGAATGGTGCCCGCGGCATCGGCGACATTCCCAGGCCGAGCTTCTTCGGCATGCCGTTCACCCCGGCACCGCCGGAAGGCGTGGTCGCCTTCCATCAGTACTTCAATCTCGACTTTGCGCCCATCCACCGCGTCATCTATCTCTACTACATCATTCTGCTCCTGGCGCTCGTCACCAATTTCTTCACCTTGCGCATCCGCAAGCTGCCGATCGGCCGCGCCTGGGAGGCCCTCAGGGAGGACGAGGTCGCCTGCCGCGCGCTCGGCATCAATCCGACCAACACCAAGCTCACGGCCTTCGCCATCGGCGCCACCTTCGCGGGCTTCGCGGGTTCGTTCTTCGCGACGCGGCAGGGCTTCATCAGTCCGGAGAGCTTCAATTTCCTCGAATCCGCGATCATTCTCTCGATCGTCGTGCTCGGCGGCATGGGCAGCCAGATCGGCGTGGTCGTGGCCGCCGTCGTGCTGATCGGCGGTCCGGAATGGTTTCGCGACCTCTCGGCTTACCGCATGCTCGCTTTCGGCGCCCTCATGGTCGCGATCATGGTATGGCGGCCCCAGGGCCTGCTCGCGCACCGCGAGCCGACCGTGAGGCTCAACGATCCGAAGCGAGCCAAGCCGTCATGACAGCACCGCCGCTCTTGCGAGTCGAGCATCTCACCATGCGCTTCGGCGGCCTGCTCGCGGTCGACGATGTCTCCTTCGACGCCGCCGACCGGCAGATCACGGCGATCATCGGGCCGAACGGTGCCGGCAAGACGACGGTCTTCAATTGCCTGACGGGATTCTACAAGCCGACCGTAGGACGGCTCGCGCTCAACTCGTCCGAAGGAAGCGAGCATTTTCTCGAGCGCATGGACGGCTTCCGCATCGCCCAGCATGCGCGGGTCGCGCGCACCTTCCAGAACATCCGTCTCTTCCCGCGCATGTCGGCCTTGGAGAACCTGCTGGTAGCCCAGCACAACCGCCTGATGCGCGCCTCCGGCTACACGGCCTTCGGGCTCTTCGGGCTTCCGGTCTACCGCCATGCCCAGGCGCACGCGGTCGAGCGCGCGCGCTACTGGCTCGACCGCATCGGCATCACCGCACGGGCCGACGATAATGCCGGAACCTTGCCCTATGGCGACCAGCGGCGGCTCGAGGTCGTGCGTGCCATGTGCACCGAGCCGGTGCTGCTCTGTCTCGACGAGCCCGCCGCCGGCCTCAACAACCGGGAATCGGCGGAGCTCAACGAGCTTCTGCTCTTCATTCGCGACGAGCACAAGATCGGCGTGCTCCTGATCGAGCACGACATGAACGTCGTGATGAAGATATCCGACTATATCGTGGTGCTCGATCATGGCCGCCGGATCTCGGCCGGCACGCCCGAGCAGATCCGCAACGACCCGGCTGTGATCCGCGCCTATCTCGGCGAGGAGGTGGACGAGGCGCTGCCGGCGGAGGTGGCGCGCGATCTCGGCGTGCCGGCCACAGCGCCGCGGGGACAGCCATGATGCTGGCGATCTCCGGCGTTCATACCTTCTACGGGCACATCGAGGCGCTCAAGGGCGTCGATCTCGAGGTCAAGGAAGGCGAGATCGTGACGCTCATCGGCGCCAACGGCGCGGGCAAGTCGACCCTCCTCATGACCGTTTGCGGAACCCCCCAGGCACAGCGCGGCCATATCTTGTTCGAGGGCCGCGACATCACGCGCGTGCCCACCCACCTCATCATGCGCAACGGCATCGCCCAGGTGCCCGAGGGACGTCGCATCTTTCCGCGCATGACGGTGCTCGAGAACCTGCAGATGGGAGCACTCGTCAACAAGCCCGAGTACTTCGCCGAGGACGCCGCCAAGGTCTTCGAGATCTTTCCCATCCTCAAGGACCGCCAGGACCAGCGCGGCGGCACGCTCTCCGGGGGGGAGCAGCAGATGCTCGCGATCGGGCGGGCGCTGATGAGCCGGCCGCGGCTTCTCCTTCTCGACGAGCCCTCGCTCGGTTTGGCCCCAATGATCGTGCGGCAGATCTTCCAGGTCATCCGGGAGATCAATCGCGCCATGGGGACGACCGTGCTTCTCGTCGAGCAGAACGCCTACCACGCCTTGCGGCTGGCCGATCGCGGTTACGTCCTGGCGAACGGCATGATCCTCATGTCGGGCACGGGGACGGAGCTCCTCGCCAACCGCGAGGTGAGGGCCGCCTATCTCGAGGGCGGGCATTGACCATGGCGGCGGAACTCGTCGGTAGCAGCAGCTGGCCGGAATTCTTCTTCGGCACCGTCCTTCTCTTCGGTTGGGCTTCGTCGATGGCCGCCCAGGCCCTCGGCCGGACCTGGCGGCCGTGGACCCATTGCCTCTTTTACGGAACCCTCCTGGGCGTGGCCAGCCGGCTCTTCGACACCCTTCTGTTCCACGGCACGCTGCTCTCGCTGCGCGGGCTGGTTGTAAATATCGCTTATGTGCTCGCAGTGATGTTGCTTGCCCACCGCCGGACCTTGAGCCGCATGATGGTGACGCAGTATCCCTGGCTTTACGAGCCGGCCGGGCCCTTGGCTTGGCGCGAGAAGGTGCCGGGCGCGCAAATGTAGGGCCGCTGCTTGGCTATTTTGTCGTTGCCAGTTACCAGCCATCCATGGAATCAATGGATTAATGTTGGCAGCGGAAATTCGGGGATTTCTCCGAAAATGCTTCAACATATCAACGCCAATAGGGGAGAGAGTGAATGCGTAAGTTGACAGGCTTCCTGGCCGCAGCTGCGACCGTGACGGTGCTCTGCGCCGCGACGGCGCGTGCCCAGGATATCGAGGTCGCGACTGCCGGTCCGATGACCGGCAACGACGCGGCCTTCGGCGAGCAGATGAAGAAGGGCGCCGAGATGGCCATCAAGGACATCAACGCCGCCGGCGGCGTGCTCGGCAAGAAGCTGAAGCTCGAGATCGGCGACGACCAGTGCGATCCCAAGCAGGCCGTTCCGGTCGCCCAATCCATGGTGGAGAAGCACGTCGTCTTCATGGCGGGTCACTATTGCTCGGGCAACTCGATCCCCGCCTCCGCGGTCTATGTCGAGAACAACGTCCTGATGATGACGCCTGCTTCGACGAACCCGGCGCTCACGGATGACGCCGCGAAGAAAGGCTGGAAAACGGTATTCCGCACCTGCGGCCGCGACGACCAGCAAGGCGTGGTCGCCGGCAAGTTCCTCGCCACCCACTACAAGG
>Ga0335081_10019990_pt1 | contig 10831 bp, 8 predicted proteins | sample Lox_Sample_35_FD_206713 | JGI IMG/M metagenome (GOLD analysis project Ga0335081, IMG submission 206713) | Soil microbial communities from Loxahatchee National Wildlife Refuge, Florida, United States - Lox_Sample_3.5 | ecosystem: Environmental > Terrestrial > Soil > Wetlands | place: USA: Florida... | reverse complement strand
ATTGGGGTTGCCGATTCGCGCGCGGTTGCTGTCGAAGATGCGCTTGGCGTCGATCGTCTGTCGGCTTGGCCCGCTTGTGGTCGTGGCGGCACTGGCGGCGTGCGGCGGTGGGCATGAGATCGAGACCGGCACCGATACCGCGCAGCTCTTCGCGCGCGGCGTCGAGCAGATCACCGACCTCTATATCGAGCCGATCTCGAGCCAAAAGCTGGTCACAGTCGGAGCGGCGAATCTGGCGAAGCTCGATGAGCGGCTCGGTGTCACGATCGGCGGCGACCCGAACTACCGCGACCAGCTAACCCTGACGCAAGACGGAATTGTCGTCGCGCGTTTCCAAGTGCCGCCGGAGATCGGCCCAACCGACGCGGGACAGACCATCGCGGCCATCATCGCCGCCGCGAAGAAAGCCTCGGGGCACATCGCGTCGATGTCGGAAGACGCGATCGACACGGCGATGTTCGATGGCATGACCGGCACGCTTGACCGATTTTCGCGCTACGCACCGCCGGAAGAGGCGCGTGAGCAGCGCGCCGCGCGTGACGGGTTCGGTGGGATCGGGGTGTCGCTCGACAGCACCAGCGACGATTTTCGCATCACCGCGGTGTCCGAGCAGAGTCCTGCCGATCGTGCCGGGTTGCGCATCGGTGATCGCATCGTCGCCGTCGACGGGAAACCGACCACCGGTCAGCGTGCCGCCGAGATTATCCACCTGCTGCGCGGGCCGGTTTCATCGACCGTCACCGTGACGATCGCGCGCGAGGGAGTGCCCGGAACCCGGGACTATAAGATCACCCGAATGCTCGTCATCATGCCGACCGTAACCGCCTCGCGCGACGGCAATGTCGCGATCTTTCGCATTGCGAGCTTCAATCAGAGCACGACCCAGTTCCTGACCGAGGGTATCGCCAACGAGGAGCGAGCGACTGGAGGACACCTGTCCGGCATCGTCCTCGATCTGCGCGGCAACCCTGGCGGCTTGCTCGACCAAGCCGTGAGCCTCGCCGATCTGTTTATCACCAAGGGCCCGATCGTCGCCACGATCGGCCGGCACCCAGCGAGCCATCAGTATTTTGCCGCGACCGGCCATGCGACCGTGCCTACCATTCCGCTCGCCGTGCTGATCAATGGCGGTTCCGCTTCGGCCTCGGAAATCGTCGCCGCCGCCTTGCAGGATGTCGGGCGCGCCGTGGTCATCGGCAGCTCGTCCTACGGCAAGGGCACGGTCCAGACCGTAATGCACCTGCCCAATGACGGCGAGCTGACGCTGACCTGGGCGCGTCTGGTGACTCCGTCAGGGTATTACCTCCAGTCGCATGGCGTTGTCCCGACGTTGTGCACCGCCGGGCTGGCCGATGCGGACGGCGCACTCGACGCCGCGCTCCGCAGCGCGGTCGATGCAACGCCCGACGCGGCGTCGGCATCGCGCCCGCGCGCCTCGCTCGATGACAACGCTTGGCGGCAGTTGCGCCAGAACTGCCCGGCGCGGACGGAAAAGCCGACGCTCGATCTGAAAATCGCCGAACGCGTCCTTACCGACCCGACGCGGTACAGCGAGGCGGTCGGCGCGATCCATCCCACCGCCCCGGCGCTTCATTCGGGACAAACCTCGCCGGGCGGCGCCTTGACAGGTTCGAGTCACCCGCTATCTTCGCAAACGCGAATTCCCTGAAATCCTGCGAGCCCCGGCCATGGCCAAGACCAACACCGTCCAGATCAAGCTCGTCAGCAGCGCCGACACCGGCTTCTTCTACGTGACCAAGAAAAACCCGCGGACGAAGACCGAAAAGCTCGAGCTGAAAAAATACGATCCGGTCGCGCGCAAGCACGTCGTCTTTAAGGAAGCTCGGATCAAGTAACTTGGGGCTGCTCGAGGGCAGCCCCAAACCGATCAGGAAGCGGCCGCGAGCGGGATCGCCGGCGGCGCTGGTTTTTGTGCGACGACTCTGTTGCGCCCGCCATTCTTCGCTTCGTAAAGCGCGTCGTCTGCTCGCTGCAGTAGCGTATCCACGGTATCGCCCACCTCGGCAATCGCGACGCCGAGGCTGATCGTGATCGGCTGGCGTTCGCCGGCTGTGTGGATGTTGAAGGGTTCAGCCGCCACCGATCGGCGCAAGCGCTCAGCCACCATCACGGCTGCCTTGAGGCCGGTCTCGGGCATCACGACGACGAATTCCTCGCCACCGAACCGAGCGACCAAATCGATGCTGCGGACGCCACGCAGGGCGCGATCCGCCAGCTGGCGCAGCGCGTCGTCGCCGCCGGGATGCCCAAACTGGTCGTTGACTGCCTTGAAGTGATCGACGTCGAACATCAACAACGAGGTTTCGCTGACGTTGCCGTCATTGGCCATACGCAGCAGGAGTTCTTCGAGATGAGCGACGACGTAGCGCCGGTTGTAGAGGCCGGTGAGTTCATCGGTCAGCGCCAGCGAGAGGCTGCGCCGGTAATTCTCGTGCAACCGGTCCTGCAGCCTCTTACGGCGCACTTGGCTGCGAACGCGCGCCAACAGTTCGTTCCGGTCGACGGGGCGAATCAAGTAATCGTTGGCGCCAAGGTCCAGCCCCTTCGCCAGACGCGGCAACTCGCCTTCGTCGGCCAGCAATAGGATTGGCAGCTGACGGAAATTTTCCGTGGCGCGCCATTGCGAGACCAGACGCAGCGGATCGTCGTCCGACAGCGATAGGCTGAGAATGATGAGCTCCGCCTTGCTGTCGAGTACATCCTGCGCCTCGGCGCAGCTTCCCGCCTGCCTTACCGACCTGGCGATCGGGGCCAATGTGTCGGCGATGCGAGCAGCACCAAACCCTTGTTGCTCGACGAGCACGATGTCGGCTTGGCTGACCGATTCGGCCAAGTTGCTGTGGCTCTCGTGACTGCCGAATCGTCCGCAAATCTCTTCGCGCAGCCGCAGCTCTTCCATCATCCGCTTCATGCGCACGAGCGAGCGAACGCGGGCAAACAACGCGATATCGTTGACTGGCTTGGTGAGAAAGTCATCCGCACCGGCCTCGAGGCCGCGCAGCCGGTCGGAGATGTCGCTTAGCGCGGTTACCATGACGACGGGAATGTCGGCCGTCCGAGCTTCCGCTTTCAGCCGGCGGCACACCTCGAACCCGTCCATGCGCGGCATCATCACGTCGAGAAGGATGATGTCGGGCAATTCGGACTCGGCAAGTTCGAGCGCGGTCGGTCCATTAAAAGCCGGGATGACCTGGAAGTATTCGCTCGACAGCTTGGCTTCGAGCAGCTTGACGTTGAGCTCAACGTCGTCGACGACGAGAACGCGCGCGGTCATGTTAGCGCAACCGATTTAGGATGAGCGGGGAATTGCGACGTCACGCGAGAAAACGCTCGACCGTACGAAGAAAGCTAGCGACCGAGATCGGCTTGGCGATATAGGCCTCGCAGCCGCCGCCACGGATCTTCTCTTCGTCGCCCTTCATCGCGAACGCGGTGACCGCGATCACGGGGATCGAGCGCAAGTCGTCGTCTTCCTTGAGCCATTTGGTGACTTCGAGCCCGGAAATCTCAGGAAGCTGGATGTCCATCAGGATCAAGTCGGGCCGATGCTGGCGCGCTAGTTTTAGCGCCTCCACCCCGTCGCTGGTCTGCAGCGTGTCGTAGCCATGCGCCTCTAGCAAGTCATTGAAGAGCTTCATGTTGAGGTCGTTATCCTCAACGATCAGCACCTTCTTCGAACATTCCTCGCCAGGACTTTTGCGGCCGTTCTTTGCTTCAAACGTCATGTTCGTTTGACCCTACGGTGGCGCCGAACGGGCCAAAACCCGCCGCGATCCAGGCGCCATCTTTACCTTCGTGGGGTTTAAAAAATCGTAAGGAGCGGTAGAGCCATCCGCCAGGTATTTGCAGGATTTGATGCAATCGGTCATTAACAGAACAAACCGCGACCGTGGACGGGCCAACATGACCGCAGCGTTTCGCATCGGCATCGATCTCGGCGGCACCAAAATCGAGGGCGCCGCCATTGACCGGAGCGGCACCGTCCGGGCTCGGCGGCGGATCGCGACGCCGGCCGGCGACTATGCCGGAACCGTCGCTGCGGTTGTCGGGTTGGTCCGCGGCATTGAGGCCGAGCTGGGCGTCGGCGTCACAGTGGGCGTCGGCATCCCCGGAACCCTTACGGCGCGAACCGGGCTCGTCAAAAACGCCAATTCGACCTGGCTGATCGGCAAGCCGCTTGGGCGCGACCTGGAGGAGGCGCTCGGCCGCCCCGTCCGCCTCGCCAACGACGCCAATTGCTTCGCGCTGTCCGAAGCCGTCGATGGCGCCGCCGCAGGATGCGACAGAGTCTTCGGGGTGATTCTGGGTACCGGGGTCGGCGGCGGGGTCGTCATTGGCGGCAAAATCGTCGGCGGCGCCAATGCGATCACGGGCGAATGGGGTCACAATCCCCTGCCCTGGCCGCGCGCGGACGAGTCACCCGGGCCGCGCTGCTATTGCGGCCAATCTGGCTGCATCGAGACCTTTCTGTCCGGACCCGGCCTCGCCGCCGATCACCGGCGGCGAGGGGGCGGCGACCTCGACGGCGGCCGCATCGCTGCCGGTGCGACCGCGGGCGACGAAGCTTGCCGCGCGACACTCGACCGCTACACCGAACGCCTCGCCCGGGGGCTGGCGAGCATCATCAACATCCTCGACCCCGACGTGATCGTCCTCGGCGGCGGCCTCTCGGCGATTGCCGAACTTTATGAGACAGTGCCGCGTCTCTGGGGCCGCCACGTGTTCTCCGATGAGGTCGTTACGCGTCTGCTTCCGCCGAAACATGGAGATTCCAGTGGCGTGCGTGGCGCCGCCTGGCTGTGGCGGCCGGATGAGACGGCCGAGGGCGCCCCATGAGCGCGCTCTGCCGCGAATGCGGCGCCTCGGCCGCCGCAGCTGGCGGACTGGGCCGCTGCGTAAATTGCGGTTCGCCTCGCCTTGTCGAACACCCCGAACTCGAGGCGCTATCGATCGCCCATCTCGATTGCGACGCGTTCTACGCCACGGTCGAAAAGCGAGAACGGCCAGAACTTGCCGACCAACCGGTCATCGTCGGCGGCGGTCAGCGCGGCGTGGTGCTTGCCTGCTGCTACGTCGCACGGCTCTACGGCGTCCGCTCGGCGATGCCGATGTTCAAGGCTTTGGCTGCCTGCCCGCACGCCGTCGTCATCCGTCCCAATATGGCCAAGTACCGCGAAATGGGGCGCGCGGTGCGCGCGAAGATGCGGCAACTGACCCCGCTGGTTGAGCCGCTATCGATCGACGAGGCGTTTCTCGACCTCACCGGAACCGAGGTGGCGAATCGCGCATCGCCGGCCCAGGCGCTGGTGGTACTGGTGCGCGAGATCGAAGCGGACCTTGGTGTCACCGCGTCAATTGGACTTAGCTACAACAAATTCCTCGCCAAGATCGCCTCCGATCTCGACAAACCGCGTGGCTTCGCCGTGATCGGCCGCGGCGACGCTGCTAGCTTCCTCGCCGACAAACCGGTCGGCCTGCTTTGGGGCGTTGGGGCGGCGATGCAGCGGCGACTGGCTGCGGATGGGATCGGGCTGATCGGGCAGCTTCGGGCGATCGACGACCGCGAGATGGCGCGGCGCTACGGGAAGATGGGGCTGCGCCTTGCCCATCTCGCCCGCGGCGAGGATTCACGCAAGGTCGAAGCGGTGTCGCAGGCGAAGTCGATCTCGGCGGAGACGACCTTCGCGCATGATGAAAGCAGCGAGGAGGCGTTGGCCCGTACCCTGTGGCCGCTGTGCGAGCAGGTCTCGGCCCGGCTAAAGAGTGCCGGCTTGGCTGCAGAAACCGCCACCTTGAAGCTAAAGACCAGTGATTTCCGTATTCGCACCCGCTCGCGCCGGCTCGCCGACCCGACCCAGCTCGCCGACATGCTGTTCCGCACCGGCCGCCATCTGCTTGCCGGTGTGGCCGACGGAACGGTTCGCTTCCGTCTGATCGGGATCGGCGCCGATGGCCTAGTCAGCGCGGAAACCGCCGATCTACCGACACTGTTCGACCAGGAAGACGGGCGGCCCCGCCGCCTCGAGCAGGCGATGGATGACATCCGCGGCCGGCTCGGCAGGGAGGCGGTGCGCCTCGGCCGCGCGGTCGACTAGTCTCAGCAGGTCGGCTTGGGCAGCGGCTCGATGCTATCGAGCTTAGCCTTGATCGTGTAGTCGCCGTAGTCGATCAGCATGTCGCGCGAGACACCGTTGTCGAGCAGCAGCATACCCAGCTCGTAATCGGGCTTTTCTTCGTTGACATCGGCCGGAAAGAAGGCAAGGCGAACACGCCAGCCGGGGTGCTGCAGGATAGGCGCCTTCAATGGATCATTGGGATCGGGCTGGACCTTGCCGCCAATCGCGGCGGTCACCAACACCGCGCCCTCCACGGTGGCGCCATCGAACACCTGACGTGAGACGAAATTCTCGCCAGCCTGGGCTTTCGCCAGCAACAGAATGGTATGCGCGCTCGGAAACAGTGCGCCTGGCGGCAGCGTCATTGTCTTCGGTTGCGGCATTTCGAAAGTAATCTTGCCGCCCTTGCCGGGTCCGTCGAGTTGCGCCTCGCCGCGGATCTCCTCATCGACCGTGCCGTCCCGCGTTTCCTTCTGATTGAACCGGTAGCGAAGGCCGTCCTTCGACTCCCAGGTAACGAAATTCGACACAATCACGACATCTTGCGATTCGGCGTAGCTGAGGGTCAGCTTGTAGCGTTGCTCGACGGTCCAGCCGTCGCAGGTCTCGCCCCATTGATACGCCATCGCGCCCCGCGCGCCGGTGACGCCAGAATCGGTGCGGCTGGTGCCAAGGGTCATCGTATAGATAGCGCGGTGCGCGTTGATCTCGGCGTCGGCCGCTCCGGCCCAGAGCACAGCGGTCAGAGCCACCGCCGCGAAACCGCCTGCTCTGCCCCATCGCTCGATCATCGAAATCCTACTCCCTCTCATGAGCGCAAGCCGCGCGCGGGCGACAGGTTGAGGCGGATATGCAATTCTCGGAGCCGTTCGGGGGGAATCGGCCCGGGCGCCTGCATCAACAAGTCCTGCGCTTGCTGGTTCATCGGGAAGGCGACGATCTCGCGCAAATTCGGCGTGTCCGCCAACAGCATGACGATGCGGTCAATCCCCGGGGCTGACCCGCCATGCGGCGGCGCCCCGAACTTGAAGGCATTGAGCATGCCGCCAAACCGCGCCTCGACGTCTTCTCTCGAATATCCGGCGATGGCAAACGCCTTGTACATGATCTCGGGCAAATGGTTGCGGATGGCACCCGATGACAGCTCCGTGCCGTTGCATACAATGTCGTACTGAAACGCGTTGATCGTCAGCGGGTCCTGCGTCTCCAGCGCCTCAAGCCCGCCCTGCGGCATTGAGAACGGGTTGTGGCTGAAGTCGATCTTGCCGGTGTCCTCGTTCAATTCGTACATCGGGAAATCGGTGACCCAGCAGAACTCGAAGCAATTTTCCGCGGTCAGCCCCAGTTCGCTGCCGATCTTCAGACGCGCGCTGCTGGCGAAGGGCAGGAACGTCGCCGGCACGCCGGCGACAAAGAACACCGCGTCGGCGTCCTTGAGACCGAGCAACTGGCGCAAAGCCTCGGTGCGCTCGGGACCGAGGTTACGGGCCACCGGACCCGCGCCCTCGCCGTCGCGGAAAAAGATATAGCCGAGTCCCGGCTGCCCCTCCCCCTGTGCCCAGGAATTCATCCGGTCGCAAAAGGCGCGGTTGCCGCCGCCCGGCGCGGGGATTGCGCGCACCCGGACATGCGGATCGCTCTCGATCATCCCAGCGAAAATGCGAAATCCCGAACCGCGAAAGGTCTCGGTCGCGTCGTGCAACTCGATGGGATTCCTGAGATCGGGCTTGTCGCTGGCATAGCGCAGCATCGCCTCGGCATAAGGGATACGGCGAAATGGCGCCGGGCTTACCGCGCGTCCCTCGGCGAATTCCTCGAAGACGCCGTGCAACACCGGCTCGACTGCGGCGAACACGTCATCCTGGGTGACAAAGCTCATCTCCAAGTCGAGCTGGTAGAACTCGCCCGGCGCGCGGTCGGCGCGGCTCGCCTCGTCACGAAAGCACGGCGCGATCTGAAAATAGCGGTCGAACCCGGCGACCATCAGCAATTGTTTGAACTGCTGCGGCGCCTGCGGCAACGCATAGAACTGGCCGGGATGCAATCGGCTCGGTACATAATAGGGCCGCGCGCCCTCGGGCGAATCGGCGGTGAGGATCGGTGTCTGAAACTCGGTAAAGCCCTGTTCGATCATGCGCCGGCGGATCGAGGCAATGACATGCGAGCGCAGCATGATGTGCGCGTGCACGTGCTCGCGCCGCAGGTCGAGGAAGCGATAGGTGAGCCGGATGTCCTCGGGATACTCGGCGTCGCTGTTGACCGGCAGCGGCAACGGGTCGGCGGTCGACTGCACCGTCATCTCGGCGATCACCAGCTCCACCTCGCCGGTCGGCAGGCTTGGGTTGATCGTGTCGGCCGAGCGCGCGACAACTTTGCCGGTAACGGTGATGACGCTTTCGAGCCGCAGTGCGTCGGCCGCCGCAAAGAGCGGCGACGATACGTCGATCACGCATTGCGTCACGCCGTAATGGTCGCGCAGATCGACAAAGAGCAGCTGTCCGTGGTCGCGCTTGCGGTGCACCCAGCCCGAAAGCCGGGCGCTTTGCCCGGCATCGGCAAGGCGCAGCGCGCCGCAAGTGTGGGTGCGATACTCATGCATCGCCGTGAAGTCCCGGATCAATCCCGCAGGCGGTGGAGAGCGCGGAGGACGCACGGATCGCCTCCGATTGTCAAGCCAGCCGCCCCACTAAAACCATCCCACCCGCTTCCTGGGCATTCCGGCGCCGCGGTTTTCGCGCTATAGCCTTTGGCCAATGAGTTTGATCATCGACAGTGCCGCCCTGGCCGAGTTCTGTGCGCGCCAGAAGGGGGCGGACTTCGTCACCGTTGATACCGAGTTCATGCGCGAGCGCACCTATTGGCCGGTGTTGTGCGTCGTGCAGGTCGCCGGGCCCAAGGAGGCAGTCGCCGTCGACGCCCTCGCCGACGGCCTCGATCTCGCTCCACTCCTGGCGCTGATGAACGACCCGGCGACGCTCAAGGTGTTCCACGCCGCGCGACAGGATCTGGAGATATTCTTTCATCTCTCAGGCAGCGTGCCGCATCCGCTCTTCGACACCCAGATCGCGGCGATGGTGTGCGGGTTCGGCGATTCGGTGAGCTACGAAACCCTGGTTCGCAAGCTGGCCGGCGCGCAGCTCGACAAGGCGTCGCGCTTTACCGACTGGTCGCACCGGCCGCTCACCGAGCGCCAGATCAAATACGCACTCGGCGATGTGGTTCATTTGCGCACCGTCTACGAGCGGCTGCAGCAGCGTCTCGCCAAGAACGACCGGTCAAGCTGGTTCGGCGAGGAGATGGCGGCGCTGACCGATGCTGCCCTTTATCGCGCCGATCCCGACGAAGCATGGCATCGCTTCCGGTTGCGTGGACGCGGCGACTCGCGTTTTCTCGCCGTGTTGCGCGCGCTGGCAGCCTGGCGTGAGCGCGCGGCGCAGCAGCGCGACCTGCCGCGCGGGCGCATCCTGCGCGACGAGGCGCTGATCGAGATCGCCAGCCACGCGCCGCAAAGCGTCGAGGCCCTGGCCCGCACCCGCGGCCTTGGCAAGGGCATCGCCGAAGGCAAGCTCGGCCACGATATCCTCGACGCGGTGGCGCGCGGTATCGCCGACCGCGACCCGCCGGCGGCGATCCCACAAAAGGCCCAGAGTCCCCCGGGACTGGGGCCGCTGATCGAGCTGTTGCGAGTGCTGCTGAAGCAGCGCTGCGAAGATTTCGAGGTGGCGCAAAAGCTTGTCGCCTCCGCCGACGATCTCGAAGCCATCGCCGCTGACGACAAGGCGGAGGTTCCCGCGCTGCACGGCTGGCGCCGAGAGGTGTTCGGCGCCGACGCGCTGGCCTTGAAACACGGCACCCTGGCGTTGACCGCCGGGCGCAAGGGCATCGAGCTGGTACCGCTGCCGGGACCGGCCGGCGAGTAACGTCAGTCCGAGGCCAGCGCCGGCTTACGTACCCGACGCCGCACCATCTGTGGCGTAAGGGCCAGCGCGCGGGCGAGAGCGCCCAGCCGGCGTTCCACCGCCTCACCCTGAAACAGGCTCCCGCTCGGCGGCAATTCCAGCACCAGTTCGTCGTCGTCGCGGCTTAGCTCGACCTCCGAGAGCAAGTCGAGCGCGCCGCCGCACAGCGTATAGGCAAGGCGCAGCGCGAGGCCGAGCCTACGCGCCTCGGCTGCGTCGTCGTCGCTGAGCAACGGGCGCGTCGGCGCCTTCACCAGATCGTCGGGCGCCCCGCCATAGCGCGCGTGGAGCGCGGAGGCGATGTACACCCGCTCACGATGGTCGACCGCGCCAATCGGCATGCGCAAGCTGCGGGTAAAAGCTTGCTCTGCGCGGTAGTCGGGGTGCTCGCTCCAGGCGATGTCACTGAGCCAGCCAGCGGCGCGGTGCATGCGCCGCAGCTCCGGGGACAGCTTTCCAAAAGCCGCCCCTACCCATTGTTCAAGGAGATCGCCGTCGATGCGGGCGCGGCTTTGTGCGCGGGCGACCCCCATGCAAGCGGAAATCAGCGGGTCCGCCGTCGGGTCGGACTGTACCAGCCCGTAGGCATAGCCTTCGCGCAACCCGTAAGCCGAGAACATGATCCGTGACGGCGCGGCGACTTGCAGCAGCCGGTAGAGAATCATCGCCGCCAGCGGCACCACTTCGAGCCGCTTGCGGTTGATCGTCGCGATGCGCTCGAGCGAGCGGCGCGAC
>Ga0335081_10019989_pt1 | contig 10831 bp, 7 predicted proteins | sample Lox_Sample_35_FD_206713 | JGI IMG/M metagenome (GOLD analysis project Ga0335081, IMG submission 206713) | Soil microbial communities from Loxahatchee National Wildlife Refuge, Florida, United States - Lox_Sample_3.5 | ecosystem: Environmental > Terrestrial > Soil > Wetlands | place: USA: Florida... | reverse complement strand
CGTCGCGAGAACTCGGAATGGACGATCACCCCCTGCGCCCGCCGGATGAGCTCCAAGTTCACCGGATATTTGTACGAGACGTCGCTCTCCTTCTTGGCATGAAATCGCTCGCGTACCGCGCCGTAGCCGTGCGATTCGTAAAGCGCATGCGTCCAGCCGCGCGTCTGTCGCCTGGTGTGCTCGCGGTCCGCCATCAGATCGCCGAGGAAGAAGTCGTGCAGGACGACGACGCCGGGAACGTCCACGAGCAGATCGAGCATGAACTCGTGAAACGGCGAATTGCCGAATTGGTACAATGCCCGATCGAAGCCTTCAGTGTTTTGCCGCAACCACTTTGCCGAACGAATAGGTAAGCCCGCCGGACCCGCCTGCTCGTTGCGATGGGCGTCCGAAGCGATCAACTCGATCTCGTAGTGTTGCGCCAACGCCGGCAACAGCTCGGCGCTGTAATCGGCAATTCCCGAACGCTCCGGAGGCAACGGCGAAACGAAAGCGAGCCGCGGGCGGCGCGGTGCCGCCGCCGGCTGGATCGGTTCGCGCGGGGCATGAAGCTGCTCGAAACCGGCGATCGCGCGGCGCCCGCTCTCGTCCCAGGTAAAGGCCGTCGCCCGCTGCAGGCCGTGCTGCGCCAAATCGGTGCGAAACTCCGGGCTGGAAAGCACCTCGTGCATTTTGGCGGCGATCGACTCGTCGGAATACGGGTCAAACAGCGCGTCGGCGCGGCCGATAACCTCCGGCACGCTGGTCGTGTTCGAGCCGATGACCGGCGCGCCGCAGCTCATCGCCTCCAGCGCCGGCAGTCCGAAGCCTTCGTACCAGGACGGAAAAACGAATAGCTCACACAGGTTATAAAGTCCGATGAGATCCGCATCCGGAACGCGACCGGTGAGCACGACCTCCTCCGGCGACAGTTCATGCTCCGTCGCCAAAGCCTGAAGCATTTGCCGGCGGTGCGCCGACAGCGAGCAGGCGATGACCAATTGACGATCTTGACGATCGGCCAACGGCAGCCGCGCATAAGCGCGGATGAGACCTTCCATATTCTTCCGGTCTTGGTCGCCCCCCGTGTACATGACGAAGGGACGCTGAATTCCATGCCGGCGCAGCAGCTCGGCCTTGGCCGCGGGTTCAAGGCTGACCGGCTTGAAGGAGGAATCCACAGCCGCCGAAATCGTTACGATTTGTTCAGGTCGTGCGGCGCGATGAGCGATGCCTTCCTGCCGCGACGCCTCGGAGATCGCCAACAGCAGATCGGCGCGACGCAACTGGTTGAATCGGTCATTGTACCAATCTCGCTCGTTGGGGCCTGACTGGTATTGAAAGGCGTGGCTGAACGGAATCAGGTCATACAGCGTGACAGCCGTCCGAAATTTATCGGTGAAGCGGCCGATGCTCGCGATCGCGCTATCGCCATAGCCTTCGAACAGGCTGGCAACATGGACGACATCCGGCTGCAGAGTGGCCAGGAAGGCTTCGCGGATCAGTTCGGCCGCGTGCCGGCGCTTGCGGTTCTCGGCATCTATGTATGCGAGCGGTTCCGGCGCCTGCCAGACGCGAATGTTATCTTGCGGCAATACGCCATCGAAGGCGCCGCGCAATGGCTCTATCGTGTCGGGAAACAGGCCGCTGAGCGCGACGACGACCTCGTGCTCTGCGCGCTGACGCGCGATGGCGAGCGCGAGCGACAGGCTGTAACGACCGATGCCGCGAAACCGGCTCTCCGCTTGCGCACCTTGCAGATCGAGGACGATGCGCATCGCGTCATGATGCCCGGCGGCGGGCGATGGCGGCCTTCAGCGCCGAATGAATCTGCCGCGCGTGCGCCGTCATATCCGATTTCCTCGCGCGCCAGCCGCGCCACGCCCAGTACGCGTGATCGATCTGCCGCCCAGCCTCCCGGTTCAATTGCCGCGGCAACGCCACGGCGGCGGAGAGGAAAGCACGAATAGGGTTGGCCGCGTCCTTCATGATTCGGTCCGTGGTTCAGATCGACAGCCACCTCAGGCATCGCTGCGGCCACTCGGCCACCGCGCCGCCGCGCACGCCCAGACCGAAGCCATGCCCGCCCTGGTCATAACATAGGAACTCGTGCGCAACACCGGCGCGCCGGAGTGCGTCGGCATAGAGCATGCTGTTCTCGACCTTGGCGACCTCGTCGTCGCGCGCGTGCACCAACAAGGTCGGGCAAACCTGCGCGCTCACGTGCCGCTCAAGCGAATAACGCTCGGCCATATCCGCGCTCGGCTGCCGGCCGAGCAGGCATCGCCGCGAGCCTTTGTGAGTGATCTCCGGCGCCATCGAGATGACCGGATAGACCAAGATGGCGAAGGCGAGGTCGCGGTCGGCAATCGAGGCGGCGGCGGCCATGTGTCCGCCGGCGGAGAAGCCCATGACGCCCAGCCGCCGTGCATCGAGCTGCCAAGCGCCGGCGTGCTCGCGGACCAAGCGCAAGGCCTGCGCGATGTCCTGCAACGGCCAGGGCGTGCCGGTTCCGCTCAGGTCGGGCCGCGGCAATCGGTATTTAAGCACCAGTCCTGTCACACCGCGCGCCGCCAGCCAGCGCGCGACGTCGTGGCCCTCTTTGTCGATGCTGAGCGCTGCGTACCCGCCACCTGGACAGATTATCACTGCTGCGCCATTCGCCTGCGCCGGCAGATACGCCGTCAGGGTGGGAATTGACACGCCCCGTAGCGATCGATCGGCGGCATAGCGGCCGCGCTCGACCATCTTTTCCGGTACGGCCGGCGTGCCGGCGTCGGGCCAGAGTGGCAGTTCAGGCGGAATTTCCCCCGCGTCGGTAGTCCACCAGGCGCTGCCAATCTGGACGACATCGCGGAATACCGTTTCCGTCCGCGCCACCATCTCGGGCAGGGAAAATTCACGCAGCACCCGCTGACGGCCGGCCTCGCCCATCGCTTGGCGCCGCGTCGCGTTCTGCAACAAACCGACCAGCGCGCCGGCAAACGCGGCCGGATCGCGCGGCGGCACCGGCAGGCCGGAGGCGTCCGCCTCGACCAATTCAGGGATACCGCCGACCCGAGTCGCCACCACCGGCAATCCGGTCGCCATGGCCTCGAGGATGACGTTAGGCGAGGCCTCGCTCTGCGACGACAGGGCGAACACCCAGGCGCGGCGCAGATGCGCGCGGACATCCTCGGTGCCCGGCAGAATGCGCACGCCGGGCGGAAGATCGAAAGCAAGCGGCCCGCTGCCGATGATGTCGAGCTGCGCCGCTGGGATCTGCGCGCGCACGAGGCGGAAGGCTTCCAGCAAGGTCGGGAAATCCTTCTCCGCCACCAGGCGGGCGACGCAGACCACCAGCGGCGTCGGCTGCTTGGCGGCGATATCGGGCGAGAAGAAATCGGCGTCGACGCCGTTCGGAATGACGCTGACCTGCTCCGGCTCGATGCCGAACCGGTCCGTCATCAAATCCTTGAGCACTGCCGCGTTGGTGACGATTCGCCGGGAGAATCGATGCAGCAGACGCTCGTGCTGGCGCGGCAGAAGGCTGCGATAGCCGGAGACGACGCGGATGCGCATCAGCCCGGCGAACAGCCTGCCCCAGATGTTCGGCACCACCGTCAGCGTATAAAGCAGGTCCGGCTTATGCCGCGCGAGCCGCGCCGCCAGCTTGGCCAGGGCCTTTGGACCCACCCAACGGCCGCGCGACAGGTAAACGACCTTCACGTTCGCCGCCTGCATCGCCGGCAGCAGATCGTCGCCGCCGCGCAGGACCCAGACCTCGGGGTCAAACCAGCCGCGGTCGAGACGCCGTAAGAGCTCGACGGCGTAGCGCTGCGTGCCGCCGAATTCGAGGTCCTGGAGCAGAACGACCAGGCGAATACGCGGGCGCGTCATCAATGCGGCACGAACTGACGGTAGAGATCGAACACGCGGCGATGGTTCCGCTCGGGATCGAACTGCTGGCGGACACGCGCGCGACCGCGCTCGGCCATCGCCACCGCTTCGTCGCGGTCGGCGATGATGCGCTTGATTGCGGCGGCGATCGCCGCCGGATCGCGTTCGCGCACCAAAAGCCCGGTGACGCCATCCTCAATCAACTCGGGGATACCGGAGACCGCCGTGGTCACCACGGGAACGCGATGCAGCAGTGCCTCCAGCAGCACGGTTGGCAGCCCGTCGCGATCGCTCGAGGGCGCCACCACGCAGGGCATGACGAAGACATCGGCGGCGGCGTAGAGCTTGGCGATATCGTCGTGCGTGACGAAGCCGTGGAAGTGCACGCGATCGGAAAGCTTGAGCCGTCGGGTCAGCCACTTGAGCGGCCAATTCAGGGCGCCTTCGCCGGCGAAATCCAGGCGGAAGTCAATGCCGGCATCCGCGAGAAGGCGGGCCGCGCGCAGAAGCTGGTCGAAGCCCTTCTTGCGTACGAAGCGGCCGACGGCGAGTATCCGGTACGGCGGCCGCATGGCGACGGCCGCCTCGCCGTCGACCTGCAGCGGCACGCCGTTATAGGTCACCTGGAACTTGTCGAGGCCGCCGTCGGCGAAGGCGGCCAGATGCCGCACATTGGCGGCGGTTTCCGTGCGCACCAGCACCGCGTCACGCAGCTTGTGCCGAATGAGCCCGTCCGGCGGGTAGATGTCCCAGGCCCGCGCGGTGAAGCTGAACGGCACCCCGGTGAGCTTCGATGCCGCCCATGCGGCGGTCGCGCAGCCGCTCGCCCAGGACGCGTGGATGTGCTCGATGCCCTGCGCCTCGAAGCGACGCGCCAGCTCAAAGCCGGCGAACATGGCCCAGACGCTCTCTCCGCTTTTCTCCGGCGTGCGCCAATCGAGATGGCCGAGCGAGCGAAGCAATTCCTTGACCACGGCCGGCTTCCGCTTCCGCCAATACCGGAGGGCGCCGATCAGCCGCGGCAAAGCGCGCCATCCCAGCCGCTCCACATCCGCCGACGCCGCTTGCATCTCGGCGGACAGGTTTGCGCTCTTCCCGCCATAGAGGGTGAAGACGCGCAGCGACAGGCCGAGCTTCCTCAGGTTGACCACTTCGCGAAAGATGAAGGTCTCGGTCGGCGCCGGAAACCACAACAGGACGTAGGCGACGCGCAGGCTTGGACGGTCGAGGCGCGAACCCGGTTGCGGCTCGAGGCTCACGGTCGTTTCCGAAAACCGGTTTGCAATCTTCGGAATCTCGTTCAAACGAGCCTCTCGGTCCGGCTCAGTTTCCCATCAGTCCGCAGCAGCGCGTGCACACCGGCATCAGACCGTCCTGGTCGAGACTCATGCGGAAACGGCGATACCGTTCGCTGTTCCACAGCTCGGTGATGGTGTGCGTCTTCACGTTGCCCACGACGTAATCGTGATAATCGCGGCACGGTGACATGTCGCCGTTGGAGTTGATCTCGACCGCCCGGTAGATCGAGGTGCAGCGATCATAGCCGAAGGTCGAGCTGTGGTCGGTGTAGTAACGCTCGAGATCCTTGGCGGCGGTCAGGTGCGGGATGATGAGCACGCCCGGGCCCTTCGGCTTCACGGCAAGCCGCGACAGCGCGGTCAGTTGTCGCGACAGGGCTTCGTAGTCCGACGGGCGCCAGCCGCCGATCCAGCCGAGATGCTTGGTTGGCATCTCGCCGAACCGGCCGAGGAAGTCATGCGTGTGCTGCGCGGCGGAGCTCTCGTCGATCCACCACGCCAGATAGAAAACCAGCACGTCGACCTTGTCGTGGAAGGCGTCGTAGATGTCGACCAGCCGATCGGCATTGCGCTGATTAATCGTGCACAGTCCGGCGAGGATCGGCAGCCGCGCCGAGCGGCGCGCCCGTTCGGCCTTCATGGCCTCGAGCGCGCCGACAATGGTCGCATAATTATCGTGCGACGGGTTGGCGCCGGGGCGGCAGGCGTTATGCGAGGCGGCGTCCGGGCCGTCGATCGATACCTGCACCAGGAACATGGGCGCGCCGACCAGACGCTCCGCGTTGTCGGCGAGCTTGGTGGCGTTGGTGGCGATGCTGGTCGGCAGCCCGAGCTTTGCCGCCGCTTCGACCACGTGCACGAGGCCGCGGTAGAGCATCGGCTCGCCGCCCCACATGTAGACGCCGGGCCGGTGGCCGTTGGCGACGAGGTCTTCGAGCAGTTCGACGTAGCGATCCGGTGTGACCTCGCCGCGCATCAACTCAGGCATCGAGCGGCCAACCAGGTAGCCGTTGTCGCCCCACTGCCCGCAGGTGTGGCAGCGCAGATTGCAGAGATCGGTAAGCCGCAGGCTGACCTGCCGGATGCCGGAGCCGGCCCCGTCGCGCGGCACCCGCATGTTGAGCAGAAGACGGCTGAGCAAGAGCTTGGCGCCGCCCAGCGAAAACTGGGGACGCTCCAGCAAACTTGGAACCAGCTTGGCAAATGACGCCGCCTGAACCGCCAACGTAGACACTGGCCGTCTACCCCAACCTACGCGTGGACCCTTGCTTGCTATAGCCGGTCTGGCCGCCACGGCCAACCCGGCCGCCTGGCATCGGCAGCCGGGTCATTTGGCGGCGTTAAAATATTGCTCCAAAAGCAATTTTCCCATGGCCTCGGCCTCGGCGCGCCGCCCGTCATTGGTCAAATGCACCCCGTCCGGCTGGTAGAAGGGGCGGTCACGCCCGCACAAAGTGGTGGCGAAATTGGTGAAATAAGGCTTGTTGGTCAGGCGCTGGGCGATCGAGGCGTAGGTAATCGTAAAGTTGCGGCGCATGGACGACATCCGCTCGGAATTGATCAGCACCGTCTGTTCGTTCTCGGCGACCGCCGGGTTCACCGGGCAGCCTTCGGTCCACAACATCGGCTGCCAGATCAGCAGGAACTTGGCGCCGAAACCTTGCGCCAACTTGTCGGCGAAATCATACCGGCGCTCGACCGTATCGACCATGTTGGCCAATTCGGAAGAATTCGGCTCCAACGGGAAGAACACCTGATTGAGCTTGTCATAGAGCTCGCCGGTGAACGACGCGCGGATCGCCGCGTTGATCGGCTTGAACAAGCCGATCCAACTTCCATAGTAATCCTCGATCAAGGCGCGCACCCGCCGATAGCCATAGTGCCCGTCGGGCGTGCGGTGCTCGACGAAATATTTCGTGTCGTTGGCGCCATCGTAAAAAATAATCAGGTCAGGCCGCGGCAGCTGCTCGATCAGCGCTTTTTCCAGATACTTGATCTCGAGCAGGGAATTGAACGAGTTGATGCCGAAATTGAGGATGCGGAAACGCTGCCCGCTGCCGTTCAGTTTCACGGCGAGGAAACTCGGAATGGTGCGCGCGTCGTCGTCGGTCGCGCCGCGCATGGTCGAGCCGCCGAACATCCAGATCGTCCGCGTGCTGCCGTCGGCGGCGACCTCGGCGTTGCCGATGGTCGGCCGGATCGGCGGCGACTGGAGGAACAGCGTGTAGGGATCGTAGACCGCGCGGCTGCCTTCGCGCACGTGGCCGTAGAGGATGTAGTTGCTGATGCTGATGATGAGAAACGAGGAAAACTCGACGACCAGCGCCGCGATCACGACCCATTTGACCAGCGTGACACACAGCCGCCAGGCCTTTTTCAGCAGCCACCACGTTGCCTTCTGAACCATCGATAATAACTCGGCCGAGCGGACGTGTCCGCGGTTATGCCGCCCCCCGGCTGTACATCAGTTCTTCAAGACGCGTAGCGATCGCATGACGATCCCAGGCGGGACGCGCGGCGGCTTTCGCCTGGAAGCAAGCCAAGTTCGCCTCGAACTTGTCTAACGTGATCGCCGCATTCGTATCGGGTCCATCGTAGAGGCCATAGCCCGCCTCCGCCAAAAGATGTGCGTTGACGAGCTGCTCGTAAAAGAGCCCGACCGGAAAGCAGAGCATCGGTTTCCCATAATACAGTGCCTCGGAAATGACGTTGTGGCCGCCATTTCCAACGACGTAGGCGCAGCTGGCGAGGTCGGCGAGAAAATTCTCCGCGGAACCGCGGCGGAAGGCAAGATTGCCCTCCTCGTACGCCAGATCGAAGCCGTAGACGAGATAGCGCCGCCTGCGGTTGGCCAGCAAGCCGCGAACCCAATCGAGCGACGCGCCACGCAGATAAACCACAGCGTGCTCGCCACCGCTCGCCTGGAAGCGCGTCACGTCCTCGCGCAACACGGGCGGCAATACTTCCGTCGAGGCGGCGTCGATCGGCTGCATCGGCGCGAACGAGCAGACGAGCCAGTGCGTCGCCGCATTGTACATCGTCCGGATGATGCCGAGCGTCAGCAACCGGCTCAGTCGATGACCGGCCGGCGGCCGATAGCGGCAATGCGTCAAGGCGTGCTGACGATCGACGCTGATGCATGGACGCCCCGAGCGCCGCGCCGCGCGCGGCAGAAAATACTCGTAGTCGGTGACGATCAGATCGGGATCGAACGCGCGGATGACGCCGCCGAGCCGATCGGCAGTCTCGGCTCTTCGCCACAGCGCCCCGGCGGCCCCGCGGGCGGTGGCCATCGGATCGACCCGGTTGTCAATCAGCACCGTGCCGGGCACCGGCACATCGACGACCGAATAGCCCAACTCTGCCAGTTCGGCGACGCGGCCGCCGCCGACGAAGACGATCTCGTGATCCTTCAGTCTTTGCGCGATGGCGAGCGACCTCGCGACATGGCCGCCTGCGTCCCCCATCACCCCGTACAGAATGCGACCCATGAACGACCGAAAACTCACCGCTCCGCCAGAAGGCAGGCAGCAAGCATACCACAGCAGATGAAGGGCAAACGAGACAGCGCGCGCGAGGGGCGGCGCCGTTCGATCGGTTCGCGGATAACCGACGCTCAGTGCAGACTCGGTTCGAGCAGCACGCCCAAAAAAACGACGACAATAACTAGCGTAATCCAACAACTCATCTCAAACGAGGACATGAGCTGCCTCCGTAAAAAGCGAGCGACCATACTTGATTCGAATCATGTCAAAAAACGAACAATTCGCCGGCCCGTTCCGGCCTGGGCTCAGGCCAGACGGACGATTTTACCCGCCCGGACGAGGCCGAACAGCACGGCAATTCCCAATTCGGCGCCAATCACGGCGAAAACGGCCAAAGTCCAGATCGCACTGACGCCGATCTGCTCGACCGCCAATACCGCGATGAAATGGATGAGGGCGATACAGGCGCAGATCAGAGCGACCCGCTCCCGCCTGCGGTCGATCAGGGGCGCGCCGATCGCCAGCAGCTCCAGGCCGAGCAAAGTATGGACCAAGGTAAAGCCGGGAATGCCAAACCGGTTCATCGCCTCGCGCAGCCAGTTGCGCGCTTGCACCGGATCCTGCAGTGCGCTTGCCCGCTGGCGGAGAAACATCGGCGTGCCGAGTTCGTCGACGGTGCTGTAGACGCGCGCCGCTGACGCCGCCTTCGCGACCGGCAGGACCAGATCCTCGAAATTGACCGCCTTCACCTGGGTCTTGTCGCTGGGGAAGACCTGCACCGAGCCGTTGAGCAGGATGACGAAATGCTCGCCGTTTCGCTCCTCGAAAACGCCTGTCTCGGCCGAATAGGCTCGTTCCTCGCCGTCGTCCGCTTTGCGCAAGATGAAGACATTGGCGACCTTATCGTGTCCCAGCCAGCGTTCGAAGTAGAGCACGTCGCCCTGGCGATTGAGCTCGTTGAACTGCCTGGCCTTGAGCAGGATCGGACTGAGGTTGTGGCGAATGGAATAGAGCACATCGTGTAAATGCCGGGCGGTCAGCGGCGTGATCATCATCGACATCAGATAACCCAGTACGGTGGCGACCGCCGCCACGGTCAGCGCCGCGCCGCGCACCGACAGGACCGAGCGCCCGGCGACATGCAGCGCGACCAGCGTGCCGTCCGCCGAAAACTTGCCGTAACTCCAGACGATGCCGACCGTCACCAGCACCGGCAAGGTATGGAACAGGATCATCGGCGTGATGCTGGAGAAGGCGGGAAAGAACAACCGGCTGTACAGCGCGTCGCCCGGCAGGTTGGTGTAGAGCGAGATCATGATCACCGGCGCCGACATCACGACGGTGACGACGGTGGCGGCAAACGCCACCTCGCGGAACATCCACCTGTCGACCGCGCCGACCATCAACGCGCTGCTCCGAAACCACCCGTCGACCCGCCCACCATGACGCGCAGGCGGTCGATCAATTCCGCGCCCAGCCGGGCGGGCGAAAACGTGTCCAGATAGCGCGAAACGGCCTCCTGATAGGCGTCGGGCGTCAGCGACCCCCGCTCCAGCCTGAGCTGGGTACGCTGGGGATCGCGCCGCAGCGCGCGCAGATCGTCGATAACCTCGGCAAGACGATCGGCCAGCGAAGCCGCATCGCCAACCGCCGCCAGGCGGCCGAGGCCGTTCAGCGTCTCCGGCAGTGCGGTGGTGTCGGACACGACCGGAATGGCGCCCGCCTGCAGTGCCTCGGTGACCGGCACGCAGAAACCCTCGTGGAACGACGGCATGGCGAGAATGCTCGCGCGTTCGTAGGCGCGCGCGAGTTGGCGCGCGCTTAATTTTCCCAAGAAGCGCGCGTTCTTGCGGCCGCTCCGCTCGATGCGCTCGCGGATGGCGCTTGCATAGCCGCGGATATAGGTGCTGCCGACGATCTCCAGCTCGACGTCGTCGTAGCCGCGCGCCATCAGCAGATCGAAGGCATCGAGCAGCACATGCACGCCCTTGGCCGGCACGATGCGGCCGACGAAGGCGATGATGATCGGCCCGGCCTTGGCGCGCGGATCGATGCGCCCTGTCAGCGGAGCGAAGGGCATCGGCAAGGTCTTGGCGAGGTCGACGGCAAAGCCCATCGCAGCCAAGGAGCGTCCGTTGAACGGGCTGATCGGCCAGACTTCATCGACGCCGGCGATGGCGGCGATTTGCC
>Ga0335081_10019988_pt1 | contig 10832 bp, 11 predicted proteins | sample Lox_Sample_35_FD_206713 | JGI IMG/M metagenome (GOLD analysis project Ga0335081, IMG submission 206713) | Soil microbial communities from Loxahatchee National Wildlife Refuge, Florida, United States - Lox_Sample_3.5 | ecosystem: Environmental > Terrestrial > Soil > Wetlands | place: USA... | reverse complement strand
TCGGGCGTGACGTTGACCAAGACCATCGCCGTGAACCCGCAGAGCTACGGGTTGCAGCTGGGCGTCGAGGTCCGCGCGCCGGCCGGGCTCACCGGCCACCTGTCGGTCCTTTCGGGCGCCTACGCCGAGGAGCCGCAGGGCGGCCTGTTTGCCTCGCGCAGCAACACGCCGGCGCGGGCCATCTGCCTGGCCGCCAACAACAAGGTGGAGCGGCTGGCCATCGGGGCGAAGACCCCGGTGTTCGAAGGGCAGGGCGCCGGCTTCGCCGGCATCGACGAGCAGTACTTCCTCACCGCCGTGCTGCCGCCAGCGGGCATGGCCGCGACCTGCCGCCTCGAGGCGCAGGGGCAGAAGGCGGGATCGCTGGTGGCATCGGTGAGCGTGCCCCTGCAAGTGGCGCCGGGCGCCGCGGTTGCGCTCGCCTTCACCGGCTATGCCGGCCCGAAGAACGACGCCGAGCTGGGCGCGGTCTCGGCGGCGCTGAAGCACTCCATCGACTGGGGCTTCTGGTCGGTCATCGCCGAGTTCCTGCTCGTGATCATGAAGTTCTTCCAGAGCATCGTTCCCGGCCACAACTGGGGCGTCGCGATCATCCTGCTGACCGTGGCGATGAAGCTCCTGACCTTCCCGCTGCAGCACAAGTCGATGAAGTCGATGCAGGAGATGCAGCGCATCCAGCCGCAGCTTGAGGAGCTGAAGAAGAAGTACGCCGGCGACACGCAGCGGCAGAACCTCGAGCAGATGAAGCTGTTCAAGGAGCACGGCGTGAACCCCATGGGCTCGTGCCTGCCGATGCTCATCCAGATGCCGATCTGGTTCGCGCTCTACACCACGCTGCAGGTGTCGGTGGAGCTGTACAACGCGCCGTTCATTCCCGGCTGGCTCGATGACCTGACCGCGAAGGACCCCTACTACATCCTGCCGGTGGCGATGGGCATCACCATGATTCTCACCCAGGTGCTGACGCCCTCGCCGATGTCGAACCCCAGCCAGAAGACGATGGGGTACGCGATGAGCGGCTTCTTCTCGCTCCTGATGCTGACCCTGCCGTCCGGCCTGACCCTCTACATCTTCACCAACAACGTGCTCTCGATCGGCCAGCAGATGTACCTGCGGCGCACCATCGGCAAGCCGCCCGCCAGTGGACAGACCATCGAGGCGCAGAAGAAGAAGGGTGGCGACGCGGGGTCCGAGCGTGCCAAGCTGCCCGCCTGATCGCCCCATGGCCGAAACGCCGCGAAAGACCGCCGGAGCCATCGGCGCCGAACCCGCGGGGAAGAAGAACCCGCTGTTCGGCGCGGCGGTGGTGAAGGCGGTGCTGCGCAAGCGGGCTGGCGACGGTGAGGCGACCAGCGCGCTCTACGAGGGCATCCTGCGCGACCTCGGCGTCACCGACGCCCAGGTCGAGCAATACCTGGCCGAGCACGGCGACGACGTGGAAGAGGCCATCCGCAGCCATGGCCGCCGGGGGGACTAGCGTGGACGCCGCCCAGCTCAAGCGCATCGAGGAGGGGGCTGCCGGCATGGGAGTGCGGCTGTCTCAGGAGCAGCTCAAGCTGCTCGGCCGGCACGTCGACCTGCTCCTGAAGTGGAACAAGTCGATCAACCTGACCGCCATCACCGAGCCCGAGGAGATCGTCGAAAAGCACGTGCTCGATTCGCTGGCGGTGGTGCCGGTGGTGCCGTCCGGGAGCCTGCTCGACGCGGGCACCGGCGCAGGGTTCCCCGGTATTCCGGTGGCCATCGCCCGGCCCGACCTCGAGGTGGTGCTGGTCGACTCGGTGCAGAAGAAGGTGGCGTTCCTCAAGAGCGCCCTGGCGGAGCTGCGGTTGCCAAGGGTGAAGGCCTACGCCGTGCGGCTCGAGGGCAACCCTTCGCGCGAAGAGCTGCCGCGCGTGCACGCGGCGGTCTCGCGGGCGTACGCCTCGCCGCGCGAGTGGCTGCCCCTCGCCGAGCAGTACGTGTTGCCGGCCGGGGTGGCCATCTGCATGCTGGGCCCATCGGACGAGGTTCCCGAGCGGGTAGGGGAGCTGGTGCTGCAACAGCAGCTCGGCTACGCCCTGCCGTTCAGCGGCGCGCAGCGGCGGCTGGCCATCTACAAGCACACCTGACGGCTGCTCTCATGGATGCGAGGGACGGCCGGCCTCGCCGCGCGCCGTGCGCGGCTCGGGCTCGCCGCTTTCCAGCCGCTCGACGAGCGCCTCGGAGAACGCCGCAAGGTCGTCCGGCTTGCGGCTCGTGATCCAGTTCCGGTCCTGCACCACCTGCTCGTCTTTCACGTTGGCGCCCATCTGCTTCAGGTCGTCCTGCACCGTCGACCACGCCGTCAGCGTGCGGCCCTTCACCAGGTGCGCTGCGGCCAGCAGCTGCGGGCCGTGGCAGACCGCGGCCAGCGGCTTGCCGGTCTGGTCGAACCGGCTGACGAAGTCGACCATGCGCCTGTCCACGCGGAGGTGGTCGGGCGACTGGCCCCCCGGAATCAAGAGCGCGTCGTAGTCGTCGGGGGAGGCGTCGTCGATGCCGATCTCCGCCTTGACCGCTTCCCGGCCCTTGTAGCCCGTCAGCTCCTCGCCGGCCTTCACGCCGATGATGTCGACCGCGTAGCCTTCTTTCTTGAGCCGGTCGTACGGCACGCGGAACTCGGAATCCTCGAAGCCCTGGCCCAGCAAACACGCAATCTTCATCGCCACCGCTCCTGTTGTTCGGAACTCTCAAGATGCGGAAGCGCGCCGCGGTCGGGAAGCGTCGCCCGCAGGGCGGCCGGACGGGCGTTCCACGTGGAACCTCAGGGGGCCCTGCGGCGCCGATCGATCACTTCCACCGGTACGTCGATCGGCAAATCGTGCGGCTTGCGCCACGTGAGATCGCCGTGGTACTTCGCGCATCCAGCGGCCACCACGGCTGCGGATCAAGAGACGCGCGGCGGGGGGCCGCGAGCCGCTCACCATCGGGGTGGGCGTCCAGGACGGGGAGGGGGCGCCATGGCGCGCATACTGGCAGTCGCAAACCAGAAGGGCGGGGTCGGCAAGACCACCACGGCAGTGAACCTGGCCGCGTCGCTGGCGGCGCAGGAGCAGCGCGTGCTGCTGGTGGATCTCGATCCCCAGGGCAACGCCACGAGCGGCCTCGGCATCCCGCGCGAGCAGGCGGACCGGCCCACCATCTACCAGGCGCTGCTTGGCGAAACCGACGCCCGCTCGGTGGCGCTGCCCACCGACGTACCGCACCTGTTCCTGTTGCCCGCGAGCGGCGACCTGGTCGGCGCCGAGCTGGAGCTGATCAACGTCGAGAACCGGGAGCAGCGGCTACGGCAGGCGCTCGAGCCGCTGCGCGACAGCTACGACTACATCCTCATCGACTGCCCGCCTTCACTGGGCCTATTGACCATCAACGCGCTCAGCGCCGCCGACCGCGTGCTGGTGCCGTTGCAGTGCGAGTATTACGCGCTCGAAGGCCTCGGTTCGCTGCTCAAGACCATCGAGCTGGTCAACCAGCGGCTCAACCGCAACCTGCAGCTCGAGGGCGTGGTCCTCACCATGTACGATGCGCGCAACAACCTCGCCCGCCAGGTGGCCACCGACGTGCAGTCCAACCTGCCCGGCCAGGTGTTCGAGACCGTCATCCCGCGTAACGTCCGCCTGAGCGAGGCGCCCAGCCACGGGCGGCCCGCGCTCATCTACGACATCGAATCGAAGGGGGCGCAGAGCTACCTGCAACTCGCCACCGAGCTGCTCCAGCGCGCCAGCCACGCCGCCGCCACGGAACGCAAGCACGCGTAATCAGGGAGAAACATAACAATGGCCGATATCAAGACCATGCCCCGCCGGCCCGCCCTGGGCCGCGGCCTCGGCGCCCTGATCCCCGGCGGCTCGCCCGCCGAGCGCAAGGGCGTCATCCAGCTCGGCATCGAGGAGATCCGCCCGCAGCGCGGCCAGCCGCGCCGCCACTTCGACGAGGCGCACATCGAGGAGCTCGCCGAGTCGATCCGCAGCAAGGGCATCCTCCTGCCGCTGATCGTCCGCCGCGGCGAGAGCGGCTACGTCATCGTCGCCGGCGAGCGGCGGTGGCGCGCGGCGCAGAAGGCGGGCCTGCGCGAGCTGCCCGCGATGGTGCGCGAGGTCACCGAGAAGGAATCGTTCGAGCTCGCGCTCATCGAGAACATCCAGCGCGAGGACCTGAACCCCATCGAAGAGGCCGAGGCATACAAGCGGCTCATCGAGGAGCACGGCCTTACCCAGGAGGAACTGGCGAGCCGCGTCGGCAAGGACCGCACCACGGTCACCAACGCGCTGCGACTGCTCCGCCTGCCCGAGCCCATCAAGCAGGCCATCGTCGGAGGCTCGCTCTCCATGGGCCACGCCCGCGCGCTGCTCGCGCTGCCCGACGACGACCTGCGCAAGGCGGCCGAGAAGGTCATCGCCGAGCAGCTGTCGGTGCGCGCCGCCGAGGCGCTGGTGCAGCGGCTCAAGTCGAAGCGCCAGCCGCGCGAGAAGCGCGAGGCGCACGGCGGCGCGCAGGTGCGCCATCTGGTCGAGAAGCTGCAGCGCAAGCTGGGCGCGAAGGTGCAGCTCAAGGACGCGGGCGGCAGCGGCACGCTCGAGATCCGCTACCAGAGCCTGGCCGAGCTCGACCGCATCCTCGGCGCCATCCTCGGAGACAGGCCATGACCGAAGCCCGCGAAGGCGCGCTCGATGCGCCGGCACCCGAATCTTCCAAGGCGCGCGAGACCCCTCCCGAGATCACGCCGGCGCCGCAGAAGCCGCACCTCGAGCTCACCGCCCGCGCCGTCGGCACCGCAATGGTGGTGGCCGCGCTGATGGGCGCCGCCGAGCCGGTGGTCACGCTCAAGATCGGCTACGGCCCGAACATCAGCGTCGTCTCGGCGTTCCTCGGCTTCATCGCCATCTCGCTCATCGGCATGGCCACCGGCGTGCGCGGCACGCGCTGGGAGAACAACCTGGTGCAGACCGCCGGCACCGCGGCCGGCAGCGGGGTCGGCTTCATGGCGGTGGTGCTCGCGGCCATCGACATGCTCAACCAGCGCGGGCTGCTCAACCTGCACCTGAGCGGTTGGCAGATCTTCGCCTGGCTCGCCCCGAGCGGCCTGCTCGGCGTGCTGCTCGCGGTGCCGCTGCGCAAGCACTACATCGATCAGGAGAACCTGCCCTTCGCCGACGGCACCGCCGCGGGCGAGACCCTGCTCGTCCTCGACGAGGGGCCGAAGGAGGCGGGCCCGCGGGTGGCGGCGCTCAGCGCCGGCGGGGCCATCTCGGCACTCTTCTGCATCCTGCGCGACGGGCTCAACAAGATCCCCGAGGCGATCAACTTCACCTTCCTGTCGTCGAACGCCGCCGCGCTGCGCGTGGGCACCGAAGTGGGCGTGCTCTCGCTCGGCGCGGGCATGCTGGTCGGCCTGCGGGTCACGCTCTCGATGGGCCTCGGCCTCGTCCTCGCCTGGCTGGTCGCGCCCGGGCCGCTCTACCGCGCCGGCCTGGTGCCGAACCTCACCTTCAACATGGTCTTGCAGCGCTGGATCATGTGGCCCGCCACGGGCCTGATGGTCGCCGGCGGCCTCGCCGCGCTCGCCCTGAAATGGAGGGTCATCGCCAAGAGCTTCCGCGGCCTGCGCAGCTCGGACGTCGACGCCGGCGGCGACTTCCCCATGCGCTACGTCGTCTGGGGCGCCATCGCGGCGGGCATCACGCTCGCCATCGTGCAGAAGGTCTCGCTCGGCTTCCCGCTCTGGCTCAGCTTCGTCTCGATCGGCCTGTCGATCATCCTGATGCTGGTCGGCATCCGCGTCCTTGGCGAAACCAACTGGGCGCCGATCAGCGCCATGGCCAACGTGATGCAGGCGGTCTTCGCGGTGCTCGCGCCGGGGCACGTGCCGATCAACATGATCGGCTCGGGCATGAGCGGCGCGGTGGCCGCCAACGGCGAGCACCTCATGCAGGACTATCGCGCCGGCAAGATCGTCGGCTCGACCAACAAGAACCTGACCATCCTGCAGCTCATCGGCGTGCCGATCGGCGCGGCAGCGGTGGCCATCGCGTACCCGATGGTGCGCGCGAGATACGGCATCGGCGGGCAGACGGGCCTCAGCTCACCCATCAGCGTGAAGTGGGCGGGGTTCGCCGAGCTGCTGTCGAAGGGTTTCGGCGCGCTGCCGTCGAGCGCGTTGTGGGCGCTCCTGATCGCGCTCGTCCTCGGGCTGGTCATGACGCTCGCCGAGTCGAACCCGCGCTGGGGTCGCCTCGTGCCGAGTCCAACCGCGGTCGGACTCGGCATGCTCATCCCCGGCTACGCGGTGATCCCGATGGTGATCGGCGGCATCGCCGGCGACCTGTGGATGCGGCTCTCGCCGAAGACCGAGAAGGTCTACAACACACCGCTCGCGTCGGGGTTCATCACCGGCGAAGCGCTGGTGCTGCTCTTCCTGGCGGCGACCGCGACGTTCAAGTAGCGGCGACGGACGCCACAAAATGGGCCGCGCTGGAGCTGATGATCGGCGCTTGTCCCGCCGGCCCCGAGCAGATGAGACGAGGGGGCTCGCTCCAATGCCGCCAGCCGTTGGGGAGGTGGTCGCCCGTTCCGGGCCACCGCCGTCACAGCGAGCGGTACCGCACCACGGCCACGTGTAGTCGCTTGTGGGGAGTAGGGGTGGGGAATCAGAAAAGCCGCCGTACCTGTTGTTGGGATCTGCTAAGAGTCACTTCACCCACTGACGAGGACTTCCCGCCATGGCACAGCCTGTCACGCCTGCTCCCCTTCCGTCGCCCGCCCCGTCCAACGTCTCGCCGCTGCCCGGCGCGGCGAGCAGGCCGCCGAACGAGCTGAACGCGCTGCTCGGCAAGGGCAGCCAGTTCGAAGGCAAGCTGCTCTTCGAGGGCACCGTCCGCATCGACGGCAAGTTCACCGGCGAGATCGTCTCCACCGACAACCTGATCATCGGCGAGGGCGCCGAGGTGAAAGCCAACGTGCAGGTCGGCACGCTCACCTGCCTGGGCGACTACCAGGGCGACGCCAAGGCGACCAAGGCGATCGAGCTGAAGGCGCCCGCCAAGGTGCGCGGCAACCTGACCACCGCGTCGATCGTGGTCGAGCGCGGCGTGTTCTTCGACGGAACCTGCAAGATGGACATGGGCGGCGCGAACGCTCAACCCAAGAAGTAGAGCAGAGGGGGCCCGCGCAGGGCCCCCTCGTCTTGCAGCAGCTAGTGCTTCACTGCAGGCTGCTCGCCGACGGCGACCTTGATCTGCCGCGGCTTGGTCTCCGGCCGCTTGGGCAGGAAGACCTTCAGCACGCCGTCCTTGCTCTCGGCGGTGATGTGCTCGACGTCCACCGTGCTGGGCAGCGTGAAGCTGCGCGAGAACGCGCCGTAGGTGCGCTCGATGCGGTGATAACCCTCGCGCTTGTCTTCCTTCTCCAGCTTGCGCTCGCCCTTCAGCGTGAGCGTGTTGCCCTCGACCTGGATGTCGACGTCCTTGGCGTCGATCTCCGGCAGCTCCGCCTTCACCGTGATGCCCTCGGCGTCCTCGAAGATGTCGACCAGCGGCTGCCAGGTGGCGGCGAGCGACGCCTCCTCCGGAGCCGGCATGCCCTGGTCGCGATAGGCGCGGCCGAACGTGCGCAGAAGCTGGTCCTGCAGCGAGTACAGATCGCGGAACGGATCGTTGCGAATGATTGCCATGAGCGTGCTCCTTTTGCTTCCTCCTGAAGCCGCGCGGAACGTAAAGCAGGCCATCGACCCGTCAAGTGGGATAGGCTCCCGCGGTGCCCGACCGGCTGCAGATGTTGCGCAACGCGATGCTGCTGGAGAGCGTGCCGGAGGCCGAGCTGTCGCAGCTTGCCGCGCTGGTCCGGCCGGTCGAGCTGAAAGTCGCCGAGACGTTCGCGGTGCGCGGCCAGCCGAGCCCGGGCATGGTGCTGGTCGACGCCGGCACGCTCGAGGTCATCCTCGACTCGACGCCCATCTGCTCGCTTTCGCCCGGCAGCATCTTCGCCGAGGAGGCGCTGGTCTCCGACCTGCCCTCGCCGGCGACGCTGCGCGCGGCCGCGCCGTCGGCCATCGGCGTGCTCGAGCGCGAGGCGATGGAAGGGCAAATCGACTTGATGCCCCGGCTGTGGGCCGTGCTCGACCGCGCCTGGCGGCACCGGGTGCTGGCGGCGCGGCTGTACGCCATCGACCTGTTCCACGACCTTCCGTCCGAGGCGCGCCTTTCGCTCGCCGATGCGTTCGAGGAGGTCGATCTTTCGCCCGGCCAGCTGCTCGCCGAGGAAGGGCAGCCGCTCGACAGCTTCTGGGTCATCCGCGAAGGGCAGGCCGAGCTCGAGCTGCCGCCGGGCAACGATCCGCCCTCGGTGCCGCTCCGGCCCGGAGAGTACGTCGGCGATCTCGCGGTGGTGGAGGATTTTCCGCAGAGCGCGACGGTGAGCGCGCCGTACGGCCTGCGCGCGATGCGCCTGTCGCGCCGGCAGCTGCACGCCGCGCTCGCGCGGTTCCCCGGCGCCATGGCCGAAGTGCAGCAGGCCGCGGCGCGCCGCAAGGAATCGATTCTCTAGCGCTTCCGCTTCAGCTGCCGCTCCACCGTCCGGAACGCGCGCGCGCTGGGGAGCTGCTCGGCCAGCACTCCGCTGCGCACCCCGTGCTCCGCCGCCACGGTGCCGAGCGGCCGGTACTTGTGGTGCCCCTTTGGCCGCCGCATCCGGTCGATCTGCTTCTTCGCCACCCGCACCAGCCGGTCGGCGGCGAGGTCGATGGCGCCGTAGAGGTCGGGCAGGCTCTCCTCGATCTCGATGGTCATCGCGCCCGGCATGCGGAACGTCATGTGGCACTCGCGCGATTCGCCGCGGTTCCAGTTGTCGCGGCCGACCTCGACGCGCAGCTCGGCCGCCTCGCTGTCGTAGAAGCGCCTGAGCCGCTGCAGCACGTGCTCGCCCACGTAATTGCGCAATGCCGCGGTGGCCCTCATCTGCTTGCCCTGGACGATGACTTTCATGGTGAAAGAGTACGCACGCCTCGGAATCGACGCCTGCCTCGCCATGTCTGCGGTGCCGTCCGGCGCCTTCGGCGCCTCCACCAGGAGGGAGCTCGCTCCCCCCTGGACCCCCCAACTTCTCACCGGTCTTTCGTCGTGCGCCCGCGACAAATTGGACATCGCCGCACTGCATTGACCCCGCTATATGCCCGTGCTAGGAAGCGCCGCCCCGCAGAATTCCACCGGAGATTCGCACACGTGATCGACGCCCGCGCTGCTCGTCGTTACGCCCGCGCCCTGCTGGAGCTCGGCACGCAGGACGGCAAGCACGAGCAGTACGGCCACGAGCTCGACGCGGTGATGCAGGCGCTCAAGGAGAGCCGCGAGGCGCGCTGGGTGCTGGAGAACCCCGGCTACACCGCGCAGCAGCGGCACGCGGCGGTGGAGGCGCTCTCGATCACGCTGCAGCTCTCGCCCACGGTGGTGAGCTTTTTGCGGCTGCTGGTCGACCGGCAGCGCACGCCGGCGCTGGCCGACATCGTGCGCGCCTACCGCGCCATGCTCGACAAGGAGCAGGGCCGCGTGCGGGCCACCGTCACCTCCGCGCACGAGCTCACCGACGACGAGCTGGCGCGGGTGCGCGAGGCGATCGCGCGCATGACCGGGCGCAACATCGTCCTGGAAACGAAGGTAGACCCGTCGCTGATCGGCGGCGTGGTCACGCAGGTGGGCGCCACCATGCTCGACGGCAGCCTGCGCACGCAGCTCGAGAAGATGCGCGAGCAGCTCAAGAACGCTTCATAGGAGAGGCAATGGCAGAGATCAGGGCCGACGAGATTTCGCGGATCCTGCGCGAGCAGATCAAGGGGTACGGCAAGCAGGTGGAGGTGTCCGAGACGGGCACCGTGCTCTCCACCGGCGACGGCATCGCGCGCGTGCACGGCCTCGAGGGCGTGATGGCCGGCGAGCTGGTCGAGTTTCCTCACGGCCTCACCGGCCTGGTCTTGAACCTCGAGGAGGACTCGGTCGGCGTGGCGTTGATGGGCGAGCAGGTGGAGCTGCGCGAAGGCGACATCGTCAAGCGCACCGGCCGCATCGCCGACGTGCCGGTGGGCGCGGACATCGCCGGCCGCGTGGTCAACGCGCTCGGAATTCCGGTGGACGGAAAGGGCCCCATCGCCTCGAAGGAGCGCCGCAAGATCGAGGTGAAGGCGCCCGGCATCGTCGCGCGCGAGTCGGTGAAGGAGCCGCTGCAGACGGGCCTCAAGGCCATCGACGCGATGATCCCCATCGGCCGCGGCCAGCGCGAGCTGATCATCGGCGACCGCCAGACGGGCAAGACCGCCGTCGCGGTGGACGCGATCATCAACCAGAAGGGCCAGAACGTCTTCTGCATCTACGTCGCCATCGGCCAGAAGCAGTCCACCGTGGCGCGCGTGGTCGACAAGCTGAACTCGTTCGGCGCGATGGAGTACACCACCGTGGTCGCGGCCAACGCGTCCGACCCCGCGCCGCTGCAGTTCCTCGCGCCGTACACCGGCGTGACCATGGGCGAGTACTTCCGCGACAACGGCCAGCACGCGCTCATCATCTATGACGACCTGTCGAAGCAGGCGGTGGCGTATCGCCAGCTCTCGCTCTTGCTCCGCCGCCCGCCGGGCCGCGAGGCGTACCCGGGCGACGTCTTCTACCTGCACAGCCGCCTGCTCGAGCGCGCCGCCAAGCTGTCGAAGGAGAAGGGCGGCGGCTCGTTGACCGCGCTGCCGATCATCGAGACCCAGGCCGGCGACGTCTCGGCGTACATCCCGACCAACGTGATCTCGATTACCGACGGCCAGATCTTCCTCGAGACCG
>Ga0335081_10019987_pt1 | contig 10832 bp, 11 predicted proteins | sample Lox_Sample_35_FD_206713 | JGI IMG/M metagenome (GOLD analysis project Ga0335081, IMG submission 206713) | Soil microbial communities from Loxahatchee National Wildlife Refuge, Florida, United States - Lox_Sample_3.5 | ecosystem: Environmental > Terrestrial > Soil > Wetlands | place: USA... | reverse complement strand
TGAATGATTTCTCATGCGCCCGGAGAGGTCTTCCCCCAGCTGCCGCTTCGCCCATGAACCCCTTCGATTACGAAGGTCACTTGGCCCCGAAGCCGGAAGTTCGTAGCATGACTTTGAAGACTGAGAACCGACCCATGCAAGGGATCACCGTCGCGGTCCTTACCGAGGATCGCGAACAATCCGTCATCTTGAGTACGCGCGTCGAAGGCACCCACGTAGCTCGAGTGGTTTTGAATCAGGTTGGCCTGCCGCACGGCCCCAGCGACGCGGTCCTGCGCCAAATCACAGATCATCGGGCTGAGATCGTTCTGGTCGATATCGATCCCAAGAATGCGCAACGCGCCGTCCGTGCCATTGAGGTCATTCACGGCGCGAACCCCGACCTCGCGATCTTTGCCGTGGGTGAGATGAACCAGCCCATGATTATCGTTTCTGCGATGCGTGCTGGGGCGCGCGAATTTGTCGAACGAGGAGCCAATCAAGAAGCGCTGCTCGAGGCGTTCACTCGCTTTACGGCAACATTGAGTGCGGTTCAACGCAGTTCGAATAAAGCGCGAGTCTTCACTTTTCTGAACGCGAAGGGTGGCGTCGGAACCACGACCACGGCGGTCAACACGGCAGTGGCACTACAGGAAGCTCATGGTCGCGTGGTCTTGGTGGATTTCGCCCCGATCGGCCATGCCGCCTTACAGTTAAATCTGCGGCCTCAGTTCACGATCGTAGACGCTTTGCAAAACCTGCATCGCATGGACGTATCGCTGCTTGATGGCCTAATGACGCCATACCGCAATGGCCTTCATCTTCTAGCCGGCGCGCAGCAACCCAACAACACAGTGCCAACTGCATCGGAACTGGCTCGACTGTTTGATCTTCTCGTGAGCCAGTACCACTTCGTGGTAGTCGATTGCTCCGGACACTTCGACGGCATGATGCAGATGATTTGCGAACTCTCGAACGCGGTTTTGCTCGTGGCCCAGACCGATGTGGTTTCTCTGTGGAGCGCCGGGCGCATTCATGCCTTTCTGCAGGAAGGAGCGGTGCGCGATCGTCTTCGCATTGTGCTGAACCGCTATAAGAAAATTCCTGGCTTCACCGACGAAGACGTGGAAAAAGCTACGAACTGCAAGGTCCTCTGGAAGGTACCCAATAATTTTCAGCTTGTCGGACCTGCTATCGACAAAGGCAGCCCGGTCGCCACGCAGGGGAATCACGAAGTTGGCCGCTCCTATCAGGGTCTCGCTGCTGAACTCGCCGGCGCTACTACCACTACCGAAGGGGCATTGTCGCTGTTCTTCCAAACCGACAAGGGCGACAGCAAGAAGCGCGCCTCCGGCCAGTTGCTGGTCTCGCCCATGCGCGCCGGACAATAACCCCTAGTCAGAAGTAAGAAGTCAGATTGCGGAAGTAAACCCCGCCTCTTACGGCTCCCATCCGCGAAGATCACCCTCAAATAGCTCTTCGGGTTCACCTTTTTCGCTGGAAATCTTGCCGCCCGTAGCTCTTGATTTTACTTCTGCAATCTGACTTATTACTTCTGCAATTTGTTTTCGGCTGCTTTGCTAGAATCAACATTCCATCATGTCGCCGAGAATCGTCGAAATTCTCTATCAGATGATTGCGTTTCTGTTCGCGATTAGCGTGCATGAGTCGGCGCATGCCTGGACTGCATCACGCTGTGGAGACCCGACCGCTCGCATGCTCGGGCGAGTGTCGCTCAATCCGATCCGTCACATTGACCTTTTTGGAACAATTATTCTCCCGCTTGTGGCCGCCATCAGTCATATTCCGTTGCTGGGATGGGCGAAGCCGACGCCGGTGAACCCGCGCAATTTCCATAATCCAATGCTCGACGATATTCTGACTTCGGTTGCTGGACCCGTGAGTAATTTCATCGTGGCAACCGGCGCGCTGTTGCTTCTGGGTGTGATTTCGCTTTCGTCCAATAGCGGTCGCGCCGTGGTAAGTGGCTTACAAAGTGGATATGGAGGAGTGCCGGATTCTGCGTTGGCTCCCGTTGCGGTCTTGTTCTACGAAGTCATGCTGATCAATGTTGTGCTGGCTGTATTCAATCTCATTCCTATTCCGCCGCTCGACGGCAGTCACGTGCTGCGGCACTTTTTGTCGGATTCTGCCCGCGTGGTATATGACCGCATCGGCTTCTTCGCTCTGCTGGCCCTGGTATATCTTGCTCCAGGACTGCTGAGCGGCTTGATTGGACCATTCGTTTACTTCTATCGCTGGATGCTGGCCAAATTTTGAAAATAACGGTTGCCTCAATTTGAAAGGATGACCTCATTGAAAAAGAAACGCGTGCTCAGTGGCATGCGACCAACAGGCAAATTACACCTGGGAAACTACGTGGGTGCGCTCGCGAACTGGGTCCGGATGCAGGATGAGTACGAGTGCTTCTTCGTTGTCGTCGATTGGCACGCGCTGACCACCGATTATGCGGACCCATCGAAGGTGAAGGAGAACTCGATCGATGTGCTGCTCGACTGGCTCGCGGCGGGACTCGATCCGGAACGCAGCGTGATTTTCATCCAGTCGCACGTCCCGGCGCATGCCGAGCTTCACCTGCTGCTTTCGATGATCACGCCGCTCGGATGGCTGGAGCGCGTGCCAACCTATAAAGAGCAGCGGGAAAACATCAAAGAGAAAGACCTTGGCACGTATGGCTTTCTTGGCTATCCGGTTCTTCAGGCGGCGGACATTCTGATTTATAAAGCCGACGTTGTGCCGGTCGGCGAGGACCAGGTTGCGCACGTCGAACTGACACGAGAGATTGCGCGCAGGTTCAACGGGTTTTACAGCTCCAAACGAGGAGAAGTTTTTCCAGAGCCACAAGCCCTCCTCACCCCCGCACCCAAGTTGCCCGGAACCGATGGCCGCAAAATGTCGAAATCGTACGGCAACACGATCATGCTGACCGATCCTGAGCCTGTGGTCCGGCAGAAACTGAAAACCATGGTGACCGATCCGGCGCGCGTCCGGCGAAGCGATCCGGGGAATCCCGATGTGTGTCCAGTGGGCGACATGCACAAAATATTCAGCTCCGCCGACACCATGGCCAAGGTCTACGAGGGCTGCCGTTCTGCGGGTATTGGCTGCATCGAGTGCAAGGGCTGGGCGGCGGATGCTCTGGTGAAAATTCTTAATCCGATGCAGGAGCGACGAAAAAAATACGAAGACAATCCACGGCTGGCGTGGGATATTCTGGAAGCAGGATCAGTGCGCGCCCGCGATGTGGCGGGCGCGACCATGGAAGAAGTCCGCGACGCAATGAGCATGTCACTCCAATACGAGCCGCCTAAGGAACCTGTGAAGTGAACGATCTTTCGCATCCCCATAAGGCTGAGATGCCGGCGGTTGCCGCGGAACCAACCCCACCTCCAAAACTCGCGCCGGTCGTGCCAATCAACGCACCGATCAATGCAAAGACTGATGCCCAGTCGACCAAGAAAGAGAGCGACTTTCCTTTCGCCGTCGCGCTCGGAGAAATCTATGAAGGCCCGCTCGACCTGCTGCTGGATTTGATCCGCAAGCAGGACATCGACATCTACGACATCCCCATCGCGAAGATCACGGCGCAGTATCTTGCATACGTGGAGCGCATCCGTGAACTCGACGTTAACGTCGCCTCGGAGTTCATTTACATGGCGGCGGTGCTCATTCACATCAAGTCGAAGATGCTGCTGCCACGCGATCCGCTGGCTCCGGCAGAGGCGCTGGAGGACCCGCGGAGCGAGCTGGTGAACCGGCTGCTGGAGCACGAAAAATTCAAGTCGGCAGCGCAGATGCTCTTGCAGAAGCAGCAGATTGAAGATGCGGTGCTCAGCAATCCGGCGATCCGTGAGTTCATGAACGCGGAGGGCACCGAACCCGAGATCGCAGCCGAAGTGATCGATCTGGTAAAGACGTTTCAGCAGATTCTCGAGCGGGCGCGGACAAGGCCGATCCTGGAAGTGGATGAAGAGACAGTCACGGTTGGCCAGATGATTCAGTATCTGCATCGGCGTCTTACGCTGGAAGAACGTCCGATTCGCCTGAAGCAGATGCTGCAAAATATGCCGTCGCGGCCTGCGCTGGTGTGCATGTTTCTGGCGTTGCTTGAACTGGTGCGCCTGCAGGCCATCCAGGTGCGGCAGGATCACGTGTTTGGTGAGGTGCTGATCCGCAAGCATTCGCATTTCGACGAGGTCATGACCGAGCAAGCCGCGGTGAGAGATGATTGGAAGTGAGAAACGCACTGACCACCGGCCACTAGCCACTATGAATCTAAAACCCCAACTCGAAGCCATTATTTATGCGGCGGAAACGCCAATCACGCTCGATCAGATGATTCCGCTGGTGAAGGAATCGGTGCTGGCCGAGACGCCGGAGATCGATCCGGTCGAAATCCGGTCGCGAGTGCGCGCAGCAGTTGAAGAACTGATCGCGGATTATTCGAGCGCCGCTCACGGAGTTGAAATCCGTCAGGTAGCTGGCGGCTACCGCATGTCAACCAAGCCCGAACAGCACGATGTCGTGCGCGCATTTGCCAAGAGCCTTAAACCGCCATTCCGGCTTTCACTGCCCGCGCTTGAGACGCTTGCCGTCATCGCATACAAACAGCCGGTCACGGTACCCGAGATCAGCGAGATTCGCGGAGTGGATTCGAGCGGCGTGATTGCCACGCTGCTCGATCGCAAATTGATCGCAACGGCGGGCCGAAAAGCAGTGATCGGCAGGCCGATTCTTTATAAGACCAGCAAAGAATTCTTGCTTCGCTTCGGACTGAAAGACATCCACGAGTTGCCCAGCATGGAGGAGTTCGAAAAACTTCTGGCCGCATCGTTCCAGAGCGACCTGTTGTCGAATGACGCTGCCGAGGTTCAGCCGATTTCGGAAGCGGGTTCAACCCTCGATTCGAGTGTTGAGGCGATTGTAGAAGGGCATTCCGCAGAGGCACCCGAAGAATTCTCCGACTCAACCGAGACTGCCGAGGCCCCCACCGGCACTCACAATCAATAATCATGCCCGCCGAGCGGTTACAGAAGATAATTGCGGCCGCGGGTATCGCCTCGCGGCGTAAAGCCGAACAACTCATCACCGCTGGCCGCGTCTTGGTGAATGGAACGCCGGTCATGGAACTTGGCGCCAAGGCCGATCCCGAGCACGACCATATCCGAGTTGACGGCAAACTTCTTCAGCCCCCCGAGCGCTTTTCTTACTACGTTCTCAATAAGCCGAAGGGTTACGTCACAACGGTGAGTGATCCGGAGAATCGTCCTACCGTGATGGACCTGATGCGAGGGATCAAGGGACGGGTCTACCCGGTTGGCCGCTTGGATTGGGCGAGTGAAGGATTGTTGTTTTTCACAAACGATGGGGCACTGGCAAACAGCTTGATGAAGGCGTCATCGCATGTGCCAAAGACTTACGTGGTGAAAGTCGCCGGCCAGCCCGACGAAGCAAAGCTGGAAAAACTCCGTCGAGGCGTATCGATTGCCGAAAAAGGTGGGCGGCGCGTTCGCACTGCTCCAGCCCAGATCAAACTGATTCGCGAGGGCGAGAATCCGTGGTTTGAGGTGACGATCATCGAGGGCCGCAATCGCCAGGTCCGCAAGATGTTCGAGGAGGTCGGGCACCATGTGGAGAAAATCCGTCGCGTGAAGTATGGTCCGCTGTCGCTCGATGTGCCGCCGGGGGAGTTTCGGCCACTCACCATGGAAGAAGTAGCGAAATTGAAAGCTGCGGCAGGAGGGTCAAAGAACACGACGAAGTTTCGCGGCCAGCCTAGGTCCTAGGGGCCGACTGATGCGCGACGGACCGATTCGACAGTCTCGATGACCACCTCGAGGTTTCACTTCTGCAATCTTACTTCTGACTTCTGCAATTATCTTTTCGATTCCGGAGTCATCGGTAGTCGCGCAGCGCCATACAATCCCGCGTCACTTCCCAGAAGGGCGCGCGTGACGATCGTTTTTGGTCCCGGACCCGGCTTGATCTGCGCGGAAGCGCCCTCCAGCTTCGCGTCGGGATCGAGTGGCCGGGTCGCGGCGTAAACCATGCATCTCCGGCGCAATTCTGCCAGCATGGTGGGCGAAAACGCTTCCCATGCGCTGGAGACACCGCCGCCTATCACGTAAATAGGCAGGTTCAGGGAATTCACCATCATCGAGAGCACGATGCCGAGCGCGCTGCCGACGCGCCGATAGATTTTGCGGGCGCTTTCGTCTCCCTGGATGGCGAGATTGTAGATTGATTTCGCGCTGAACTCTGCATCATCATGCGCGGCGCGGGCGAGCGAGGAACTGGGGTCGGCCGCGATAGCTTCGCGCGCCATGCGAACGATGGCCGTCGCGGACCCATATTGCTCCAGGCAGCCATGGTTGCCGCAACCGCAAATATGCCCCTCGGGTTCGACGGTTGAATGGCCGAACTCACCCGCCATACCATTCTGGCCGCGCCAGATTGAACCGTGGAGCACGAGTCCGCCGCCGACGCCCGTGCCGAGGGTGAGCATCGCCATATCGTCGAAATCCTTGGCAGCACCCAGCCATTTTTCGCCAAAGGCCGCCACGTTAGCGTCGTTCTCGAGAATCACCACCGTTTTGAGACGTTGCTCAATTTCAGCGCGAACCGGATAATTCGCCCATCCTGGAAGGTTCGGCGACTCGCGCAGCAGACCGGTCTGCTTGTCGATAATGCCGGGCACGCCAATTCCGATCCCAAGCAGCTTCGACGAGTTTTCATATTTATCGAGCACGTGCTGGATGGCGTTGCACATATCGTCGAGGACGTGATCACGCCCGAGAGAAACCTTCGTGCCGAGCGTCACCTTCTCAACCAGCGTTCCCTGATCGTCCACGGCGGCAATTCGCAGGTTGGTGCCGCCAAGATCCACCCCGATGGCAAAATCTCTCATGATGATGACTCGGCAATGAATTTCGAAACAGTCGTTCTTGATTCCGAGGTCTGCTCCCGTGTCCTGTTTCGCACCGGAAGGCTAGCTTGTCTTTCTACAGTCCGGGAATGATTTCGTCAATATTAAATCGTTATATTAGCCCTATTTTTGACATTTTGGGCAGTAATGGCTGCTGCGCCCTCCAATCACGAGGCGACGAATTGTGGACCCGCAAACCGTACAAGGTTCACTTTCTCGTCCATAAACGCGGTGCCGAAGCTGGAAGAAACCTTCGTCTCCATCGGAATCCACATAATCGGAAATCGACGATCCCCCTAACGCAATGGCCTCGCGCAGCACTTCACGTACCGAATGATACAGATTCGCCAGTTCGGCTCGCGAAACGGCCGCAGCCCTTCGCCGTGGACAGATCCTCGCCCGGAAGAGCGACTCATCGGCATAAATGTTGCCCACCCCGCGCAGCAACTTCTGATTCAACAGCGCGCTTTTGATCGGAGTCTTGCGCCCGCGAAACAACTCGATGAATCGGTCTTCGCTAACCTCCAGCGGTTCCACTCCACCAGGGTCAAATCCTGCGGAGTGCACGCTGATTCTGCCGAACATGCGCGGATCGATAAAGCGAAGCTCGCGTCCTGAGGCAAGCCTGGCGATCAGGTGTGTGTGCTTGGCAACGTCGACGGATGGTTCAGTGACGACCATGCGTCCGGTCATTCCGAGATGAACCACCCAATGTCCCCATCCTCGCCGGTAGTTCCCCGACCGCTTCCCTCCGACAGCATCCGGAGCTTCCAGGTCGAAAACGATATGTTTGCCTGCACGGTGAACACGAACAATCCGCTTGCCTTCGAGCGCTCGTGCAATCACGCGCGGCGACGACTTCAAAGGCTGTCGTCGCGAACCGATCCAGACGGAGTCAATCGTCTCTCCAGCAACACGCCGCTGAAGTCCGGTGACGATGGTTTCGACTTCGGGGAGTTCAGGCACGAACTCAGAATATCAAGCAGTCATCGTTCCAGCGGCAAAAGGTAGCCGGGATTCTTTTCGATTGCGCCGCCAAAGAACTGCTGATCCACCTGGTGCATATCCCATGAGACTACAGACGATGGTGTGATCTTGATCGTTACGTCGTCCACTGCGGCGAATACCGGCCCGACCTTCGGGTCCTTCAGTGCCGCATCACTGAGATATTTGCTGTGAATGCGCGCAACCCACGGCCGGGATAACTCACCTTGTAGAATTTCGCCAGTTCCGGAAACGTTGATGCCACATGATGCCGCCACATCACGAGAGTCAATCATCAGCGAAACACGCGGGTTGGAATGCACGTTGCGAGCCTTACGGCTTCGGCCAGAGGTGGCGACGTAGAGAGATGCCCCATCGAACAGATACCAGACGGCAACCACATGGATCGATCCATCGGCGTTTTGAGTCGCCAACGCCGCGATGTAGCGTCCTACCAGAAGCTTCCTTGAAAGAGAGTCGGAGAGTGAGGCCATAAAACCTCCATCGAACTAAGTGAGAAAAAAGTGTATCAACATCGAAAACTGCGTTGGGACGAACATGTCGCGCCGAAGTGTTCCGGGGAATGGCGGCACGCATTCATGGTTGCGACTCCGGTGCACATTCGCTATTCTTATGAGTACACACCACGCTCCGGCTGAATTCCAGTAATATCCCCGGTTTTCGATTTACGGAGCCATCTGTGTGCGACCCTGGGCGGCTCAGCCGCGCAATTTCCGTGCGGAGTAAAAATTGAACCGAGGCAGAACTGCTGTCATTGTCGGAGCCCAATGGGGCGACGAGGGCAAGGGCAAAGTCGTAGATGTCCTTACGCAAACCTTCAAGGTCGTAGCCCGCTACGCCGGCGGACATAATGCCGGTCACACAGTCATCATCAACGGGAAAAAATTCATTCTTCAACTCGTGCCCGGAGGCATCCTGCGTCCCGAGTGCACGAATGTGATTGGCAACGGCGTTGTGCTTGATCCTTTGGCGTTTCTGAAAGAGGTCGCCTCATTGCGCGCGGCGGGCGTCAAGGTCGAGGGCAATCTTTTCATCTCGAACCGGGCGCAGGTAATTCTGCCTTACCACCGGATGATGGAACTGGGAGCGGAGAATGCTCCGGGCCGCGTGAAGATCGGGACGACATCGCGCGGAATTGGTCCTAGCTACGAAGACAAAATGGGGCGACGGGGCCTGCGGGTCGCGGATCTTCTCGATACCGAACTGATGCGCAAGCACATTGAGAACGCCTGCCGCGAGAAGAACATGATCGGCCATGCCCTCTTCAATTCCGAGCCGCTCGACGCCGACGGAATGTTCAGGGAATATGAGGCCGCCGCTCGCCAGATCGCTCCCTTTGTGCGCGATACGGCGCTTCTCCTGAATCGTTTGCTCAGCGAGGGTAAATCAGTCGTCTTCGAGGGGGCCCAGGGTACGATGCTCGACATCGATCATGGAACCTACCCATTTGTTACGTCGTCGAGCGCAACTTCTGGCGGCGCGGTCACTGGGACGGGCGTGCCTCCGACCTCGATTGGTACCGTCATTGGCATCACGAAGGCTTATTGCACCCGCGTGGGCGGAGGACCATTCCCGACCGAACTCAAGGACGCGCAAGGCGAAGACTTGCGCAAGCGTGGCAATGAATATGGCGCTGTGACCGGAAGGCCCCGCCGCACGGGCTGGCTCGATTTGCCTCTGCTCCGTTACGCTGGCATGATTAATGGCATCTCGTGGCTGGTCGTGACTAAGCTCGACGTGCTCGACCATCTCACCGAGATTCCAGTTTGCGTGGGGTACAAGATCAACGGGAAGGCGATCGAGGAAGTGCCGGCTCAAGCCTGCGGTTACGAGCAGATTGAATGCGTCTACCGGAAACTGCCCGGCTGGGCAACTTCCACACAAAATGCGCGAAAGCTTGACGAGTTGCCAAAAGCCGCCCGCGAATACCTGGCCTTTATCGAGAAAGAAACGGGGGCGCGAGTCGGATTGATTTCAACCGGCCCAGACCGTGAGCAAACGATTCTGGTTCCAAGCTTCATCAACGAACTGGGCCTGACCAATGTGGGGCATTCCTAGAACCTGGCAAGAGAGGAAACGGAGCGACGGATGGTAGTGCTGGCGGTAACGTGGACGGCGAAGATGGGGCGGGAGTCGGAAGTAACGGCGATCTTCGAAAAACTTTCGGCCGAGTCGCGCAAGGAACCGGGCTGCCTGATGTATCAGGTGCACAAGCACAAAACCGATCCTCGCCGATTTTTCATTTATGAGCAGTATAAGGATGATGCTGCGCTCGAAGCTCACCGAGCAGCACCGCACTTCTTGCAAATGGCGAAAAAAGACTTGCCCAAGATAGCCGAACGGACGGAAGGACATCTGTTCGAACCGCTCGGCTGACTCGTTATCGGCTTCACGCTGCGGATTTCATTTGGCTGATGTTACATGGCTAACTTTTCTAGCCAATGTCATCCTGAGCGCAGCCAAACAGTTTCGCGCAGCGAACAGTTTGGCGGAGTCGAAGGATCCCTACCCGATCACAACGTTAGTTTTCTAGATTTTCTTGTCTGCCATCAGTTCGCCGCCCGAAGCGTAGCTTTCCCTCGAGACCTCGACGAAAGTGACAACAATCGCTTCGCGCCGCGCACCGGCTTCTTCCGCCATCACATCCGTGATGCGCTTGGCGATCTTCCGTTTTTGATCGGCGGTGCGGCCCTGGAGCATGGTGATTTGAACGAGAGGCATGATTCAGTTCTCAGTTCATGGTTCGTAGTTCTCAGAAACAAACACGCTGTGAGATTTGAGCAATCAGTCCCGCCTGCGCACAAGCATTCTGATTGTGCACATAGCTCGAGGCTCAACGTTCAAAGCTATTACTGCGTCAATTCGTATCCAGCAAAAAAAAAGCTCAACTCAAACCGGGCTG
>Ga0335081_10019983_pt1 | contig 10834 bp, 19 predicted proteins | sample Lox_Sample_35_FD_206713 | JGI IMG/M metagenome (GOLD analysis project Ga0335081, IMG submission 206713) | Soil microbial communities from Loxahatchee National Wildlife Refuge, Florida, United States - Lox_Sample_3.5 | ecosystem: Environmental > Terrestrial > Soil > Wetlands | place: USA... | reverse complement strand
GAGAAGCTCGACGCCATTATTACGATGATCGTTCGACTGGATCGCCGTCTCGCGGGCGCACCGCGCCCCGCCGAGCCCGAGGTGGCATCGGACGCTGAGTTGGACTCATCGAACGGAGATGAGGTGATCAAGAAGTCGCCGAAGCGCTGGGAAGGCGAGGACTACGCCGGCAAGCGCATGAGCGAGACGAGCCCTGAATTCTTGGACGAGGTGGCGAGCTTCAACTCCTGGGCAGCAACAATGTCAGAGGCGAAGGCGAAGGATAAGGAGCGCGAGGGGGACAACGTGGGGGCGGCGAAGGAGCGGGTGAACGCGCAGTACCGGAGAGCCTCGGCGCGCCGAGCTGCAGGTTGGGCAAAACGGCTGCGCAGCAAGAAAGAGGAGTGGTGAATAATGCGTCTTATTGCAATGATCGGGAGACGATTCGGCCGTCTTGTTGTCCTTGATATTGCAGAAAGCCGTTATAAGAAGCGATTTTGGCATTGTCGTTGTGATTGCGGTAAAGAATGTGATGTGAATGGGTATCAACTACGTTGCGGCAGTACACGTTCCTGTGGATGCCTAGTAATCGAACATGCATCTCAGATGAATAAGTCTCACGGAATGAGGCATTCACGTGAATACCGCGCATGGTCAAATATGCGTCGACGATGTTACGACCCGTCGAGTATCAATTTCCATCGCTATGGGCTCAGGGGTATAAGGGTCTGTGATCGATGGAAGACATTCGAGGCGTTTTTAACTGACATGGGATGCGCTCCAACGAACAGACATCAAATCGATCGAATTGATAATGACGGCGATTACGAACCCGATAACTGTCGATGGGTAACGTCAAAAGAAAACAACAGAAATCGCTCGAATAATCTCTTACTTCAATGCGAAGGATGGATCGCCACACAGGCGGAATGGGCAGAGTTAGCAACAGAATGCCTTGGCATTAATCGCGGTACAGTATTAGCAAGATTGCAGGCGGGATGGCCGTTGATAAAGGCCCTCAGTAGGCCAGCAAGAGCATTGCGCCGATGAGTCTTCCGACGGCATCCGCTTTGCCACGTGCTCTGCAATGTGCTGCCTCGCAAGCGTTGCCTCGTATTCATAGAGAAACTACCTCATATGGAGACTTTGGCTCTGGCGTTCACGCGTATATCGTCCGCGCAAGAGAGATTGGTGCCGAAGAAGCGCTTTTGGAGATTCCAGACGAAGCAGAGCATCGTCCGCTATGTGCAGCGCTGCCACTGGATCAATTGCCAGCAGGCGGGCGGATGGAGTTAGCGTTTGCTTATAATCGAAACACGGGCATTGCACGGATCCTTGGCGATAATACTGGACGTGATTATTCGACTGCAGATCCAGAAGAATACTGTGGAACGGCTGACTTGATTGGTATCCGGGATGCTCGTGGTGTTGTGATTGACTGGAAGACGGGTCGCTATGCTGGCGATCCTGCGACAGCGCCACAGTTATTGTTTTTTGCGCTCGTGCTGTCGCGTTTGAGCGGTGTCCGCGAGGTAGAAGGTTCATTTGCATACTTGCGTGACAATGGAACCTATTATCAGGATTCCGCGTTATACGACGAACTTGATCTGAGTGCCTTCGCCGAAGAGTTGCGAACACTGCCGCATAGAATAGAAGCAGTGAAAGCGTCGGTGCGACGCAACGAAATACCAATAGTACACGAAGGCACATGGTGTAAGCACTGCGAATCGTTGCCATATTGTCCAGCCAAGACGTCTCTGGCTCGCTCTATGAGCGGAGAAATCGTCTCTTTGCGAGATCAGATTGGCTCGCTGACTCCAGCACAGGCCGGTGCCGTCTATGCGAGGGCTATGGATATTATGGAGATCGCCGAAATGGTGATTGCCGCAGTTAAGGATCAGGCGACTCTCTGTGATATTCCACTGCCTGACGGTTTTGTTTTGCGACAGGTTGACACTCGTCTTCCAACAAAGGTGGATGCTGACATTGCAGACGAAGTGCTTCGACTGGGTTTCGGAGATGACGTGGCGAAGGCGGCCGTAACCATGGCCAAGACGACAACCCTGAGCGCCATCACCGACGCGCTACGCTCGGTGTCGCCACGCGGGACGCTGGCGACGCACGAGCGGCGCGTGATGGAGGCGATTCGGGTGCGCGGCGGCTTGCGTGAAGCGATGGCGCCGAAGGTGCGGAAGGTGAAGCCCTGAACCGCCGCCGCGTCCTCTTCACCGGCTCACGCAACTGGAACGAGGAGCAACCCATCCACGCCGTCATCGACGCCCTGCCCGAGAACGCCACCGTCATCGTCGGCGACGCCGCAGGCGCCGATACCATCGCGTACAGGTGCGCACGCGCGCGTGGGCTCCGCGTGGAGCGCTACGCCGCCGACTGGACGCAGTACGGCAACGCCGCGGGGCCGATGCGCAACCAGGCGATGCTGGAGCTTGGCAAGCCCACCGAGGCGCACGCGTATCCGATGAAGGGCAGCCGCGGAACGTGGGACATGATACGGCGACTGCGGGACGCAGGCGTGCCGGTGACGATCCACCGCATGCTCAGCGCCACGACCAAGAACTGAACGAGCGCAGGAGCATCGCGCCCTCTTCGCGCATCTGCTCGGCGGGCATCGGCTCGTCCACCTGGCAGTCGGAGCAGTGCCAGGAGTCCCAGCCCCGCTCGCACGCCCAGTTCAAGCAATTTTCGTAGCGTAAACAGCGTGTTCGGCGACGCGTGTCTACCTCGTCATCGGTGAGCTGAGGACACTCCGTAGGCTGCGAGCCATGCCGCAGCGTGGTGGTATGCAGCTCGAGCGCTTTCGGGCGACGTCCCACGGGCCGCGGCAGCTCGTCAGCCGGTTGCGGCTTGGGCAGCCGCTTCGGCCGCGCGAGCACGCATTCTAGACACGGACAAAATTCCCTGTGCCCCATCAGTCAAAGATGAACTCGACGTCCTGCGGCGGTGCGTCGAGCAAGAAGGGGTTGCTGCCCGCTCTCGAACGCACGAGCATCTGGTTGTCCTCGGGGCACACGTCGACGATCTCGAGGATGCGCTTGTGTCTGACGCGAACGAGCGAGCGCATCCGCTCGACGTACATTGGCGGCGCCGTGCGCCACCATTGGTTGAGATCGCGCATGGAGAAGGTGCACGCGCACCACGGGCACTCCAGCGCTTCGGGGCAGAAGCGAAGGCTGCTCATCTCGCGTTCGATGCAGCACCCACAGGGCAGGAGTCGCAGTTGGATCTGGATCATGGCTTCAGGTTATCGCGAGGGGATTTTATTGCCTAGCTCGACAACCCAGAGATGATTGCGCAACTTCGACACCTCCTTGAGGATCGCCTCGAGTGCTGCTCGCCGCGCCGTCTCGTCGACAGGACGAAAGAACGCGTCGGTGGTGGCGATCACCCATTCGCCGCTGTCGTCGAGTGTGGCGGTGACGAAAACATCGCCCACTCTTCGTCGCAGCGACGTCATCACTCGCCTGATCGCGGAGTGCGCTCCTGTGCGCGCTCGGACTCCCGCCACAACAAGAACTGCGCGAGCCAGGCGCGATCGGCTTGATCCTCGTCGAGGAGCTTCGGATGCCGTGCGCGAGCCCGCTCGTATGCGATGCGGAACCTGCCGCAATCGTCCTTGAGGCGTCCGACGAATTCGGCGAGCTTCACCTTCTGATGGTACTACGGCAGCGGCACCGGGCGAACGACGGCGCTGACTGATAGTTTCTGTCGAACACAGCCTCGAACGGCATTTGAGGCATTTCCCTCAATAGTGGCGAACAGCCCGCCGCCCAAGTCCGTGCAGACGATCATGGTGTGCCCGCGGCGCCCTGGATCGTTACGCGAGCCTCTCAAGATGAGGAAGATATCGCCGGGCTGTGGCGTATCAGCGGCGCCAACGATCCGCCCTTTGGCGACGGCCCAGTCATAGATCGCCCATGTCGCCGCGATCCTGCCGAACGGACTGCCGCCGTCAAGCTTGGCGAAGCACCACGAGGCGAAGAGCGCACACCATGGACTGCCAATGAAGTCGGGCGCCGTGTAGAGCCGGATGCGCGGCCCGTCGTTCGAGCCGTCCGGTTGTTCGCAAGTGCCGATCTCGCCGACTGCCGTCTCGAGCGCCGGACGCACCTCGGCACGGACGATCGAGAGATCGTAGCGCCAGCCGGGCACGGTGTAGTTCGTGTGGCCGCCTGGATGCTGCAGTGCCCACCACGTCTGATCGCCGACGATGCCGTCCTCGGTGAGCGGTACGCCGCTCGGGCCGAGGTGAGATACCTGGAACGCACGCACCGCGTCGTACGTGCCGGATCCGAAGTGGACGGCAATGCGCTCATCATTGGGGACGTCATAGCCAGCTTCAAGGAGAGCCTGCTGTACTCTGCCGACAGCGAGTCCATCATCGCCCTGGCGGACGAGACTCATCAGTTCACACAGCAACCAGAGTGAGTTTGCTTGGATCACCGCCCGCGCGGCGAATGCGCGAAGCACGGCGCGATCCGGTGCGAGCCGCGCGCTTGGCGTTGCGGGCGCGCATGCCGGTGAGTTGCTGCCACTGAGCGGAACCCGTATCGAGCGCCAACTGGTATCCGGCGGGGGCGAGCACGTTGGAACTGAGTGTCTTTCGGAAGTCCCAAGGTCCGCTGCTGCTGTCGAGAAAAGCAGCTGGCGTGCTGAAATTCTCCAAGGCTATGCCATCGATGGCGTAATTTTCGTCGCTGCTCTCACATCTGTCACAAGCCTCGAGCATCCAGATTTGCGAACCGACTTGAACGCAGCGCACGCACTGGACGTCGAGGTTCATCTCGAGGCATTCGTGATCCAGGCACGACGACGGCGCCACGCCATCAGCGATGCAGTCCTCGACTGCCGCCTCGCCCATTGGATGCGTTCCATCGATCCAGTGCGAACCGAGCGCGCCGACGTCGCCTGAGTGCTGCACGATCTTGATGACGCCGTCGCCGGGAGCTGGTTTCGCACCGGCACCATCGCCTGCATAGTGAAGCGTTGCAGGCTTTGTCCATTCATCCCAGAGCGGTGCGAAGTCCGAGAGGATCTGGCGCTGGATCGCGTCAACCCACTTCTGAGCAGTGCCATGGTCGACGAGATCAGGACAGACATTTACAATCTGGATGATCATTTTTTCTTGACCTCAATAGGTTCATGAAAAGTGGGCGGCCGAACTTGGCGTAGGCGTAACATGTCTTCTTGGGCGCATCGATGCGCGTGGATGGTCTATCGAGAGAGCGTTGTCTACCCGTCGCGCAAGATTGCACCGTCAGAATACCCGCGCATAGGGGATGCGCCAGTCACCGACGGGCGCGGCGGCCGGATCTACCGACTCCGAGAAGACGTTGTCGATCTCGATGGCGATGGTGATTGCGTGGCCCGGCGTCACCGGATAGCCGCCGTCGTCCTCACAGATGATGTTCTGCCCGATCGTCGTATCGATGACGTCGAGCGGCCCGCAGACGAGGTTCGCGTTTGCCGTCGTCGGATGGATGTGAAGCTGCGGCGTCTGGATCTCCAGCCACATCCGATGGACGCCCGCAGGGATCACGAAGGCATCAGAGGCGATGCCGGTGGTGGAGACGCCGGGAGCATCGGGCGCCGCGACGTCGGCGACGAGCTTGAGTGTTGCGCGTTGCGTAGCCATCAGCCGCTCCTCCGCTCGCCGCACGCCTTGTGCGCCCGGTGTGCATTCAAATAGAGCTGCAGGCGCTCCAGTGCCGCCCGGCGCTCCGCCGTCGGCTCGCCGCGAGTTGCTGCCCACGCAGCGGCCAGGGCCTCCATGAGACAATCGAGTTGTCCAGGTGCCAACGCAGCACCGAGCGACTCAAGCTGCCCCTGCCAGTTGGCGCCGCCGCTCGTGACGATCTGCGTAACGTCGGCGATGACGGGCTCGCTCGCGCTGGGCAACTTGCCCAGTTCGCAAGTGGTCCACGCCTGCCCGCCTGCTGTCTTGCAGCCGGGCAGGAAGGGACACAGGACGAGTAGGAACGCGAGGGTGCGCATCTACTTACCTCCAGCGGCGGGAATGGGTGGGACGGCGAGCTGACGCGCCAGGGGACTGGACGGCGCAGGCGTGCCGAGCGGGACGCTTGGATTGAGCGTTGCCGTGAATGACGTCACCGCTCCGACGGCGGCCCATGCGAGCGCTGCCCAGGCGAACCCGTGCGCTTGGATGACGGGGGTTACGGCTGAAATGATGCTGCCGAGTAGTGTCAGTACCCCCGCACCGACGCCGCTGTGGAAGAACGTGTACTTCGCAGAAACCTGACGAACGCCATACGCAGCGAGCGATGCGAGCGCCACGCCGATCATTGGCCACAGAGCAGCCAAATTCTGTGGCGGAGTGGGCGGCGTAGATGCGGCACCTGCGTCGGCCATCACGACGGCGGCAGCAAACATGACCACCGATGCGACAATGACGGGCCAGAGCATGATCTTTTTTTCCATCTCGCGATTATAAACCCGCGCTTGGCCGTTGGGACGCGAAAAGCCCTTGACTCCTTCTGTGTCGTTTTGTTACGTATCGCTCCATGAAACTCACCCGACGGGAAGTATTGCGCCTCGCCGCCGAGGCACAGTGCGATCCGCGAACCGTCGTGCACATCTACGACGGGAAGGAATCAAAGCAGATCGTGCGCGAACGCGTCGTCGCAGCGGCGAAGAAGTTCAAGATCCAGGTGCCAAAAAAGGAGACGACATGAGCACATCCGACGTGAAGACTGCTGATTTGCATACGATGACAAGGGCGGAATTCATCGCCGAAGCCAAGGCGTTGCGCGCAGCGGCCGATGAAGCGGAAGAGCGTTATCTCGAATTCCTCTACCAGATGGAGAGCAAGCCTGAGATCTGGCGTGATGGCGGTCGTTCATACATCGAGGTGCTCGAGCATGACGTTGGTTGTGCTGCGATTCGGTATGCTCGGTACAAGCGAGTCCGAGAAGCCCTAGGCATCGAGGCACTGCGAGGTGCAGGTGTGCACGGCATCATTGCTGCCGGCGCTCTGCGCACGCAGACAGCGCAGAGGGAGTTGCTCGATCGGGCTCGGCACTTTCAGGAGACGAATGGTACGCCACCGAGCGAGCGCTCGGCGCAAGATCTGCTCCGTGAGCAGAAGCTACGCGAAGCTGTCGTTACGACGCGCAATAGTTCCTACGCCGTCCTAGTAGAGCAGTGTGAGAAACTGCGTGCACGAGTCAAAGAACTCGAGTCGCAGAACGCCGCCCTTCGCGCGGAGATTCGGACGCTGAAGAAGCGTCGCTCTTCTGCGAAGAGTGCTGCATGAAAACCCAGGCCGAAATGCTCACGGGTGTCGTCAAGGCGGCGATCGTCAAGCCACTCGGCGACGTCACCTGGGAGCAATTCGGCTCGTTACTGAGGGCGTTGCGCGCACCGCTTCATCGCGTTCTCAATGGCGTAGTGCGAGAGCTTGAGGTTCCGCACTACGATCGCGAAGACTGGTGGGCCGATCCGAAGGATGCCGCCGGCCTGGCCAGTCCACGCACGGCTGCCTACCGCATCGCGGGTACGGTGTGGCGCGAGGAATGCGAGGCGGCGGCGGAACGCGTGGCGCGCAAGAAGGAGTATCCGCTCGATCGCGTCATCGCAGAACATCGTCCATCGAGCGCCGCACAGCTCGGCGCGGCGAGCATCGCGTTCACTCGCTGGAAGAAGTTCGACAAAGACCGTTGGCGCGGCGAAACATCGCTGCCCTCGTTCAAGAAGGAATCGCCGATCTACCTCTTCAACGCGGGCGTGCAACTTCGCGCCGAAGACGGCCAGTACATCGCCTCGTTGGCGTTGAGCGGCGAGCGCATCGAGGTCGTTCTCGGGGTTGATGGAGGCCACGAGCACGCCAAGATCGCGAAGATCCTCTCTGGCGCAGCACGCAGCGGTGACGGCAAGATCATCCTCGTTACCGATCGGCATTCCAAGAAGCCCAAATGGATGCTGTACCTCTCGATGTCGTGGCCTGCGCCGGAACGCCAGGAGGGGCGAACCATGGCGTTGCATCGCGGTATCAAGAGCTTCTTGTCCTGCGCCATACAGCGCAGTGACACTGGTGCGAAGGATGCCTTCTCGGCGATCTTGGAGACGGGTGAAGACCTTTTGCGGCACAAGGAGGCGTATTCCGCTCGCCGCCGGTCGCTTGGCAAGCAGCTCCGCCAGCTCGGAGCAGGCGCGCGCGCCCATGGCAAAGGACGCCGATACGAGGCTGTGACTCGAATTGAAGACGCCGAAGCCAGATGGATCCGATCGAAGTGCCAAGAGGTCGCCGCTCACGCCTGCCGGCTCGGCGAACACAAGGGCGTGACGCGGCTACTGCTCGAGGACTGGACGAATCCAGCACGCGATGGCGCGCCTCATTTGGGCGAACATATCGAGTACGTGATTCGCAGCTTTCCTTTTGCACAACTGCGCGAATCAATCGAATGGGCGGCAAAGAAACGGGGATGGGTCGTCGAGATCGTGAAGACCGATTACAACAGTCGTGATTGTCCGAACTGCGGGCATCGCCATGACGCTGCGCAGGTGGACACCTTCCGTTGCGCGAACTGCATGCTCGAGCGCAATGTCGATATCATATTCGCTTGGAACATGCTTGCGCGGGACGGCAAGACACCGGGAATCGAAGAGGCTAAACAGGCAACCAAACGGGTGCGAGGCAGAATGCGCCCGGGAAAGGAATCGAATAAAACTTCTGGGGCCACCGCTGGCCCCGAGCGCGAGGGGTCCGGTCCATGAGCGACCGGGCAGCCCACTCGCGAAGGTGGCAAGACCACGTTTCGGCGTGGGAATCCAGTTGGATGCGCTTCTTGCCGAGCGCTCCAAGATCGATCGCGTCTCCACCAGTGGTTCGCACAACAAGGGGTGCTCGCAAACGATGGCGTAAACCGACGATCTCAACGGGGAAATCCAACGCGGTGTGCGAACCGCTGGCGGACGCGTGATCGGTTGCGGGACGGCCTGCATCCACGGAAACGACGACGCCGATGAGTGCGAACCACTGGCGGACGCGTGATCGATTGCGGGCAACGGTGGATGCAGGAGCAATGTGCGAAACCGCTGGCGGCCGGTGCGAATCGCTGGCGGATGCGTGATCGGTTGCGGGGATCGCGGGCTCCACGCTTCCCAGCCGGCTCAGCGAGTGGTAATCTAATCCCAATTCCCTGAGAGCGATCATGGCCCAGGATCGGATCTACGTAGGCAATCTCCCGTACGACCGCTGCAACGACACCTCTTTACGCGAGCTGTTCCGCGGCTACGACGTCGCCGGCACGCACGTGATCACGGATCCGGAGAGCGGGCGCCCACGCGGCTACTGCTTCGTGCAGATGGGTTCGGCAGAAGCCGCCGAGAACGCCGTGGAGGCTCTAGACGGCGCTGAGGTGGGCGGACGCACCATCGTTGTGAACCTCGCCAAGGACAAGAACAGTGGTGGCGGGCGCGGCGGGGGCGGGGGTGGCAGAGAACGGCGCGGCGGAAGCGGTGGCGGACGCGAGCGTCGACGCGGACGAGACGACTTTGAGGCGGGGTGGAGGAACTGACGATGTCGCGCGCGACTGACGAGCTGAGCGCTGCAGTCGACGAGCACATCAAGAACCGCCGAGGGCGTCATGCGCGAGGACGAAGTCCGGGAAGCTCTCCGCTCGATCCAACAAACGCAACGCGAGACGCGCCAGGAGATCGACGACCTAGCCAGCAGCCTCGCGCGCCTCGTCAAAGAACTTGAACAAGAGAACCGGATCCGCGAGCGCGGCGATCGCGCCGACGAGAAGGAAGCCGATCAGCGCTATGGAGATCTGCGCGACCGCGTCGAAGCGATCGGCGTGGCGATGCGAGATCTACCTCGCCTCGTCTTCCAGGCCGTCGAGCGCGAGATCTACGTGCTACGCACCGCGCGCTATGAGGCGTTGAAGGCAGGCGTCTCGAATGAGCCGGCGCCGTTGCCGTTCCTGCCATCGGCGCAGGAAGCGTCAGGACCGATTGCCGTGGCCGTTCCTGTCGCTGTCGCTCCTCGAAGCGATCAAACTGCTCCGTACGCTCTGCACCATCGCGATGGAGAAAAACGCGAGGTGAAGGAGATCGTCGGCGGCGCCGTCATGTGGGTAACGGTACGGACGTGGAAGTGGGTGGCCGCTTCCACTGTGGGCGGAGGACTGGTGCACCTGCTGCACAAGTTGGGCTTGTTCTGATTGGTTACGGGGAGTTTAGAGCAACTGCGCAGGCCGTGCCGGAATCTTCACCACGCCGAACTGCGACGCCTGGTGCTTGCCGGTGCCCCAGAAGTGCCACTGCAGCACGCCGCCGGGTGCGGCGAATTCCGTCGTGTCGATGCAGTAGGCGTAGACGCCCTCGGACTGTCGATTGAGGCGGGAATCGCGGTTCCCGAAGCCGGGATCGACGCGCGGACGATTCTTCTGTGGCGGCAGGTACGAGAAGTACACCTCGTCGGGATCGCCCGAGAACGTCGCGATGAAGAAGATCAGATTGCCGCGCTCAACAACCTGCACGTCGACGATTGTAGCACGCACGATGACGTCGACTGTTGTGACGCAGACTTGGACGAGGGGTAGCTCGTATTCGAGCCAGCCGACTTCGGCCGGTTCCATGCCGCCGAGTACAAACTTGGTAGGCGGCGACGGCGCAGGCGGTGACGGCGGTGTCGGCGTCACCGGCGTCAGGTTCATGATGACGGCCGCTAACGCCATAAGACGATTCTACGCTATCGGCGCGCTTCGACGATAAGGCTCAATTCCGGGTACAGGTCGATCGTCTCGCGCCGCATGACGGGGCTCTGGCTCTGACGGAACGCTGCGCGATCGGCGTGCTTGAAGCCGGCCGAGCGGAG
>Ga0335081_10019982_pt1 | contig 10834 bp, 5 predicted proteins | sample Lox_Sample_35_FD_206713 | JGI IMG/M metagenome (GOLD analysis project Ga0335081, IMG submission 206713) | Soil microbial communities from Loxahatchee National Wildlife Refuge, Florida, United States - Lox_Sample_3.5 | ecosystem: Environmental > Terrestrial > Soil > Wetlands | place: USA: Florida... | reverse complement strand
GGAAATGCCAGCCGCCATCGAAAGGCAGCGTGGTCCGGCCGGCGGCCACAGCCGAAACGGAAAGGGCAAGAAAGGTGAGAAGCCGTCGCATAAAAGCGACCAAAGTATAGCACCGGGCATGGTGGCAAAATGGAAGCCTGAGTATGCGAATTCCCGTTCTTCTGCTTGTGCTTGCCGCGGCCGCGCCGGCGGCGGATTTCGATTTCAAATTCGACTTCACCACGGGCGGTCAGCCAACCTACAGCGACGAGCGCGGCTACGGGTTCGAGCGTACAGCCACGCCCGACAAGCCGCCCTACTACTTTTCCGTACGGGTGCCGGAAGAGGGAAATTATCGCGTGACGGTGACGCTGGGCGATCCGCAGCAAGCCACCGTCACCACCGTGAAGGCCGAGCTGCGGCGGCTGATGCTGGAGCGCGTCCGTACCGCGCCGGGCGAGACAGTCACCCGCAGCTTTATTGTGAATGTGCGGCGGCCGCAAATCGCGGGCGGTGGCGAGGTGCGCCTCAAGCCGCGGGAGACCACGTCGGAAGCCTGGGGGTGGGATGACAGGCTCACGCTGGAAATCACCGACGAGCACCCCGCGGTGCGCCGCCTGGAAATTGTGCCGGCCGGCAACGTCCCGACGGTTTACATCGCGGGCGATTCCACCTCCACGGACCAGCCGCTGGAACCATTCAACAGTTGGGGGCAGATGTTGACACGGTTCTTCAAGCCGGAGGTCGCCGTGGCCAATCACGGCGAGTCCGGCGAATCGCTGCGCGGATTTATCGGCGAGCACCGCCTGGAAAAAGTGATGTCCGTCATCAAGCCGGGCGACTGGCTGCTGATCCAGATGGGGCACAACGACCAGAAAGAGCGCGGGGAAGGCGTGGGTGCATTCACCACTTACAAGGCCGACCTGAAGCGGTTTGCCGCCGAGGCGCGGCGGCACGGGGCCACGCCGGTGCTGATCACCTCCATGAACCGGCTCAATTTCGACGAGAACGGCAAGATCGTGAACACGCTGGGCGATTACCCGGAGGCGGTGCGGCAGGCGGCGCGCGAGGAGAATGTCGCGCTCATCGACCTGAACGCCATGAGCAAGCCATTTTACGAGGCGCTCGGACCCACCGGCGCGCACGCGGCGTTCGCCGGCCATGATACCACCCACCATTCCGATTACGGCAGCTACGAACTGGCCAGGTGCATTGTGCAGGGGATTAAGGATGGCAAACTGCCGCTAGCGGAGTTCCTGGTGGAGACACCGAAGTTCGATCCGGCGCATCCGGACGCCTTCGCCAGTTTTGACGTCCCCGGCGAACCTCTAGGACCGCTGGTGAAGCCTTATGGGAATTAAATTGCTCCGCAAACTCAGCCTTGTGCTGCTGGCGACGCCGCTGGCGTTTTCGCAAAAAGGTCGAGCCGCTGTTCGCCGATCCCCACACCCACACCAGCCGCGCCGGTAACGCCGGCGGTCTTGCCGCCGGCGGCCTCGCCGCCAGCAAGACTGGCGGCGCTACCAGCTCCACCGTAGCGCCACCTGCCCCGTCCGCGCACTCCCCGCCGGTGGGAAAATAGCGGTCGCGGTGATCTTGCCGCTGTTCGCATTGTTCACCACTATCTGGCCGGGCAAGGGGCTGCCGCCGCCCGAGGGCTCGCCCAGGTTGGGGTGGTTCAAGACGTTCTGGAACGACGCGATGAATTGCAGCGACCCGATGCGTTCGAATTTCACCGTCTTCTGAAAACCCAGGTTGAACAGAATGTAGCCCGGCCCTTTAATAATGCCGCGGCCCGCGTTGCCCCACTGGCCGTTGGCGGGCGTGCCGAAGGCGGTCGGGTCGAACCACTCGTTGACGGTCCTGGGCATGGGCATCTGCGGCACCAGCAGGTTGGGACGAAGGGTCGTGGTGTTGGTGTTGGTGGGATCGACACCCGAGATCTCCGGCGTAAACCAGTTGCCGGTGCTCAGATTCAGCAGCATATTGAGCTCCCAGCCGCCCAGCAGTTTACCGTGGCCGAAGGGCAGATCGTAGAGCGCCTGGTTGAGCCATTCGTGGCGCGGCACGGAATAGACGTTGCCGCGGTCGCGGCGGCGATTGTAGCTGTCTTCAATGGTGGTGTTCAGCTCGAAATCGTCGGTGTCGTCGGTGTCGCTGATTTCCTTGGCCCACGTCCACGTGGAGGTCAATTGCAGGCCGCGGCTGAAGCGGTGCTCCACCTGCGTTTGCAGGCCGCTGTAGAGCATGTTGGCGCCATTATCGGCGTAGTTGATGGAGTTGAATAGCGCGAAGGGCCGCAGCGCATTGCTGAACTTCGCCGTGCCCGCCAGCGGCTGGTTCACGTCGCGGCGGTAGGCGAGCTGCGTTCCTTTGGAGCCGATGTAGCTTACGCGCAGACCGAGATTGCGCGCCAGTTCGTGTTCGAGCGAGAGCGTGTACTGCTGCGCGTAGCTGTTGCGCAGGTCGGGCGAGATGGCGCGTAGCGAGAGCGTGCCGGGAGCCCCCGGCGTGGCGAACGGATTGGCCAGCGTGAAGGCCGGCTGGCCGTTGGTAATGGCATTGGTGTTGACGGTGGTGGCGGCATAAGGGCCTGCTACCAGGTCGGCGGGAATGTTTTCCGAATAGTGGTTCCAATAAACGCCCCAGCCGCCGCGCAGCACGGTGCGGGCGCTGGAGCCAAGCTGGTATGAGAAGCCGAACCGCGGCGCGAAGTCATACGGGTCGCCATGGCGCAACGAGCGGCCGAGGCCCACTTGCGAGGCCAGTTCGATGGGAATCGACGATGGGAACAGCTTGCTGACATACGCCAGCGACGCCTGGCTGGGCACCACGATCTTGCCGGTCTTCAAGTCGAACGAATAAATATTGTCGTTGAGAGAGTACGCCGGCCCGTTGTATTCGTAGCGCAGGCCGTACATCAGGGTCAGGCGCAGCGTCATTTTGAAATCGTCCTGCGCATAGCCGGCCCAGTCGCGCGCGCGGTTGTACTCGGGCGCATAAGGTTCCTGGCGGGTGACGGAGGCGGGCAGGCCGAGCAGGAAATCGGCGTAGGCATTGCCGCTGAAGGCGCCGGTGAAGCTGTAACTGCCGAAAATGGGATTACCGGAGTTGTTCGGCATGTAGCGGTTTACGAACCACTGCGTTTCTTCCGCGCCGAATTTCATGGTGTGGCGGCCAGCGATCCAGGTGAGGTTGTCGGCGAATTGCGCGTGGCCGTCGTTCACCGGGCTCAGCAGGTTGATGTTGTTGTTGCTGAATCCGGAGATGGAAAAGAACGGCAGGCTGTCAATGGGGCCACGATTCGGCAGACCCGTGATGCCGATTTGCTGGAGCGCGCTCTGGCCGTTGAAATTGGCGCTGGAGGCGGAAACCAGAATTACCGCGCCCACGCGCACTTCGTTGAGCAGGTTGGGGCGGATGGCGTCCACATCGCCCAGCGTCCAGAAATTGACGCGGCGGATGTTGTCCGACGTTCCCACGGTGGTGGGGGGCAGCGCCGAACGCGCGCCGGGAATCTGGTAATCGTCCTTGCGGTTTTCGTAACGCAGGAAAGCGCTCTGCCGCAGAGTCAATTGGTGATCGAGCCGGATCTCTTCCGTGCGGTGCACCTCCGGACCGTCGAAGGCGGCGCGATAATTGGCGGCGGTGAGTGAGGGCGGTCCGTAATTTGGAAGCGGGAAAAACAGGTTCTGCGCCGCCAGCGCCTGCGGACTGAGCGCGCTGGCCGGCAGCACCGGGCTGGGATAGGCCGCGCCAGTAAGCGGATTGTGCAGCGTGATTCCGGTGAAATCGCCCTGCCGCATCGCCAGCGTGGGGACATTGGCGGAAAACAGGTAGGCGGACACGCCGCGCTCGCCATCGAAATCGGCGAAGAAGAAGGTACGGCCCTTCTGCACCGGCCCTCCCAACTTTCCGCCGTAGTTGTGCAGGTTGACGAACGGCCGCGAGGTAGCGAAGGTGTTGCGGGCGTCGGTGGCGCTGTTGTGCATATACCACCAGACGCCGCCGTGAAATTCGTTGGCGCCGGATTGGGTCGCGATGGTGACGGTGCCCATGCCGCCGAACTCGGCGCGCGCCGTCATGGTGACGGCGGTGAACTCCTGGATGGCCTCCATGGAGGGCTGCGAAACATTGTCGGGCGAGCCGAAATTGCCGAACGTGGTTTCGATTCCGTCCACCTTCACCTTCACGCTGCTGGCGCCCGCGCCCGGCGTTAGCCACTTGGCCCCGTTGCCCACCTGCACCACGCCGGGCACCGTTTCCGGCATGATTTCGGAGATCAGGCCCGAGTCGCCGGAATTTTTGGCGACGCTGCGCAGGTTGGTGGGCAGCTCGATGATTTCGCGCGCGCCGAGGGTTGCGCTCACCGCGGGGGAATCCACATTCACCACCGGAGAGGCGGCCTCCGTCACTTCCACCGCGGAATTGGCGGCGGCCAACTCGAAATGCAAATCCTGCCGAACCGTGCGATAAGGATCGACGGGAAAGGCGCGGGTCTCGATCGGCCGGAACTGGCGCGCTTCCGCGCTCAGCCGGTAGGTACCCGGCGGTAAATCGGGGAAGGCATAGACTCCGCTGGCGTTGGTGGAAGCGGTGCGGCGCGCGTCGGTCTGCTTATCCACCAAAGTGACGGAAGCATTGGGAACAAGGCCTCCGGAAGGATCCGTAGCCAGGCCGGTGACGGTACCCAGAGGGGTTTGCGCGCGCACTACGAGTGCCACCGCAAGCAGGAGAATGGGGGCCTTCCGCATAGAGGGAAGCTCCATTGTGGCATAAGAGTAATGGGACATGGAACGACGGATGGGGATACGCGCGGCCGCCACAGCCTTGCTGGCAGCGGTGTTCTTCGGATGGCTGGCGCACACCGTGGCGAGGGGGCTGGCCGACCGCTTCGACCTGGCGGTGCGCGATGCCGTTCATGTCTGGGCGTCGCCCCAACTCACCTTCGCGATGCGCGGCTGCACGCTGCTGGGCTCGACAGTTTTGCTGGCGCCGCTGGCCGCGTTTCTTGCTTGGCGTTTGACGCGCGTGGGGCGGCGGCGGGCAGCCATCCTGCTGCTGGTGGCGGCGCTGGGAGGCGAGGCATTGGATCAGGCATTGAAGCTGCTGTTCGAGCGCCCGCGTCCGCAGGCTTTTTTTGGACTGGCGCAGCCGGAAACGTATAGCTTTCCCAGCGGCCACTCCATGTCGTCGTGCTGCTTCTATGGGGTGCTGGCCATGCTCGCGGCGGAGCGGGCGCGCTCCCGGGCCGGGCGGTGGGCGATCTGGTCGGGCGCGGCGGCTCTCATCGCCTGCATTGGATTCTCGCGCATCTACCTGGGAGTGCACTATCCCAGCGATGTGCTCGGCGGATACCTGGCGGCGGTGGCGTGGCTGGCGCTGCTCCACAGCGTGTACGCACATTGACAACTTTCATTCACATATATATGATTGAGATATATGTCAGTCATAGACCCCGATGAGAACGCGCGCAAAAAAGGCAGCGCGGAGCTGCTGGTGCTGGCCCAGCTCGAAGGCAGACCCCGGCACGGTTACGAGATCGGGGTGGAGATCGAGCGGCGGTCCCAAGGCGCGGTCGCGTTCCAGATTGCCTCGCTGTATCCGGTGCTCTATCGGCTGGAGCGCAAGGGCCTGATCGCCGGGCAGTGGGTGGAAGCGGCCGGGCAGCGGCGGCGACGATACTACAAGTTGACGCCCGCCGGCAGGAAGATGTTGTCCGAGCAACGGCGGACTTGGACTGCCTTTCTGGCGGCGTTGCAGCGCGCCGCGGGTCTGGAGCATGCCTGATTTCAGAGAATACGTGCGCCGCCACCTTCCGCCGCTGGGACTCACCGGCGCGCGCGAGGCGGAGATCATGGAAGAGATGGCGCTGGAATTTGAAGAGCGCTACCAGCGCGAGTTGCGCGCCGGTCTGACACCCGAACAAGCCTGGCGGGAGACGCAAAAAGATGCGCCTGTATGGCACGAACTGGGCAATGAGCTGCTGATGGCGTTGAGTGAGCCTCGGGCCGAGCTGCCGGAGCGGGCAACCGGGGAGAACATGTTCGCTCGGGTTGGACACGAGTTAAGGCGCGATCTCGGGTATGCCGCGCGCCAGTTGCGCAAGAGTCCGGGGTTCACTGCCGTTGCGGTGCTGATGCTGGCGTTGGGCATCGGCGCCAATACCGCGATTTTCAGCCTGTTGAATGCCGTTCTGCTGCGCAACCTGCCGGTGCGCGAGCCGGCGCAACTGGTCTTCTTCGGGGAAGCCGAGGCGTCAGGCGACACCGAGTTCCTGCCGCATGGAAGCACGCAGGTTTTTTCCTATCCTTTCTTCCGCGAATTCCTGCGGCAGAACCGGGTGTTCGCGGACGTGGCGGCAATCCAGAGCTTCCTCACACCGGCGTATGGCCGTGTGGCGGGCCGTTCCGGACCGGAAAAGGTGAAGCTGGAGCTGGTTTCCGGCACGTACTTCCGCACGCTGGGGGTGAGTGCGATTGTGGGCCGCGCGTTCACCGAGGCCGACGACCAGACGCCGGGAGCGCATCCCGTAGCCGTAGCGCGTTATTCCTGGTGGCGGGACCGTTTTGCCAACGATGCCTCGCCCGCGCAGAAGACCATCGCCATCGGATCCACCGTGTATACCATCATCGGGGTCGCGCCGCCGGAATTCTCCGGCGTGAGCGTGGGGCAGACGCCCGATCTCTGGATTCCGCTGGCCATGCAGAAGGAAATTTTACCCGACCGCAACGGGCTGGATAACAACTGGTTTCAGTGCCTGCATATGATTGCCCGCTTAAAGCCCGCCGTGAGCCAACCGCGAGCGCAGGCCAACACCAACCTGCTCTTCCGCCAGATTCTGCGCGGATATCTCGGGCCGAAGCCCACCGGGAAGGAGCTCAACGATGTTCAGCGGGCGCACATAGATCTGACGCCCGCGGCCACCGGGAGATCGGAGTTGCGCCGCGAGTTTTCGTCGCCCCTTAAGGTGCTGATGGCGGTGGTGGTACTGGTGCTGCTGATCGCCTGCGCCAATGTCGCCAACCTGCTGCTGGCGCGGGCGGCGACGCGGCAGCGGGAGATTGCCGTGCGCATGTCGCTGGGCGCGCAGCGAACGCGCCTGGTCCGCCAATTGCTCGCCGAGAGCGCGCTCCTCGGCGCGTTGGGAGCGGTGCTGGGAATCGCCTTCGCATGGAGCGCGAGCCGCCTGTTGCTGGCCCTGGTTTCCGGCGACGCGGAACTGCTTCCATTGCGCGTTTCGCCCGATGCCGGCGTGCTGGCATTTACGGCGGCGGTGACGAGCTTGACGGTGCTGCTGTTCGGCACTCTGCCGGCGCTGCGGGCCACCAGTCTCGATTTGACCGCGTCGCTCAAAACCCGCGGGGTGGTCTCCGCCGTGCCCGGCGGGCGGTTGGCCCGGGGTCTGGTGGCCGGCCAGGTGGCGTTATCGCTGGTGCTGCTGGCGGGCGCCGGGCTATTTCTACGGAGCCTGTCGAACCTGCTGGATGTGAACGTGGGCTTCGACCGGCAAAATGTGGTGCGGCTGAACATCGATCCCGCCGCCGCGGGCTATCGCACGGACGCGCGTCTGACCTCGACTATGGAGCGGATCGAGGAGCGTCTGAGCTCCCTTCCTGGAATTCGAGCCGCCGCTTTTGCGTCGTCCGTTTTCGACGGCGGCGGCTCGTCGTCAAACGACGTCAGCGTGCCAGGACGGATCAGATCCGATAAAGACCCCACTGTGGTCTTCGACACCGTTGGGCCGCAATACCTGGATGCCATGAAGATGCCTGTCGTCATGGGGCGCGGCTTGAGCGTTCACGACAACCTGGCGACGCGCAAGGTGGCTGTGATCAACCAAACAATGGTGCGGACTTACTTCGGCGACGGATCGCCGCTGGGCCGCACGTTCGGGGTGGGCGACGATGCCGGATGGCAGAATATCGAGGTGGTCGGCGTAGTGAAGGACGCAAAGTATATGAAATTGGAAGAGCAACAGAGGCCGGCCGCTTTCTTCCCCTACGCGCAGCACCCGGAACATTTCATTTACAACCTGGTGGTGCGGTATGCACGCGATGCCGCGCCGATGGTTCCGTCGATCCGCCAGGCCATTGCGGAGGTGGATGCCAACCTGCCGGTGGGCGATGTCCGGACGCTGGCCCAAATGGTGGACGATTTTGCCTTGAACCGCCGGCTGGTGGCGCAGCTCTCGACCTTCTTTGGCCTGCTGGCCGCGCTGCTGGCCTCGATTGGAATTTATGGCGTCATGTCGTACGGGATCGCGCGCCGGACCAATGAATTCGGCATCCGCATGGCGCTGGGCGAGGCGCGGGGCGACGTTCTCGGCGCCGTGCTGGGCGAGACGCTGCGGCTGGCGCTGGCGGGTGTGGCCCTCGGACTGGCGCTGGCCCTGGCCGCCGGCCGCCTCGTGGAGAGTCTCTTATTCGGCGTGGATGCCGCCAATCCGGTGGTGATGGCTTTGGCGGTGCTGGCCATGATTGCGTCCGCGACGGCGGCCGGTTACCTGCCGGCGCGCCGCGCCACGCGCATCGATCCTTCGGTGGCGCTGCGCTGGGAGTAGAGCATTCCTATTCGTGCCTGAGCGCGGTCATCGGGTCCACGCGGGCCGCCCGCCGCGCCGGCACATATGAGGCCAGCAGGGCTACCGCGACCATCGCTCCAGCGCCGAACGCGAGCGGCGCCGCACTCGCCGTTTTCAGGTCCTGGACCAGGCTGGCTGCGAGTGGCCTGGTCCACCACACCAGCGCCGCGCCCGCCGCGATTCCCGCGCTGACCATCGCCAGCACTTCGCGCAGCACCAGCCGGCTGACGCTGGCCGCCGTCGCGCCCAAGGCCATGCGAACCCCGATCTCATTGGTCCGCCGCGCCACCGTGTAGGCCAGCAGGCCATACAGGCCGATGCCGGCGAGCACCACGCCCAGGCAGCCGAAGAACCGCGAGAGTGTTGCAATCAGACGCTCGGGAACAATGTTCGAGTCCACCTGCTCGGCGAGCGTTGTGACTCTCTTCACCGGCACGGTTTTCAGCACGTCCCGCACCATCCGCCGCACTGTTCCGGCCACCGATTCCGGGTCCGCGCTGGTGTGCAATTCGAACTGATTCGCCAGCCGGTCCTCCTGGAACATGTTGAAGTAAATCGTGGGGTGCGGAGCATCGCGAAGCTCAAATGTTTTGGCGTCTCCGGCCAGTCCAATGATTTCGTAAGGTCGCTCGCTGCCGAACCACCCCCCGTCCTTCGGGTCCCGGTTGATCGCAACGTGCTTTCCGATTGGATCGACGCCGGGGAAATAACGGCGCGCCATCGCCTGGTTGACAATCGCCACGCGCGGCCGCCCCACATCGCGGAAGCTGAAATCGCGTCCGCCGATCAGCGGTATGCCAAGCGTCTCGAAGTACCGGGGGGCGACAAAAGTCAGCGCCGTCATGAGGCGATTCCCGGGCGGCTCCACATGCCCTTCCGCGATCAGGTTTCGGCCTCCGGACCCGCACCCTTGAAGCGGAGTGCAACCGCTGATCGAGGCCGAACGCACCTGCGGAATGGTCTCCATCCGCGCCAGCAGCTCCCGGTATGGTGCGGCCAGTTGCTCGGGCTTGTATCCGCTGCGCGAGGGATCGAGGGTCACCAGAAGAACGTGATCGCTGCGAAAGCCCAGGTCGAAATTCCGCAGCCGCGCGAGATGGTTCAGAAATACGGCGGCAGCGGTTACCAAAAAAACCGAGAAAGCCACCTGCGCCGCCACCAGGCCCTTTCCAAACCAGCGCCAAAACCAGGTGTCGCCGCCCCGTCCGGTCTGCCGCAATGCCATCGCCGGCTCCGCCCGGAGCGCGTACCATGCAGGCGCCAGTCCGAACATAAGGCCGGTGACGAGCGCGATTCCGGCGGTGAACAGCACAAGGTCCAGGTCGGGGTGGACCTCAACTTCGATGTGCTCGAATGCGCGGCTGCTCGCCATGATGCGCACCAGGACACCGACGCCGTAATACGCCACCGCCACGCCGGCCGCCGTGCCGGCTCCGGAAAGGAGCAGCGATTCGGTCAGCATCTGCCTCACCAGCCGGCCGCGGCCTGCGCCCAGCCCCACGCGGACCGCCAGTTCCCGCTGCCGCCCCGCGGACCGCGCCAGCAGCATGCTCGCCAGGTTGATGCACGCCAGCAGCAGTAGCAGTCCCACCACGGCCGTGAGAAGCACCAGCGGTTTGCCGTACTCGTCCCGGATACGTGCCAGGCCCGCGCCTGCCGGCAACAATTCCATCCTCGTGGCCGCCCGCGGATTCATGCGCAGGGCGCCTTGCATCCGCCGGTACAGCACGGCGATTTCGGCCTGCGCCTGCTGGATGGTCACACCCGGTTTCAAACGCGCCAGCATGGTGAGATCGTTGTCTCCCGTCGGAATCCAAAGGTCTGTCCGAGAGCCGACTCGCGGCCCCACGTAGGTGCGCGGCGCAACGCCAATGATGATTTTCGGCGCGTCTCTATAATAGATCCGCTTGCCGAGAATTGCCGGATCGCGATGGAACTGCCGGTTCCAGTAAGACCAGCTCACCACCACGACATCGCCCTCCCCGCTTGCCGGAACATCCTCCGGGCCGAACAACCGCCCGATCGTGGGCTTCAACCCGAGCACTCGAAAGTAATTCTCCGGTACGGTTTCCAGGATCAGCGTTTCCGGATCGGAACCCTCCGTGCGCACCTCGGCCAGGTTGTCGAACCCCATGCCGGTGATCCCCGAGAAAACGTGATTGTGATCGCGGAGGTACGCATATTTCTCCCATCCCCAATAGCCCGCCCAATGCAACTCGTTGGGGGAATTCCGCACCAACTCCACGAGCCGTTCGGGATGCTCCACCGGGA
>Ga0335081_10019981_pt1 | contig 10834 bp, 13 predicted proteins | sample Lox_Sample_35_FD_206713 | JGI IMG/M metagenome (GOLD analysis project Ga0335081, IMG submission 206713) | Soil microbial communities from Loxahatchee National Wildlife Refuge, Florida, United States - Lox_Sample_3.5 | ecosystem: Environmental > Terrestrial > Soil > Wetlands | place: USA... | reverse complement strand
AAAATCTGCCAGCCTGCCCCTTCGCACCATGATCCTCCTCGGCGTCAACATCGACCACTGCGCCACCCTGCGCCAGGCGCGCTACCGCGAGAGCGGCCGCGACGCCGGGGGCAACGTGGAGCCCGATCCCGTCGCCCTGGCCCTGCGGGCCGAGCGCGCCGGCGCCGACGGCATCACGGTGCACCTGCGCGAGGACCGCCGCCACATCCAGGAGCGCGACGTCTGGCGTCTGCGCGAATCCATCGCCACCCGGCTGAACCTCGAGATGGCGTGCACGCCCGCAATGACCGAATTCGCCCTCAAGCTGAAGCCCGAGTCCGTCTGCCTCGTGCCCGAGAACCGCCGCGAGGTCACCACCGAGGGCGGGCTGGACGTCGCCGGCAACGAGGAGCGCGTCCACGCGGTGGTCGAGTCGATGCGGGGCGCCGGAATCGTGACCAGCCTCTTCATCGGGCCCGACGAGCCCCAGATCGAACTCGCCGCGAAGCTGCGGAGTCCGTGGATCGAACTCCACACCGGCGCCTACGCGGAGGCGTACCACACGCCGCAGCGCAAGGCTGAGTTTGAGCGCCTGCGCCGCGGCGCCGCGCTCGCGCACGGGCTGGGCCTGGTGGTCAACGCCGGCCACGGGATCAACTACGTCAACATCGCCGAGGTCCGCGCGGTGCCCCACCTCCACGAGCTCAACATCGGCCACAGCATCCTCAGCCGCGCGGTGTTCACCGGCATCGAGGAGGCGGTGCGCGAGATGAAGGCGCGGATGAACGGATGAAAAGCGGAAAGGTGGGAAAGCGGAAAATCGAAAGACAGGACCTGAGTTCCCGGCACCTTCGTTTCCCACTTTCCCGATTTCCCGCCCTCGCGATTTTCCCATGACCCTCGACCTTCCCCCCGGCGGCATCCTGCTCGGCCTCGGCTGCGACGTCGTCGAGGTCGCGCGGATCCAGGGCGTGCTCGAGCGGCAGGGCGACCGCTTCCTGCAACGGGTGTTCACCGAGGAGGAGCGGACGTATTCGTTCGCCCACAAGTTTCCGCCGCGGCATCTGGCCGCGCGTTTCGCCGCCAAGGAGGCGGTCTCCAAGGCGTTCACGACCGGCATCGGCGCCGAGCTGGGCTGGAAGTCCGTGTCCATCCACCATGGCTCGCGCCGCCAGCCGCTCGTGCGTCTCGACGACCAGGGCCGGGCGCTCCTGGCGGCGGCCGGTGCCACCGACGTGCTCGTCTCCCTCTCGCACACCGATTCGCTGGCGATGGCCGTGGCCGCGCTGGTCCGGCGGCCGGCCTGAATCAGGGATTCACGATGGCGGCGGGCCGGGCATACGCTCCAACTTGGCTGGCGACCGGGTTGTTTCTCGGCTGCCTGATGGGTTGGTGCCTTTTCCGGACGGCGCCGGCGGCCGCCCCGCGGGTGGCAGTGGCGCGTCCGGCGCCGGCGCCGGCCGTTCCTGCGACCCTGAGTACCCTGGCCGAGGTGGAGAATCTCTTCCGTCTCTGGGGCGGCTATGCCGTATGGGAAGATGATCTCACCGAAATTATTGTGCTACGGGTCCAACTGGGGCGTCTCCACCCGGAATATTTCCAGGTGGTTCGGGTCGGCCGGGGGTTCTATTTTCGCACGCTCTCCCGATTGACGCGGCCGTTGATCGATCATGGTGAGCTGGCGCGATGTCCCCTGGCCTTCACCGAACCCCAGTGGATGCACGAGCAATATTATCGGGAGCACGCGGGCGAAACCCCGGGCGCCGTCCGTCTGGAGGAGCTGGTCGCACGCGGCTCGCTGTTGCCGCCGCGGCCGCCGATAACCGCCGAATCCGCGGCCACGATCCCAACGCAGCCAGACACGAAGGTGCCGGGGCCAAAAATGCCGCAAACGACCCCGGGTGACTATTGAGACATTTGTTGCTCGGATTGCCGGCCCGAAGAACCGATAATCTCTGGTAGGTCCGTCTTTCAGCATCGATGCCATGAACGCCACCTGGTCCGCTCCCGTCCTTTCGTGCGCCGAAGCCAAGGCGCTCGAGGAGCGGCTGTTTCATGGCGACGAGGAGCGCGAATGGGCGGCCATGCAGCGCGCTGGCGCCGCGGTGGCGCGGGCGGTGCTGGAAGATTTCCAGGAATTGGGCGGCTTTCCGGTGGCCGGCCGCGTGCTCGTCCTGGCCGGCAAGGGGCACAACGGCGGTGACGCGCTGCTCGCCGCCAGGGACATTCTCGCGCAGCACCCGGCCGCAGTGGCCGCGGTCTGGTTCGCCTTCGGCGAGCGCAGCCTGCGACCGCTGGCCCTGCGGGCCTGGCAGGAGCTGCTGCGCACCGCGGGCGGCCGCGCCGCCCGGGTGTCGCCGAAGAAGGACCCGCTGCCCAGGTCCGTTGGCTGCGATCTGTGCATCGACGGCGTGTTCGGCTTTCAATTCCGGCCGCCGATTGACGAAGCCACCGCCGCCGTGGTTCAGCGCATCAACGCGCATCCCGGCATCCGCCTCCGGGCGGCGGTGGACCTGCCGAGCGGATTGGGGGAGAAGGTGGGCGATCCGGTGATGCGCGCCGATTTCACCTACGCCACGGGGATCGTGAAGACGCCGGTGCTCGATGCCGCGCACGCCGCCCCGGTCGGCCGGCTGCGGTATCTCGATCTGGGCTTTTTCTGCGGCGAGGACCGGCCGGCCGCCGCCCGGGTGCTGACGCCGCGCGTGCTCGAGCCCCTCGGTGGCCTGCGGCTCCCGGCCTCGGACAAACGAACCTTCGGCCACCTCTTCATCCTTGGCGGGTCGCGGAGCTATCCGGGCGCGGTCCTGATGGCGGTGCGGGCGGCGCTGCGCAGTGGCGCGGGGCTCGTCACCGCGTTCGTGCCGGCCTCGCTGGCGCCGGCCTACGCGGCGGCCGCGCCGGAGGCCATCTGGGTGGCGTGGCCGGAGACGCCGGAGGGCGGCCTCGCGGCCGCGGGATTGCCGCTGCTGCACGGGCGGCTCGAGCGGGCGACCGCGGTGCTGCTCGGTCCGGGTCTCGGGGCCGAGGCGGAAACGGTGGCGCTCGCCGCCGAGATCGTGAACACGTCGCCAGTGCCGCTCGTGCTGGACGCCGATGCGCTGCAGCCGCAGGTGGCGTGGGCCGGGAAGACGCCGCGCGTGCTCACGCCGCACGCCGGCGAATTCGCCCGGATCGCGACCGGGGACGACCACCGTCCCTGGCTGAAGGCGACCGGCTCGGTCATCGTCCTGAAAGGCCGCCTGACGACGATCGTGGACGGGAACACGCCCCATCTGAGTCCGTTCGGCGGGCCGGTGCTGGCGCGCGGCGGCAGCGGCGACCTGCTCGCGGGCCTGATCGGCGGGTTGCTGGCGCAGGCGCCCGCGGATCCGTTGCTGGCGGCGTGCCGCGGTGTCGTCTGGCACGGACTCGCCGCGGATTTGCTCGCACGCCACCGCGGCCAGGTGGCGGTGCAGGTGACCCAGTTGCTCGATTACCTGCCCGCTGTCTTGCGGGCCGCGTGCGATGCCGGCTGAGCTCACAGAGCGGCAGGCGCTGCTGGTGCTCAACGCCCTGCCGAACATCGGCCCGATCACGACCAACCGCCTGCTGGGGGAACTCGGCGGCGACCCGCGGGCGATCTTCAGCGCCGGCGCCCGGCGGCTCGAGGCGGTGAAGGGCGTCGGTCCGGCTATTCGCGACGCCTTGGTGCGGTGGAGCGAGCATTTCGACCTGGAGCGCGAGGAGAAGAAGCTGGCCGAGGCGGGCGCCGCGTTCATCAACTCCCGCGACGACGCCTACCCGAAGCTCCTGCGCGAGATCCACGACCCGCCGATCGGGCTTTATCGGCAGGGAACCTACGCCTTCGAGCACCCCGCCATCGCGATCGTCGGCAGCCGGCGGGCGACCCTGTACGGCCAGACGGTGGCCAGGAAACTCGGATCCGAGCTGGCGGCGCGCGGCTTCTGCGTGGTCAGCGGCCTGGCGCGCGGGATCGACACCGCCGCCCACGAGGGCGCGCTGGCGGCGGGCGGGAAGACGGCGGCCGTGCTCGGCAACGGCATCGACATCATCTACCCGCCCGAGAACCTCGACCTTTACCGGCGGATCGCCGCGAGCGGCGCGGTCGTGACGGAGTTTCCGTTTGGCCGGCGCGCCGACCGCCAGTCGTTCGCCATGCGCAACCGGATCGTCGCCGGCATCTGCGAGGGCGTGGTGGTGGTGGAGAGCGACGTCGACGGCGGCGCGATGATCACGGCGCGTTTTGCCGGCGAGCACGGCCGGCTGCTCTTCGCGGTGCCGGGGCGCATCGACCAGCCCTCCAGCCGCGGCTGCCACCAGCTCATCCGCGACGGCGCGACGCTGCTCACCGGGGTGGACGACATTCTTGCCGAGCTGAACTACCTCGACGGCCTGCGGCCCGCGCCCATCCCGGCGATCCCAGGCGCAGGGGTGGCCGGCGAACTCAGCGAGGCGGAGCAGCGGGTTTTCGACTGTTTTCAGGGCGGATCAATCCTGACCATCGACGCCCTCGCCGGGCTGACGCAGATGCCGGCGCACGAGCTCGGAGCCACGCTCATGCTGCTCGAGCTGAAGCAGCTGGTGGTGAAACGCGTCGACGGCGCCTTCGAGCCGCGCAGCGGCGCGTAGGGCGCGAGAGTTCTGGGTTCAGGGTTCGGAGTTCAGGGTTGACCAACCCTGAGGCCAGAACGCTGAACTCGGAACCGAATCCCCGGGCTACGGCGTCTTGGCCTTGGCGACCTCGACGGCGAAGGCGTAGTCGTGGCCAAACATGTTCGAGCGGAAAACGATGTATTTCTCGTCCGGCGTGAAGCTGGGATTTGGCTCCAGGCGGTAGTTCTGCTTGGACATGTTGACCAGCTTCTCCGCCTGCAGCACGCCGCCCTTGATCAGGTTGGTGCCCAGGGTGCCCTGGTCGGCCGTGAGGACCGGGTGAAACAGGAAGATCCACGGGGAGTGGTTGTCGCCGTCGCCGCAGAACATCTTTCCGTCGGGCGACGAGTTGTCGTGGATGGACGACATGTCGGCGGTGTAGTAATACCAGATCCGCCCGCCGGTCTCGACGTTGTAGCTGGCGATGTAGGAGAGCTTGGTGGCGCGGAAGTGCAGCTGGTAGAAGACGGTCTTGCCGTCGGCGCCCCACCACTCGTGGCCGGCGATCTCCAGCTCCATGGTGCGCTGGTGGACGAGCTGGTTGTGCGTGCCGTCGGTGCGGATCGTCCAGATCCGGTCGACCAGCCACCACATGCCCTCATGGCAATAGAGGAGCAGCGTGGGATCGGTCGGCGAGAACTGCAGGTGGTTGAGCCAGTCGGTGCTGTGCTGGAGCAGGGTTTTCAGCTCCCCGGTGCGCAAGTCGAGGGTGAACATCGTCATGGGGAGCTTGGCCGCGAGACGGCGGCGCATCATCTCGCCCTTGTTTAGCGGCTCGCCGAGATTGGTCGGCGACATCCGGCCGGAGGCCCGGCCGCCGTCGTACGCGCCTCCGGCGGTCGCGTCGCCCTCGATGAAGGTGCCGGCGCCGAGGGTCTCATCCGCGTTGATGGTCACGACGCTGGCGCGCGGCGGCAGGTCGGCGAGCCTCCGGGTCTCGCCCGTATCGAGGTTGGTCGCCCATAGGGTCGACTGCTTGTGGTCCTCCGACCACTTCGAATAGTAGAGGGTCGGCGTCTTGCGGCCGACCTCGATGGCGTGGACCGATCCGGTCACCACGCTCCGGGCCTCGAGCGTCGCCAGGTTCAGCAACGAAATGCCCTTCGGGGTGGTGTAGACCATCTCCTTCCCGTCGGGCGTGTAGCCGTTGACGTTGAAGTAGAAGCTGTCCGAGCCGGGCTCGCGGGTCAGCCGGATGACGCGGTGCCCGGTGTCCGGATCGATCCACGAGGCGGGCGGCTCCTGCTCGGGGGCGGCCGGAGCGTCCGTCGGCGCGGCGCGGAGTGCCGCCGGCAGGAGCAGCACGGCCGAAAGCAGGACGAGGCGGGGGAGTGGGGTCGATTTCACAAAAAAAGAGCTGCTGGGGGTTGGCTTGGGGGCGGCCGCGAGCGGCGGTCACCCTCCGCAAGACGCCACGCGGCCGCCGGCGGTTGCGCCCCGCCGTGCGCGCCGGCGTCTGGCGTCTCAGCCCGGCGGCCAGTGCAACTGGCGGCGGGCCAGCAGGTGGACGTGCAGGTGCGGGACCGACTCGGTGGCGTGGCGGCCGTTGTTGATGACCAGCCGGAAGCCGTCCGCCAGGTTCAGCTTCCGCGCGACGGCGGCCGCGGTGAGCAGCAGGTGCCCGAGCACCGCCTGGTCGGCGGGGGCGGCCTCGCTGATCCGCGGGATCGGTTGCTTCGGAATGACGAGCAGGTGGACCGGCGCCTGCGGCTGGATGTCGTGGATGACGATGCAGTGCTCGTCCTCGTGCTCGAACTTGGCGGGGACCTCGCGGTCGATGATCTTTTGGAACAGCGTCTTGGCCATGGCTGATCTGTTCTTACAGGAGGAAACGGAGGGAACGGAGAGGTATCAAAGGTTGGCTCCGGGAAGAATGAGGCGGGAGATTCCGTCGACCAGCTTCGCTGAGTTGAAATTGATTAGCAAACCGACCGGCACGTCGAGCAGCTTCATGTAGCTCAGAAGCTGGGCCTTGTGGATCGGCATCACACGCTCGACCGATTTGGCTTCGATTAGGACGCAATCCTCGACAAGGACATCAAAACGCAAGGGTTCTTCACGAGTAAACCTTTTGTACGAGATTGCCACCAGCTTATGGTTCACTGCCTTTAGCTGCCGGAGTTCGAACTCTCGGAGCAGACACCACTCATAGATGGTTTCAATCAACCCGGGACCCTTGTCTCGGTGAATCTCAATCGCGGCGGCGATGATCGTTTCGGTAAGGTGATCAGCCTTGGAGAACAACGGATGCATAGGGGGCCTCCGTTCTCTCCATTTCCTCCTGTAAGAACAAACTACAAAAACAGGAGATTCAGAATCGCGCTGTGGCGGCTGCGGCCGGCGGCCAGATCGCGGATCATCGCCAGCGCCTCGCGGTACTCGCGCTCCCGGCGCGGCGTCCAGCGGCGGTCGGGGGGGCAGTGCGCGGGGCGCAGATTGGTGATCAGGAGGGTCGATTCCCGGAAGCGGGCGAGGCGCTTCAGGCCCGCCAGCACCTTCTCGCGGGCGAACAGCGGGGTCGCGGCGGTGGCCGTCTCGCTGGCGTCCCAGTGGAAGAAACCGTGGTCTTCGCGGCCTGCGCAGAGGCGTCCGAGCAATCGCGCGGCGGCGGCGGTGAATTCCGGGTCGGAAGGGGCCCGGTTTTCGGCCTCGGCCAGGCTGGTGGTGATCGCCGCCTGGATCTGCTGGGCGAGGTAGAGGTCGTGGCCGGTCAGGCCGGCGAAGAGCGCGTTGATGTAGTGGAGGCGGCGCAGGTGCTCGCGGTCGGTCATTTCTTCGGCTTACCCAGGTTGCTGATTTCCTCCATGAACCCGGCGACGTCGCGGAACTCCTTGTAAACGCTGGCAAAACGCACGTAGGCGACCTGGTCGATGCGCTGCAGGTGGCGCATGACCTCGTCGCCGATGGAACGGCTGGGAATTTCGCTCTCGTACTGGGCTTCCAGCGCGTCGATCACGTCATCGACAATCATCGTGATCTGCTCGAGGTCGACCGGGCGCTTGTGGCAGGCGGCGCGGATGGCGCGGAACAGCTTCTCGCGGTCGAACTCCTCGCGGCGCCCGTCGCGCTTGGTCACCACCAGGCCGTCGCGCACCAGCGCCTCGATCGTGGTGTAGCGGTGCCCGCACTCCAGGCATTCACGGCGGCGGCGGATGGTGTTGCCCTCCTTGCTGATGCGGGAGTCGATCACCTTGTCCTCGATGGACGTGCACTTGGGGCAGCGCATGGGGTCGGGGGTCAGTTCAGCGACAGGAAGTTCTGCAAAAGGTTCATGCCATTCTCGGTGGCGATGGATTCGGGGTGGAACTGCACCCCCCACACCGGCAGGGTCCGGTGGCGCAGGCCCATGATTTCGCCCTCGGCGGTCTCGGCGGTGACCTCCAGACAGGAGGGCAGGGAGGCGCGCTCCACGAGCAGGGAGTGATAGCGGGTGCCCGCAAAGGGCGACGGCAGCCCGCGAAACAGGTCGGTCCCGCGGTGCAGGATCGGCGAGATCTTCCCGTGCATCAGGCGGGCGGCCCGCACCACCTTGCCGCCAAAGTGCTGGCCGATGGACTGGTGTCCGAGGCAGACGCCCAGAATGGGCACGCGGCCGGCGAAGGCGGCGATGATCCCCAGCGTGACCCCGGCCTCGCGGGGCGAACAGGGCCCGGGGGAGAGCAACACCCGGTCGGGCTTGAGGGCCAGCGCCGCCTCCGGGGTGATCTCGTTGTTGCGAAAGACGCGCTGCTCCACGCCCAGCTGGCCGAAATACTGGACCAGGTTGAACGTGAACGAATCGAAGTTATCGATCACCAGCAGCATACGGCAATTTACCCCTGGCGGCGGGGAGTGGTCAAGCGCCGGGCTTGCCAGCCGTCCTTGTCCCTGCAAGGCATGCACCTCGGTGGCAACCGCGACCCTGAGTCCCGAACCGTCCTGGCAGAGTCCCCACGGCCGGCCCCTCCCGCAGCCGGGCGGTCGGACACTGGTCATGGGCGTGCTCAATCTCACGCCCGACTCGTTTTCCGACGGCGGCCAGCTGCCGACGCCCCAAGCGGCCGTAGAGCGCGCGGGCGCCATGCTCGCGGCCGGGGCCGACGTACTCGACGTGGGGGGCGAGTCCACGCGGCCGGGTTCGACCCCGGTCAGCGCGACGGAGGAATGCGACCGCGTCCTGCCGGCGCTGACGGCGCTGCGGAAGGCGTTTCCCGCCGCGGCGCTCTCGGTCGACACGTACAAGCGGGAGGTCGCCACCGCCGCCGTCCAAGCCGGCGCGGACATCGTGAATGACATCTGGGGCGGCCTGCACGGCGTCGCGGCCTCCACCCGCCGGGGTTGGGCCGCCGCCGTCCAGCGCGGTGAGCCGGAACCCGCCCCGCCGCCGTCGCCCATGGCTGCGGCCGTGGCGGCGCTGGGGTGCCCCTTCATCTTGATGCACAACCGCCCGGACCGCGACTACGGGGACTTTTGGGCCGACGTGCGGGCGGACCTGCGGCTGAGCCTCGCGGTGGCGCGGGCCGCCGGCGTTCCCGCCCATCAGATCTGGATCGATCCCGGCTTCGGCTTCGCCAAGAATCCGCCGCACAACCTCGAAATCTTGAAACACCTCGACCGGATCGTGGCCCTCGGCCCGCCCGTGCTTCTCGGCACGTCGCGCAAGTCCACCATCGGCCTCGTCCTCGGCGCCCCGGTGGACGATCGGCTCGACGGCACGGGCGCCACGCTGGTCTGGGGCATCCAGCAGGGCTGCCGGATGGTGCGGGTGCACGACGTCGCCCCGATGATGCGCTATGTGCGCATGGCCGACGCCATCCGGTCCGGCTTGGCCTGGCAGCCATGACTCCCGACACGCTCACCCTGTCCCGGCTGCGCTTCTTCGCGCGGCACGGCGCGCTGCCCGAGGAGGCCGTGCGCGGGCAGGACTTTGAGGTCACCGTGCGCCTCGAGCTGCCGCTGGCCGAGGCGGGCCGGACCGACGATCTGGGCCGCACCGTGGACTACCGCGCCGTGCACGAGCTCGTGCGGGCCGTGATGGAGGGCCCGCCGCGCCAGCTGGTCGAGGCCCTGGCGGAGGCCATGGCGGCGGAGCTGCTGCGGCGGTTCCCGCCGGTGCAGGCGGTCGAGGTGGAGGTCGTGAAGCTCCACCCGCCGGTCGAGTTCGCCGGCGCCGGCCTCGGGGTGCGGATCCGGCGCGGCAGAACCTAGGACCCGGGGGACCCATGGCCGCCGTCCAGCGTCAGGCCTTCATCGGGGTCGGCTCCAATCTGGGGAACCGCTGGGCCACGATGCGCGGCGCGCTCGCGGCGCTGGCGCGCGAGCCGGGCGTCACGGCCCTGGAGGCATCGGCGGTCTACGAGACGGCCCCGGTGGGCATGCTCGACCAGCCGCCGTTCCTGAACCTGGTGGCGGGCGTCGAGACCGGGCTCACGCCGGAGGCGCTGCTGGCGGTGCTGCAGGCGCACGAGCGCGCCGCGGGACGGCTGCGCGACCAGGCGCGGCGGTGGGGGCCGCGTACGCTCGACCTCGACCTGTTGCTCTACGAGGGCGAGACCCGCGCCGCCCCGGGGCTGACGCTGCCGCATCCGCGGATGTGGGAGCGGGCGTTCGTCACCGTGCCGCTGCGCGAGCTGCTCGGCCGCGCCGGCCGCTTCCAGCGCCCGGGGTGGGGCGAGCTGCGCGCGCGCCTGGCACCGCTGCCCACGGGCCCGGGCGTGGCGCCGTGGGCGCCGCCGGACGAGTGAAACCGGGTTGCGTTCGGCCCGGTCGCGCCCGAAGCTGCGCGTCCCCATGCCCGGGCATTTCACGCTGCTCCAGACTGACCCGGCCACCGCGGCCCGTCGCGGGCGGCTGGCCACGCGCCACGGGGTGGTGGAGACCCCGGTCTTCATGCCGGTCGGCACGCAGGGCACCGTCAAGGCCGTCACCCCGGCGCACCTGCGCGAGATCGGCGCGCAGATCATCCTTGGCAATACCTACCACCTCAACCTGCGGCCGGGCTCCGACCTGATCCGCGAACTCGGCGGGCTCCACCGGTTCATGGGCTGGGACGGCCCGATCCTGACGGACAGCGGCGGCTTCCAGGTCTTCAGCCTGTCCAAGCTCCGGCGGGTCCGCAACGAGGGCATCACCTTCCAGTCGCACCTCGACGGCACCACGCTCTTCCTCGGCCCGCGCGAGGTCATGACAATCCAGCACAACCTTGGCTCGGACATCGCCA
>Ga0335081_10019980_pt1 | contig 10834 bp, 8 predicted proteins | sample Lox_Sample_35_FD_206713 | JGI IMG/M metagenome (GOLD analysis project Ga0335081, IMG submission 206713) | Soil microbial communities from Loxahatchee National Wildlife Refuge, Florida, United States - Lox_Sample_3.5 | ecosystem: Environmental > Terrestrial > Soil > Wetlands | place: USA: Florida... | reverse complement strand
GCTGAGCGTCTGCTGAAATTCCTCCTCTGGCAAAAAGGCGCCTGCCGCGTCCGGGTGGCTGGTGCCGACGAGCTCGCTGCCCAGCTGGCACGAATCTACAGCCCGGCCGGCGAACGCGCCTTCGACCATGCATTCATGGGCGGAAAGGTGTACGGCCGGCCCTTCGCGGTCGGCGCGGCCGGTTTCGCCGAACTGCCGGAGGCGTCTTCCCCGGCGGGCTTGTCGCTCGGCCGTCATCTCGACGGCCGCCGCATCGGCTTCGACCTGGGCGGCAGCGACCGGAAGTCGGCGGCCGTGATCGACGGACGGGTGGTGTTTGCGGACGAGGTCCCATGGAATCCCTATTTTCAAGCGGACCCGGCCTATCACTTGGAAGGCATCCAAGATTCCCTGCAGCGGGCGGCGGCGCACCTGCCGCGGGTCGACGCCATTGGCGGTTCCGCCGCCGGCATCTACGTGAAGAATGAAGTGCGCGTCGCCTCGCTCTTTCGCGGCGTGCCGGCTGATTTGTTCGAAAAGCACGTTCGCCGGATGTTCTTCACCTTGCAGGAGCGCTGGCGGGGCGTGCCGTTTGAGGTGGCCAACGACGGCGAGGTCACCGCGCTGGCCGGATCGATGGCGCTGGGGGAGAATGCCGTGCTCGGGATCTCCATGGGCACAAGTCAGGCTGGCGGCTATGTGACCCCGGCGGGCGAGATCACGCCCTGGCTCAACGAACTGGCGTTCGCTCCCGTCGACTACCGGCTGGATGCGCCCCGCGACGAATGGTCCGGCGATGGCGGCTGCGGCGTGCAGTATTTCTCGCAGCAGAGCGTCGCCCGCCTGGCGACCCGGGCCGGCTTTGCCTTTCCGGAATCAACACCGGCGGCGGAACGGCTCACGGAGGTGCAGCGCGCGATGGGCGCCGGCGATGCCCGGGCGGGGCGGATCTATGATTCCATCGGAATCTACCTGGGCTATGCGGTCGCGCATTACGCCGAATTCTATGCCCTTCGTCATGTGCTCGTGCTCGGCCGCGTCATGTCCGGGCCCGGTGGCGAGCGGATCATCGATCGCGCCGCCGCAGTGTTGCGGGCGGATTTCGCGGAGTTGGCCGGGCGAATCCAGTTGCACCTACCCGACGAAAAAGACAAACGCCACGGCCAGGCCATCGCCGCGGCGAGTCTGCCGGCGTTGGCCAAATCTTGATCGCCGCCCCCGGGCTCACGGAGGGCGCGCCGCCGCCCGGTCCCCGCGGCGGTACGCGAGGGGCGAGACGCCATAGGCGGCGCGAAACGCCCGGCTGAAACTATAAATCGACGTGAAGCCGCAGGCTTCCCCGACCTCGGACACACGTTTTTCGCTCAACCGCAACAACCCGCACGCCCGTTCGAGTCGCAGCCGCCGCAGATGCCGGCCGAGGCTCACGCCGCACGAGGCGCGGAACCGCGCGCGCAGATGGCTCACACTGATGCCCAGCGCGCGTGCAATCTCTTTCGCGCTCAGTGGCTCGTCCTTGCGCAGGGCGAGCTGATTGACTTGGGGGACAAGTCCGGGGGCCCCGGGCGGCGGGTGATTCCGGCGCCGTGCCGGCCCGGCCTGCCGCGCCCGTGCCAGCAGCAGCGCGAGCAGGAGCGCGGTCAGATCCGCCTCCCCGGGCGACAGGTAGGCGGTCAGGAGGTCGGCGGCCACCTGCCGCAAGGCCGGCGTGATGACAAACGGCCGGAAGCGGAGGAGCAGCAGAGCCTCGGCGTCGGCCAACTCGAAAGTGACAAAGAGCCAGTCCAACTCCGGACGCGCGGCATCCGTATAGTGGTGAAACTGAAACGGGAAGACGAGGAGCCCCTCGCCTTCGTGAAGGCGGATTGCCCGGTCGTCGACGCACACCGTCACGTCGGTGCCCAATGCCAGAATGAGAACGAAGCGATGGTGCAGGGCGCGCCCACGCTGCGGGCGGTTGAGATCCGTCGCTGAGACACGACGAAAGCAAATGACGTTGTCGGGCAGCGACAGGGGCGTCGCGCGGCGGCCGTGCAGGGGATGCAGCGGCGAAGGTAGCAGCGCCACGAGCCGCTCCAACGAAAGCTGGCGAACCGCGAATGGGTCTGTCATTTTTGTTAAAAACATCGGCGCTTCTGCCATTTTTTAACGATGTCAGCAAGTTTATCATCCCTACCCGGCCCAGTTCCACCGTCAGAATCCCGTCATGCTCGCGCAAGATACCTTGGCGCCTAACCGATTCGAACACGCCCCCTTGGCGGTCTTTGCCAGCAGCGTGGAGGCTTCGCGCGCCGTCGCTGGCGCGGTGGCCGATTTGATGCGCGCCCGGCAGCGGGAAGGCCGTGCCCTCGTGCTCGGACTCGCCACCGGCTCAACTCCGGTCAGTTTCTACGCCGAACTTGTGCGGTTGCATCGGGAAGAGCGGTTGAGTTTCGCCAATGTCATCACCTTCAATCTCGACGAGTACCGCGGCCTTCCACCCGATCATCCCCAAAGCTACCACCACTTCATGCGGGTGCATCTGTTCGACCACGTCGACATTCCCGCGGCGCAGATTCACCTGCCGGACGGTTCCGTGCCGAACGCGGCGGTCGACGCCCACTGCCGTGCGTATGAGGAGGCGATCCGCGCGGCGGGCGGCATTGATTTCCAAATCCTGGGCATCGGTCGCACCGGCCACATTGGATTCAATGAGCCGGGCAGCGCCCGCCGGTCGCGCACCCGGTTCGTGACCCTCGATCCGCTCACGCGGCGCGACGCCTCCGGTGACTTTGGCGGCGAGGAGAATACGCCCCGCTACGCAATCACGATGGGCGTTCGCACCATTTTGGAGGCCCGGCGCATCGTCCTCATGGCTTGGGGCCAGCACAAGGCAGGCATCGTGCGGGCCGCCCTCGAAGGCGAGATCACCCCGCAGGTGACTGCCTCCTTTCTTCAGGAACACGACCAAGTGCAATTTGTCCTCGACCACGCCGCCGCCGGCGCGCTCACGCGCTACCGGACACCGTGGTTGGTCGGGGCGCTCGAGGATCAGGGCCTCACTTGGGATGAGCGCATGATCCGCCGCGCCATCCTCTGGCTTTCGCAGAAGCGACGGAAACCCATTCTCAAGCTGACCGATGACGATTACAACGAAGCGGGTCTGCAGGATTTGCTGCAGGTTCAAGGCTCGGCATACGACGCGAATCTGGCCGGGTTCTATCAGATGCAGCACACCATCACCGGTTGGCCGGGGGGACGTGATCCCGCGCGCACCCGGCCCGGCGATGCGCCGGTGCGCCCGCTGCGCGCGCCGTCGGCGAGCGTGTTCCCCAAACGCGTGTTGGTGCTCTCTCCCCACCCTGATGATGACGTGATTTCGATGGGCGGCACGCTCTGCCGACTGGTGGAACATGGCCACGAGGTTCACGTCGCCCACCAAGTCTCGGGTGCAAATGCGGTCTCGGATGAATCGTTGTGGCGCGCCTTGCTCTTTGTCCGCGATCTGGACCTGGCAGACGCCAACTCAGCGGGGCGCTTGCAGGCGCTCTGTGCCGCCTACGAAGCGGGGGGCACCCTGCCGGCTTCCCCGGAACTGGCCCGCTGGAAGGCGCTCGTCCGTCGTCACGAAGCGCTGGCGGCGGCGCATGTCTGCGGCGTACCGACGGGCCGTCTGCATTTCCTTGATCTGCCGTTCTACTACGGCGCCTCGGTCCGGCGGCGGCAACTCGGGAATGACGATGTCGAGATCATGCGCCGGTTGCTCGCCGCGGTGCGGCCGCACCTCCTCTTTGCCGCCGGCGACCTCGACGATCCGCATGGCACCCACCGGCTTTGCCTGCACGCGCTGCGTGACGCCCTGGCACTCAGCGCAAATGAACCTTGGTTCCGGGAGATGGAGCTCTGGTTCTACCGCGGGGCTTGGGCCGAATGGGAGCTGGATGAAATTGACCTCGCCGTGCCGCTCAGTCCGCAGGAGGTGTTGCGCCGCCGGCGCGCGATTTTCCGCCACGAGACGCAGAAAGACCAGGCTCTCTTTCTAGGCGACGACCGCCGCGAGTTCTGGCAGCGGACCGAAGATCGGAGCCGGCGTCTCGCCGACGCCTACAACGCGCTCGGCCTCGCCGAATACGAGGCGATCGAAGCCTTCAAACGGTATAGTCCCGACGAGTTTCTGCATCACGCGCCGCTCTGACCGGCCGCCCGCGTCGGCTCGCTTATGGCGCCACTGGCGGACCGCCTCGGGCTTTGTCCTGCAACTGGCGGATCCGCTCCACGTTGGCGTCCGACTCCATCAGGCCCAAGCTTCGGATCATCTCCCCAATGGGCCGCGCTGGATCGTTGGACCAGAAGATCCCGGCGTCCTGCGGGCGATAGTAGTGGTAGCCCACCTTGGCCCCGAATTTGCGGCTGAGCGCCGCTCCATCCTCCAGCACGGCCTCCCAGTGCAGGATCGCAAAGGAAAGGTCGATTTCGTGGACCAACACCGCGTTTTCCTGGGAGACTTCGGCTTCGATCATTCCCAGAGGATCAAAAATTGCGGCATGATCCCGGGGCGTTGCGCTCACGATGTAATACTGATGCTGCAGCGCATACATTGCGGGGTGAACGGTCTCCGGCGAGGCGGATGGCAACGCCACGATTTCCGCCCCATGTTTGGCCAACGCCTGCCAGCCGTCGGCATAAAGCATGTCGAAGCAGATCTGTATTCCCAGTCGTCCAAAATCGCAGTCGAAGACCGAAAAATCCCGCCCCGGCGTGGTGCCATCCTCCAGCATGTCGCTTCCCTGCGGGGCCACGGGGTGAACCTTGCGGTAAATCCCGACCAGATGCCCGGCGCGGTCCATCAGGACCGCGGCATTGCTGTAGCGCAACGGCAATTCTGCTTCCCGCAAGAGCAGCGGCACGACCAGATAGCATTCATGTCGCTGCGCGCACGCCGCAATCCGCGGCTGCACCTCCTCCAAGCGCACCGCCTTCTGCGCCAGCGAATCGCCGGGACGGCCCAGGAAGAACTCGGGCAGCACGACCAAATCGAGCCGTTTGCCCGGATGATCGTTCCGCGCCTGATCGGCGGCCGCTTCCACAAATTCGTCCATCTTTTGCAGGCGTCTTTCCAGCGGTGCCAGGAAGATCCCGTAACCACTGACCACGGTGCCCACCAGGACTTTTCGGGGCGGCCGGTCTTGGCGCGCCGGCTCGGCGGGGGCCGAGCGCGCGGTTGGGCTGAGCCCGACTGTCAAAGTGCACAAAACCGCCATCAAGATGTTACGGGACATGGGAACCTCCTGGATTTGCGAAAGCATAGTCCACTCAGCCATCTTTCGCCTGTCATACCACAAGAATTGTCAACCTGCATCCTGCCCCTCCTCCCGCGGCGAAGAAGCGCGCGCAGCGAGGGGTTCGACTTTGAGCCAACGCTTCATCCGTGATGACTCGAGGCCTTTTTCGGCCAACTGCACCCCCTTGGCCCCCTCGAGGAGATTCCACGGGAAGGGTTCGTCATCGACGACGTGCTTGAGGAAGAGTTCCCATTGCACCTTGAAGGCATTGTCGTAGCTCCTGGGATCGGGCATCTTTTGCCAGCCGGCGAAGAAGTTGATCGATTGTTCGATGTCGGGATTCCAGATCGGGCACGGCGTGTCTTCCGCTCCCTGCGTCCAACAATCACGCAAACCCGCGACGGCAGATCCATCCGTGCCATCGACCTGCAGGGTGAGCAGGTCGTCGCGACGCACCCGTACACACCACGAACTGTTAAAATGGAGAATGATGCCCCGGTCGGTCTCGAACGTCGCATACGCGGCATCGTCCGCGGTGCACCTGTAGGATCGGTCGTGCTCATCGCGGCGTTCGGGAATATGGGTGGCGCAGCGGCAGCAAACGGCCGTCACGTTCCCAAAGAGGTTGTCGATGACATAGCGCCAATGACAGAGCATGTCGATGGCCATGCCGCCCCCGTCCTCCTTGCGGTAGTTCCATGACGGGCGCTGGGCCGGCTGTCGGGCTCCGTCGAACACCCAGTAACCAAACTCGCCGCGCACGGAGAGAATGCGGCCGAAAAAGCCGGTGTCGATGAGCGCCTTCAGCTTGCGGAGACCGGGCAGCCAAAGTTTGTCCTGGACGACGCCGTTCTTCAGACCGGCCGCCTGGCACGCCTCATAAAGCGCCACCGCAGTGCCTGTGTCCGTAGCCGTGGGCTTCTCGCAGTAGATCGCCTTTCCCGCCGCAATGGCCTCGCGGATGCTCGGAGCGCGGCGTTCAGTGTTCTGGGAGTCAAAATAGATCCGGTTGAACGGATCTCGCAAAGCGGCATCGAGGTCGGTCGTGAAACGGGCGACGCCATGGGTCTGCGCGAGGGCCTCAAGCTTTTCCAGGTTGCGGCCCACCAGAATGGGATCGGGCATGATGACATCCCCGTTGGCGAGCCGGACGCCCCCCTGCGACCGAATGGCCAGGATGGAACGCACCAAATGCTGATTGGTGCCCATTCGTCCGGTGACGCCGTTCATCACAATACCGAGGGGGTGTTCTTTCATCGGAGGGAAAATGTCAGGCCGCCGCGCGCGGTGGGGAAAGACGGCCGCTCAGGCATGGGCAAGATAGGCCACCTTGATGGCCTCGAGATACTGCGCTTGGTCGGCGGCCCAGAGGCGGCGCGAGAAGATCTCCACTTCATGGAACCCAGTGAAACCCGCCGCTTCGATCCAGCCGCGAATCTGCCGAATGGGAATGCATCCCTCACCCATCAGTCCCCGGTCCTCGAGAAGATCCTCCGTCGGCGTGCGCCAGTCACAGATATGGAAGGCGAAAAGCGTGCCCTCGCGGCCGCAGGCCGCAATATCCTCTGCCAGGCGGTCGTCCCACCACGTGTGGTACACATCGACCGCAATCCCGAGCGAAGGAGAGCGCAATTCATGGCAGAGCGCGCGCGCCTGCTGCAAAGTGTTCACGGCGGAGCGATCGCCCGCATACATGGGATGGAGCGGTTCGATGGCGAGCTTGACGCCGGCCGCCGCGGCCTGCGGCAAGACCGCGGCGATGCCCGCGGCGATCTGCCGGCGCGATTCTGCCAGTGGCTGGCCCGGCACGGCGCCGCACACCAACACCAGCAGCGGTGCGCCCAAGGCTGCGGCCTCGTCGATGCAGCGGCGGTTCTCATCGATGGCCTGTCTCCGCAGGGCCGCCGTCGCGGCCGGGAAGAACCCGCCCCGACAGAGTGATACCACCGCGAGACCGTGCTCGCCGATCAACCGGCCGGTGGCCGCGCCGTCGCGCCCCGCCAGCGCTTCGCGCCAAACCGTGATGCCCTTGATGCCGGCCGCGGCGTAGCGTGGAACCGCCTCCGCGATCGCCCAGGGCCGCGTGGTGATGGTATGAAGGCAAAGACGGGAGAAATCGCGCAACGGTACAAGCATGGTCGCCGGTGGCTTAATCGCCAAAGAATGTGTGGTAGGATTTGCCTTCCGCCATCCGCTGCACCAGCAGCGCCAGCTCCCGCACATGATAGTCGCCCCACATGCAGGACTCGCCGCACGGGATCTTCCGGCCCTTGGGCACGTAGTCCCAACCATTGGGACGGTGATAAACCGTGTGGAGCAAGAGCCCTTCGTGGCGGGGCGATGTCGCGAGGTAAGGCTCCCGGAAGACCGTTCGCGCCACGGTGAGACCCGCCGCGAGATAGCAGGCGCCGTCCCGGACCTGATTCTTCGCGCCGAGGTAACGGCCGAGCCGAATTAATCCTTGTGCCGCAATCGCGGCAGCAGAGCTATCGACGGGCTCGCAATCGTTGAACGGATCGGCCGGACGGTCCAAGTATGAGCCGAGGGCGACCAGTCCGGGGGCACCCGTGTCCCAGTAAGGAACTCCATCCGTCGGCGTCTGCTCGAGATAATAATCGGCCGTGGCGCGCGCCACGGCAAGCAAACGAGCGAGGACGCTGGCCTTACCCCCGTACGGTTGAAATTGGTGCCCGGGCAGCGTGGCGAGAAACTCGAGTTCTTCGGCGTAGCCGCACAAAATCCACGCGAGGCCGCGCGTCCAAGTCGTGAACGGAGAATATCCCTGCTGTGAACTTGGGCAGCGATAGGAGCCGTCGTTCAGGTTGAAGATCGATTCGTGGGCGACGCGCCCGCGGACATCGTAGCGGTCGCGCCCCTGCCCCCAATAGACGTTGTAGCGCGCCGTGGTTTCGGCGTGCTGCAGGAGGCGGCCCAGGAGGGAGATCTGCTGGTCGCGTTCGCCGAGAAGGGCGTGGCCCAATTCGTGCGCCAAGGCGAGCGACCGCAGCGAACGAATCGTGTCGGCGAAGAGCGAATGCGGGCCGTTGAATGAATAGATGTAGCCGAGGTCGTTGGGGAGCGCGGTCCAGCGCGCGGCTTGAACCGCACCGGAGACCTTGAGGGCCAGTTCATAAAAACGGATCTCACCCGGCGTTGCGGTGAACCGGCCGGATTTTGCGAGATGATACAGGTTGCCGTAGGTCGAAACGATGTTGAAGCCGTGGTCATGGACACCAACGTGGCTCACGTGCCTGGCCATCTGTTCAAGCGTTGCGGCCCGGCCCACCGCCAGCGCGCGCCTGTCCCCGGTGGCCGCGAATTGCAGAATCGCAGAGCCAAACTGGAAGCCCTGCGTCCATTCAGTCCAGCCGCGCGAGGTATACTTGCCCGCGGCCGTGACGACCGGCGCGCCCTGTCGGGAATCCCAGGCTTTCTGCAGTGCAAAGATCTTTCCGGCGGATACCTCAAAGAGACGGCGAACGTCCCCACGGAGAACCGCGGGGGTCAGGGAAGTGTCGATCCGGATCATCTGAGCACGTTAGGCGAAATCGGCGGGATGTGTCACGGTCTCCGTCACAACCGGCGGAGGTGAAGGCCCCCATCAACAGGAATGACCGCTCCCGTCGAAAACGGGAAGTTCCCGGCAATGATCGAGCGCACAGCCAAACCGACGTCCTGCGCCGTTCCCCAGCGATTCTGCGGCACCAAGCCCCCCGCAATCAGTTCATCGTATTCCTTCTGCACACCCGCGGTCATGTCGGTCGCCATGATGCCGGGGCGGAGTTCGAAGACCTGGATTCCAGCGGCGGCGAGGCGGGCCGCCCACAACTGGGCCGCCATCGCTAATCCGGCCTTTGAAATGCAATAATCGCCCCGATTCAATGATGCGGATTCGGCCGAAATCGAGGTGACAAAGATGATCTTGAAGCCGCCGGGTAGCCGCGGCTTGGGCTGCTTTCCCAGCCAGTAGCGCACGACGGCTTGAGTCAGAAAATAAGGACCTTTCAGGTTGATGCGGATAAGTTCGTCAAACGAGGCTTCCGTGGCCTCGGAGAGGTCAGTCCGAACCCGCGGTGCGATGCCCGCATTGTTAACGAGCGCATCAATCCGCCCGAAGTGCTTGCGTACGGCGGTCAACAGACCGGCGCGATCCGCCGCGGCACCGATGTCCGCTGGGAAGGAAGCGAACCGCTGCGCCCGCGAGGTGGCTGCTTTGCGGCATAGTGCTACGGTTTGCTCCGCCGCCGGACGATTTCCACGATAATTGACCGCCACCGAACAGCCGGCGGCGGCCAATTGCAGCGCCACCCCCCGTCCCAGGCCGCGACCGGCACCCGTCACCAAAACCACTGCCGCAGATTTGGAAGATGTCGCCACGAGTCTGATTTATGCCAGAAATGCCGTGGATGCGTGAGGATTTTCTCGCTGCTAGTTAGCACATTGTCGGCATGGATTCATTTCGCAAATGCACCATTTCCATTCACTCCTCATCAGCCGGGCCGGTGTGCGAATGCCCGGTCTGCGAATCCTGACGTTCGCCCTGCACCGCCACCTGCCGGAGCACGCCGCGATCGAATTCCATCGGCACGGCTGGAGCCAGATGATCCTTTCTCTCGGGGACAAGGGCGGCAGTTGTTCAAAGACGGCGCGGCGCATGCCTTTCAGCGCGCGGCGTGCTTCGCCGGGAGGGCGCGATGACGATTCTGCGACTTCTGATCACCATGCTGGGCGCGCTGGGTTGGCGGGTGTTGCCCAAGTCGGGAAGTGAGCCTCCCAGCCGTCGGCTTGGCGGAAATCACCCTCCTTCATCCTACGGGGACAACGGAGCGGCGCCTCGCCAGATCTCTGCGGCGCAGAGCGCCGGCGGGTGGTGCCCGGGGCCGGACTCGAACCGGCATGGCCTTACGGCCAGGGGATTTTAAGTCCTTGTTCTTGATGGTTGGGATTGGTTGTGGTAGGATGCGATTCGTTGCCAGAGAAACTCCGTTTCCATTGGAGGACCGACGATGAATGCACCCCAAGAGACGCAATCAGTCAAAGCCGGTCGCAACCCCGAGATGTGTCAAGACGGCGACAAGACAGCTAGGCGGATCCGCGTGCGCAGTGGCGAAGGAACGGTGGCCTACTGGAGAAACCGACTTTTCCGAAACACCTACCGGAACCGCGATGGCAAGACGGTCGAGATCCCCGAGTATTACGTCCGCATGCGTCACAATGGGGTGAGCAGGCGAGTCCGGCTCCACAACTCCGACAAGGACAAGGCCGCTGAGGAGGCTCTGGGGCTCGCGGAGAGGCTGGAAACCGAAGGCTGGAGCGCGGTCACATCCCGGCAGGCTAGACTGCCAGCATCGCCGTCCATCGCGGAATTCTGCGGCCTTTACCGGAAGGCTGCGCTCAGCATGGAACGCCAGCCGCGCAACGTGACCATTTCCCTTTACTGCCGGTGCCTTCGCCAGATTTGTGCACTCGCAGGGATTAAGCAGATTCGCGAACTAGATCGCGCTGCGGTGGAGAAAGCTCGGGATGCTTACCGGGCAGCGGCTCGCAAGGAGAAGCGGCCAGAAAGCGCCATTCAGAACACCCTCGCCAAAGTG
>Ga0335081_10019977_pt1 | contig 10836 bp, 16 predicted proteins | sample Lox_Sample_35_FD_206713 | JGI IMG/M metagenome (GOLD analysis project Ga0335081, IMG submission 206713) | Soil microbial communities from Loxahatchee National Wildlife Refuge, Florida, United States - Lox_Sample_3.5 | ecosystem: Environmental > Terrestrial > Soil > Wetlands | place: USA... | reverse complement strand
CTTGCCCGAGCCGGACAGCCCGGTGAACACGATCATGGCGTCCCGCGGCAGGTCGAGCGAGACATCCTTCAGGTTGTGCTCGCGGGCGCCGCGAACGACAAGCCGGTCAGCCACTACGCCTCTGCTCTCTTAGGGCTTCGAAAGTAGGTGTACGGGTCGCTTGGCGATGGTAGCCGGGGGGTCTGACATTTTTGAGGACTCCGCGTCCGGGGAGTACAAGCGCCGCACCAGTTATGAGCGCTGGATCGGCCTTCGTTATGCCCGCCCCGTTACCTCCCACGATAGCGAAGCCCGCCAAGATCCGTCCGCCGGTCGGACGCCCCGGCCCGGAACCACAAGGATGTGGCACCCTACCGCAGGGCCGGGCGGATGCGGCGGCGGGGAAGGCGCGCGGGCCCGCAGGGAAGGCGCGGGGCCGGGAGTGCGGGGCTGCGGGAAGGACGGGCTAGAAGTCGGCGGCGGTGCCGATGCCCAGGCGGGTGGCCTTCTCGTACAGGTAGCTGGCCGCGGCCAGGTCCTCGGCCGCCAGGCCCAGGGACTCGAACACGGTGATCTCGTCGTCGCTGGCGCGGCCAGGAGCCGTCCCGGTGAGCAGCTCACCCAGCTCGGCCCGGACCGGGTTGATCACCCCTTCGCCCTGGGCCAGCAGGAAATCCCCGGCCTCGTGGCTGACCGACTCGCGGCGGTCCGCGAAGATGCCCGCCTCGGCCATGGTCGCGGTGTCGATCTCCCGGTCGCCCGGCAGGCAGGCGCCGACCGCGTTCACATGCGTGCCTGCGGCCAGCCATTCACGTCGCAGCACGGGCTCCCGCGACGAGGTGGCGGTCACCACGATGTCCGCGCCGGCGACCGCCTCGGAGACGGCGTCGCAGGAGGTGACCGGAATACTCAGCCGGGCGGAAAGCCCGGCGGCCACCGCACGGGTCCGCGCCGGGTCCCGCCCGGCCAGCCGGACCCCGGTCAGCGGCCGGGTCGCGGCGATGGCGTGCGCGTGCGCCCGGCCCTGGACGCCGGTGCCGATGATGGCCAGTTCGGCCGCGCCTGGCCTGGCGAGCAGGTCCGTGGCCACGGCGGAGACGGCGGCGGTCCTGATCTCGGTGACGGCGGACGCGTTGACCAGCGCTAGCGGCTCCCCGGTACCGGCGTCGAACAGCAGCACGCCGCCCTGGTGCGCGTCCTTGCCGATGGCCGGGTTGCCCGGCGTGATGACCAGCGCCTTCAGCCCGTAGCCGCTCCCGGGCGAGTAGGCTGGCATCAGGCCCATGAACCCGGCCGCGTCCCGCAGCTTCACCACCGTCCGCAGCGGCTGCTGGATCCGGCCGCGCGCCAGGCCGGCCAGGGCCTCCCGCATGACGTCGGCGCACTCACGGTACGTCAGCAGCTCGCGCACATGGTGGCTGGCCAGGACGATTATCTTCACGCGGGCCTCCAAGCCTGCATGGGCGTCAACCCGGGGGGCGATGCGGCGGCACTGGCCGGGATACCCAGCTCCGTTCGGTATAGGGTCTGAAAGTGACCTATACCGGTGAAGTCCGTGTCGGCGGTCCGTCCGACACGCGGGAACTCGACGGCCTGACCGTGACCAAGATAGCCGTGGGTCCGATGGACAACAACGCTTACCTGCTCCGCTGCGCCAGCACCGGGCAGGGGCTGCTGATCGACGCGGCCAACGAGGCGGACCGGCTGATCGAGATGATCGGCGACACCCCCGTCGGCACGATCGTGACCACACACCGCCACTTCGACCACTGGCAGGCGCTCCCCGAGGTGCAGACGCGCACCGGCGCGGTGGTGGTGGCGCATCCGGCCGACGCGGACGAGCTGCCGGTCGCGGTCGGTCATCGCGCGGAGCACGGCGAGGTGCTGACCTTCGGCGACTGCGCGGTGTCCCTGATCCACCTGCGCGGGCACACGCCGGGGAGCCTCGCGGTGCTGTACGACGCGGGCGGCCGGCTGGCCGGGTCTCCGCACGTGTTCACCGGGGACTCGCTGTTCCCCGGCGGGGTGGGCAAAACCACGTTCGATGCAGCCTATATTAACGACGGCTACTCGGCAACCGTCACAGACCCGTTTACGCTGCTGCTCAACGACGTGACCGAGCGCCTGTTCGACCCGCTGCCCGACGCGACGTGGGTGTATCCAGGCCACGGCAAGGACACCACGCTCGGGGCTGAACGACCGCACCTCGGTGAGTGGCGAGAACGCGGATGGTGACCAGGCCGCTCAGCCCGCGTCGGTCGGGCCGCTGTGGGCCTCCGCGCTCGCCTGCGGCCTAGCGGTGGTCGAACTCGCGCACCAGCACGACGAAGTACCGGAGGCGGTCGGCCGTCGTCACGACGACCCCGGTGTCCAGTCCGCCTACCGGGTGCGCCTCGACGGCGGTCACCCGCTCGGGCAGCTCGGGCAGGTCCGGCCGCTCGGCCGGGCTGGCGATCAGGTGGTGCTGCACCGTCGCCGCGATCCACCGCGCCACCGGGTCGGGCTCGGGGCGGCTCACTTGCCCGCCTCCGCGTTCACGGCGGCGGCGCCGGACCTGGCCGCCTTCGGCGCCGGGGTGTACTTCCCGGCCTTGGCGCCCTTCCACGCGGCGCCGCGCCGACAGGCCCCGCAGTCAACGGCGGACAGGTCGGCGCTCGCGGTGAACGGCCGGTCCTTGAACCGGCCCCCGAACCGCTTGTCGCCCTTCTCGATCAGGCGGACCCCGCAGAATGTCACGGCGCCCTTCTCGGTCGCGCCAAGGTGAACCTTGGCGGTCGCGGCGTCGGTGACGGCGCGCAGGTGGTAGGTCGTGGTGGTGGCGGTCACTCGGGTCATCCTTCCAGGTATGAGGCGTAATTCGCTCGCCAGAGCGTACCGCCGTCAGGATGTGCCCGGACCCCCGCTAAGGATGCCCGAGGTACCGCCACACCGTCCGCTCCGACACCCCCAGCCGGTCGGCCACCTGCCGCGCCGACAGGCGACCCCGCCCGATCCACTGACGGGCCATCCGCTGCCGCTCGAACCGGGTCGGCCGCACCGACCTTCGGAGCACCTCGGCCACCGCGACCAGCTCAGCCGCCGCCTCCATCGCCGTCCGCCTCGCCCCGGCCGGGTCGAGCCCGTTCCCGAGCTGCCCGGCCGCGTACGAGCACGCCGCCTCACCGACCCGCAGCGCGGTGATCGCCTCGCGCCGACGCCGAGCCTGGGCGACCGCCCGCATGCGCGCCGCGTCGGCGGACACGGCGGGCTCGGGCACGCGGCCATTCTCACGCGGCAAGGAACGGCGCGGCCAGCACGGCGCCCTGGGCGCCCCTGTGCGGGGCCGGACGGCCACGGCCACCGGGCACGCACCGGCCACGGCCCACGGCGCCGCCACGGCCAGCCACGGGGGCGAGCGCCGCGCCTCGCGGGAGGGACAGGGTGGGGGGGCACCCCCTCGACCGGGCTCTTGAGGGGTACCTCTCAGCCCCACTGTCGGTGACCCAGGTTTTGCGGTTTTCGGTCGAGCCGCGAGCGAATTGGCCCTCGGCGTTCACCAGAGCGCCGCAGAGCCCTCATGGCGCGTGTCGATGTCACCACACCAGACGTTTCTCAAGAGCGTTTCGGCTGGTCAGCGGGCTACGCCCATGAGCCGCCCCACTCCCGGCCGGTGAGCCGGTGATGGCACGGCCCGCACAGGCTCCGCAGGTTCGACGGGTCATCGGTGCCGCCCGCCGCGCGGGAGATCACATGGTGAACGTCCGTCGCGGTCGCGCCGCACTCCGCGCACCACGGGAACGCGGCGAGCTGGCGGGCGCGGATCTGCGGCCAGCCGGGCGGCATCGGCGCCGACGACCAGAACGGCGGCTTCCGGTGCGCGTCGCAGAACCCGTCCGGCCCCGCGTACTCGGGGCACCAGCGGTTCCGGCAGCCGCGGACCAGAGGCACTACGCGACCGGCCGCCAGCTCGGCCCGGGACTCACGCGGGCGGCCCTGGACGCCGCGACCAGCGGCACCGACCGGCCGGTGCAGAACGACCTGTGCCACTCGGCGCGGGCGATCGCCAGGCCGAAGTCGCCGCCGGGTCTCGCGGCGCCGTACGCCACGGACTGAGCGCCCGTGTTGACCATCGACACGGCGGGCGTCTGCTCCAGCCGCGCGGCGTACGCCTCCCACTGGAGCGCGGCGCACAGATGCGGGTCGTCGTCCCACCAGGCGTCCGCGATCGCCTGCGCTTCGGCCTCGGGCAGCCCCCCGGCCGTGGGCGGGTCGAGCGGCGGCGCCCACGCCTGCCACGACGGCGGGGCGAGGGTCACGCCTTGACCGTGCTCCGCTTGGCGGGCTCGGCGGCGCGGCCCCCGTCACCGATGGCCAGCTTCCTGATCGACTTTTGCGCCACCGGCACGCCGACGTTCACACGGCCCTTGACCAGCAGCACCAGCGCGTCGTGCTGCCAGTCGTCATGCGGGGTCACGGTCGAGTCCTGGCCCATGACCAGGTAGCACCGCCGCGCGTCGTACAGCAGCGGCGGGTCGAGCGCGGGAACCTGCACGATCTCCAGGCCCAGCAGGTCGGGCAGCCCGTCCGGGTGGACCAGGTGCCCCAGGTCGTCGGAGCGGGTCAGCTCGTCGGCGTACACGGTCGGGCTCATCGCGATCGTGTCAGCCGTGCCGCCCGCCTCCCCGATCGCCGCGATGCCCGCCCCGGCCGCCGCGATCAGCGTCGGGCCGGACACCTCGTCGGCCTGCGCGATGATCCCGTCCGGCTCGGGCTTCCCGCTGCCGTTCAGCAGGCCGAGATCCAGATCCCGGCTCAGGCTGTCGGCCAGGGCAGTGCCGACCCAGGCCGTGATGTTCACGGCGGCGTCGGAGAACATCTCCGAGCTCACCGGCAGCGCGCCGATGAGCTTCGCGACCGCCACGATCTGGGCCTTGTCGTTCAGCACCAGGCGCGGGACCTCTTCGAGTTCCTCCAGCCAGGCATAGCCCGAAGGCGCCACGGTCGGGAAGGCCAGCTTCCCGGTAGCCGTATCGGCCCGCGTCAGGCTGGCCGCGAACGGCGCGCCCTCGATCAGCGCGTTGAGCAGCGCCCAGACTTGCGCGGGCGTGAGCGCGCCCTCGAACGATCGGGTGACGAGTCCGGGCGGGTTGGGGGTGGTCATGGCTTGGGCCTTTCAGCGGGCAGGGCGATGCTGCGGCGCCTCATCGGCGCCGGGGCCTGCCGGGCGGCCGGGCCAGCTCAACCAAGCCTGGACGGGGGTCGGCCTGCCATCAGGGCGCGGCTATGGCGACATCGTAAGCCCGTCCCGAGCGGGCGGGCTAGTTCCGCCCTCCCCGCTGCTCTGGCGAGCCGGGCACGGGCTCGGCCGAGACCGGCGGATACCAGGCCACCCACTGGCCGTCTCTGGCGATGCCGACATGCCGGATCACGCCCGGCGCGATGTCCTCGACGCTGACCGAGTTGCACACGTCCAGGGCGCGCGGCCCCAGGTCGGCAACCTCGCCGCGCCGCCCGGCGTCCTTCGCGTCGCGGACCAGCCGGGCGGCCAGGGACCACCGGGCGAGCGCGTACAGGTCGGCGCCGTCGTGCTCGGGCAGCCGGACGCGGACCACGGTCACGTGGTCATGCACCTTCGGCTCGCGGCGGCCTAGCGACTCCAGGTCGTGCAGCGCGTCGCGCCTGGCGCGCTCCTCCTCGCCGCGGATCGCCTCGGCCCGCTCACGCTCGAAGTCATCCTCGGTCATCGTGGTCCTCCTCATCGTCGCTGTTCGCTTCGGCGCCGAGGGTGCCCTCGGGCCAGGTGGCGCCGGGTTCGGGGGCGTGGCCCTGCTGGCTGGCCTGCTCGCCGGTTTCTGACAGTCCCGGCAGGGTGTTAGATTCCTCCGGGCCGCTGACCTGGGAATCTGACACTTCTGACACTTCTGACACCATGTAGAGGCCGCGCTCGGGCCTGGCCAGCCTGCCGGACTCAAGCAGCCGCTTGAGGTACATGTCGGCGTCGGCGCCGAACTTCTCGCGCACTCCCTTGGCGCGGACGCCCTTCGGCTGCCGCCGGATGAAGTCGATGATCTCGGCCGACCTGTCACCGAGAGCGCCGATCTCCGCGCGGCGGCGGACGTTGGCGCGTGCCTCGTCCAGGTCGGCGCCGTCGAGTGACCAGGCGCCGCCGCGGAACTTAACCGCGTAGTCGGCCTCGATCACGTCGCGGCCGGTGACCCGGAGGATTCCCTCCTCCTTCCCCCGGCGCCGCTCCAGCATGATGATCGTGTCCGCCGCCCCGGCCAGGCCGTGAGTGCCGGACACGGAGTCGATGAAGTCGTCGGCCGATGCCTTGCGGCTGTGGTGAATGACGATGATCGTCAGGCCGGGCCGCTCGTCGGCTATCCGCTTGAGCGCGACCGCCACGCGGTAATCCCGCTGGTAGGTTGTCTCGCCCTGGAGCGGCAGCGGCATGATCCGGCCGAGCGTGTCGAGCACGATGAGCCGGGTGTCCGGGTGGCGGTCGAGCGCGTCGCGGAGCACGGCGAGGACCTCGCCGGGCGGGACGGTGAGGATGTACCGGAACCGGGCGGGGATGGGGTAGCCGTCACCGAGCAGCTTGCGGCAGCGTTCCTGGAGGCGCCGGTCGCCGTCTTCGAGCGCGAGGTAGAGCACGTCGCGGGCCGGGCCGACGCGGAGCTTTCCGAGCGCCACGCCTCCGATAGCCGCAGCGAGAAGCCAGTCCAGGATTAGCAGACTCTTGCCGCCCTTGGGCGGGGCGGCGATGATGCCGAACCCGGCGGGCAGCAGGCCGGGCACGTTGTAGGCCAGCGGCGGGAACTGGCGACCGTCGAGCCAGGCGCCGTCCCGAACGTCGTACTCCAGGCCACTGTTAGAAGTGTTAGAAGTGTTAGATTCGCTGGCCAGGGGTCTGTTCTTCGATAGTGCGCTGTTAGAAGTGTGAGAAACCTGCCCGTCATCTATCGCTTCTGACACAACCCCACTAGTGCCAGCGGAGCCGCCGACGCCGAGCACGGCGGCCACGGCATCGGCGGTAGCCTCGGCGGCCTTCACGGGACAGGGCGGCGCGCACAACGCTGGCTCCTTGTTGCACCCGATGCACAGGTCCCCGATCATCCGCAGCCCGCAGGCAGGACAGCGCGGCCTGCCGGTCACCATGACGGCACCGGCCCGCCCATGTAGTCGCCCGGCCGCGGATCAGCGAAGTGCTCCCGGCCACCGGGACCCCACCGGGCGAGGTAGGCCAGGTGGTCGTCCATCGCGGCGACGGTGGCGTCGTGCATCGCGGCCTTGCGGGCGGCGAACCCGTCGATGCGGCCTCGGGCGTAGTCACTGGCGCGGGACTCACGCCCGGCCCGGTAGCCGTCCCGCCAGGCGTCGACCACGAGGTCATGCCACAGGTCCCGCTCGTCGCTCACGGCGAGCACCACGGCGCGCTGCCGCTCGCTGACGGCGCCGTCCACTACCCTGTGGATAACTCCTTCGTAGCGTGACGGGGTTGCGTTCGGGCGGCTCGGAGTGGCGACCGGGCCGCTTTCGCGTCTGCGGCCCGGTGGCCGGTCAGGCGGCGCCACGACCGGGCTCCTCCTGAGACATGTCGAGCAGCGCGCGGAGCTGGGCTAGCTGCTCAGCGGTGGGCGGTGGCCAGGCGGCGACTTCCTCGCGGATGCGGTCGGCAAGCTCGCGGGCCTGGCCGGGCGGGAAGCCAGCCGCCTCCAGCCTGCGTTCGACGGCGCCGCCATCATCGGCCGGTGCCGCGCTCATGATGCCCGCCGCCGGGCGGCGTCGGAGGTGAACAGCTCGCGGATGTCCCGGCCGTAGACGGCGGCGAGCCGGGCGAGCATGACGGCGGACGGGTTGCCGCCTGGCCGTAGCAGGCGGCGCAGATGCGAGTAGGAGACCTCGGCGCGGTAGGCGACCTCTTCGAGCGTCATGCCGGATTCGGCGTGCCAGGTCACCAGGGCGTTGTGATTGAAGTCAGTAGCCACGGGGCGAGCACCACCTTCGCGTAAGCGGGATCAGGTGGTGGTGGCGCAGGGTCGGCTCGGGACCTTGCCGCCTTCGCGCCCACCGCTTCGACGCTGGCATCGCCACGCCGACCGGTCTTTGCGCCATCCGGGTTACGGCTACCGTGCTGCCGTGGGCATCATCGCCAGCACGGCATCACCTTCGAACGTACGCTCGCGTGATTGGCCGCGTCAAGCGGGCTCCGCGATTTGGTTAGCGGACAGGCCCCGACCGAGACCGCGCGGTCGTCCCACGGCAAGGCTCTACGGCTCAGTCATCGGGGCTGGCGCCTGCCCCTGGCGCCGGATGCTTCAAGCGGACCACCACGGAGTCGGCGTCGAACACCCGGCCGCGCTTGGCGGGCGGGTTGAGGGTGATGTCCATGAGCACGCGGATCACCGCCCGCTTGCGCGGCAGCGGCAGCGACCTCCACACCACCTCGGCGGGCCGGTCGCGGAACTCCGGTATCGGGTCGGCCTCGGTGGAGGCGTGGATCTGCGCCTCCACCACCGATAGCCGGTCGCGGATCGCCCGTAGGCCCGTCGTCAGCTCGTCGTCGTCCAGCTCGCCTAGCGCGTGGAGCTTGATCTGCGCCGTCTTGCGCTCGCGGAGCCGGGCTGCCTCGCGGCGCAGCGCGGACACGTCGATGCCCTTGCGAACCGGCGGTCTGAGTGCATCCTTGGCGTAGCGGTCCAGGTGCTTGATCAGTCGCGCTTCGATCAGCGCATCGACCCGCGCCATGTTCCGGTGCAAGTGCCCCGCCTTGGTCGAGCACTCGTAGCCTTGCTGCCCGGTGAACCGGCCCGCCTCGGGGCGGGGTCGCAGCGTGCCGCTCCCGTTGGACTTCACCGTCGTCCCGTCGCCGCACACGCCGCACTTGGCGATGCCGGTCAGCAGGTATCGCGGCTCGTTGCTCGTGCTGGCACCGCCGGGCGCCGCGTTCGCGGCGAGCCGCTCGCACAGCCGCTCCCACACGTCCCGCTCAAGGATCGCGGGCCACGGGGCGAGCTTGAGCTGGCCGCGATAGGCGTGCAGTCCGGCGACGGTCGGCTTGGTCACGATCTGCTTGAGCGTCCGGCTGTTCCACTGTCCGCCGTTGGCGGTGGGCACGTTCTCGTCGCGGAGCCAGCGCAGCACCGCCTTGAGCGTGTAGCCACGGTCGAGGATGTCGGCGGCGATGCGCTTGATAACCGCGGCCTCGTCGGGCACCACGAGCAGCGTCCGGCGGTGCGCCTCGGAGTCTTTCGACGCCACGTACCCGAACGGGCGCACGCCTCCCTGGTAGGACTGGCCCCAATTCCGCTCGCGGCCTGCCGACACCCGGCGGGCTGTGTCCGCGGATGCCTTGTTGGCCATCGCTACCAGGACCCGCGCCATCGACTTTTCAGCCTCGGTCCCGCCGCTGGTGAGCGTCAGGCTGCCGCTGATGCTCCGCGCCGATGCGCCGGTCATCTCGCAGGCGTCCAGCAGGTCCTCAAGGTCGCGCGGGTCACGCACGATCCGGTCCAGGTCCTCGGCCACCAGCGCGTTGGCCCGGCCGGTGGTGATGTCGTCCAGCACCTCGCGGAACCCTGGCCGCACGACCCGCAGCTCCACCCGGCCGGATGGCGTCTTGATCCGCTTGCGCTTGAACGCCGAGGCCATGCGCACCTTGCCGTCGCGGCGGGCGGGCATCAGGTCGTTCTCCACGATCACGCGGAACACCGTCCACCCGAGCGCGTTAGCGAAAGCAGTGAGCTTGGCCTTGCGCTTCTCGAAATCGTCTTCTACTCTTAGGTCACTGAGCCGTAGGTACAGGTCGCAGGTTGGCACGGTAGCCATAATACTAGGCTCCTTTACAGGTGGGCAAGACGACTTACGGTTCAGGATATGCTTCCGGCCAGGAGCCGCCAAATGGTCCGGACAGCTTCACGCTGCTGCTCAACGACGTAGTCGAGCGTCTGTTTAACCGGCTACCCGACGCGACCTGGGTGTACCCGGGGCACGGTTACGACACCACGCTTGGTGCCGAGCGTCCCCACCTGGAGGAGTGGCGCGAACGCGGCTGGTGATCCGCGCGAGACCGACCACACGACCTGCCCGAAGGTGCGCCTGGAAGACATGTTGAGGCTGGTAGGCGAGTTGGCCGGATAGCCAGCCAAGACGACAAGCCCGGCCACCGGACGGTGGCGGGGTCCTTTCATGTCAGCCTTGCTGTGTCTCTTCAGCCCACATGGCACGCACGATCGCGATGAAAAGAACGTTTTTCACCCGCTGGTCACGGGGGAGCTGGTCAAACGCCACCAAGCACGGGTGGGTTTTGCGCTCTGCGTCCTTCTCAGCCCCGTAGCGCCAACCCTGCCTCATCTTGTCTTCTACCCACGCTTGGTGATGCTCCTCGGGTGTGAAGCCGTTACGGGCGTTACGGACGCCAAGGATCACGTTGTCTCGGATGTCTTGCGGTTCGTGGTCCCACGGCTGGGACGGTGCGGGATCGCCCTGGACCGCCTGTAGCTCAGCGTTGGCCGCGTGGACCACCCGCGCTATCTGCTCGTCGCTGTAAACCATGCTTGAAGTCCGGTGTCCGCTCGTTCAACCATGCTGGCACGATGTCACCTTACGCTTACCTGCCCGCCTGCGTCCTAAACATGCCTGACGTGGGGACCTTCAGAACCGGAAACCGGGCCCTATATCGCGGCTACTTTTCGCTAACGTTAGCCGCGTGGTGAACTGGCCGCGTGAGGAGGATCGTACCGTTGAGGATCGGGATAGAGTTCGGCCCGGTGAGGATTGGCGTCACGTGCATGAGGTGGCCCAGACATGCTATGGGAACGATTACAGGGTCCGCTATAACCTGCTGCCGCTGCTCATGCTGTCGCATCCTGCTTGGCA
>Ga0335081_10019974_pt1 | contig 10837 bp, 15 predicted proteins | sample Lox_Sample_35_FD_206713 | JGI IMG/M metagenome (GOLD analysis project Ga0335081, IMG submission 206713) | Soil microbial communities from Loxahatchee National Wildlife Refuge, Florida, United States - Lox_Sample_3.5 | ecosystem: Environmental > Terrestrial > Soil > Wetlands | place: USA... | reverse complement strand
GGTTTGATGTTTTTGATATCCATAATAGGCCATTTCCGACTCAGGATCTCAGATTCCCCTTGACCTTGTCCATCCTCAATCCTAAATCCACACCATAAGATTATCACTCCATGTCATTTTCATGCCCCGACTCTGGGGGCATCTTCACAGGAGAAGGAATTCCTTTTTTCTTGTAATAATCATTGAGAGCGGACTTCAGTGCTTCTTCAGCCAGCACGGAACAGTGCATTTTCACCTTCGGAAGTCCTCCGAGCGCTTCAGCCACCGCGGCATTTGAAATCTTTAACGCCTCATCAATGGTCTTTCCCTTTACCAGGTCGGTCACCATGCTGCTGGTCGCGATTGCAGCGCCGCAGCCAAACGTCTTGAACTTCGCATCGGCAATAACGTTTCCCTCGACTTTGATATAGAGACGCATCACGTCGCCGCACACAGGATTCCCTACCGTGCCCACCCCATCGGCATTTTCAATCTCTCCCACGTTGTGCGGATGGGCGAAATGGTCCATCACTTTTGAACTGTACTGTTCCATAGCTTCCTCCTCACCGGACTTTTTCTTTTTTAATCATATCTTCATAGAGAGGCGACATTTCCCTCAGCCGTTTCACGATGGGAGGCAGCTTCTCTATAACGTAATCTATGTCTTCCGTCGTATTGCCCATGCCGAGCGTCAGCAGCAGTGTTCCATTCGCAACCGCCGCGTCGGTGCCGATGCAGGCCAGCACATGCGACGATTTGAGGGAACGCGAGGTGCATGCCGAACCGCTAGACACCGAGACACCTTCCATGTTCAGGAACAGGAGCATGGATTCCCCCTCGACATACCATAGAGAAACGTTCAGGTTCTGAGGCAACCTTCTCGTAGTATGCCCGTTGACGACCAAGTGGTCGATCTTGTCCATAAGACCCTTTTGAAGCCGGTCGCGGAGCGGCGCGAGGTAGGCCATCCGATGCTCGATCTCGGCTGCCGCGAGTTCTGCAGCTCTGCCGAGCCCCACGATGCCGGGGACGTTCTCGGTTCCCGCCCTGCGCCCGTCCTCCTGGATTCCACCTTCCATCTGCGGTTTGATCCGAACGCCCTTGCGCACGTAAAGCGCCGATGCCCCTTTGGGCCCGTAGAATTGGTGTCCAGAGAGCGAAAGCGAATCCACACCGAGGGACTGAACATCCACGGGGATCCAGCCGGTGGTCGCGACTGCGTCAGAATGGAAGAGGACGCCTCTTTCCTTCGTGATCTTGGATATTTCTTCGATCGGCTGAATCGTCCCAATCTCGTTGTTGGCATGCATGATCGAGACGAGAATGGTATCCTTGATGATTGCGTTGGACACATCGTCCGGGTTTACGAGACCCTGTTTGTCGGTCGGAAGATAAGTAACGGTAAAGCCAGATTTTTCAAGCGTTTTCGCGGGGTGGAGGATCGAGAAGTGCTCAATCTGCGATACGATAATATGCTTGCCCTTTTGACTGTTCGCCTGGGCTATGCCTTTGAGTGCGAAATTATTCGACTCCGCCCCGCTGGATGTAAAATAAATTTCTTCCGGCTTCGCCCCGATGAGCGACGCCGTTTTTGCGCGCGCCTCTTCAACAGCATTTTTTGCTTCCCTGCCAATATCGTGCAGATTCGAAGGGTTGCCGAACTTGCCCGAAAAATATGGCATCATCGCCTCAAGCACTTTCGGGTGAACTGGCGTCGTGGCTGCATGATCAAGATACACTCTTCTCACGTTAACATACCCCCTTCCCTGTCATTGTTATTTTCCTTCGGGGCTTAAAAAGGACGGGTGTTTTTTGCGTTTCCTGCTGCAGCAGGTCGTTGAAGCTAATGCTGTCAAGTGCCTCTTCGATCTTGGCCCCCACTTTTACCCATACCATCCGCGCCACGCAGTCGTCGGCCTGGTTGCAGTCGCCTGATTCTCCGGGCTCAAGGCAATGAGACAATGCAATGGGCCCCTCCAGCGTCCGGACAATGTCTCCGATCGTAAGCTCCGCGGGTTTGCGGGCCAGCAAGTAGCCGCCTGCGGGGCCACGAACGCTTTCAATCACACCTGCTTTCCCCAGTTTGTGCAGGATCTGCTCAAGATAGGAAAAGGAAATACCCTGGCGATCAGCAATTTCCTTGATAGTGATCGGCCCTTTACCGTAATGACGGGCGATTTCAAAGACAGCCCGCACTCCGTATTTTCCCTTCGTGGACAACTTCATGATCTTCGTCCCCATCCGGCTGCTGCCCAGTCTGAGAGAAACAGGACTTCTTCAATCCTGTCGACCGCTAACCTAACGATAACAAACTTGACTAATTCTGTCAAGTATATTTTTTTTCACCTTGTTTTCCCAGAAACTTTGCAATAAGGTATCCTTACCAGGACGGGGAGACATCATGCATACCGTAGAATTTAAAATATCACTATTACAGGAACTCAAGGTTTGCGGCAACACCATCAAGAGGATCGTGAAATTTCTCGACATGATGGAGAGAAAGCAGAAGAGCACGACATCGTTCATCAAGGAATACCGTAAGGGAACGCTGGATCGAGAAAAAGAGTTCCAAGATGATTACAAGGCTTGGGAAAGCAGCTATGAATCGCTCATACAGTGGCAGGACCTGGAGCGGCGGTACCAGGAGCAGTTCCACATCATGAAAATATAGAGGTGTTCTCCCTCATTTCTGGGATGGACGGTTCCCGATTTTTCTGTTCGATTCTTCCGGTTTTAATGATATACTTTCACGCATGCAAAAAACAACCCCACATACGCCTATCTCCAGCAAAGACAACTCCACAATAAAAAATATTCATTCTCTCGCTGATCCCAAGCATCGAAAAAAAGAACAGGCCTTTTTAATTGAGGGCGTCAAGATGGTCGAGGAGGCGCTCCGCGACGACACCGGAGTCAAAATGGTCGTGGCCGCCCCTTCGCTTGTTCAGCACCACGGGAAAGGAGTGCTCAGACAGGCGGAGAGCAAAGGCATCGAGATCCTTTGGATATCGGAGCGTCTGCTGGGCACCTTAACGGACAGCAAATCCCCCCAGCCTGTCATGGCCGTAGTTACGATGAAACAATATTCTGAAGATGCGCTCATTGCTGATCGGACAGGCATTGTGGTACTCACTCACCAGCTCCAAGACCCCGGAAACCTCGGCACTATTATCCGCACCGCAGAAGCAGCGGGTGCATCAGGCGTAGCCGTGACGCCAAACACCGTTGACCCGTATAATGCGAAAGCGGTGCGCGCATCTATGGGCAGCATCCTGCGCCTTCCGGTCGTTCCTGTGGGGGACGTAACAGGGTTCATTAGAAAAAGCAAGGAGAAAGGTTTCCAGACCGCGGCAACTGTCCTGAGCGGAGAAACAACTCATTTCGACGTCGATCTCACAAAACCGACGGTAGTGCTCCTGGGGCAGGAGGCTGCGGGCCTGCCCCGAGACCTCGTGGAAGATATTGATTTTCGTGTCCGCATTCCCGTTGCCGCAACGATCGATTCACTAAACGTGGCCACGGCCGCTGCGGTAATTCTCTACGAGGCGATTAGACAAAGATTAAAAAAATGAGGAAAGAAGAGGGAAGGACATCAAAATGTGCCTACTACCATCTCAAGCAGACAGTGCCTGTCATATCAGTATGGAGATTTGAAACAGGGGTCACAACCGTCAGCTTTTTGTTTTTCCTGAACTACTTTTTCCAGTCGCCTGCCGTCACACTCTAGCATGCTCGATAGAGAGAATATTTGCCAATCGTTGCAGACAATGTGAGCCACGCTGTTGGCAATTCCCTTTTTCGTCTCTTTTGTTACGGCAGAGCATTTTCCGCTGCTCTGACAATAGCCTGCGTAACTGCAATCAGCGCTCTTACACAATTCCCCCATACTTACCCCGCGCAGATAAATAGATTTTAATACTTTAATATGTAACGCCAAGATACGGGCTTTCGGCGATCACGTCAATAGTAAACAGAAAATGAAACAGAGACCTTACGTTCTTAATTTATCTTTTGTCTCAAATTGTCCAGCTTGGAATTGAGATGACTCAATGCTAATTAAGAGAACAATTCTAATCGTGGATGATGACGAACTAATGAGTGAAACCACTCAAAACAGAATGCTAGCAGACGATCACATGGTATCATGCTGTTTTAATCGTACGGAGTCAATAAAGCTATCCAAAGAGCAAAATTACGATGTGATTTCAACCGATCATCATACGTTTGGAATGACAGTCCATGAAGTCTGAGGCCAGTTGTTTCAAAATCTTGTTCCACGAATCAATATCAGTCCCGCACAAAGGATTGGACTGTCAACACTGGTGCAGGCCCCCAGCATTAAATCACGACGTTTATGAACGATTCATTCCGAACCGAACGCGATGGCGCGGGATTTTTTCCGCCAATAAGTACTTTCCCGCAGCTTCGTGCGGTAAGCCAACCTTATTACTTCCCAAACTTTTTCCTCAGTTTCTCCACCACTACTTTCGGCACGAGGCTAGATACATCCCCCCCATAGCTGGCAGCTTCCTTCACAATCGTTGACGTGATGAAGGAATACTCCTCGTTTGGCATGAGAAAGACCGTTTCAATATCACTATCCAGTCTCCGATTCATCAGGGCCATCTGCATCTCGTACTCGAAATCTGATACCGCGCGGAGACCCCGGATGATGCCCACCGCCTTCTTCGCACGAACGTAATCGACCAGAAGGCCGTCAAAACCTTCAATCTTCACCCGTCTGTATCTTGAGATCGCCTTCCTGAAGAGGTCAATGCGTTCATTGAGTGAAAAGAGCGGCTGTTTCTTTGGGTTTGCCGCAACAGCCACGACCAGCTCGTCAAAGATTCTGAGGCTGCGCTCTACCAAATCGACATGACCGTTCGTCACGGGGTCGAAGGTTCCAGGATAGACGGCGATGTGTTTCATGGTTCACTCCTTGAGATCCAAGGTGACAAGGATAGACACGATCTTCAAACTTTAATGCACAATCACGAATTATCCGCGGATAGAACGCTCACCTGGCACGCATTTCCATATCCGCATTTTCAACCACATTGATCCGTGGTTTTAATTATCGGTTGAAGGTCCATTGCTCATTTTATAAAACGCCAGCACCGTATCCCCGTATCTTGCTTCACGGATAAGCATGAGAGAGCCCGCTTGCCCCGGAGACGGCTGTTTCCTAAAGTGTTCGGCAATAACTATGCCTGTGTGTTTTATTTTCCCTGTGGCGGCAATCAGCTCAAGCAACGGCTGAATTTTCTCCGCATAGGGAGGGTCAAAAAATATAATGTCGTATGGTTCTGACGGTCTTTTGAGATAGGTTTCGGCTTTCAACAACTCGGTGTGAGCGCGGTCCCCAAAACCGGTCTGCTCAATATTTCCCCTAACAATAGCAAGAGATTCCCTTGATGAATCTACAAATGTTACGCGGCCTGCACCACGACTGAGAGCCTCGATGCCGATGCCGCCCGCCCCTGCGAAGAGATCGAGGAAATCCGCATCAATCACCCTGTCGCCGAGAATATTAAACAGGGCCTGTTTCACCTTGTCTGACGTCGGTCTGACGCGCGAACCTGACGGGACTTTTAATCGTTGTCCCCTGCCTGTGCCCCCCGTCACTCTCATGCCTTCACCGTTTTCGATGCTACAGAAAAACCCCTTTCAAGTCAAGCTATTCTTGACACTCATGGACATTACGTATATACTTTTTACATCCGAGGGGAACATTCATGAGCGAGAAAATCGTTGTTTCACCGTCAATCTCTAATCTTTTCCTCGTTGTTTTTTTTCTCGCCTTTATCCTCTCAGGCTGCTCCCATACAGACAAACAATCCACTCCGCCTTCATCTGGGGGCGCCGCGAAACAGATTTATATCGCATCTGTTGATGCCGCTATCACTCCGATTATTGCAGAGTACATAGCAAAAGTCATTGACACTGCGTCGCAGGCCAATGCCGAAGCGGTCATTATCAAGCTGGACACTCCCGGCGGCCTCGTGGATTCTATGAGAGAAATCGTAAAAAAAATGATGTCCGCTGATGTTCCGGTTATTGTGTACGTTGCTCCCTCCGGGGCTCGTGCGGCTTCAGCCGGCGTATTCATCACACTGGCCGCAAACATCGCCGCAATGGCCCCTACCACGCATATTGGGGCGGCTCATCCGGTGACCATGGAGGGGAAGATGGATAAAACCATGGAAACCAAGGTCGTGAACGACCTCGCCGCCATGGCGCGGAGCATTGCCGAAAAGCGCGGGAGAAACGAAAAATGGGCCGAAGAAGCTGTGCGGGAAAGCGTTTCGATCACCGAAACGGAAGCTCTGAAACTGAAAGTCATTGACCTCATCGCTCCCGACATTCCGGCGCTTCTCAAGGACATTGACGGCAAAACCGTGGACCTCGTGGTTGGCAAAAAAACACTCCGAACCAACGGAACGGCTATTCAGGAAATAAGCATGGGGTTCAGATATAAAATTCTTAATATTATCAGCAATCCCAATGTCGCCTACATTCTCATGATCTTGGGATTTTACGGCCTCTATTTCGAGCTGTCGAACCCCGGCGCTGTCTTCCCAGGGGTTGCTGGCGCTATATGTTTGATTCTCGCATTCTACGCACTCCAGACTCTTCCGATCAATTATGCCGGTCTGATGCTCATCATTCTCGGCGTGGGCCTCTTTATCGCGGAAGCTTTTATCACGAGCCACGGCGTTCTGGGTATCGGAGGCGCTATTGCCATGACCATGGGCTCGTTCATGCTCATTGAATCGGCCTCTCCCTATTTACACATCTCCTGGGCAGTTATTATTCCGGTTGTGGCCCTTTCTGCCCTCCTGTTTATCATCACCGTAGGCCTCGCCGTACGGGTGCACCGCGAAAAAGCAGATACGGGCAAGGAGGGCATGATCGGTCTTGAAGGGCGGGCGAAAACGGACATCCGTGAGAGCGGGCAGGTGTTCCTACGCGGCGAGTTCTGGAATGCCTGGAGCGATGAAACTATTAAAACAGGCGATAAGGTGAAGGTAGAAGCGATAGAAGGACTCAAAGTGAAGGTGAAAAAGATCAACTGATTCCACCATCGCATCATGATCGCGACATCGGCTTATCGTTCGCGACTGTGCGCTTCGCAGTGAAATCTTGAAGGAGGTTGAACATGCAGGCTATAGGTCTCGGTCTACTCGTAGCGTTAATCATCATAGTATGGTTTTTCTTCAACACGGTCAAGATTCTGAAGCAGTACGAACGGGGCGTTATATTTACGCTCGGAAAAGTTGCTCTGGAAGGCGGTGTAAAGGGACCGGGCATGATCCTCCTCATCCCCGGCATACAGAAAATGGTCCGTGTAAGCCTTCGAACAGTCACCATGGATGTTCCGTCCCAAGATGTGATTACCAAGGATAACGTAACGGTTAAAGTCAATGCCGTGGTTTATTTTCGGATCATTGAACCCCGCAAGGCCGTCGTCGAGGTGGAGGATTTTTACTACGCCACTTCACTCATCGCCCAAACTACTCTTAGAAGCATCCTTGGCCAGAACATGTTTGACGACCTGCTCTCCAACCGGGAGGCAATCAACGCGGAACTGCAGAAAGTGATCGATCAGCAGACGGAACCGTGGGGAGTGAAGGTGACCACGGTCGAGGTCAGGAACGTGGATCTGCCAGCCGAGATGCAGCGGGCCATTGCGATCCAGGCGCAGGCGGAGCGGGAGAGACGTGCCAAAATCATCAATGCGGAAGGCGAGCTTCAGGCATCAGCGAAACTGTCAGAAGCTGCAGGAGTCATCAGCAAAAATCCCACAGCACTGCAGCTACGTTATCTCCAGACACTTGTCGAGATCGGTTCGGAAAAAAATACGACTATCGTATTCCCCATTCCCATCGATATTTTTACAGCGTTCCAAAAGCTTGTAGAAAAGAAGGATTAGCCTGACGAAGCAGCGGTTTTTTCTCTCATGTCGTCGTGCCACTAAAAAAATAAGGGGATCGGTTTACACCGGTCCCCTTTTTCATGAGTCGTTGCGTTAGCTTATATTTCGTTAACGGTAATTGCCTGCTGCGGGCAGTTTTCCACGCAGGTCAGACAATTGATACACTCTGACATGTTCACAGCATCGGCTTTGCCGCTTTCAACTTTGAACACCGACTGCGGACACATATTCGCGCAGGTTCCATCTCCGTCGCACTTGCCTTTATCGATTGTTACCATGTACATGGGGTCTGAATCCTCCTTCAGTAAAGTAAAATTCCAAAAAGTAAGTAATATTACCCGTTGGAAAGAATAAAATCAAGAGAGAAATTTAAAAAAAGGGCCCACACCGAAAGGAGAGCCCTGCAGTTATGACCGGTCAACCTTATTAGTGTTCGATCTCGATTCCTGCCATGCGTTCACGCACGGAAACAGCGATTTTATACAGCATGGACAGGACGAGGAAGCCGATGGCCCAGACGCCTAGTGTTATCAACACCTCCGGCATCGTCGGCCAGTAAGGATGCACTTCCTCAAAAGGATTCGGTACAAAACCGCCGATAATCAGGCCGAAACCCTTGTCGATCCAGAGAGAGATGAACAGCGAGCCGCAGGCAAGAGCCAGCATTCCCTCTTTTTTCCGGATGGAGGGGAATACGAGCATAACAAGCGCTAACACGGCAAGAATCGTCGACGTCCACATGAGGGGTACAAGTTCCGTATGTCCGTCAAGTCCTACATACAGATACTTGAAGGGCAGTGAATGGCCGGGGATTCCGCTGTAAAACGCCGTGAAAAACTCAAGCCCGAGCAGGAACACATTGGCGAACATGGCATAGGTAACAATCTTGCCGACCGCCTGGATAGGCTCCTTGCCGGGGTCAAACTTGGTAACCTTCCTCACGATAAGTGCCAGAATGATAAGCAGCGCCGGGCCGGCGGCGAACGCCGATGCCAGGAACCGTGCCGCCATGACAGCGCTGAGCCAAAAGTGACGCGCGGGAAGACCGGCATAAAGAAACGCTGTCACGGTATGGATACTGACCGCCCAGGGGATCGAAAGGTAAATAAAAAACCTGATCCACTTCGGCGGAGCAATGCCTTTGCGGTCAGCGCCCAGGGTCACCCACCCAACCAGGAGATTGATGGCAAGGTATCCGGACAACACAACGGAATCCCAGAACATGACCGAATTCAGCGTCGGATGCAGCACCACGTTCATGATCCTCATGGGCTGGCCCATATCCACGAAGATGAACAGGATACACATGGTGACTGCGGAAATGGCGAGAAACTCCCCTAAGATCAGAATCTTTCCAAACTTTTTAAAGTCATGGAGATAATAGGGTATCACCAGCATGACGGCTGACGCTGCAACGCCGACAAGAAACGTAAACTGGCCTATGTACAGCCCCCAGGAAACATCCCGGTTCAGTCCGGTAAGTCCCAACCCGAACTGGAACTGCTGGATGTAGTAGTAGACGCCGATCAGGGCAAGGGCGCCGAGAAACATCAGCCATGCCCAATATGATTTTCCTCCCTCAAATGCCTTCTCAAGCATGGTCGCTCCCTCCTATCACATAATAGACCGCCGGGCCGGTGCCCAGTTCCGGTTTACGCCGGATGGTCAGCTGGGTCGCCACGATTTTTCTGACCTCTGAATTCGGGTCTTCAATGTCTCCGAAGAACATGGCATCCTTGGGAGCGGCCTCCACACAGGCCGGCATTTTCCCGAACTGAAGCCGTTCAGTACAGAAGGTGCATTTCTCTACCACGCCCTTGGTTCGGGTCGGATACGCCTTGTTTTCAGTGGCTGCGTTGAGCGCTTTACGCGGATCGGTCCAGTTAAAGCTTCGCGATCCATATGGACAGGCGGCCATGCAGAACCTGCATCCGATGCACCGGTGCTCGTCCTGCATCGTGACGCCGTTGGAAAGCTTAAAAGTCGCCTTGGTCGGGCAGACGCGTACGCAGGGCGGGTTGTCGCAATGATTGCAGAACACAAGAAAGGGCATTTCCTTGATGTGTTCGCTCATGAACTGGTTTTCCGCGCCCGGGAAGGTCCGCTCATAGGGCTCTTGCCAGATCCATTTGATTTCAAATTTCTCGTCTACGGTGCCGTCAGGGTTCCGGAAATCCGGGACATTATGGGTCTGATGGCAGGCGCTGGTGACCTTACTGATATCTTCCTCGGTCTTGAATTTGCTCATATCGACGACCATTGCCCACCGTTTGGCAATAAGAGCATCCTTGTTCGGCTCTATCTGCGGCGGCTCAAGACCTTTTTGCCAGAGCGTATGCGTTGCCGAAGCAACCGAGGCGCCAAACCCCAGAATGGAGGAGATACCGGCGATTTTCAGAAATTGTCTCCTGTCCAGGCTCATGATTTGTTCTCCTCCTTTTCCATCGGCTGGATATGGCAATCAAAACAGTAGGGTTTGACAGCCATGTAGTTATGGCATTCATCGCAGAACTTTTTTTTGTTCGAATGGCAGTGCAGACAGCCGTTCTGGAGGCTCATATTGAACTGTTTCCCGCTTGACGTGCTGACATAGACACGGTACATATCGCGGACTACCGCGTCTCTCCAATTATTCAGAAGCTGCATATGCTCTCTTTGCATGAACTCCTTTGATTCAACACACTCCTTTTTACCGTTTATTTTCACCCACTCCTGGATCTCGGGAGTGTCCGTTTTCGGCTCGGGTTTGGCATTCACTTTACCTATATTGTTATAGAACGGGAACAGTACGAACGCCAGGAAAACCACCAGCCCGATGAGTATTTTACCTCCATCATAGAGTTTCATTAGGCTTTTTCCTCCTTCACTTCAGCTGACGGAAGGGGTTCGCCGCGCAGGTCGGTCGTCCTCTCCTTCTCGCCC
>Ga0335081_10019972_pt1 | contig 10837 bp, 9 predicted proteins | sample Lox_Sample_35_FD_206713 | JGI IMG/M metagenome (GOLD analysis project Ga0335081, IMG submission 206713) | Soil microbial communities from Loxahatchee National Wildlife Refuge, Florida, United States - Lox_Sample_3.5 | ecosystem: Environmental > Terrestrial > Soil > Wetlands | place: USA: Florida... | reverse complement strand
GATATATTGCCATTTCCCTGTTTCCTTTGGGAGGATGTCCTTAAATCCTCTGACGGCTGTTATAATTTCCATGACATTACCCACTCACCAAGAGATCAATGATGACCATCCTTCTGCCGATAAACGCATTATATAGTATTTTTTGATACAGAAAAAAGAGTTGTTCGATAGCATATAAAGCACTGAAGCGCAATAGTTAATTCGTTTCGGGTCTTTGCATACGGGACATGGAATATATGCGTGGGACTCCCCTGACAGGAGGCATCGGCTATCTGCAAAGACATGAGAAGCATCAAGTAAAGCAGAAGGAACATTTCTTGTGTGGCATCGGCAACGCAACATAAATGACCAGTCGTGATGCCGGCGATAAAGGCGCAGAGAAGAGGAATCAATAGCCGCTGCATAATATCCAACAAAGCATGGATTTATTTTGCAATCTAAAATATCCAAATATCTGCTAGCTTGCTGGCTATTAATAGCTCGATGATACGGATATTCAATTTGTGAACATCTTAATTTCGTTAGATTAAATTTGTAAAATATTATAGCATACGCCGAACTATAGATACAGCAGAGTCCGAGTGTAATGCCAGGTTCATAAGCGACAAGAAAAAGTCCATAGAGCTGAATTGAAAGCGGGTGTTTGTAAAATGCGTGTTCTATCATTACAGGAAGGAAACATAGACACGAGATTTCGATGGCTTATGCTGTCGCGAGTGGTCATCGTTACATTTCTGTTGATGGTTATAACATTTATCAATATTCAGGAGACAGAAATCTTTCCTGCGAAAGTCCTGACATTGCTCTATGTACTCTGTGCGTTTACCTATTGCCTTTCGCTAGCTTATCTGTTCGTTCTGAAATTCGTCAAAAAAATTGGACTAAGCGTATATATCCAGGCCCTCATCGATGTAGTCTTAATAACTTTCCTTGTGTATATTACCGGCGGAATCAGCAGTACATATTCAGTCCTTTATCCCTTGGTCATCATATACTCGGTCTTGTTTCTAGAAAAGAGAGGTGGACTCATAATCGCCTCGGCCTCAGGCATTCTATACGGCTTATTGATCGATCTGGAATATTACGGGATTGTTCCGCTTATGAACGCCATATCTGTTCACGATTATAATTTAGGGGCGGGCTATGTCTTTTCGAGGATTCTCATTCAACTATTGTCTTTCTATATAATTGGGCTCCTCGCCAGTTTTGTAGTTGAACAGGAAAGAAGGATGAGAACTCTTCTGTCCGAAAAGGAGACGGCTTTCGATCAACTTGATTTATTATACAGGAGTATAATTGAATCGGTCGAAACAGGCATTATGACAATCAACCTCCAGGGCAAGATAAAATCCTTTAACAGAGCCGCAGAGGAGATTTCCGGATTGACCTTTGTTCAAGTCGAAAATAGACATATTCTAGATGTGTTTCCATGCTTCGCCAAGATACAGAAGAAAATTGAGGGAAATGATGACAGACACTATTCGAAAGATAGACACCATGTAGAATTTACTCGTCAGAATAACAGTAAACTTATCTTGAATTGCTTGATATCACCTCTCAAGGACAGTGCTGGAAGCAGGATAGGCAGCATTGTCATCTTTCAGGACGTCACCTCTCTGATGGAAATGGAAGAGGCCTTAGAAAGAAATAAGAGATTGGCCATTATCGGAGAGATGGCAGCCGGCCTTGCTCATGAGATGCGGAATCCTCTTGCCTCGCTTAGCGGGTCGATCCAGATTTTGAAAAGGGACCTTCAACTGAGTGCGGTGGATAAGAAGCTCATGCAGATCATTCTCAAGGGCAAGGATCAGCTGGATCACGTCATAAAGGATTTTCTGTTGCTCGCAAGGCAGGCGCCGGGAGATCGTGAGAGGATTTTCATAAAAGAAATTATCGAAGGTGTGATAGAATCTATTCATTACTTGCCTGACTGGAATAATGACATAAGAGTTCATCTTGAACTATCGGATAAGGTCAGCATTTATGCCAACCGTACAGAAATAAGGGAAGTTATATGGAACCTTGTCATGAATGCAGTTCAATCTATGCCTGAAGGCGGTGAGCTGTCTGTGGATACGAGGAAGATATATAATGGTGATCATGGCGAGTCTGTCCAGATACAGGTGAGTGACACAGGTTCCGGCATCGATGAAAAGTATCAGGATAGGATATTTGAACCATTTTTCACAACAAAGGAAAGAGGAACGGGCCTGGGCCTCGCCATAGTCAATAGAATCGTTGAAGGATATAAGGGAAAGATTTTCATAAGAAGGGGCGTCGAAAAAGGGACGGTCTCCACGGTTTCTTTACCTGTGATTTGATGAATGAGTTCATTCGGGAGGCAAATCAATTCTTTTCACAAGGAGAAAGTTGTGGCAAAAATATTAGTAGTAGATGATGACGAAGGGATGAGGGAATTTCTCGAGATCATGTTGGCCAGGGAAGGCTATCATGTAACAACTGCACCTGATGCTTCCAAAGCCCTGAATCAATGCAAGAAACAGAAATTTGATCTCATACTTACGGATTTGAAGATGCCGAAAGTAGATGGCATAGAATTTCTGAAATCCGTCAAGGAGATTAGTCAGGAAGCTATAGTAATCCTGATTACTGCTTATGCATCGCCGGAAACAGCTGTGTCAGCTATGAAGGAAGGCGCCTATGATTATATAGAGAAGGGATTCAATATAGAGGATATAAAGACCATTGTCAGTAGCGCCCTCGATAGGAAAGGCGTGAAGAGAGAAGATGCTTTGTTTATTAAAGAAGTGGCGGATGCGGTATCCTTTGGGAATATGATTGGCAAGAGCAAGGGTATGCTTAAGGTGTATTCACTCATTAAGAAGGTAGCCGAAACACCCACCAACGTGCTGATCTTAGGTGAGAGCGGAACAGGCAAGGAACTTGTAGCGAGGGCCATACATGAAAATAGCCCAAGGAAGAATATGCCCTTTGAGGTGATTAATTGTGGTGGCGTCCCGGAAAGCCTCCTCGAAAGCGAATTGTTCGGTTACGTGAAGGGGGCCTTTACGGGCGCTTACGGAGACAAATCGGGGCTCTTTGAGATCGCGCGAGGTGGAACAATATTTCTGGACGAAATCGGAGACTTACCACCACTTCTTCAGGTAAAGCTTCTTCGAGTCGTCCAGGAAAAGACATTTAGAAGGGTAGGTGGGACGGAGGAAAAAAAGGTCGATGTCAGGGTTATATCAGCAACGAACAAGAATCTGGAAGAGAAAGTCAAGGAAGGTTCCTTCAGGGAAGATCTATATTTTCGCCTGAATGTCATACCTATCAGACTTCCTCCCTTAAGAGAAAGGAAAGAGGATATACCCGTTTTAACAAAACATTTCATTGCAAAGTGTTCGAAAGAATTCAATAAAGAGATTAGAACAATATCTTCCTATGCCATGGAACTTCTCATGAAATATCCTTTCCCCGGAAACGTAAGAGAACTTGAAAATATTATTGAACGAAGTGTGGCCCTCGAGACATCCAACATAATTCTGCCCGATAATCTTGATCTTTCTGGTGCACTCCGTGAAAGTGGAAGGTTTACTGATATGGACATACCCGATGACGGATTGAACCTGAATGAAGAAGTGGCAAAGTATGAAAAACAGCTGATAGAAAAAGCCCTAAAAAAGGCAGGGGGGTCCAAAACCAAGGCCGCTGAGATGCTTCAGGTAAGTTTTGATTCACTAAGGTACAGGATTGAAAAGCTCGGGGCAGTATAAAAGGAATAGAATTTTTCTTGACAGGGTTCTTGATTAGCGTTATAAATGCGTAGCGATATGGGACAACGCTTGGAATAAAGGACATGATACGTAGACAGGCAGAATGTTTTTTTGGTTTTGATAGCTTTTTCAGGGAGGTCTGCCTGCCGCGCTTATGACCTAAGATTTTTTAAGGTAGCCGTGGGCAGACCAAATTCTGCCGACGGCTTTTTTTTGCGAAAGGCCGTGGATCTTCCAGGCCTTTTTTTTATTTCCGAGGGGGGATGAAATGAGGAAGAAATTCGGTGTAATTGTCTGTTCAACAATAACGTGTCTAATGATTTGTCTCTTTCATTCAGCGGGATATGCAAAGACAATCAAGGTTGGGGCTGCAATAAATATGACGGGACCTGCGTCGTCCTGGGGACAGTTTCATGCGAAGGGTCAACGGGATTATTTCCGTTACGTAAACGAGGTTAAAGGGGGCGTTGGCGGAAACAGGATCGAGATGATACTCGTAGATACGGGGTACAAGGTTCCAGAGGCGATTGCTGCCGCCAAGAGGTTCGCCATCCAGGATCAGGTAGATATGATTGCTACGTGGGGAGCCGGAGAGGGCTTGGCAGTCAAACCGATCATCCAGCAATATAAGATACCGACTATTAATTACTCGACTAGCTGGGAGCTCCTTGAAGCTCCGGTCAATTACATGTATTTGCCCTTTGGGAGTTATCGGATGGACAGTTACGCTATACTTGCATATATACGTGCCATCCACAAAGGGAAGGACGCACCAAGAGTCGGTCTACTGACTTACAATAACGCCTATGGTCGTTCTATCCATGAACCTTGCTCGAATTACGCAAAGAAGATTGACGTAAATATAGTGGCCATTGAAGAGTTCCCCCCCAAGATTGTGGACTTAACCACCGAGTTGCTCCGTCTACAGAGAAAAGGTGCGGAATATATATTTATGCAAATGCTTCCTGCGACCATTATAACGGCTTTTAAGAGTGCCGACCGAATAAAATATAACCCTCTGTTCCTTGGTGCATGGACGTCGACAGATCCGGATTTCTTCCGACTTGGTAAAGGTCTGATAAGGGACAGGCTTCGCATCCAGTTTCCCGGAGGTCTTCCTGGTGACAAGAGCGAGGGCATTAAGGTTATGACTGAACTCTGGAAGCGTTACAAAACGGTTTCAAAATTCGACGCATCATACTGGGAGGGCATAGTTGTGGGCATGATCATGGAGAGGGCATTTATCCGCGCCAATGAGAGGTATAAGGAGATAAACAGAGAAACTATCAATAAGGCGATGGAGTCTTTTAAGAATGAGAATTTTGGAGGCATTGTGCCGAATGTCACTTATACCGCAAGTGACCACGGCGCATCATTCAAGGCGAGGATTGTAAAAATCGGGGAAGACGGATCCTTTACCCCCTTGACTAATTTTTTCGACCCTTCGAAGGAAAAGATTAAATTGTTGAAATGACGGCAGTCGATTTATGAGAGCATATCGAGGAAAACCTAGCATATTCGATTCCCGGAGCCCGGAAAAGAAGGCTGCTGAACTTGAGGTAAGAAATCTTTCCTTGAGTTTCGGCGGCGTCAAAGCGCTTAATAGCGTCGATATTTCTGTGCGGACAGGGGAATTGGTAGCCATCATCGGGCCGAACGGCGCAGGGAAGACTAGCCTACTAAATTGTATGACAGGTTTTTACAGACCGCAGGTCGGCCGCATCGTGTTTAACGGAAAGGATATAACACATCTGCAGCCTCACCGCTTTGCGCGCTTAGGCATTGGCAGGACATTCCAAAATATTGAGCTTTTTCCCGGCATGTCAGTGTTATCAAATATGCTGCTCGCCCGACATGATCACTGTAATTATGGGATTGTTGGTGCTAGTCTTTTTTCATCTTCGATTCGGAAGGAAGAAATTCATCAGCGTCGTGCAGTCGAAGAATTGATCGATTTTTTGGAGATCCAGGCCATCAGGAAAAAAACCGTGGGATCATTGCCCTATGGTCTAATGAAAAGAGTTGAACTTGGCCGTGCACTGGCCTTGGAGCCGGCACTCTTGATTCTGGATGAACCGTTTGCGGGAATGAACCTGGAAGAGAAGGAAGACATGGTGCGTTTTTTAACAGAGATGAACAAGGCATGGGGTCAAACGATGATTCTGGTAGAGCATGACATGTCCGTGGTCATGAGCATCTCTCATCGCATTGTCGTTTTGAACTTTGGGGAGAAGATGGCGGAAGGAGACCCGGAGGAGATTCGTGAACACCCGGAGGTTATCAAGGCATATCTCGGGGATACCAGCAGTGCGTAGGGGAGGGTACATGCAGGTGAATCGAAGACGGACAGAAGATGGCGATCTCACAGCTGTCACCCAATACACGCTGCCGCAGATCCTGTTGATGCAGTCGGAGAGGTTAGGATCGTGGGCGACGGCTATTCGAGAAAAGTCATACGGAATCTGGCAGACTTACAGCTGGTTGGACTATTACCGTTATGTTAAAAACACGGGCCTCGGCTTGGGCAAGATCGGGCTCAAGAGAGGGGATAATGTCGGCATCGTCACGGACAATATCCCAGAGTGGCTCTTTTCCGAAATAGGTTGCCAGGCTGTTGGCGGTGTATCACTTAATCTATTTACCACCTCCGTGTCTGAAGAATTGTGTCACACTCTTAATCGCGTCAAGGCAGCCTTTGTTATCGCGCAAAACCAAGAGCAGGTTGATAAGCTGATCAATATGCGCCAACGACTGGCTCATGTCCGCCGTGTCATTTATATAGACCCAACCGGTATGCGAATATACAGGGATAATACTTGGCTGCTGAGTTTTTCCGATCTTTTAGAGCTTGGTGAAAAACTTGACCGCGAAAGTCCTGATTTATTTGTTAGGGAATTGCAGAAGGGCAGGCGTGATAGCGTGGCGATAATGATCCAAACCTCCGGCACAACAGGCATTTCAAAACTTGCCATGTTGTCCCATCGCAATATCACTGAAATGGCGAGAAAATGGATAGAATCAGTACCTGTCAGTTCCGATGATAACTGGATTTCCATATCGCCACCTGCGTGGATTGTGGATCAAATGTGCAGTGTCGGGGTGGCTCTTACGGGTGGGATGACGGTGAATTTTCCCGAGATGCCCGATACAATGACGGAGGACTTCCGTGAAATAGGTCCCTCGATCGTCATTACGTCATCACGGTTCTGGGAAGATCTTGCTTCACGTATCCTGGTGAAAATGGACGATGCCGGATTTATCAGGCGTAAGCTTTTTTCCATATCAGTAAGAGTCGGGAGGAAGGTTGTCGAACTCCAGTCAAGAAGAGAAGCCATTCCCGGTTATCTGGATCTGCTTTGCCGTATCTTGTCTTGCGGGATATACCGGCCGTTGCTTGATCGAGTGGGATGCTCGGGTATCAAGAGCGCCTTCACAGGAGGTCATCCCATCAGTCCCGACGTGATTCATTTTTTCCGTGCTCTCGGATTAAATCTGAAGCAATGCTATGGTCTAACCGAGTCCGGAGGGATATTCCAGGTCCAGCCCGATAACGAAGTCAAACTCGAGTCAGTGGGGAAACCCTTGCCGAGGACATACGTTGCAATTGCGGATGATCAGGAAGTTCTGGTGCAAAGCGATTCAAACTTTCTTGGCTATTACAACGATTTTAAGGCGACTGAAGAAGCCTTTAACAACGGATGGCTCAAAACAGGCGATGCCGGTTATATAGATGGAGACGGTCATCTCGTAATCATCGGGCGCAAGGGAGACATTATAAAAAATAAGGATGGGGCGGCCTTTTCGCCGGATTTTATCGAGACGCGCCTCAAGTTCAGCCCCTACATCAAGGAAGCTGTGATGTTCGGCGAGGGTCGTCCTTACATAACGGCACTTATTAATATAGACATGGGTAATGTGGGTAATTGGGCTGAGGAGCGTATGATCCCGTACACGACTTACATAGATCTGTCACAACAGGCGGCGGTTGAGAACCTCATACTCAATGAAGTAAGGAAGGTGAATAGTAATTTACCAGACCCTATGAAGATCCGTAAATTCATATTGCTTTATAAACTCCTGGATGCCGATGATGAAGAGCTGACGAGAACGGGAAAAGTCCGGCGAAGATTCATTTATGGGTTGTACCTGCCACTTATTCGGGCCATGTACACGGGCATGGATGAAGTTGATGTTAAAACAAAGATCCAGTATCGGGACGGCCAGGTTGGCGAAATTGAAACAAGTGTCAGAGTGATCAATGTAAATTAGAGAACGGTTTATGAATTTCTTTCTTCAACTTCTCGTAAACGGCATAAGCATAGGGTTCCTGTATGGCCTATCTGCCATGGGCTTTGTTATGATTTTTAAGTCTTCGAGTGTACTCAATTTTGCCCATGGGGAACTTCTTGCCATAGGCGCCTTCTTTTTTCTCGCCATGGTAACGTGGGTGAAATTGCCAATAGCTGTCGCGTTCATCGTAACCCTTGCATGCTGCTTTATCTTGGGATTCATGATAGAGCGGTTTTTCTTACGTCCCCTCATCGGCGAGCCTCTAATCTATGTAATAATGCTGACAGTGGGACTGGCATCGATGTTCAAAGGCCTTATGCTCCTCGTGTGGGGAGGAAATCTACAGATGTATCCCCCCTTTTTACCGGAATTTCTCGGTATTCAGTGGGATGTGATTAACATACCACCGGCCTATACGGCAGCCCTGATTATCGGAATCATTTTTCTTATACTCTTTGGACTATTCTTTAAGTATTCATCGCAGGGTATATTTATGAGGTCCGTTGCCGACAATCAAAAGGCCGCCCTGTCGCTGGGCGTTCATGTTCAGAAGGTATTCGCTCTATCTTGGGCTATTGCCGCGCTTGTGTCCGGTATGAGCGGCATAGTTCTTGGCATCATAAACGGCATAAACGTCCATGATCTCAGTGCGATCGGACTCAAGGTGTTTCCTGTTGTTATCCTGGGGGGATTGGACAGTATAGGCGGCGCCGTTATTGGCGGTCTTATTATAGGACTCCTCGAAACATTCACCGGAGGCTATATTTCGCCGTCATTAAGTGACGTGCTCCCTTATGTCATTCTTGTGTTTATACTTATGGTAAAGCCTTACGGCCTTTTCGGTCTGGCGGAGATTGAACGGGTGTGAAAAATGAAAAAACTAAACTTCCATCCCTGCGGTAATTATAAGGAGCGGTATGAACAGGAAATTACCATCTGCGAAACCGATTTTGGCAGGCTGTGGTCGGGCATAGGCATTTTTTCGCTCTTTGTAATCTTGCCCTTCATTAGCAGTTCCTATTTCCTTCATGTTCTGAACATGGTGGGAATAGCGTCTATTGCAGCAATAGGGCTGAATATCCTTATCGGATATACGGGGCAGATATCCCTAGGCCATGGGGCTTTCATTGGAGTCGGGGCCTATGCATCCGCAATACTTGCAACGTCGTCAAACATTCCTTTTCTTCTGAACCTTCCTATCGCCGGCCTGATCTCAGCCTTGGCAGGCATGCTTTTCGGCATTCCCTCAGGGCGCCTTAAAGGTCTCTATCTCACGATCGCAACACTTGCAGGCCAGATTATCATCGAATATGTCTTGGTACACTGGGAAAGTCTCACGAAGGGCACCGTGGGGATAACCATTCCGCGGCCGAATATTTTCGGAATTGAATTCGAGAGTGATAGGAGCTTCTTTTTCCTTATATTTGGGTGTCTTCTCATAACGATATGGATTGCAGTTAATCTCAAGCGGACGAAGTATGGCAGGGCCTTCATTGCTATTCGCGATAATGACAGGGCTGCTGAGGGGATGGGGATTCCTCTTTTCAGATATAAGCTGCTGTCTTTTGGGATCAGTTCCTTTTTTGCCGGATTTGCAGGTGCCATATGGGCTTATTATATGGTTAGCATTACAGCTGAACCATTTACCCTGGGTCTTTCCGTAGAGTATATCGCTATGGTCATCATTGGAGGACTGGGAAGCATTTCAGGCTCCATCTATGGAGCAGCGTTTATAACCTTTTTAAATGAAATTTTGCGGTGGCTTACGGGTATCGTGTTAAATATGGGTGTACTTGCTGATTCCGGTTTGAATGTGGCCCCTTTAAAAGAATTCTTTTTTGGGACAGCCATAGTCCTCTTTATTCTCACCGAGCCGAGAGGACTTGCTGAGGTATGGCGTATTATTCGTTCCAACTTCAAGCTATGGCCATTTGCTTACTGAGGCATTCCCAATGAGTGACAGTGCTATTCTTGAGATCAATAATATTTCTGTGGTCTATTCGGACGTAATTCAGGTCCTCAAGGGAGTATCTCTCGTTGTTAGGAGGGGGTCTATCACATCGCTTATCGGAACCAATGGCGCGGGAAAAACGACGACGTTGAAAGCCATTTCGGGATTGCTTAAGACGGAAAATGGCAAGGTGACAGATGGTACAATCTCGTACGACGGATTTCCCATTCAGAATTGTGCTCCGGAATTCATCACGCGTAAAGGTATAATTCAGGTTCTCGAAGGGCGCCAGCCTTTCAAATATTTGACTGTGGAAGAAAACCTGATTGTCGGTACGGCAATACGATGGCAGAAACCGTATAAAAAGGATCTTGAAATGGTCTATCATTATTTCCCTGCCATAATGAAACGGAGAAAAATGCTCGCAGGATACTGCAGCGGCGGAGAGCTTCAGATGATTGTTATGGGAAGGGCGTTGATGGCCCATCCTGTGCTGTTGCTCTTGGATGAGCCTTCCCTTGGGCTTGCTCCCATGGTAGTGAGAGAAATATTTGAGATCATAAAAAAGATAAACGAGGAGCAGGAGACGAGTATCGTCCTGGTGGAACAGAATGCGAATATGGCCCTGCAAATTTCTGACTATGGCTACGTAATGGAGAACGGAAAGATAGTTATGGAAGGCGCGGCAAAAAACCTTGTCGAGAATCCTGATATAAAGGAATTTTACCTGGGTATGGGTGCATCAGGTACTTTAAAGGCGTATAAAGACGTTAAATCTTATCGGCGTCGAAAAAGGTGGCTTTAGATCAAGAATAATTTTCTTTCATCGGAAGGAATAAATATGTCGGACTATTATGAT